>Ga0209254_10000242_pt1 | contig 40821 bp, 36 predicted proteins | sample FrelakmetDIP11DI_FD_187148 | JGI IMG/M metagenome (GOLD analysis project Ga0209254, IMG submission 187148) | Freshwater lake sediment microbial communities from the University of Notre Dame, USA, for methane emissions studies - DIP11 DI (SPAdes)... | ecosystem: Environmental > Aquatic >... | reverse complement strand
TACTGACGTTCGATCGAGCCGTGTCAGGCAACCAGTCGCCGATCAGAGTCACCGTGGCGTCCGGCGCTTTGAACGGAAGTGCCACGCGGGACATCGTCATCTGTCCGTAAGGTTGGTCAGGTTCGAGTAACCAGCGACCTGACTGGGCGCTCCGGCAACGCCGTCCTTCGGCAGGCTTTGTCCCCAGGAACTCCCGGCGCGGGCCGGTAGCGGCCCGCGATCTCAGTTTGCTCATGCCAGCCGGACCGCACCCGGCTGGCCTTGCGAAGTGCCCGTTTCTTTCGCGCCCGCGTGATCCGCGCCGGTCCGCGGCGGCCACCGCCTAGAATCGCGTCTCGGCGAAACCCGGTTGATCTCCATGGCGGACACCACTGACATCCCCACGCTGCGACGACTGCTGCATGACTGCCGCCGCATTGCCGTCGTTGGTATCTCCGCCGAATGGCACCGGCCGAGTTACTTTGTGGGCAAGTACCTGCTGGAACACGGCTACACGATGATTCCGGTCAACCCGAAATACGCCGAGGTCCTCGGGCAGACGTGCTACCCGGACGTCCGCAGCGCCGCACGCGCGGTTGGCCCGATCGACATGGTCGACTGCTTCCGGCGCTCCACTGACATCGAGCCGCTGGCGGAGGATGCGATCGCCATCGGGGCGAAGTGCCTGTGGATGCAGCTCGGCGTCAGCAATGAGCCGGCGGCGCAGCGTGCCCGTGCCGCCGGGCTGGACGTCGTGCAGGATCGCTGCGTGAAGATCGAGCACGGGCGGCTCTTCGGCGGGCTCAGCTGGGCCGGCGTCAACACCCGCGTGATCTCGAGCAAGCGGCCGCGGCAGCTGCCGTACTGAAGAAGGAACGAGGAGCCATCATGGCCGACCGCGCCTACGGCATCGAGACTCTTTGCCTGCATGCCGGGCAGATCCCCGACCCGGTGACCGGCAGTCGCGCCGTGCCGATCTACCAGACAACGTCCTACGTGTTCGACTCCGCCGATCACGCAGCAAGCCTCTTCAACCTGCAGACCTTCGGCAACGTCTATTCGCGCATCAGCAATCCGACCGTCGCGGTGCTCGAAGAGCGCATCGCGGCTCTCGAAAACGGCCGCGCGGCGCTGGCGACCGCGAGCGGCATGTCGGCGCAACTCACGGGCATCCTGGCGATCGTGCAGCCCGGTGAGCACATCGTGGCGTCGTCGCTGCTCTACGGCGGCACCTACTCGCAGTTCGACGTCACGCTGCGCAAGATGGGCATCGAGACGACTTTCGTCGATCCGGACCGGCCCGAGAACTTCCGCGCGGCGCTGCGCGAGAACACCCGGCTTGTCTACGCCGAAACGCTCGGCAACCCGAAGATCAACGTGCTCGACATCGAGCCGGTCGCCGCGATCGCGCACGACGCCGGCATCCCGTTGATGATCGACAACACGATGGCCTCGCCCTACCTCGCCCGGCCGTTCGACTGGGGCGCCGACATCGTCGTGCATTCGGCGACCAAATACCTCGGAGGGCACGGCACCACGCTGGGCGGGCTGCTGGTGGAGCGCGGCAAGTTCGACTGGGGCAACGGCAAGTTCCCGGACATGGTGTTGCCCTCGAAGGGCTACCACGGCGTCAAGTTCTGGGAGACCTTCGGCGACTTCGCCTACACGATGAAGGCGCGCATGGAAGTGCTGCGCGTGCACGGTGCGGCGCTCGCGCCGCTGTCGGCCTTCCTGCTGCTGCAGGGCGTCGAAACGTTGCATGTGCGCATGGAGCGACACTGCCAGAACGCGCGCCGGGTCGCGCAGTATCTCGAGAATCATCCGCGCGTGGCCTGGGTCAACTGGCCCGGGCTCGCGTCGAGCCCCTACTACCCGCTCGCACGCAAGTACCTGAGGGCGGTCGATGGTGAGCCCGGCGCATCGGGCGTGATGACGTTCGGCATCAAGGGCGGCGCTGCCGCCGGCGAGAAGTTCATTGATGCGCTGCAGTTCCTTTCGCACCTCGCCAACATCGGGGATGCGAAGTCGCTCGTGATCCATCCGGCATCAACGACGCACCGCCAGTTGTCGGAGGAAGATCAGCGCAAGGCCGGCGTCTCACCCGACATGGTGCGGCTTTCGGTCGGGATCGAGTCGATCGATGACATCCTGTGGGACCTCGAGCAGGCGCTGGAGCGCAGCCGCTGAGGCAGCGCTCCCATCGATCGCCCGCTGCTCGAGCTTGACGTATGAACGAACAGGCTGCCCGCGATGTCGCACTGGTGCGCGCGCTCGAGTCGGGCGATGCCGAGCACGCGGTGCTCAGCGCCGACGACCGCCGCTACGCAAGCCGCGCTGCCGGCGAACTGGCGCACTGGCAGGCCGCCGACCAGCGCCGTCCGCCCACGGCCGAACTCTTCCTCACCCGGCGTGCCGGGCTGCTGCTTGACAGGCTGGGGGAACGCGAGCCCGCGCTGCGTGCGTTGCGGCACACCCGCTGGCACGCCTGGGTCGGGCTGGCACTGCCCGCTGCGGCGCTCGTCATGGGAGTGCTGACCGAGCAGATCGCCGATCGTCAGCACGTCAATGTCCTGGCCTTCCCGCTGCTCGGCATCCTCGTATGGAACCTTGTGGTGTATGGGCTGATGCTTCTCCGCCCCTTGCTCGGAAGCACTCTTGGACCCGTGCGGCGCTGGGTCGGGGCACTGGGCCGCACGAAGACCGCGGCGCTGCCGGGCACGTTGTCGCGTCCGGCCGCGCGTTTCGTGGGTGACTGGGCGGCGCTCGCAGCACCGCTCGCCAACGCGCGGGCGGGACGGGTTCTGCACCTGGCCGCGGCACTGTTCGCGCTGGGAGCCGTGCTGGGACTGTATCTCCGGGCATTCGCCTTCGAGTACCGCATTGGCTGGGAAAGCACGTTTCTCACGGCATCCACCGTGCACGGCATCCTGCAATTCGTGCTGGGGCCGGCGGCGGCGCTGCTGGGCATGCCGTTTCCTTCACCCGAGGCAGTGTCCGCCATGCGCATCACGGAAGGCGCCGGGGGCGCCGACGCCGGACCCTGGATCCACCTGTATGCCGTGACAGTCGGTCTGGCCGTGGTCGCGCCGCGCCTGCTGCTGTCGGCCTTTGCGGGGTGGCGCGAGCGACGGCTCGCAACCGCGTTCCGGTTCGATCTCGGCGAGCCCTACTTCCGTCGCGTGCTGGCCGCATTTGCGCCCAGCCGCGCGCGACTGCGCGTGGCGCCGTACAGCTACACGTTCGACGAGGCAGCGGTCAGCGGCCTCCATGCGCTTGCGCGACACCTGCTCGGGGATGCCACCGAACTCGCGCTGCGTCCCAGCACCGAGTACGGTAACGAGGAGGCCGCTGCCCACGGCCTGCCGCGCAACGAGTCTGACGTCCCGCTGACCCTGGCCGTATTCAATGCCGCCGCCACGCCTGAATCGGAGAACCACGGCCGCTTTCTCGACACCTTGCGCGCCGCGATCGACAGCCCGCTCGCGGTCGTCATCGACACCGCAGCCTACCGTCGGCGACTCGGCGCGCAAGCCGGTGCCGAGGCACGCCTGGGCGAGCGCTGCAGTGCGTGGCGAACGTTTGTCGAGTCGCATGGCCTGCCTGCGGCCTGCGTGGACCTCGCGACGCCGGACATCGCCGCTGCCGAGCGCGACCTGGCGGCGGCACTCGGGGGCAGGCCGTGAACGACGCCACACTCAAAGAGACCTTCATCGAGCTCGCGCTGGTCTCGCACACGAACGTCGGCAAGACGACGCTCGCGCGAACGCTGCTCGGCCAGGAGATCGGTGAAGTGCGCGATGCCCCGCATGTGACGGAAGTGGCGGAAGTCCACGTTCTGCTGCGCTCACCCGAAGGCGACGAACTCCGCCTCTGGGACACCCCGGGCTTCGGCGACTCCGCGCGCCTGGTGCAGCGCCTGCGCACGTCCGACAACCCGATCGGCTGGCTCCTGCGCGAAGTCTGGGACCGGTACCGCGACCGGCCCTTCTGGTGCAGCCAGCAGGCAGTGCGCGCCGCTCGCGCGTCCGCCGACGTGGTCCTCTACCTGGTGAACGCCGCGGAATCGCCGCGCGATGCCGGTTACCTGCCGTCCGAGGCGCAGGTCCTGCGCTGGCTCGACAAGCCCGTGCTGGTGCTGCTGAACCAGACCGGGCCGCCACGTCCGTATGCGGACGAAGAGGCCGAACGTGAACGGTGGCGCGCGCAGTTCGCCGCGCACGGAATTGTCTGCGAGGTCCTGCCGCTCGATGCCTTCGCCCGCTGCTGGGTACAGGAAGGAACCTTGCTCGAGGCGGTCGGACGTCGGTTGCCGGCCGAGAAGCTGGGCGCGCTCAAGCGCCTGCAAGCGCAGTGGACGAACAACCAGCTCGCTCGGTTCGAGGCGTCCATGCAGGCTCTGGCCGGCCAGTTGGCAGCGGCCGCAAGTGACGCCGAGCCCATCGATGAACCCGCGGAGTCTGTCGGGGCGCGCGTGATGGTCCGGCTCGGCATTCGGCGTGACGACAACGCGCGGTCGCGGGCGATGGCCACGCTCGCGGGGCGCGTCGACAGCGGCGTGCAGTCCGCCACCGCAGCGATGATTGCGATCAATGGGCTAGAAGGAGAGGCGACCGAGACGATCCTGAAGCGCGTGCAGGAGACCTACGCGTCACGGGATCCGCTTCCCGAGGGTCGAGCCGCACTGTTGGGTGGAGTCCTGACCGGCGCGCTCGCCGGCCTGAAGGCCGACCTGGCGACAGGAGGGTTGACGATGGGCGCCGGGGCGCTGGTCGGTGGACTGCTGGGCGGCCTGGGCGGAGCCGGCATCGCCCGCGGCCTCAACAAGCTGACCGGCGTCGAGCGATCCCGTCTTTACTGGCCGGACGAATTTCTCGACGGACTACTGCGTGCGGGCGTCCTGCGTTACCTCGCGATTGCCCACTACGGCCGCGGCCGTGGGCGGTTCGTCGAAGGCGAGTCGCCGGCCTACTGGTTCGACGCCGTGCAGTCGCTGATCGCGGAGCGGGCGGACACGCTGCACGCCCTCTGGAGCCGTGCGCGCGAAGGCGGTTCGCCTGAGGATACGGCCCGCGGCATCGCGCAGGTACTGCGCGTCCTGACCGCCGACGCCCTGACTCGCTTCTATCCCGCCGACCTGCCCACGGAATTGCAGGCGCGCATGCGGCGACCGCGCGACGCACGCGCGGCCGGCGGCAGGTCCGAAGTTGCCATTCCCGCGTAAGCTAAGCACCGGTCTGCAGGAGCCTCCGATGAAGTCACCCACCGCCATTGCCGCCCTCGCGGCCGCCGCCCTCACGCTGGGGCTGTCGGCCGCATGCTCGACGACACCAGCGCCGAGCGGAAAGGACGCGCAGATACCTCCGTCGCAGTTGTACAACGTCAAGATCCAGCCGGCCCGCATCCCGCCCAATCCGCAGGGCGCATTCGCGCTTTCGACGGCGACGGGTTGCGATGTGATCTACATCACGAAGGCCGCGACGGCCGACACGGTCACGTATGCGGTCCGGCCGACAAGCCGGGTGCCGGATGCGGCCAGGTGCGTCGAATCGCTCCGGAGTGAGCCCGGCGTCGAGTCGGTCGCGGCGACCATGTAGCTCGGGCGGCGCAAGCCGGCCGAAGGGTCGGCGGCGCCGTCAGCTGCCGCCGGCCGCGGCAGGCGTCGGCTCCGGCGGCTTCTGACCGTACATCAGCCGGTCGGCGCGCCGCATCAGCGTCTCGACGGAGTCGTCGGACTGTGCGGCGGCAACGCCGATGCTCAGGGTGACCTCCAAGCCAGCGGAGAGGCTGCTCCAGTCGCAGCCAGCGACCGCCTGCTGGATGCGATCACACGCGGCGCGCGCCTCTTCCGGCGACGCGTCGCCGAACAGCACGACGAGTTCATCGCCGCCGATGCGTGCCGCAAAGTCCGAGCTGCGCAGCGAGTGCCGCAGCAGTTCGCCGAGCCGCCGGAGCACGGCATCGCCCACCATGTGCGAGTGCCTGTCGTTCACGCGCTTGAACTGGTCGATGTCCAGCAGCGCGAGCGCGAGCGGCCGGCCGCCGTCGCGCAGATTGACCAGCGCGTCGTGGAGCAGCGGCTCCAGGGCGCGGCGGTTGGCGAGGCCCGTCAGCGGATCCTGCAGGGAAAGCTCGCGGAACGAACTGGCCTCCGCCGACAGGGTGTCCAGCTGCTCCCGCTGCTTCAGCGACTCGCGCCAGCGTTCGACGCGCACCCGGTTCTCGCTGCGCAGGCGCAGGATCTCGCGCGTGACCTGCATGTGCCTGCGCAGCGCGAGCAGCGCGGTCTCATGGTCCCCGATGGCCTCGGCACAGCGGGCCAAGACGTCGTGCGCCTTGCCCTCGACGACCAGCAGGTCGAGTTCGCGGGCAAGTTCGATCGCCTCGCGCGCCCGTTCGACGCCCTGGGCCGGTTCGCCTTCGAGCAACAGCACGTCGGCGTCGACCGCAGCACCTTCTGCCAGCCCATGCGACCACGCCAGCTGCGCAGCGTCGCGCAGCACCGCATCGATCGCAGCGCGGGCCTGCGTCGTATTGCCCAGCGCCACATGGATCTGCGCCAGCACCGCGTAGTGGTTGGCGCGCTCCCTAAGTTGCAGTTCGGGCGTGCTCTCGGTTGCCGGTTGGAGAAGGTTCTCGGCCCACGACTGCAGCATCGCCAGGTGTTCCCGATCCGGGGCCGACGCGTGCAGCGCCGCCGGGTCGGTGAGCCAGCCCAGGTTGGTGACCAGCCAGTCGGTGCGGGCCATCCGCTCCCACGAGGCAAGACCGGCTTCGCGCGCCATGTCGATCATCCGCGCGAAGAGCTGCAGTCCCTCCTCGTACGAACCGGCGGCGGCGTGAGCCGCCCCCAAGGCGCGCGTTGCCATCAGCCGTGCCTCGGGACGTCCGTCGGACTGCACGACGTCGTGAGCAGCAAAGGCAGCCGCATAGGCATCGTCGTAGCGCCGCATCTGCGAGCACGCGAGCACCGCATAGGTCAGCGACGCGACCTGCCCCGTCACGTCGCCAACGGCGCCATGCAACTGCGCCGCCTGGATTGCGTGCGCGTCGGCGGCCGAATACTCGCCCGACCGAAGTTCGAGCACGGCGAGGCGCGCCAGTAAACGCGCGTGCAGGGAGCGATCGTCGGCCGCACGCGCTCGCTCGATGGCCTCGGTCAGCACGCGCCGTGCATCCGCGTGCTTGCCGTCCAGGACGGCGGAGGCGACCTGGTCAAGCTCGGAGGACGGAGAGGCGGACATGGAAGTCAATCGATCGCGGACCGCGGATTTGCCGCAGCGCCCCGCAAGCGTAACGCCTTGCACCCTCCCGGCGGCGCAGAAATGGCGCCGGAAAGCCCCGAAAACCCGGCCGTGCCGCAATCGCAGCATCCCGTCGCGCCGATCTCACGTCCGTTAAACGGGGCCTCCCACGCTGTTTCGCCGACAAAAGCAAACGGGCCCGATGCGGGCCTGTTTGATTGGCGGAGGGAGTGTCTGTCAAGTCCCGCGCCGCTGCTTGCTTCCCGGGCCGTTGCTCTTGGTGTCGCCACTGGGCTCGCAGACGTGCGAACCATCTCTCGGCGGCGCGCCACTCGCGAAACCGGCCGAACGATCAAGCGTCGTGTCGTGTAGCCCCCCTGGGGGCGGCAGATACACCCATCAAACCGATCGATCCGGGGGGTGCCTATGCCGGTGGTCACGCTGTTGGGCGCACCTGTCCGCCGGTCCGCTGCCTCGCCGCGCATCAATGAACGAAACTAATCGCTAAATCATTTATAATAGTTATTAATAATCAATGACTTGGCCGCCGGATACCGCCGGCGGGCGGAGTAAACAGATGCCGAGATGGACAAAAGAGGCGAGAGCGAAGCAGGCGGAACTCATCCGCGAGTGGAAGCCCTGGACGCAATCAACAGGGCCCGTCACGCGCGAGGGCAAGAGGAAAGCAGCGAAGAACTGGTCACGCGGTGGGCGAGGATCGTTCTTGAAACTTATGCGGGCGGTCCGAAGCGCCGTGCGAGACACGGAGTAGGAAGGTCAATCTCGAATCGGATCGCAGAAAGCAAAACCCGCCACGCGGGCGGGTTCGTACTGGTGACTGATCGTCTACTGCTTGCGGTGGCGCGTGAAAACGAGTCCAGCGAGGCCGAGACTCAGCAACCACAAGGTCGTTGGCTCAGGCACAACGCGAACCAGAGCGTTCGAGACAATGGTCCATCCCTTCCACCTTGACGGCCGACCGTCGTCAAAGTCGAATGCAATGTATTGGTTATAGATATCTCGGAGAGTTAGGTCATTTGCGAGGACAAACCCACACGCGTCGCAGGGGTCTGTTGCGATAAATTTCACGGTGATGAGGTCGAATGCCTCAGCCTGTGTGAAGGCTTTACCACAGCTGTCGTTCTGACACATCATGGCTTGGCTGAGTGTCAGATACTGCGGCAACGTTCCAATCTCAAAATAAGGGTCCAAGGTGGTGTTCAACCCAACCCCACCAAAGTCACCTTGCACGTAGCCTTCCGCAACGTTGTACGGCTTGTATGGCCTCCACGCATCCGTCAAGAATCCGAGGCGTAGCCCCCACGACAAGAGCGGCCATACACTGCCCTTATTGACACCGGAGACGGAAATCTTGACATCAAAGATTTCCCCTACATCGACTGTCGTAGGAGTTGTCACGGAAATTGTAACGGCATGTACAGTCAAGGAAACGAATAGAGTGGATAGCAAAGCTAAGCTCCGCGCGAACCAACGCGCAAGAGAACTCTTGGATTCCATACATACCTCCTTGTCGATAACACTTTAAAATCTTAATCACGCTCGACTCTTAGCTTGTTGAGCGTTCGCAATGTGCTTGAGGCGCCAGCGCGGGATTAAGTCCCCTACTTGCGGTAGTTCGTGACCGGGACGCTGCTGCGAGCGCCACCGTGCTGTGAGGTCCCCGAAACGTAGGCCCGGTGGGCGGCAGGGATGACCAACGACAAAGAAAGAACCCGCCACGCGGGCGGGTTCGTGTCGTGAACCGCTGTCTACTGCCTGCGGCGGCGGCTGAACGCGAGACCGGCGAGACCGACGCCGAGGAGCGCGAGAGAGCCGGGTTCAGGGACCGCTCGATTCGACAGCTTGACGTCATCTAGCAGCATCCCGGTTGAGGCCAAGGTGTCGTTGGCTTGACCCACACCGATAAAAACGGACCAATGTCCGCTGCTCGGGAAATCAACTGAGAACGAAGACGGGGCCGAAGCGATCCGGAATCCCCCGACGCCGTCAGTCCACCCTACTGGGTTCAGATCGGCGTAGACAATCGAGGGTCCCATGAGAACGACGAATAGCTGATCACTTGTCGTGCCGTCGTCCGTCAAGTACTGATAAAGAAACGAGAGCCGGTCCCCGTCTTCGGCGTCGAATTCCTGGCCGAGATACGCCCCGAAGCCTCCGTAATCGCAATCAAGACTGCTAGGAAGCGAGCCATTCTGCAAGTCTGGCGGCAGGGATCTTGGTCAGCCGGAAAAGGCGGCCCGGAAGTCACAACCGAGGCGGAGTTCGGGTTGGAAAGTTTCTACGCCTTTGCGCCAGCGATGAAAATACCGCTGACTTTTGAATACAGACCCTGTATCGAGTTGAGTGATTTCTGGCTCGGTTTGTGCCAGCAGCAGGGGCTTGACCCGAACACAAAAATTGTTGCTGATGTTTACGCGCTGAATTTCAACCTGATTTTCGGCGATCTGCTTTCGGGTGTCATCATCGGCGTCGCCACTCCCTCAGACGGCTTTGCGAACTTTTTTGGGACATCGGGTAATCCGATTTCTATCGTTGACGCTGGCACTGACCTTGGAAATCCATGTGGATTTTTCGGAAACTGCCGAGCGAGAGGTATCTGGTTGATAGATCGTTCGACGATTCCAGTCCCTGAGCCTTCGACACTGCCGGTTCTCCTTGCAGGACTGATGTCCGTCGTAATCGCGCGACGCAGGATCGCCAAGCATCGATCATCGGCGGCGCCGACAGCTTGAGTCAGACGACCCGGCTGGTTACGTGGGCCGTGGCAGGGCGATCCGGACGAGGTGGGTGTAATCCAGCCGATCGCGCACGTTCGCGGCGCTATGCTGCCTGGATGCAGCTTCAGTACTTCCGCCCGATCCCGCTCTAAGAGAACGCACGCCCTCGCGGCTGCCTGACGTGCGAGTTCTTTCGGGGCCAGCGGTGAGGCGGTCACGTCGTCTGCGAACGGTTCGAGCATCATCGCGTGATTGGGGATGCGAGCATCGGCTGTGCGTACTGCATGCGGGCAACCGGTGCGGATGATTGAGAGAACCCGTTGATGGAAGAGCCGCAAATACGCCCGTGGCATCCGCTTGCCAGACTTGTTCAGACTCGTATCGGCAGAAATCTGCTGGTCTATCAAGGGATCGAACACTTCGTAAAACTGGTCGTTCCATACTCGCATCCCAACGGCGCAAGGTTGAGTGATGATGACTTCAAGCGTCTGCGCAGCGCCATGGCTGTAAAGATGCTTGGTCCCTCATTTGAGAAGTACAAGCAGACGCTGACTCACAGTGAACCCGATCACGCGCAAGCGTTCGAGGACTACCTTCAGGCCGTTCTTTCCGCTCGGAATTTAATGACCCACGGCCTATTGACGGCACCAGGCGTTTCGCTGCAGACAGAGGAAGGCTGCAGACGCGCAATGCGTCTTCTCGACGAACACTTGGAACTGGCGATGCCTCTGTTCCAGATGCTGACCGCACATGCCGCGATGGTGGGGAGCGCAACGGGCGCGTTGAATGAGTCCGAACTTGAGTCGATCTTCAGTCTATTGGGCGGCGATCTGGAAATGGTGGAAGGTGAAGACCCAGAGGTGGGCGTCTGATCCCACTGCTCGCGTCGGATCGATCAGACGCCGAATGATCGGCGGCAACTGTATGAACTGCTGAAATCGCAGTCAAAACAGTGACTTACTGTGTCTGCGCTGCACTCGCTTGCACTCGCAAGACAAACGTTATTGGCGGAGGGAGTGGGATTCGAACCCACGATGGGCTTTAGACCCATACACACTTTCCAGGCGTGCGCCTTCGACCGCTCGGCCATCCCTCCCTGTCGGGCCGCGGATTATATCGGCCGGTCGAAGGACGAAAAAAAAGGCCCGCGGAAAGCCGCGGGCCCTTGCGCAAAACAGCCGCGATCAGGCCGCTTCAGTGCGCACCGTATCTCCCTTGAGGTTCGGGTAACGCACGTGCTCGACCAGTTCCTGCGTCTGGCGATCCGGCTCCGGCGTCAGCATGCTGACGACCAGAATCGTGATGATGCCGGCCGGAATCCCGAAGATGGCAGACGAGATCGGCTGGATTCCGTACCACAGAGGATTATCGGCGGCCGCCAGCCCCAGAACCTTCTGGAAGAAGGGGTACCGCGTGCCCATGTAGTACATCGTGATGCCGAGTCCAACCACCATACCGGCGATTGCTCCGGCCTTGTTGGCGCGCTTCCAGAACACACCGAGAACGAGAGCCGGGAAGAACGCCGCGGCCGCCAGCGAAAACGCCGCGCCCACCAGGAACAGGATGTCTCCCGGTTTCTGCGCCGTTACCCAGGCCGCCACCAGTGCCACGACCAACAACAGGATCTTCGACACCGTGACCCGCTTCTGCGTCGAGGCGCTGGGGTTGATCATCTTGTAGTACAGGTCGTGCGAAAGCGCGTTGGCGATCGTAAGCAACAGGCCGTCTGCCGTCGAAAGCGCAGCCGCCAGTCCGCCGGCCGCGACTAGACCCGAGATGACGTAGGGCAGGCCCGCGATTTCAGGCGTCGCCAGCACGATGATGTCCTGGCCCAGGGCAATTTCCGCCAGCTGCACGATGCCGTCCTTGTTGATGTCGCTGATGTTCATCAAGGTCGGATCGATCTTCGCCCAGGCGGCCACCCACGCGGGAAGGTTCGCGAAAGCACTGCCGACGACATTGTTGTAGATCTCGAACTTCACCAGCACGGCCAATGCGGGCGCCGTGAAGTAAAGCAGGAAGATGAACAGCAGTGACCAGAACACCGACTGCCGCGCTTCGTTCACCGACGGCGTCGTGTAGTAGCGCATCAGGATGTGCGGTAGCGCGGCCGTACCCACCATCAGGCAAAGTACCAGCGCCAGGAAGTTCAGCCGCTTGAGGTCGCGCTCTTTCTCTCCTGCTTCGCCGGTCTTGTTGGTCGGGAACGGCGTGGCGTGCGGCAACGGCGGTCCGGAACGCGCCGCATTGGACGCGATCTGCGGCGTCCAGGCCGCGCGCGCGGCGTCTGCCGACTGCGGATAGTCTGCGAGCGCCTTCTCGGCCGCGCGGATCTCCGCCACGGCAGCATTTGCAGCCCTAAGGTCTGCGACCTTCTGCGCTGCTGCGGCCTTGCCGGCTTCCCACGTCCCAGGCAGTCCTTCGATGCGCTTCTTGGCGTCCGCCGAACGCTCGGCAAAGATCTTCCGGACTTCGAGTTCCTTCGGATCGGCCGTCAGCTTCTTCTCCAGCCCCGTGACGCGCTCGAGCACGCCACCATAGACAACCTGCGGCAGCGGAACGCCAGTGATCTTCACCGACAGCCATACCACCGGGATCATGTAGGCCACGATCAGGATGATGTACTGGGCCACCTGCGTCCACGTGACGGCGCGCATGCCACCAAGGAACGAGCAGACCAGGATACCGGCCAGGCCCAGGAACACGCCTACACCGAACTCGACACCCGTGAAGCGCGAGGTGATCAGGCCGACGCCGTAGATCTGTGCGATCACGTAGGTGAACGAACACAGGATCGCGGCGAAGACGCCAATCGAACGTGCAATGTGGCCGCCGTAGCGCGCACCCAGGAAGTCCGGGATCGTGAATTGCCCGAACTTGCGCAGGTACGGCGCCAGGAACAGCGCCACCAGGCAGTAGCCACCGGTCCAGCCCATGATGAAGGCTAGACCATCAAAGCCCTGCAGGTAGAGGCCGCCGGCCATGCCGATGAACGACGCGGCGCTCATCCAGTCCGCGCCCGTCGCCATGCCGTTGAAGAGCGCCGGCACGCGCCGACCGGCCACGTAGTACTCGGCGACGTCGGCCGTGCGGCTCATGATGCCGATGCCGGCGTACAGGCCGATCGTGGCGAACAGGAAGACGTAGCCGATCCAGACCTTGGGCAGGCCCAACTGTTCCAGGATCGCGAGCGCGATCACGAATGCGACGAAGCCGCCCGTGTACCAGGTGTAGTACTTCCTCAGCTGATTGAAGAACGCTCGATTGGAGCTGGCAGTTACGCTCATCACAGGTCTCCTTCATCCACGCCGTACTCGACGTCGAGCTGGCGCATCTTCTTGGCGTAGTAGTACAGGATGGCAACGTAGATGATCAGAGATCCCTGCGCGGCCATGTAGAACGACAGCGGCCAGCCGAAGAAATTGATCTCGGCGAGCGGGACCGCGAAATACCCCATCACGAACGTGACGACGAACCAGATGAAGAGCAGAACCGCGGTGATCTTGAGGTTCCGGCTCCAGTACTCTTTGTGTCTTTCAGTGAGCTGCATGCTTTCTCCTTTGTTGTCTTCCGTCTCCTGATTCAGGTGCTGTGTGCTGCGCTTTCCTCCTGGGTTAATGGCACTTCCGACTTGCGATTGACCGCTTGCGGCTTGGTTCGGTCGATGTCCCGCCTGAGCGTTGCCGCGTACTTGGGCTCGAACTTCTTCAGTTCTTCATAGACCTTTTCGGCCTCCGCGGCCTCGCCAAGGTGATGCAGCGTCATGGCGAGCTGGTAGTAACCGTACGGCGAAAAGGGCTGCAGCTTGATGTTTCTGCGGAAGGCATCCAGCGCTTCATGCAGCTTCCCGGAGCGCACCAGCACGAGCCCGAGGCCATACCAGGCGCGATCGATCGATGGCCTCAGTTGCACCGACCGGCGAAAGCACCGATCGGCGTCTTCCAGTTCGTCACGCTGGTCATAGATGAAACCAAGGTTGAACCAGGCCTCGGCGTTTGCCGGATTGACTTCGACCAATGCCAGGAACTCGCGCAGTGCGCCGGCCTGATCTCCCGTTTCGGCGCGGAGGTTGCCGAGCGCAGCGCGCGCGAGTTCGTTGCGCGGATCGATCTCGACAATGCGACGCAGATCCTGGATCGCACTGTCTTTGCGATCCAGCAGCACCGCAAGGCTCGCCTTGCGGTTCAACCACCAAGTGGAAAGGAGTCGTGTCAACGGATTCACCTCAGCGCACCTGCTGCAGCGGAGGGCAGGCCTGCTGCAGGGGATCAGCAAGGCAGCTTGCGCGCAATTGGAACAGGACGACAAGCCATGCGAATGTGAGGAGCAGAAACGCCACCAGCGGAATGTGCTGGTCCAGCACTACGCGCGGCGACACCTTGCGAGCGATCCAGGTGAACGGGCTGGCCACCGTCTGGAACAGGCGGTAGACCACATTGCCTTCGCGCCGGCCCCAGGCGAAGATCCCGACGATGAACTGGCCGAGCAGCGCGAGCGCCGCGACCTCGATGATCGCTTTCACGATGACCAGGAAGAAGGCCACGTGGTCTCTATCCCCTTCCCCGCGCGGCCAGGCCGCCGGTGCTGTTAGCTGGAATCGGCCGCGCTCTGGTTGGCGCTTTGCCGCACTTTTTGCCGGGATGCGCGCGCCGGGTCAAATGCTTGACCCGTCGCGGTCTCCCCTTTGCATCAGGGCATTGACGCCCTGTTGTCTGCCTCCACGCAACCGCATCCGGCGGCGAAGCCACCGCCGGACTCTTCAATCGGCTTCAACAATTAACGGCCGCGGGTCCGCCGCGGCGAATATCCGTTGCACCAAGCCGCGGCTCCGCCACTACAGCGTCACCTTCAGCTGATCCAGGATCGCCGGATTCTCCAGCGTCGATACGTCCTGCGTGATCTCCTCGCCCTTGGCGATTGAACGCAACAGGCGCCGCATGATCTTTCCGGAGCGCGTCTTGGGCAGGTTGTCGCCGAAGCGGATGTCCTTGGGCTTGGCGATCGGGCCGATTTCCTTGCCGACCCAGTCGCGCAGTTCCTTGGCGATCTGCTGCGCCTCATCGCCCGTGGGACGAGCACGCTTGAGCACGACAAACGCGGAGATCGCCTCGCCGGTCATTTCGTCCGGACGTCCCACGACGGCGGCCTCGGCAACCATCGGGTTCGACACCAGCGCGGATTCAATTTCCATCGTGCCCATGCGATGACCGGAGACGTTCAGCACGTCGTCGATCCGGCCCATGATCGTGAAGTAGCCGGTCTCCTTGTCGCGCACCGCGCCGTCGCCGGCCAGGTAGAGCTTGCCGCCCAGGTCCACCGGGTAGTACGACTTCCTGAAGCGATCCGGATCACCCCAGATCGTGCGGATCATCGAGGGCCACGGACGCTTCACCACGAGGATGCCGCCCTGGCCGTTCGGAACGTCCTGGCCTGTCTCGTCGACGATCGCCGCCATGATCCCGGGCAGCGGCAAGGTGCAGGAGCCTGGCACCAGCGGAGTGACGCCCGGCAGCGGACTGATCATGTGGCCGCCGGTCTCGGTCTGCCAGAACGTGTCGACGATCGGGCACCGCGACTGTCCGACCACCGTGTAGTACCACATCCACGCTTCCGGATTGATCGGCTCGCCGACCGTGCCGAGCACGCGCAGCTTCGACAGGTTGTACTTGGGCGGCAGGTCGCCGCCCGCCTTGATGAGCGACCGGATCGCGGTGGGTGCGGTGTAGAAGATCGTGACGCCGTGGTCCTGGCACATCTTCCAGAAGCGCCCGGCATCTGGATACGTTGGCACGCCCTCGAAGATGACCTCGGTCGCACCGACGGCCAGCGGGCCGTAGCAGACATAGGTGTGCCCGGTGACCCAACCCACGTCCGCCGTGCACCAGAAGACGTCCGACGGCTTGATGTCGAACGTCCATTTCATCGTCATTGCCGCCCACAGCAGGTAGCCCGCGGTGGAGTGCTGTACGCCCTTGGGCTTGCCCGTAGACCCCGACGTGTAAAGAATGAACAACGGATGCTCGGCTTCGACCGGGACAGGCTCGCAGGTCGTGGGCCGGTCTTTCATCACCTCGTGCATCCAGGCGTCACGGCCTTCGACCCAGTTGATCTTGCCGCCGGTGCGCTGATAGACGATGACCTTGCGCACGCCTTCGCAGCCGCCCATCGCGAACGCGTCGTCGATTGCCGGCTTCAGCGGGATCGCCTTGCCACCACGCATCTGCTCGTCGGCGGCGATAACCAGCGTCGCTCCGGCATCGACGATGCGTTCCTGCACACTCTTGGCCGAGAAACCGCCAAACACGACCGAGTGCGTGATGCCGAGCCGCGCGCAGGCCTGCATCGCGATCACGGCCTCGATCGACATCGGCATGTAGATGATCGCGCGCTCGCCCTTCTTGAAGCCCAGGGCCTTGATGCCGTTGGCGAGCTGGCAGACCTTGGCGTGCAGCTCTTTGTAGGTGATCTTCGTGACCTTGCCGTCGTCGGCCTCGAAGATGATCGCGACCTTGTCGGCGTTGCCGTTGGTCAGGTTCTTGTCAAGACAATTGGCGGAGGCATTGAGCTCGCCATCCGAGTACCACTTGTAAAAAGGTGCATTCGACTCATCGAGAATCTGAGTGAAGGGCTTCGTCCACTCCAGGTTTTCGCGCGCCAGCCGCGCCCAAAAGCCGGTGAAGTCCCTTTCGGCTTCGGCACATAGGGCTTTGTAGGCCTCCATGCCCGACACGTTGGCCTGCTTGACGAACTCCGCACTGGGTGGAAAGACCCGATGTTCCTGCAGGACTGACTCGATGTTTCCCATGGCTCCTCGCTCCGCCGCGCCTTGTCGTTCTGTTGTTTTTCTAACTGGGTCATGCACTCTTACCGGGCGGAAGGTAGGCACAGGCGCTTACAGCAGGCTGACAAGTCGCCCTCGGGATGCACAAAATTGGTGCTGCAGTGCACTATCGGCTACAGGGCATGACTCGGCGCCGCGCAGGCGCAAGGCGCCGGACGCCGGTTTTTTGGCTGCTGACATGCGAACGACTTCGCGACGCATCAGGCCCGACGCGTTCGGCTTGCGGTCATCCCCTAAGCCGCGTTGCGGCGTGCGCTTCGTTTCGGGCGGAAGCGATGGGATGGCTCGCGGCGCGTCTTGCGCACGCCGCGTGGCCTTGCGCTGTGCTCTGGGCTCGACGCGCTTCGCGCATCGACCGGCGACACGCCCCCGGCATGTCGCTCGTCGAACCCGGGTGGGTTCTCACCCGCCGCACTCCGCCAAAACAAAGGGCCCACGAGGGGCCCTTTTCTTGGCGGAGAGGGTGGGATTCGAACCCACGGTACGGTAAAACCGTACACCGGATTTCGAATCCGGCGCATTCGACCACTCTGCCACCTCTCCTGAGTGGTGCAACTTCACGCAAGCCGCGGATTATAGCGGCGCGACGTGCTCAGGCTGGCGCAATGGTCCTGGCGCCGTTCATATAGAGGTGGAGCGCCGCCGGAATGCTCACGCTCCCGTCGGCCTGCTGATAGTTCTCGAGCACGGCCACCAGCGTGCGGCCGACCGCGAGGCCGGAACCGTTCAACGTGTGGACGAGTTCGGTCTTTCCCTGCGCATTCTTGAAGCGGGTCTGCATGCGCCGCGCCTGGAACGCCTCGCAGTTCGAAACGGAAGAGATCTCCCGATAGGCCGACTGCCCCGGCAGCCAGACTTCCAGGTCATAGGTCTTGGCGGCCCCGAAACCCATGTCGCCGGTGCACAGAAGGACGACGCGATACGGCAGGCCGAGCTTCTGAAGGATCGCCTCTGCATGCCCGACCATCTGCTCGTGCGCGTCGTACGAACGCTCAGGATGGGTGACCTGCACCATCTCGACCTTGTCGAACTGGTGCTGCCGGATCATGCCGCGCGTGTCCTTGCCGTAGCTGCCGGCCTCGGACCGGAAGCATGGCGTGTGCGCCGTGAGCTTCACCGGCAGGTCAGCCTCGCGCAGGATATCGCCGCGCACGGTGTTGGTCAGCGAGATCTCGGAGGTGGATATCAGGTACATCTCTTCCTTGTCTTCGCCGCCGCCCTTGGTGACCCAGAACATGTCGTCGCGGAACTTCGGCAGCTGACCCGTGCCAAGCAGCGTTTCGCGATTGACGATGTACGGCGTGTAGCACTCGGTGTATCCGTGCTCGCTCGTCTGGACATCGAGCATGAGCTGCGCAAGGGCTCGATGCAGCCGGGCCACCGGCCCCTTCATCACGGCGAAGCGTGCGCCTGAAAGCTTGGCCGCCGTCTCGAAGTCGAGACCGAGACCGGCACCGACGTCGACGTGATCCTTCACGGCGAAATCAAAGTTGCGCGGCGTGCCCCAGCGACGCACCTCGACGTTGTCGTCGGCCGAGCGTCCCTTTGGCACCGAAGCGTGCGGCACATTCGGCACCCCGAGCAGAAGCTCGTTGAGGCGCGACTGCACATTGCCCAGCTGAACCTCGAGATCCTTCAACTGCTGCGGCAGGGCCGCCGCTTCGGCCATTACCGCCGATGCGTCTTCGCCCTTGCCTTTCAACAGGCCGATCTCCTTCGACAGCGCATTGCGGCGGGCCTGCAGCTCTTCGGTCGCGACCTGCACAGCCTTGCGTTCAGCCTCGATCGCGTGGAAGCCTTCGGTGTCGAACTCGAAGCCACGGGCGCGCAGCCGGTCCGCGACAGCGCCAACGTCCTTGCGCAAGAGAGTGATATCCAACATGACGGTTCCTGTGATGCAGCCGGCGCGGCCGGCGTGGGGTTGTCCTGCAGGGCAATCGCGCAGGGGCGCGGCGAGAGCCGCCATTCACCCGCGGACGCGGAGACTGAGCGGAGGGCAGGATCGACTGGGCGGGATAGTTCGGCAACGCATGGCCGTCATTTTCCTTGACGGCGATGCCCGGCGCAACTTCATTGCAGGGCGCCTTCGCACCGGCGACTCAGCCGGGTTCGTCGCGCGCCTTGTCGCCCTGTGCGCGCAGCTGCGACAAACGCTCGCGGATGCGGGCCTCGACACCACGATCGGTCGGCTCATAAAAGTGCGGCGGCGTCAGTCCGTCCGGGAAGTAGCGTTCCCCCGCGGCAAAGGCGTCGGCCTCGTCATGGGCATAGCGGTAGCCGGCGCCGTAACCCAGGTCCTTCATCAGACGCGTCGGAGCATTGCGCAGGCGCAAGGGCACCGGCCGCGACGAGTCGCCCTGGACGAACGCGCGTGCAGCGTTGTAGCCGACGTACAGCGCGTTGGATTTCGGCGCGACCGACAGGTAGACGATCGCCTGTGCGATTGCGAGCTCGCCTTCCGGCGAACCAAGGCGTTCATAGGTCTCCGCCGCGGCCAGCGCAATCTCCAGGCCACGAGGATCGGCGAGCCCGATGTCTTCGACCGCCATGCGCACGACGCGACGCGCGACATAGCGCGGATCGGTGCCACCGTCGAGCATGCGCGCCATCCAGTAAAGCGCCGCATCGGGGTCCGAGCCGCGCACCGACTTGTGCAACGCCGAGATCTGGTCGTAGAAGTTCTCCCCGCCCTTGTCGAAGCGGCGCAGCGTGGCGGGCAGGGCGGCACGCAGGAACCCGGCGTCGATCGCGTGCAAGCCCTGATCGGCCGCGGCACTCGCGCACACTTCGAGGGCGTTCAGCAGGCGCCTGGCATCGCCGTCGGCCAGATCGACCAGCATGCGGCGCGCCGGTGCCTCGACGACGAGGTTGCCCAGCGGTCCCGCCGTCGCCCGCGCGATCAGGGTTTCGAGCTCGCCTTCACTCAATGGCTCGAGCACGTACACCGCCGCGCGTGACAGCAGCGCCCCCACCACTTCGAACGACGGGTTCTCGGTCGTGGCCCCCACGAACACGAAGAGGCCCGACTCGACATGCGGGAGAAAGGCGTCCTGCTGCGACTTGTTGAAGCGATGGACCTCATCGACGAAGACCACGGTGGCCAGTCCCGTCCGCGTGCGCGTGGCCTGGGCGCGCTCGACCGCGTCACGGATGTCCTTGACACCGCCCAGCACCGCCGAGATCGCGATGAATTCCAGGCCAAATGCGTCGGCCATCAGGCGCGCCAGGGTCGTCTTGCCGACACCGGGAGGCCCCCACAAGATCATTGAATGCGGCCGCCCGGACTCAAACGCCACGCGCAGGGGCTTGCCGGGACCCAGCAGGTGGGACTGACCCACGACCTCGTCGATCGAGTGTGGACGCATGCGCTCCGCGAGCGGAGTCGTGGCAGGTTCGGCAGTGAAGAGGTCGTGCATGACTGGGTTCGGCGGCCACAAATTGGGCTCGGCCCCGGAACAGGCTAGCATCGCGCCGGTTGCACTGCGAGCCCACCGCTCGGGTGCCTACGAACCGGAGAATGCAACGATGAAGAACTGGGTGCTGCTCGCGCTTCTCGCAAGTCCGCTCGCCTCGGCACAGGACGCCACGGTGACCAAGGCTGCGGCCGAGGCAGGCGCAGTCAAGACGGACTCCGGGATGGTCTACCGGTCGCTGAAGGACGGCACCGGCGCCAGCCCGAAGGAAACGGATGTCGTACGCGTGCACTACCGCGGAACGCTGCCGGACGGCAAGGAGTTCGACAGCTCCATCGCACGCGGCCAGCCTGCGGAGTTTCCGCTCAATCGCGTGATCAAATGCTGGACCGAAGGCGTGCAGAAGATGAAGGTCGGCGGCAAGGCCAAGCTCACCTGCCCCGCCAACGTCGCCTACGGCGAGCGCGGCACCCCCGGCGGCCCGATCCCGCCGAATGCCACGCTGATCTTCGAGGTCGAGTTGCTGGGAATAAAGTGAGTTGCGTCGCTCGTGCACGCAAAGGCCCGGCACGGCCGGGCCTTTGCACGTGCACTCGCTCCGGAATAGTTGGTCGGCTGCGCTCCCGCCGCGAGCGCACGTGCGACCGCGCAGCGGTCGCGTACGTGCACGGCGAAGATGGCCGCTGATAGCACCCGCGCCATCCTGTTCGCGCTCGGAGCCAATGCCGGCATCGCCGTGACTAAGTTCGGCGCGGCAGCGTACACGGGGTCGGGTGCGATGTTGGCCGAGGCGATCCATTCGGTTGCGGACACGGCGAATCAGTTGCTGCTGCTGCTCGGACTGAAGCGCGCCAAGATTGCCGCGACCGAAGAACATCCGCTCGGTTACCACCGGGTGACCTACTTTTACGGAATGATGGTCGCCCTGCTCCTCTTCCTTGTAGGCGGCCTGTTCTCGATCTACGAGGGGTGGCATCGCCTGACGCATCCGGAGCCGCTGAAAAACGGCATCGTGGCGCTCGTCGTGCTGGGTGTCGCGATCGGCCTCGAATCGGTCTCCCTATGGGGAGCGCTGCGCGAAATCCGCAAGGTCCAGGCGGGCCGCTCGTTCATGCGCTGGTTCCGCGAAACTCGCCAGTCCGAATTGATGGTGGTCGCGGGCGAGGACATTGCGGCGCTCGGAGGCCTGGTGCTGGCGTTCATTGCGGTCCTGCTCGCGATGTGGACTGGCAACCCGCTGTTTGATGCACTGGGCTCGATCGCGGTCGGCGTGCTGCTGGTGGTTGTCGCCATCGCCATCATCATCGAGATCAAGGGAATGATCGTCGGCGAATCCGCCGAGCCGTCCCTGCGCCGCGCCATCGAGGCCCACGTAGCCGCGCGCCCCGAAGTCACCCGGATCATCCGGTTGATCACGCTTCAGTGGGGCGAGCGCCTCGTCGTCGCCGTCAGGGCCGAGATGGCACCGGCCTCGAGCGCGGTCGAACTCATCGCCGCCATCAACCGGGTCGAAGCCTCGTTGCAGGAAACCTTCCCGCAGGCGCACTGGGTGTTTTTCGAGCCGGATAGATAGGCGTCGCTCGTGTACGCGACCGCAGTGCGGTCGCGTACACGTGAAGCGCCGATTACTCCGTCAGCACGTCCGCCCCCTTCGGCGGCGTGAAGCGGAACGTGTCGGCTTCGAGCTTCGGGTTGCGCTCGACTTTCGCGAAGGCGAGCCGCGTGGTCTGTCCGAAGCTGTCGACGAGCAGCATCGCACCGGGCAGGCCGTCGCGGAAGCCGATTTCGATCCGCTCGAACGGCGTGTCCTTGGCGCGAGGCCTGGCGGCGATCCACTCTAGACCGTCCCGCGCGCCGGCGTCACTCACTTCGAACTCCCGTTCGAAATCGTTCGAGCCGAACAGGATCGATGCCGGGCTCGACGGCAGTGAGGTCTGCAGCTTGCGGACCGTGGCCTGGTTCAGGTCGCGATCGAAGATCGTGAGCCGCTGGCCATCCGCGACGATCAATTGCTCGTAAGGTCGTTCGTAGGACCAGCGAAACCGTCCAGGTCGCTGGAAGACGAAGCGGCCGCCCGACTCCTGGACCGCTGCGCCCGCGCCCCGCGCTACGCGTTGCACGAATTCGCCGCGTGCGCTCGTGGTCTGGGTCAGGAAGCTGCGCAGTTGCTCGATAGCGCCGGCCTGCGCCTGCGTGGCGATGGTCCAAGTCAGCAGGACGGCCAACTTCAGCAGAACCGCCGCAAAGAGCCGAGTACCGCTACGCATCGCGCGACGGCACCAGGATCTCGCGGTTGCCGTTGCTCTGCATTGCCGACACGAGGCCCGCCCGCTCCATGTCTTCCAGGAGCCGGGCCGCGCGGTTGTAGCCAATGCGAAGGTGGCGTTGCACCAGCGAAATCGACGCGCGCCGGTTCTTCACGACGATCTCGACGGCCTGGTCGTAGAGCGGATCGGCTTCCCCACCCGGCGCCCCGCCGCCGCTCTCGTCGCCTTCGGTCGACGGCGCATCGAGCACGCCTTCTACATATTGCGGCGCGCCGCGCTTGCGCAGCGTTTCCACGACGCGATGCACTTCAGCGTCCGCGACGAAGGCGCCGTGCACGCGTGTGGGCAGCCCGGTGCCCGGCGCGAGGTAAAGCATGTCGCCCTGCCCCAGCAACGACTCGGCGCCCATCTGGTCGAGGATCGTGCGCGAGTCGACGCGGCTCGAGACCTGGTACGACATGCGCGCCGGAATATTGGCCTTTATGAGACCCGTGATCACATCGACCGACGGGCGCTGGGTCGCCAGGATGAGGTGCATGCCGGCGGCGCGTGCTTTCTGCGCGATACGGGCGATCAGTTCCTCGACCTTCTTGCCGGTGACCATCATCAGGTCGGCGAGCTCGTCGATGACAACCACGATCATCGGCAGCGGTTCGAGCGGTTCGGCGTCTTCGGGTGTCAGCGAGAACGGGTTCTTCAGGATCTCGCCCTTCGCGCGCGCGTCGGCCAGCTTTTGGTTGTAGCCGCTGAGGCTGCGCACGCCGAGCTTGCTCAGCAGCCGGTAGCGCTTGTCCATCTCGGCCACGCACCACTGCAGCGCGTTGCCGGCCTCGCGCATGTCGGTCACCACCGGGCACAGCAGGTGCGGAATGCCCTCGTAGACCGAGAGCTCCAGCATCTTCGGGTCGACCAGGATCAGTCGCACCTGGGACGGGTCGGCCTTGTACAGGATGGAAAGAATCATCGCGTTGATGCCGACCGACTTGCCAGAGCCGGTGGTGCCGGCCACCAGCAGGTGCGGCATCCGCGCGAGATCGACGACGACGGCCTTGCCCGAGATGTCCTTGCCGAGCCCGAGCGTCACGAGCGATGCGCTTTCGTTGTAGACGGCGGAGCCAAGGATCTCGGAGAGCTTCACGACCTGCCGCCGCGGGTTCGGCAGTTCGAGCCCCATCAGGTTCTTGCCGGGAATCGTCTCGACCACGCGCACCGAGACCAGCGAGAGCGAGCGCGCGAGGTCCTTCGCGAGATTGACGATCTGGCTGCCCTTGACGCCGATCGCCGGCTCGATCTCGTAGCGCGTGATGACGGGGCCGGGGTAGGCCGCCACGACCTGCGCCTCGACGTTGAAGTCGCGCAGCTTCTTCTCGATCAGGCGCGAGGTGAACTCCAGCGTCTCGGTCGACACGCTCTCGATGGCCGGCGGCGGTTCGTCGAGCAGGTCGAGCGCCGGCAGGCGCGCGTCGGCCATTTCGGCAAACAGCGGCACCTGCTTTTCCTTCTGCTTGCGCTCCGACGGCTTGACGTGGGCGGCCGGCCGCTCGATATGGACCGGTGGCGCCTCTTCGATGCGTTCACGTTCTTCGGCGAGGGCCGCCTCGCGGACCTTGGTCGCGGCCTCACCGATGGCACGGTCCTCGGCCTCCTCGCGCCGTTGCTCGGCCCGTCGCGAAAAGCCTTCGATGAAGGTTCCGACTCGCTCGGCGACGCTGAGCCATGAAAAATCCAGGAACAGGGACAACCCGATCGCAATGGCGACCAGGAAGATCACACTGGCGCCGGTGAAGCCCACGCCGCTTTGGACCAGCGGCGCGATCGCGTTGCCGACGACTCCGCCCGGTAGACCCGGCAGTGCCGCCTTCAAGTTGTACAGGCGCAGCGCCTCGAGCCCGGTCGCTCCCGCCAGCAGCAGGCCGAAGCCCAGCCCGTGCGCCCAGGCCGGCAGGTCGTCGGCGAGCGGATCCGCCCCGGCCGCGGCCCGGTGCAAACGACGGAAGGCGCGTGCGACCGTGACCGCCAGCCCAAGCGCGACCAGGTGGGCGGAAAGTCCAAACACGAGCAGCACGACGTCAGCCACCCAGGCGCCGAGCCGCCCGCCAAGGTTGTGGATCGGAGCGCTGGCGACGGAATGGGTAAAGCCCGGGTCCTCGCGCGAATAGGTGAGCAGGACGACCAGCAGCGCGGCCGCCAGCGCGGCGCCAGCGATCCAGCGAGCCTCGGCCAGCAGGCGCGTGAGCCGCGACGATTCGATGGGGGCCGATGGCTGCCGGCTCCTGATCCAGGCGCCATCGGAAACGGCGCCGGAAACCCGGGCAGTGTTGGGACGTGAGGACATGTCTGGCGATTATAGGAGTGCACCATCCCGGCTTTCGCACCGATGAACGCCCGGGCACCCCTAAATGGGGTCCGATTTCGTCGCATTGACAGCGACTTCGCGCCGCTGGGCCCCAGCTTCGTCGCGCGGGATTGCGGCAGGGGCGCACGGCTTGCAGAATCCTGTTCCGATGGCCTCGGTAATCGCCCTGCCTGCCCTAGGCTCCAGCCCGCACGAGCGTTCTCCCGCCCGCGAGGCGTTCGCGCGGGTGTTCAACCTGCGCAACGTCGCGGCGTTGTTCTATTTCTGCTTGCTGCTGCTTGCCGGCCGCTTCGTGATCTGGCTCAGTTATGAGCCGATCGAGTCCTGGGCCTTCGACCTCGTACGCGGCGTGCGCCAGACGATGATCAGTGCCGTCCTGCTGCTGCTGGCGATCGCGTGCGTCGAAGCGTTCGTCACTGCGCGGCGCCTGGGCGCGCGCTCCGCCCTCACGCTCGGTGTCATCGTCTCGCTCGTCGCCGCCGCCGTCGCCGTTCCGATCCGGGTGTGGGTCGCCGGCAGCCCACTGGCATCGAGCATCGCCAAGGAGCCTGGCTATTTCGTCCAGGTATGGGCGCTGTGGGCCGCCGTCGGCGGCTTCGGCTACTGGCTGTTTCACACGATACGCACCGATGAAGTGGCACGCTCGGAACTGGCCGATGCCGAGTGCCGGCGCGAGGGCCTGCAGGCGCAGATGGTCGAGGCGCACCTGTGCGCGCTGCAGGCGCAGATTGAGCCACACTTCCTTTTCAATACGCTCGCCAACGTCAAGCGGCTCTACGAAACCGCGCCGGCCCGCGGGCGAGAGATGCTGTCGAGCCTGATCAACTACCTGCGCGCGGCCCTGCCATCGATGCGCGAGCCTGGCTCCACGCTGCAGCGGGAGATCGAACTCGTGCGCTCGTTCCTGACGATCCTGCAGATGCGCATGGGCGATCGACTCACGTTCGCGATCGAGGCCCCGGGCGAGCTCGCGACCGCGCGGGTGCCGCCGATGGTGCTGCCCACCCTGGTCGAAAACGCCATCAAGCATGGGCTCTCACCGCTGCCCGAGGGCGGGCACATCGACATTCGCGCGCGCCCTGACGGACGCGAGCACTTCCTGATCGAAATCGCCGACAACGGTGCGGGATTTTCATCCAGCGGCGGCAGTGGCGTGGGACTCGCCAATACCCGTTCAAGGCTGGCCGCGCTGTATGGCGGCGAGGCGTCGCTTTCGCTCGCCATGGGCAGCCCGCGCGGCGTCGTCGCGACGGTCAGATTGCCGGTCCAACTGCAAGGACAGCCCGCATGAGTGCCGTTCTTCCCCAGTCCGCCACTCTCGACGGTGCGCCGCGCGGCCTTCCGCGCTGGTTCCACGCCTGGACCAAAATGGGCTCGCGCCACCTGGTCGCGTGGCTGCTCGCCAGCGCGCTGATGTCCGTCGTCGACTTCACGGCGATGATCGACAAGCTCGGCAAGCCGGGCGTTTCGCTGATGATGGCCTTCGACCTGGCGACGTCGCTGATCCTGTTTGGCACGACACTGCTGGCCTGGGTCGCCGCCACCGACGGCGCCCCGATCAGCGGCCGGGCCCGCAACGTCCGGGTGGGCTGGGCCATTGTCATTGGTGCCGTGGCCGCCGCGTGCATCGCGGTGCCGCTGATGCGGGCGCTCGAGATCGAAAAGCTGTGGTGGGAAATGTCAGGCAAGGTCAAGCCGCAGCCGGCCCTGGCCCTAGTGCTGATCGGCAACGCGATCCACTTCGTGGCGTGGTCGGCGCTTTTCGTGGCAGCGGCGGAAGTGATACAGCGCCGCGCCCTGACGAACGAAGCGATCCGCACGACCCAGCGCGAGCAGGCCGCGCTCGCGCGCGACGTCCTGGAGTCGCGCCTGGCGGCCATGCAGGCGCAGGTCGAGCCGCAGTTCCTGTTCGACACGCTCGTCGACATCGAGCGCCTGTACCAGAGGGACACGGCCGGTGCCGCCGACAACCTCGACCGGCTCATTACGTACCTGCGCGTGGCCTTGCCGCGGCTGCGCGAGTCCGGTTCGACGATGGCTGCCGAAATCGAGCTGGTCGAGGCCTACCTCGAGGTCGTGCGTTCGACCCGCAATGGCTCGCCGACCCTGACGGTCTCGCTGGCCGAGGACTGCCGCGAAGCACGCTTCTACCCGATGCTGTTGTTGCCGCTTGTGCAGCGCGCCGTGCGGGAACGTGCGGACGTCGCGCCAACGAGCATCCGCATCGCGGTGCAGCGCGCCGGAGACGATGTCGCGATCGTCCTGCGGGTGGCGGCGCCGGGCGGTTGCGCCGAGGACCCTGAAATCATCCGCGTGCGCGAGCGGCTCGCCGGTCTCTATGGCGCCCGTGCGTCGCTGGACTGCGTCGAGCTGCAGGGAAGCACGACCCAACTCACGATGCGGATTCCCGCCGACATCGCGTCCCGCAGGCCATGAGCGGGCCGACTGCCATCGTCGCCGAAGATGAAGCGACGCTGCGGCACCAGCTGGTCGAGCAACTCGGCCAGCTCTGGCCCGAGTTGCAGATTGTCGGCGAAGCGGCCGATGGCGTCCAGGCGCTGCGGCTGCTCGACGAGCAGCAGCCTGACGTCCTGTTCCTCGATATCCAGATGCCCGGCGCCACCGGCCTGGAAGTTGCGCGCCAGGCCAACGGGCGCTGCCACGTCGTGTTCGTCACCGCCTACGACCAGCATGCCGTGGCGGCGTTCGACCAGGGCGCGGTCGACTATGTGCTGAAGCCCGTCTCGGCGGCGCGCCTGTTCACCGCGGTGAGCCGCCTGAAGCAGCGGCTTGGCTCGCCCCCGGCGCGCATCGACGCGGCGCTCGGCCCGCTGGCGGCTTCGCCCGCGGCGGCCGGCAGCACGAAGCAGCCGCTGCGCTGGATCAATGCCTCGGTCGGCCAGAACCTGAAGCTCATCACGGTCGACGAGATCACCTACTTCCAGGCCGACAACAAGTACACGCGGGTCGTCACGGCCGAGGGCGAGGCGCTGATCCGCAAGCCGCTGAAGGAACTCGTCGAAGAACTCGATCCGGTCCAGTTCTGGCAGATTCATCGCTCCACCCTCGTCAACGCGACCGCCATCGCCGGTGTCACGCGCGACTTCCGCGGCCGCATGCTGGTCAAGCTGAAGACACGCCCCGAGACACTGCTGGTCTCGGATACCTACACGCATCTGTTCAGGCAAATGTAAGTCAGGTGGTCCTCGTGTACGCGACGCGCTGCGCGCGTCGCACGTGCACTCGGACCAGAACTGATCGATTTGTCGGCTGCGCTTCGGAGCGGCCGGGCGTTACGCCGAAGAACAAAGGCTGGGCACCCTCCCTGCCCTCCCGCCAAGCGGGAGGGGTTCGTACCCGGCTTGAGCATTGCGGCTGAGTGGGCTGGCAAACGCGTTCCTATTCGAACTATCGGTTGAGTGATCGCCATACCACCCCCACCTATAATCCTCGGACATTTCCGGGGAAGATGATGGCAGTGACCAAACATGCGCGGGTGCTGATCCTGGGGTCGGGACCGGCGGGCTACACGGCCGCGGTCTATGCGGCGCGGGCCAACCTCAAGCCGGTGCTGATCACCGGGCTGGCGCAGGGTGGCCAGCTGATGACGACCACCGACGTCGACAACTGGCCGGCGGATGCCCACGGCGTGCAGGGGCCTGACCTGATGGCACGCTTTCTCGCCCACGCCGAGCGCTTCAACACGGAGATCGTGTTCGACCAGATCCACACGGCCAAACTCGACGAGCGACCGCTGCGGCTGATCGGCGACAGCGGCGAATACACCTGCGATGCACTGATCATCGCCACCGGCGCCAGCGCGATGTACCTCGGGCTGCCGTCTGAGCAGGCGTTCATGGGCAAGGGCGTATCGGGCTGCGCGACCTGCGATGGATTCTTCTACAAGAACCAGGACGTGGCCGTCGTCGGCGGCGGCAATACCGCCGTGGAGGAAGCGCTTTACCTTTCCAACATCGCGAAGAAGGTCACGCTGGTTCATCGCCGCGACAAGTTCCGCGCCGAACCGATCATGGTCGATCACCTGATGGAGAAGGTAAAGGAAGGCAAGATCGAGCTCAAGCTGCACAGTGTGCTCGACGAGGTCCTCGGCGATGACTCGGGCGTCAACGCTGCGCGGATCAAGAACGTTCAGACCGGCTCGTCGCAGGATCTCGCGCTGCAGGGGGTTTTCATCGCGATCGGTCACCGGCCCAACACCGAACTCTTTGCCGGCCAGCTCGACATGGCCAACGGCTACATCATCACGAAGGGCGGGCTTAACGGGATGGCAACCGCCACCAGCGTACCGGGCGTGTTCGCGGCGGGCGATGTCCAGGACCACGTCTACCGGCAGGCGATCACCAGTGCCGGCACCGGTTGCATGGCAGCGCTCGATGCACAGCGCTTTCTCGAAAACCAGCAGCCGGCCACGGCTGCCGCCGAGAAAGCCGTCGCGGCCTGAGTCTCCGCGGGGAGACCGGGCATGGCCACGCGCATCAAGGATCTCGCGCAGCTTGCGTCACTGCATGAAGCGTTGAAGCACGACGCGGCCAGCCGGAAGAAGGTCGAAGCGGAGCAGCAGCGTGCGACGGTCGCGAAGGCAACGGCCGCCGACGAATTCCGCGCTGCGGTCGGTGCCGTCACGCCGCTGGCGATCAGGCAGCGCGTCGAGCATGACCGACCGCCCCACCCACCGGTGGCGCACAAGCGTCTCGAGGACGACCAGCAGGTTCTTATCGCATCGGTGTCGGACGAATTCGAGATCGACACCCTGCTCCATACCGACGCGGACCTGTCATTCCGGCGGCCCGGAATCGGACCCGATGTGCTGCGCAAACTCAGGCGTGGCGAATGGGTGATCCAGGACCATCTCGATCTCCACGGCCTCCGGGTCGACGAAGCCCGCGAGCTGCTCAGCCAGTTCCTGCGCGAGGCGCTCCGGCGCGGACTGCGCTGCGTGCGCGTCGTGCATGGCAAGGGCCTGGGGTCGAAGGATCGCCAGCCGGTCCTGAAAGGCAAGGCACGCGTGTGGCTGGCCCAGCGCGACGAGGTTATTGCCTTCTGCCAGGCCCGCCCCGCCGAAGGCGGCAGCGGGGCGCTGGTTGTGCTGCTGCGGCCGGCGTCGCGTTCGTGAACGAAGCCAAGGCGTTCCTGTTTGTCGTCGAAGTCGTCGCCGTGCTGGCGTGTGCGTTTTCCGGTTTCGCCGAAGCCCAGCGCAAGGACATGGACCTGGTGGGCGTCTATGTCGTCGCGTTCGTGACGGCCTTCGGCGGCGGCACCCTGCGTGACATCTTGCTTGAGCGCCGGCCCTTTTTCTGGGTCGAACACGAGGCGTATCCGATCGTCATACTCGCCATGACACTGCTGGCCACGCCGATGATGCGGCTCGCTCAGCGCATCGTCCCGAATCCGGCGTTTGTCGTCGCCGACGCCGTCGGGCTGGGCTTCTTCAGCATTACCGGCGTGGCGCTGTCGCTCGACAGCGGCATGTCGCCTTTCGTCGCGACGATGATGGGCGTCGTGACCGGAGTCTTCGGCGGCGTGCTGCGCGATGTCCTGCTCAACGAAGTGCCGATGGTCCTGCGCGACGGGCGTCCCTACGCCATCGCTGCGTTCTTCGGCTGCTGGCTCTATGTGCTGATGACACGCGCCGGGGTAAACCCGGCACTGGCGCTGTGGTCCGCCGCCGCAGCAACGACGGCGTTTCGCCTGCTCGCCTGGCGCTACGACTGGTCGATCAAGGGCTCTGCCAGCCGCGACGACCGCTAAACAGCTGCTTCGCCCTCTTCACCGGTCCGGATGCGGATCACCTGCTCGACGGCCCGCACGAAGATCTTGCCATCGCCGATCTTGCCAGTCCGCGCCGCCTTCGTGATGGCCTCGATCGCGCGCTCGACCAGCGCCTCGGGAACGACCGCCTCGACCTTCACCTTCGGCAGGAAGTCGACGACATACTCGGCGCCGCGGTAGAGTTCGGTGTGGCCCTTCTGGCGCCCGAACCCCTTCACTTCCGTCACCGTGAGCCCGGTGACGCCGACTTCCGCGAGCGCTTCGCGCACCTCGTCGAGCTTGAATGGCTTGATGATCGCGGTGATTTGTTTCATGTTCGCTTTCCTGGCTGCTGATGCGTTCGGGTTTCGAACCGGATTCTAGAGCGTGGCGTTCTCTTCACGGAACCGGTTCGTGATCGGGTAACGCCAGTCGCGGCCGAAACTGCGGTGGGTGACGCGGATACCCACCGGCGACTGCCGGCGCTTGTACTCGGAGGACCGGATCATGCGCACGACCTGCCGGACCACGCCTTCGTCGAAACCGGCGTCGACGATATCGGCGATCGATTCCCCTTCCTGCATGTAGCGGGTGATGATCGCGTCCAGTACCTCGTACTCGGGAAGCGAGTCCTGATCGGTCTGGCCGGCCTTCAGCTCGGCGCTCGGCGCGCGCGTCAGGATGCGCTCCGGAATGACATTAGCGATCGAATTCCGATAGCGGCACAGCCGGTACACCAGCGTCTTCAGGATGTCCTTGATGACCGCGAATCCGCCCGCGAGGTCGCCATAGAGCGTCGAATAGCCCACCGCCGTCTCGGACTTGTTGCCCGTTGTCAGCACGATCGCACCGTACTTGTTGGACAGCGCCATCAGCAGCGTGCCGCGTATGCGGGCCTGGAGGTTTTCCTCGGTGGTGTCCCACGGCAGGCCGCGGAACTCTTCTGCCAGCGTCGACAGGAAGGCGTCGAAGGGTGGCTTGATCGGCAGCACGTCGTGGCGCACGCCGAGGTTGCGCGCAAGTGTTGCGGCATCCTCGAGGCTCATCGGCGCCGTGAACTGCGACGGCATCATCACCGCCCGCACCCGGTCGGCACCCAGCGCGTCGACGGCAATCGCCAGCGTGAGCGCTGAATCGACGCCACCGGAAAGTCCGATCAGTGCCCCCGGGAAGCCGTTCTTCCCGACGTAATCGCGCACACCGAGCACCAGCGCCTGGTAGGCGAGCGCCTCGAGCGACGGCTCCGCTGCAATCGATGCGGGCTGCGGCGCGCCATCGACGAACTCCACGACCAGCACCGCTTCGTCGAAGTACGGCGCCATGGCGACCAGGGTGCCGTCGGCGGCAAGCACGAACGAGGCCCCGTCGAACACCAGTTCGTCCTGGCCGCCCGTCAGGTTGGCATAGACCAAAGGCAGACCGAAGTGCGAGACGTTGCCGCGCATCGTCTGCAGCCGCTGCACCTGCTTGCCGAGGTGAAACGGCGAAGCATTCAGCACGAGCAGCACCTGTGCCCCGGCCGCCTGGGCGCATTCGGGCGCGTAATGGAACCAGGTGTCCTCGCAGATGTTGACGCCGAACAGCGTGCCGTTCACGTCGAACACGAAGGGCCGGTTGTCCGGCGTGAAGTAGCGCTGTTCGTCGAAGACGTCGTAATTCGGCAGATCGTGCTTGCAGTAGGTGCCCACGACGACACCACCTTGCAGGACGGAGGCGGCGTTGAAGCGCAGGCCCTCGCGCGCGAGCGGATGGCCGACCACGACAGCAAGGTCCGGGTATTCCAGCAGCTGGACGGCGAGCCGCTGGAGCGCAGAGTCGCACGCTGCGTAGAATGCCCGGCGCAGCAGCAGGTCCTCGGGTGGATATCCGGTCAGTGAAAGTTCCGGCGTGACCAGGACATGGGCGCCTTCGGCCACGGCCCGCGCCGCCGCTTCCACGATCTTCCTGCAGTTGCCCTCGAAGTCGCCCACCGAGCAGTTGATCTGTGCGACCGCGACTTTGACGTTCGAGCTCATGTATGGACGAAGCAGGTTCCGAAGATTATTGCACGCGCATCGTGCACGACCTCGGCGAGGTCGGCGCCGACGCATGGAACGCCCTGCTCCGTAGCGCGCCTGGCTCGAACCCGTTCGTACGGCTCGAATTCCTGCAGGCGCTGCATGAGACGGGCTGTGCGTCCGCGCGTACGGGCTGGGAACCTCACTATCTCACCCTGTGGCGGCGCGACCGGCTCTGCGCCGCCGTGCCGCTGTATCGCAAGCACCACTCCTACGGCGAATACGTCTTCGACTGGGCGTGGGCCGAGGCGCACCAGCGCCACGGCATTGCGTATTACCCGAAGTGGCTCGCCGCAGTGCCGTTTACGCCGGTGCCAGGGCCGCGCCTGCTGGCCAGCGACGCCACCGCGCGCGCACGCATGGCGAGGGAGCTGATCGACCTGTTCGTCGAGTCGTCGCTATCGACACTCCACGTGCTGTTCCCGACCGAGGTCGAGGCAGCCTGTCTTGCCCAGGCCGGTGCCCTCATGCGCCAGTCGGTCCAGTTCCATTGGTTCAATCCCGACTACAGAACGTTCGACGACTACCTCGCCAACCTCGCACAGCCGAAGCGCAAGAAGGTTCGCGCCGAACGCCGCAAGGTGGAGACGGCCGGTGTGAGCGTACGGCGCTGCGTCGGACAGGAAATCACGGAAGCCGACTGGGCGCTGTTCGACCTCTGCTATCGCAACACCTATGCAGCACACCACTCCAGTCCTTACCTGAACCGTCAGTTTTTCCTGCGACTCGCGCAGACGATGCCGGAGAACCTGATGCTCGTGGTCGCGGCCCGGGCGGGGCGCGACATCGCGGCCGCGCTGGCGCTCTTCGACGACGAGCGCGTCTATGGACGCTACTGGGGCACGCTGGAAGCGATCCCGTGCCTGCACTTCGAGGTCAGCTACTACCAGCTCATCGAATTCGCGATCGAGCGTGGGTTGAAGGTCATCGAAGGCGGCGCCCAGGGCGAACACAAGCACGCGCGCGGCTTCCAGCCCGTGAAGACCTGGTCGTGCCATCTCCTGCGTCATCCCGCCTTCGCCGATGCCGTCGAACGCTACCTCGCCCGCGAGACCGGCGGCATCGAGTCCTATATCGACGAGCTTCACGAGCGGTCTGCCCTGCGGCGTCCGTCCGCGCCGTCATGACACCGCTGCACCTGGCCGCCGCCCTGCTGATGGTCACGATCTGGGGATTCAACTTCGTCGTCATTCGCTGGGGGCTGAACGACATACCGCCACTGCTGCTGACGCTGCTGCGTTTCGTGCTGGCGGCGTTCCCGGCCATGCTGTTCGTACCACGGCCGCGGGCGCCCTGGCGGCTGATTGCTGGCTATGGGCTGTTCGCGTTTGCGCTCCAGTTCACGCTTCTGTTTGCCGGCATGGCGGCCGGAATGCCGACCGGACTGTCGTCTCTGGTCATCCAGGTCCAGGCCTTCTTCACCATCGCGCTGGTGGCCCTGTTGATGCACGAACGGCCGCGACCGCTGCAGGTGCTTGGAGGCCTCGTCGCCGGCGCAGGGCTTGTCCTGGTCGCATGGCACCTGCCGTCCGGGACGGCGCTGGGATTCGCACTGGTCATCGCCGCGGCCCTCGCCTGGGCCACCGCCAACATCATTGTCAAGCGCGTACCGGGCGATAGCCCGCTGGCTGTCGTCGTCTGGGGCAGCGCGGCGGCCGTCATTCCGCTCGCGATCGCGACGCTTGCCACCGAAGGCATGTCACGCAGCGTTCGCATCGTCGGCGAGCTTTCGGCGGGAAACTGGCTCGGCATTGCATTCCAGGCCTGGCCCACCACGCTGGTGGCCTTCGGGATCTGGGCCTGGCTGCTGCGCCGGCATCCTGCCGCCGTGGTTGCGCCGTTCACGCTGCTGGTTCCGATCGTCGGCATGAGCTGCGCTGTATGGTTGCTGGGCGAACCGGTGACGTGGTGGAAACTGGCGGGCGCAGCACTCGTGCTGGCCGGCCTCGGACTCAACGTGCTGGCGGCACGCCGGCGCCGAATCGCCTAGCGTCGATCCGATGGATCGCGCGAGTTCATCTTGGCGAGCCTGGAACCAACCACTTGCGCCACCATGACCGCGATGCAGAACGGCCCACAGACGCCTACGCGCGCGGCGGGCGGAGCGAACTGAACGGACTAATAGGCGGGCTGAGGCGACGCCGACTTGTAGGCCGCAATCGCGTCGAGGATGTCCTTGCGCGCGGAGTCAGGACCCTCCCAGCCGATGACCTTGACCCACTTGCCCTGCTCCAGATCCTTGTAGTGCTCGAAGAAGTGCTGGATCTGCGCCAGCCGTTCCGGCGCGATGTCCGACCACTGCTGCCAGTGCTTGTACCAGGGCAGGATCTTGTCGACCGGCACGGCCAGCAGCTTGGAGTCGCCGCCCGCCTCGTCTTCCATCTTCAGGACACCGAGCGGACGACAGCGCACGACGACACCCGGCTGCAGCGGAAACGGCGTGATCACGAGCACATCGAGAGGATCGCCGTCGTCGGCCAGCGACTTCGGCACGTAGCCGTAGTTGCAGGGGTAATGCATGGCCGTGCCGATGAACCGGTCGACGAAGACCGCACCGGTCTCCTTGTCGACCTCGTACTTGATCGGGTCCGCGTGCGCGGGAATTTCGATGATGACGTTGAAGTCGTCTGGAACATTGCGGCCGGCAGGAACGCGATCAAGGCTCATGAGGGTATCCGTCGAAGGCTGGCCGATTCTATCGACAAAGCCATGGTCCGACGCGCTCGACTGTGCGCGGCGGCAATGGGCCTCGCAGCGCGGAGCTTTGCTGAATAATGCCGTCGAAACCGGAGCTGCCGGCAAGGAGCATCGATGGACGATCACTGGGCAACGCCCGCCGGAACCCACCACTTCATCGGCAACCGCTGGGTCGCCTCGAACGAAGGGCTGACGATCGACGTCGTTGATCCCTCTGACGGCAAGCCCTTTGCCCGCATCGCACGAGGTGACGGCACTGACATCGACCACGCGGTCCGCGCAGCGCGGACCGCGCTGGGCGAGAGCTTCGATGGCGACTGGGGTCGCATGACGGCGACCGAGCGCGGGCGGCTGTTGATGAAGCTCTCGGCCGCCGTGCTGGAGTGCCACGAGCAGCTCGCGCAACTCGAATCACGGACGACCGGCAAGCCGCTTAGACAGGGACGCGCCGACGCCACGGCACTGGCCCGCTACTTCGAGTACTACGCCGGCGCCGCCGACAAACTGCACGGCGAGACGATTCCGTATCAGGCCGGCATGACCGTACTGACGCTGCGCGAGCCGCACGGTGTCACGGGCCACATCATCCCGTGGAACTATCCGATGCAGATCTTCGGCCGCAGCGTGGGGGCTGCACTCGCGGCCGGCAACGCCTGTGTCGTCAAACCGGCCGAGGACGCATGCCTGTCGCTGCTGCGCGTCGCCGAGCTGGCCGCCGAGGTCGGGTTCCCCGACGGAGCGCTCAACATCGTCACCGGCCTGGGCCACGAGGCAGGCGCGGCACTGGCGGCGCACGGGGACATCGATCACATTTCCTTCACGGGCTCGCCCGTCACCGGCACAGCGGTGGCGCAGGCCGCGGCGAAGCATCATTGCCCGGTGACGCTGGAGCTTGGAGGCAAGTCGCCCCAGATCGTCTTCGCCGATGCCAACCTCGACGACGTGCTGCCGGTCATCGTCAATGCCATCGTGCAGAACTGTGGGCAGACCTGTTCCGCCGGCAGCCGGCTCCTGGTCGAGCGCACCGTCTACGAGGAACTCGTCGCGCGGGTCGGGGATGCGATTACGCGGCTGCGCGTCGGCCCGGCGCTGGCTGACCTCGACGCCGGCCCGCTGATCCGGCAGGCGCAATTGCAGCGCGTCTGGGACTACCTGAGCCAGGCCGAGCATGACGGCATCGTCATGGCGGCGCACGGGCAGGTCGTCGATGAGGCTCCGCAGACCGGCTACTACCAGGCGCCGACGCTGCTGCGCGATGTGCCACCGACGCACCGGCTCGCGCAGGAGGAGATCTTCGGCCCGGTACTGGCCGCCCTGCCGTTCGACTCCGAGCCGGAAGCGCTGCGCATTGCCAACGGCACACCGTTCGGCCTGGTCGCCGGCGTATGGACGCGCGACGGTGCGCGACAGATGCGGCTCGCCCGCAAGCTGCGTTGCGGCCAGGTCTTCATCAACAACTATGGCGCCGGCGGCGGCGTGGAACTGCCCTTCGGCGGCGTGAAGTCGAGCGGCTACGGACGCGAAAAGGGATTCGAGGCGCTGCTGGGCTTCACCACCCTGAAGACGATCGCGATCAGGCATGGCTGAGGCCGCGCTCGAGTTCGCGTCCCTGTCACCGGACCGGGCGATGATCTGGGCCGGGTTGCGGCACGAGCTCTGGCCCGCAACGTCGGCCGCGGACCACGTTCGTGAAGCCGGGTACCTGCTGCGTTCACCGGACTACTTCGTTCTGTTGGCGCTCGAGAACGGCGTCGTGGGCTTTGCCGAAGCGGCCGTCCGTCGCTGCTACGTGAACGGCTGCGAGTCGTTGCCGGGTGAACCGGTGGCCTTCCTCGAAGGCATCTACGTGAAGCCGGCCTACCGTCGCCGCGGCATCGCCCGCGCGCTGTGCGAGCGGGTCGCCGCCTGGGCGCGCAAGCTCGGCGCGACCGAGCTCGCCTCCGACGCGCTGCTCGTCAATACCGACTCGCATGCCATGCATCGGGCGCTCGGCTTTACCGAGACCCAGCGCGTCGTTTTCTTTCGGAGGGCATTGCCATCATGAGCGGACGCCTGGCAGGGAAAGTCGCGATCGTCACCGGCGCGGCCTCCGGATTTGGCCGAGGAATCGCCGAACGATTCGCGCGCGAGGGCTCTGCCGTGATCGTCAACGACCTCGCCCGGGACAGCGGCGAAGCCGTGGCGGCAGCACTCCGTGCCGCCGGCGGCCGCGCACAGTTCGCCTTTGGTGACGTGACCCAAAGCTCCGACGTGAAGGGGCTGCTCGATGCGGCGCTGACTCACTACGGACAGCTCGACATCGTCGTCAACAACGCGGGCACCACGCATCGCAACCAGCCTCTGCTTGGCGTCGCCGAAACCGAGTTCGACCGCATCTACGCCGTCAACGTGAAGTCGATCTACCTGACCGCGATCCACATGGTGCCGTACTTCCGCTCGCACGGCGGTGGCTGCTTCATCAACGTGGCCTCCACGGCGGGCGTGCGCCCGCGGCCGGGTCTCACCTGGTACAACGGCACCAAGGGAGCGGTCATCATCACCAGCAAGGGCATGGCGGCCGAGCTCGGGCCCGACAACATCCGTGTCAACTGCGTCAACCCGGTCATTGGCGAGACCGGGCTGCTCGAACAGTTCATGGGCATGCCGGACACCCCCGAGAACCGCAAGAAGTTCCTGGCGACGATCCCTCTCGGGCGTTTCAGCCGGCCCGAAGATGTCGCCAATGCGTGCCTCTTTTTCGCGAGTGATGAAGCGGCCTTCATCACGGGAACCTGCCTCGAGGTCGATGGCGGCCGCTGCGTCTAGCGTCTCGTCAGCGCGAGGCTGAACGAACGCACGACACCGGCGCTCGCCTCGCGCACCCGCAGGCGCAGGCCACCGAGCGCGAGGACGTCACCACTCGCCGCCCGGCCGCGCAGGAGGCGCACTGCGTAGGCGTCGAGCGTCATGTCACGCGGCAGTTCCGGCGGCAGCTCGACGCCGTAATAGTCCTGCAGGTCACCCAGCGTGGCCGACGCCGCCAAAGTCAGCTCACCGTCCGCCGACGCAGGCGCGAACAGTTCCTCGAGCGCGCCGACCTGCTCGGCCGGCGCAACGACGGCCACCAGATCGCCGCTGCGCAGCGTTGCCGGCTCGACGATGCGACCGCCGCGCTCGAGTTCGATCAGGCGCGAACCCTCCGGCCAGTCGATTTCGTCGAGCGCCCGTCGCGTCGCCGGTGCGCCTTCGGCGACGATGAACTGCACGACTTCCCGGGACCGGGCGCCGCCGTCGAGCGGGGCCGTGGCAATCGCCGCGCGCGGCCGCCCCGCCCGCACCTGCGCCAGTCGCGCCGCGACCGGCAAGGTGCCCCCCTGCAGCAGCAACGAGAGCAGCACAATGAAAAATGTGATGTGAAACAGCACCTGCGCATGCGGCAAGGCAGCCACCAGCGGAAACAATCCGAGCACGATCGGCACTGCACCGCGCAGCCCGAGCCAACCGATGAAGGCGACCTCCCGCGCCGGGTAGCGGAACGGAAAGAGGCAGGCGGCCACGGCGAGGGGCCGCGCGACAAACATCAGTACGGCGGCTGCCAGCAGCGCCGGGCCCGCAACTTCGAGCAGGCCGCGCACATCAGTGATGATGCCCAGCACCAGGAACATGCCGGCCTGCGCCAGCCAGGCGAAGCCGTCACTGACACGCAGCACGTCTTCGCCGACGTGGACGCGACGGTTCGCAATCAGCATCCCGGCCAGATAGATCGCTAGGAACCCGCTGCCACCCAGCAGGTTGGTCAGCGCGAAAGTGGCCAGGCCGCCGGACTGGATCAGCAGCGCATACAGGCCCTCTTCGAGCCGCACGCGCGCGACCGCCAGCGACAGCAGGTACCCGAGGGCAACACCCACGAGCAGGCCGATGCCGAGCTGCTGCAGGAACATCGGCAGCAGCGCCGTCAGCGACTGCTCAGGAAGCCGTATGAGTTCGATCACCCCCAGCGTCAGGAAGACCGCCATGGGATCGTTGATGCCGGACTCCACCTCCAGCGTTGACTCGACACGCTCATTGAGGCGCAGGCCGCGGCTACCGAGCAGCGCGAAGGTCGCCGCCGCGTCGGTCGAGCCGACGATCGCACCCAGCAGCAGTCCGTAGCGCCAGTCCAGATCGAGCAGCCACGCGCCCGCGATTCCGACAAGAACGGCGGTTAGAACGACGCCGACCGTCGCCAGCATCAACGACGGGGCGGCAACCATGCGGAACGTCGCCAGCCGGGTGCGCAGTCCGCCGTCGAGCAGGATGACCGCCAGCGCCAGGTTTCCGACCAGCACGGCAGTCTCCACATCGATCCGAACCGACTGCAGCTGCGGCAGTTCGGTCGCAAACAGGCCGACGGCGAGAAACACGAGCAGCGACGGCACGCCGACCTTCTGCGACGCCGCCGACAGCGCGATCGCGACGAAGCACAGAAGGCCAGCGATCAGGAAAGTCTGATTCATCGCGTCCATACCGCGATTTGACCACGCCCCGCGCAGCTGCCGCAGGGATGGCATACCGCCAGGAATCCTGCCGCGTCGTCACGCCTCAACGATGCACGACGTCGCGCAGTCCGAGTGAAACGACGGGAACGTACGTCATCTCCCCCAGCCAGCCGGGCACGATGGGGAGAGAGGGCCGCAGCCGGGGAGTGATGCAGCTCGCTGCGACGGCGAGGATGGCGAACAGTGCGCCGCCCGGTTCGCGTCCAATCAACCGGACCTCGGCGCCATCGCCGCCGGTCAAAGCGACGCGACCTGCCTGCCGTCCGGGATCTACCTGATGTGGCCGGTTTCGAACTGCTTCGCGAACCCGCTCCACACCGGTGTCATCGCTGTCCGGAACGCCGTGCTTCGGCATGGCCCTGCCGCCTAGCGGCGCGGTCAGAACGAGCTGTCGCGCAGGATGGGGCGCGCGCCTTCGGCGGGCCCCGCCGTCGGCTGCGCGAAGCCCAGCGCCGCTTCGCGAAAATGCTGCGCGGCCTCGGCTTCGTCGCCGACAGCCTCGGCTAGGCGCGCCAGTGCGACGAGCGTCGCCGGCGACTTCTCGATCTGCAGGCTTTCGGCAAGGTAACTGCGCGACTTGCCCCAGAGCTGCTCACGCAGACAGAGCACGCCCGCGGTTCGCAGCAGCACGGCCCGCAGTCGATCCCCCTGCCCGCTGGCGGCCAGCCATGTTTCCACCCGTTCGAGCTGGCCACGCGCAGGAAACGATTGCGCCCGCGCATACTCGTTCAGCAAGGGCTCGCAGGATTCATCCCACTGCTCGCGCGGCAGCGCGAGGGCCTGCTCGATGGCTTCCGCTGCACGGCCACCGCGCCCGGCGAGGTTCAAAAGGCGCGCCGCTTCGTATGCGACCTCCGGCAGAGCGCGATCCGGCGCCGGAACCGCGTCCCAGGCAACCTCGAGAGCCGCGGGCTCGTAGCGCTGCGCCAGCAGTTGCTCCCGGTAG
>Ga0209254_10000241_pt1 | contig 40885 bp, 35 predicted proteins | sample FrelakmetDIP11DI_FD_187148 | JGI IMG/M metagenome (GOLD analysis project Ga0209254, IMG submission 187148) | Freshwater lake sediment microbial communities from the University of Notre Dame, USA, for methane emissions studies - DIP11 DI (SPAdes)... | ecosystem: Environmental > Aquatic >... | reverse complement strand
GTACTGCGTCCGGCATGACGTCTATAACTCGTAGCGCGAATAACGTTGACGGCGGAGGTAATAACACCTATACCGGCGGCTTTCACCGCCCGATTATTGAATGCCCAGCAACGAGATGATCCACGGCCCCGCAACCCCGATGGTCATGGCCAGCGCCGCGGCGATCTGCACCGGTACCTGGAACGATCCCTGGAACTGCACCATATCCTGCGAGCGTTTCACGCGCAGCAGCGGCGGCACTATCAGGATCGCCGCGATCACGGCCATCAGGATCAACACCCACCACGGGATCAACTGCACCACAAACAACGTGATAAACAGAGCTACAATTCCGATCCCCAGCAGGATATTCGCCAGCAACTTCGAGTCGCGCTCGCCCAGCACCGCCGCGGTATGTTTGACGCCCGCCTTCAGATCGCCTTCCAGATCACGCAGCTCGTTGAACAACTCGCCGTACATGCTGATCGATGTGATGGCGAGGAATGGCCACCAGAAGTTGCTGTTGATCGCCGAGGTATAAGCGAAGTAAGCCGGCAGGTATTGGAATCCGGCCAGCATCATGCAATGGACGATCAGATCGACGAACGGCATCGACTTGATCCGCACACGCCGCCACGAATACAAAAATCCGACGATCAAGCTGATGATACCGATAATGAATGGGATTGTACCCAGGAGTGCGTATAGCAGCGCTGAAATCAGCAGGGTGGTGTACGAGGCGATGTAGCCCACGCGCGGCGAGATCATCCGGCACGAGATGGGATTGCGGTTGATCTTGGCTGGGTTTATGGCGTCGTCGTCGGCGTCTTCCACGTCGTTGATCATGAACGCGAAGCCCACAGCCGTCCAGTTCGCCAGCAGCGCCACGATCCATTGCCACCCGAAGGTGCCCCCGCCCGCTGCCGCGCCCAACGCCGTCGTCACGATGACGAACCAGACGTACTCATCGAAGCGCGTGAGTTTGACGATGCCTTTTACGGTTTGATTCAAGACCTTTCTCCTTCTTGTATGTTCTCAATCACCACCGCTTCCCCCTGCCCCACGCCCACGCACATTGTCGCCACGCCGTAACGCGCGTCACGCCGCTTCATCTCGTGCACCAGCGTCGTGACGATGCGCGCGCCCGAACACCCCAGCGGATGCCCCAACGCGATCGCCCCGCCGTTGACGTTGAGCTTCTCGCTCGGAATGCCGAGTTCTTTCGCGCACGCGATCGACTGCACAGCAAACGCTTCGTTGATCTCGAACAGATCAATCTGATCGATCGTGAGGCCGGCACGCTGCAGGGCCTTGCGTGTCGCGGGGATCGGTCCGTAACCCATCACGCGCGGATCGACACCCGCCGCAGCACCTGCAATGATGCGCGCCATCGGCTTGAGTCTTAGTTCGTTCGCGCGCTCCGGTGTCATCAGCAATACGGCCGCCGCACCGTCATTCAGGCCAGAGGCGTTTCCCGCCGTAACCGATCCGCGCGGGGCGTTGCGGAACGCGGGTTTCAACTTTGCCAGTCCCTCGAGCGTCGTATCGGGGCGCGGATGCTCATCGGTTGCAATGACCAGCGGATCACCTTTGCGCTGCGGAATCATCACCGGCACGATCTCATCTTTGAAACGCCCAGACTCGATCGCGGCTTTGGCTTTCATCTGACTCTCGTACGCAAAGCGATCTTGCTCTTCGCGCGTGATCTCCGGTTGTCGCTCGAAGATATTCTCCGCTGTTTCACCCATCTGCTCCAGCGGGAATAGTGCCTGCATCTTCTCGTTGGGATAGCGCCAGCCCAACGCGGTATCGTAGGCGGTGACGTTGCCAAACGGAAACGCTTGCGCCGCTTTGGGGAACGACCACGGCGCGCGACTCATGCTCTCCACGCCGCCCGCAATGAAGACCTCGCCGTCACCCACTTTGATCGATCGCGCCGCAGTGTTGATCGCCGCCAGCGACGAGGCGCACAAGCGATTGAACGTCACCGCCGGAATCTCATAGGGGAATCCCGCCAGGATCAACGCCATGCGCGCGACGTTGCGATTGTCTTCACCGGCCTGATTGGCGCAGCCAAAGTAGACTTCTTCCACAATCGCCGGATCGATCTTGGTGCGCTCGATCAGCGCCTTCAATACAATCGCGGCGAGATCGTCCGGGCGCACACTGGCTAGCGCGCCACCATGACGTCCAACGGGTGTACGCACAGCATCGATGATGAGGGCTTGGGGCATGGGTGACTCCTGATGAGTGACGAGTGATGAGTGAAAACAGACGCTTTCACTTTTCACTTTTCATTCAACCAACTTGAGGTTCGGATCAATATCCAGATCCCATCCCGCGCGTTGTCCCGCGACAAAACGGAAATGCGCCGCTGCGCCGATCATCGCGGCGTTGTCGGTGCACAGCCACAATGGCGGCCAATAAACGGGAACGGGGGCTTTGGTCTTCATCACGTAGCGTAGCATCTTGTTGGCCGAGACGCCGCCGCTGAGCAGGATGGCCGTCGCGCCGTAACGCTCGGCTGCCGCGACGGTCTTACTGACTAACTGATCGATCACGCTGTGCTGGAAACTCGCGGCGAGATCAGGGATCGGCACGCGCACCGAGAGAGCACCATCCGGCCCGATCGGCCCATAGCTTTGCACCGTGCGCAATACCGCCGTCTTGATGCCGGAAAACGAGAAGGCGAACTCGTCGTCGACCTTGGGTTTGTTGAAGCGAAAGGCGTGCGGATTCCCCTCGACGGCGATCTTCTCGATCTGCGGGCCGCCGGGATAGCCCAGCTGCAGCAAGCGCGCCACTTTGTCATACGCCTCGCCAGAGGCATCGTCCAGCGTCGCACCGAGTTTCTCGTATTGAAGATGATCGCGCATCAGGATCAACTCGGTGTGGCCACCGCTGACGATCAAGATCAGCACCGGGAATTGCAGCGCGTCGGGGGCCATGCCGTCCCCTTCGACGCGCAGCCAGTGCGAGTAGATGTGCCCTTCGAGGTGATTGATCCCCACCAACGGCAGGCCGCGTCCCAACGCGATGCCCTTCGCTACGTTCACGCCCACCAGCAACGATCCCGGCAGACCCGGTCCATACGTCACAGCGACCGCAGCGAGATCGTCGTAAGTTAATGAGGCCTTCTCCAGCGCTTCACGCACCACCGGCACGATCGTCTCGACGTGCATGCGTGAAGCCATTTCAGGAAACACGCCGCCATACTTGGCGTGCATCTCGATCTGTGTGGCGACGATGTTGCTCAACACCTGCCGGCCATCTTGAACCACGGCGGCGGCGGTTTCGTCGCAAGAGGTTTCAATAGCGAGAATCTTAGTCACTGCGTAGCGTCCCTTTGGGATTTATGATCTCTGATCTTTGATTTACCCAACAACAGCTAATGCAAGATAGTGGTTGTAGTTGGACGAGTGTCACCCTGAGCGTAGCGAAGGGTCTCTACGCCGGCATAAGAGATGCTTCGCTGCGCTCAGCATGACACTTGTCGACGCCTCGTTATGGTCGCGCGCTGAGCAGTCTAGCCCACTCGCGCTCAAGTTGTCGTGCTACGTTGTCTGAAATCAATACGCCTGAACTTTGCGAATCCCAATACATCTGTCCCAGGACGCCTTCGCTCAAGCGGGCGCGGGGCAGAATCGGTTCGCGTTCGGCATCGAGCAGCACATCGAATTCCATCTCGATGCACCACGCCCGCTGTCCCGCCGCGCGCCTCGCTTCATCCCAGTGCCAATCGTCGAACACATCCGACGTGGCCCAACCCGATCCGACGATGCCACGAGGTTCTAGCCCTTGCCGCAGCAAAAACAACCGATCGCCCTCCACGATTTTGCGATTCCGTCCGCAACTCCAGCGTTCGTGATAACGGCCGGTGATCTTCATTTCGCGAATGCTCTCAGCGAGTTCAGGCCACGGCCACCTCGCAGGGTTCCAGGTGAGCAAGTAGGTATTCATGCCAGTTGGCGCAGGGCATGAAGCAAAGCTGGTCGATCCATCACTGTCCGCAGATCGAATACCACGCGATCACCCTCAATCCGCGCCACGACGGGCGGATCACCGTGCCGCAATCGCGTGAGAAAATCGTCGGGGTTGTTTATCGTGAGCGCGATCAACCTGGTGGGCAAAGTTCCACCCGGCAATGAACCGCCGCCCACGGTCGATTGTCCATCGATCACTTCGGCAGTAAAGCCGACTGCTTGAAGTTGCTGTGCGAACGACTGCGCTTGCAGTTCAATCTCGCTCAACGGCAGGCTGATCATGCGCCACACCGGAATTTTCTGCGTCGCCTCACCTTTGAGGTAATGCACCAGTGTGGCCGATAACGCCGCCAGATCCAGCTTGTCCATGCGCAGCGCGCGCGCCAATGGATGCTTCTTCAACAGCTCGCCGTATTGCGCTTTGCCGACGATGATGCCCGCCTGCGGCCCGCCCAGCAGTTTGTCGCCGCTGAAGCAGATGACGTGCGCACCGGCTGCCACCGATTCCTGCACGGTAGGTTCATGCGCTAAACCGTACTCCGCCGTGTCGAGCAGCGCGCCGCTGCCCAGATCGTCGATCAGCGGGATATTCTTCCAGTTGGCAAGTTCCACGAGTTCAGTAAGAGGAACTTCGGTAGTGAAGCCCACCGCGCGAAAGTTGCTGGAGTGCGCGCGCACGATAGCGGCGACTTCTTTCGTGACCAACGCCATTTCATAGTCGCGGCGATGCGTGCGGTTCGTCGTGCCGACCTCGATTAGTTTTGCGCTGCTCTGCTCCATCACATCCGGCACGCGGAATCCGCCGCCGATTTCCACCAGCTGCCCGCGCGAAATAAGCGCTCCTTTACTGGATGCCAGCGCGCTCAGCGCCAGCAGCGCCGCCCCAGCGGTGTTGTTGACAACGAAAGCCGCCTCGGCGCCGGTCACGCGCTTCAAGAGATCTTCAACGGCAGCCATGCGCGAACCGCGCTCGCCTCGATCGAGATCGTATTCGAGATCGGAATAGCCCGCAGCCGCAACGGTCATCGCGTTGATCGCTTCAGTTGACAACGGCGCGCGTCCGAGATTGGTATGAATGATCACGCCTGTCGCATTCATCACGGCACGCGGTCGAGATTGCGTCCACTCGCGCAGGCGATCAGTGATCCGGGGAAGCAGCTCAGATTGATCGGGCGGGGTACCGCCGGAGCGGATGATCGATCGGGCCTCGTCCAAGACCGATCGAATGGCATCCGTCGTCAAGGATCGACCGTAAGTCTCAAGCAAGGACGAGGCTTGGGCGAGCAACTTATCGACAGAGGGGAGCTGACGCAGATCGTTCAAAGCCCTTTACAACTTGGTGACGAAGCCGATGTCATTCGTCACGCACGCGAATATTCAGGAAGATTTCCAACAGGATCAATGCAACCGCGATAACGGCCGCCAGCACCAAGGAGAAAGCCTGATTCAGTTGCAGCCACGCCAGGCTCAACACAAACACCGCGATCAAAATCGCTTCGCGCCACACGCGAGCGGCGTACACCGGCTTGAAGAACAACTGCTGAATTCCGCGCAAGATAAACCACGCCGCACCCGTCACCAACAAAAAAACGGAACCCAGGAACAAGCCAAGCGCCGGCAGGTTGGGCGCGGCCAACACGCGATACGGCACCAATGCTTCCGAACCACGCGGCAGCGGATCGCCCAGATAAGGGCGCTGTTGCTGCGCCACAGACAGGCCATACAGTCCTAATCCCAGCAAAGCCAGGGCGATGATCACTTCCAGCAGCAGGCGCGGAAATTTGCGCGGCGCTTTTTCGGCAGGCATGCGGCTATTATACCGTAAAACGTAACACGAAAGTGTAATGCTATAATTGCGTCGTGTCTCACTCACTGTTTTCCAGTTAGCTCAACATGTCGATTCTCACGGCTCATCATCTCTCAAAATCCTTTGGCGCGCTGGACGTGCTGCAGGACGTCACGCTGTCGTTGGCACACGGCCAACGCGCCGCACTGGTCGGCCCGAACGGCGCAGGCAAGACCACGCTGCTGCACATCCTGGCCGGCATGGACGAACCCAGCGGCGGCGCCGTGCATCGGGCACGCGGACAGACGATCGGATTTCTGCCGCAGCATGCCGATCAGGAACTGAGTGAAGCCACCACGCTGCACGATCTCATGCGCTCGGTTTTCGCCCAGCTCGATCGGTTAGCTCAGCAAATGCGCGAGCTGGAAGTCGCGCTGGCTAATCCCGCGCAGCACGACACGGCCATGGAGAAGTACAGCAAGATCGCAGAGCAGTTCGAGCACGCCGGCGGCTACTTGATCGAGACGCGCATCGAACAGGTCTTGAGCGGCATCGGCTTCGATCTAAACGATCTCGCCAAGCCCGTCAATATTCTGAGCGGCGGACAAAAGACGCGCGCGCTGCTGGCGCGCTTGATCCTGCTCGATCCCGATGTGCTGCTGCTCGACGAACCGACGAATCACCTTGACGTGAATGCCGTCGAATGGCTGGAAGCGACGCTGCGCGATTATCGCGGCGGGTTGATCCTGGTCTCGCACGATCGCTACTTCATCGACGCGGTGGCCGACACGGTATGGGATTTGCAGCATGGCGAGATCGAAGTGTATCGCGGCAACTACACCGATTATCTGCTGCAGCGCGACGAGCGACGCGAGCACCAGTTGAACGAGTACGAACGGCAGCGAGAGTTCATCGCCAAAGAAGAAGACTACATCCGCCGCAACATTGCGGGACAGAATACGCGGCAGGCGCAGGGACGGCGCACACGTTTGGAGCGCCTAAAGAAATCCTCCGATCTCATCAAGCGCCCCGAAACGCGCAAATCGATGCGCTTTAGTCTCAGCGCCCAACCGCGCAGCGGTGACATCGTGCTGCGCGCGCGCAACCTGCTGGTGGGCTATCAGGATGATCGCAAAGTGCTGCTGGTGTGCGATCAATTGTTTTTGTATCGCAATCAGCGCGTCGCGATCTGGGGACCCAACGGCGCGGGCAAATCGACGTTCCTCAAAACTGTACTGGGACAGCTGCCACCTCTCGGCGGAGAGATGGAACTGGGCGCGAGTGTGCGCGTCGGCTATTACGCGCAGGCCCACGAGATGCTCGATGCTGATGATTCGGTGCTCAACGCGATTCTGAAAGTGCAGAGTATGCCCGTGTCCAAAGCGCGCGGCCTGCTGGGGAGGTATCTCTTCAGCGGCGATACCATCGACAAGCCAATCGGCACGTTGAGTGGCGGCGAGCGCGGGCGTGTGGCGCTGGCCGTGCTGAGCCTGGAAGGCGCAAACGTGCTGCTGCTCGATGAGCCGACGAATCACCTCGATCTCGATTCGCAAGAGGTACTGCAAGACGCGCTGGCCGACTTCGAAGGCACGCTGCTGCTGGTCACGCACGATCGCTATCTGGTCGATGCACTCGCGACACACGTGTGGGCCATCGAAGACAATCGGATTGTCGCATACGAGGGCAACTACAGCGAGTTTGTCACCCAGCGTGAAGACGTCAGACTCCACAGCGACACTGCGGCGAAATCAGCCACGCCGGCGGCAAAAGAGAAAAGCAAAATCAAGCCTGCGCCTGATAAAGGCGAGAAACTGCGCCAGAAACGCATCGCCGAGCTGGAAGCCGCGATCACGGAACACGAGACGCGCCTCAGCGACCTCACGCGGCAGATCGAAACCGCGAAGCCGGACAAGGTGGCCGCACTGGGTAATGAATATGCCCGCGTCGAACAAGAGATGCAGGCGCTGGTTGATCAGTGGGCAGAAGTAGCGGTGTAATTCAGGATGCACAAGTACTTAATCGGCCTCACCGGCAACATCGCCACCGGCAAGAGCACCGTGGCCAGAATGCTGGAAGATCTGGGCGCCACCGTGATCGATGCGGATGCGCTGGTGCACGAGTTGCAGCGCAAGGGCACGCCCGCGTACGATGCGATCGTAGCGGCTTTCGGATCGGGTATTCTCGACCGGGCGGGCGAGATCGATCGGAAAGCGCTGGGCTCGATCGTGTTTGCCGATCCCGAAAAACTGCGCGTGCTGGAGAGCATCGTTCATCCGGCGGTGTTGAGCGAAAGCATGCGGCGTATCACAGAAGCGCCGACACGGGTTGTGGTGTACGAAGCGATCAAGTTGATCGAGGCCGGGCGCGCGGAGATGTGTGACGCTCTGTGGGTAATCACCGCCCGATCGGAAGTGCAGCTGCAACGGCTCATGCGCGACCGGCACATGAGCGAGACCGATGCTCGACAACGCATTGAGGTTCAGCCACCCCAAAGTGAAAAGATCAAGCGCGCTACAGTCGTCATCGATAACAGCGGCTCGCTGGAAGAGGCACGACGGCAAGTGACCACCGCCTTCCAAGCCATTGAACACCAGCCGTAAGTTGTGGTATAGTTACGCTCGATTTTTGACGAAGAGGAATTCATCATGACCGATACACTCCCTCTCAAAGTTCGCCGCGCCCGCCCCGATGATGCAGGAGCGATTGGCAACTTCCTGTCCCGGTCCACCCGCGGACGTATCGTCGTGCCCTACGAGAAGGTGGTCGAGCGCCTGGGCAGCAAAGCCTATTTTCTAGCTACGCAGGATCAGATCGTGGCCCTGGCCGGCTGGCGCGCAGAGAATCTGGTGGGGCGCATCGACGATTTGGTGGTTTATCCCGGTTCGGCGCGACCTGCCGCCGGGCGCGCGCTGTTCGAGCAGATCGAGAAAGAAGCGCGCCAGCTGGAATGCGAGGTGTTGCTGCTCTATGTGCCAGTGACCGCAGCCGAGTCGGCCGTTGTGTTCTATCAGTCGCTGGGCTTCGCTCGTCGGCTGATGGACGATATTCCCGTACCGTGGCGGCAGGCTGCCGAAGAATTCTCCGGAACAAGCCACTTTGTCATGGCCAAGCAGCTGCGCGAACTGATCACCAAGCCGATTTGATGTGAGGAGCAGCCGAGCATGAGTACCTTGAAACAATGGATCAATGTACACCCCAAACTGGCCGCGTGGATCGTGCTGGCGATTGGCATGGTGACTCTGGTCGTGTGGTCGGCAAAAGATGTAGGACTACTGCCCGGCCAGATGCTGGCGTTGGTCGTAGCCACGATTGGCCTGGCCGGTCTGTGTGTGTGGATCATCGGCTGGGAAGATTGAACAACGCGAAAAAAAATAAATACGCGCCCACGAGAGTTTCTCGTGGGCGCGTTTCTTGTTGCGGGTGGGCAGTTTCAGAACCACGTGAAAAACGAAGTCCGATCGGTTCCCGTGATGCCGCGCGACGCGGCAGTTACAAAGATGAACACCGTCTGCGCTGGTTGGAACGCTCCCGCATCGAAAGTAAACGAGGCAAAACCATTTGTATCGGTGCGGGGCATCGTGTAAGCCGATGTGCTTGCAGCATCGCGCAGCGTGAAGGTGACTGCGGCGTCTTCGACGGGCGTGTTTTTCTGATCGGTAACATAGACGAACAGGGTCTGATCACCGCGCCGTGCCGTAACCGTGTGCTTGGTGGTCGCGCTCACCTTAAGTGACAATGGCACATTGTCGATGAGGCTGGGCGCTGCCACCGGTTTCTTCAAGGCCGGATCCACTTTTCCCTGCGCAGCCAGAAGATCGAAGTGAATCGATCCCAAATCAGCCAGCTGTACCCGCTGTTGAGGAGTCAGCTCTGGATACCACTCCATCTTGGCCCGCTGGAAGTACTGGACAATACGCCCTTTGCCATTTTCCGATCCATACTCGGAAACGGGATAGCCCAATGTCTCCGCACCGCCGTTCTTGTCAAAGAAGCTCAGGAAGGCATAGATGGCCGTATGGCCCGTTTGTGGAAAATACCGTTGGAAATATGTATTGGGTCCCGACGCTGGCTGCGTGGCGGTACGCTTCCCGAGTTCCTCGCCGAGTAACGCTATCTGGACCCGCTCCGCTGCCTGTTTCTCTGAGTGGAGCTCCATACGCACTCGTTGAAAATACTGCACAGTGCGTCCGTTCAACTGGAATTCCTCTGTTATCGGAAAACCAAAGATGCGCAAGCCACCGCGCGCATTATAGAAGTCGAGAAACTCGCCACGCACGGTATGTCCAGTATCGGGGAAATACCGCTCCTGTTGAGATTGGGCGAGAAGACTGAGCGGAGCGATTGCCAACAACACCATTCCGATCATAAGGCTGGCAATCAGGTTGATACGAAGGGGTGACCTATAGACTTGCATTAGACATTCACCAACTCGATTCAAATTCTATCATATTCTACAACACTCAGAATGAATAGGCAACAGGACTTATAGCAGTTCGATTTCAAACGCCCAGCAAACAATCCAGCTAGTCGCAGATCGGGATTTACTTAATTCGATCGATTAAAATTACTCAAGACCGAAGCCCGATTGAGAATCGTGAAGTGAACCTGAATACAATTGCGCATTTTTGTGAGTTATTTCAAGAAATTGAATTTGGATATTGACAAAATGAACTTTCTGGTGTATCTTACATTAAGAATCGCAAATCTGATATTGATATTCTTTGTGTCCGAGTTAATTTCGCGCATCATGACATGACAGGAGATACGATGAACCCTGCAATCACACAGTGCCCAATCTGCCAGAACAATCTGGAAATTGTCAAGTTATACTGCCGAACGTGCGACACCACAATCGAGGGCCATTTTCAGCACACCAGCCCGTTTCAGCAACTTACGACCGAGCAAATGTCGTTTGTGGTGACTTTCGTCCGAAACGAAGGAAAAATCAATCGGGTGGGCGAGGAAATAGGCATGTCCTATCCCACTGTGCGCAGTCGCCTGCACGATCTGATCCGAGCGCTGGGTTACGAAGTCGGCGAAGAAGAAGAAGCCGGCAGCAGTTTGCCTGAAGAAGAGCGGCGCGCAGTTCTAGACGCGTTGGGCAAGGGCACTTTGTCGTCAGAAGAAGCACTCAAACGTCTGAGTGGCAAAGGCTAAGTACGAGGTTTGTCATGTACCACTGGGCCATTGAAGCCGAACAATTGATTAAGAGGTTTCCGCAGCGCGCCACGCCCAACGCGAGCGGTCCTGGCGAAAGCAAGGACGAAGCCAGTTCCGCAGCGGCTCCGTCACGGCGCCGCTGGCCAATCGGGCGCAAGAAGGAACCAGCGGCCTGGTTCATCGCCGTCGACGGCGTCGATCTTCACATTCAGCAGGGTGAAGTGTTCGGTCTGCTCGGACCGAATGGCGCCGGCAAATCCACGACGATTCGCATGCTGTGCACGTTACTCGAACCGACCAGCGGCACGGCTGGCGTGAATGGCTTCGATGTTGTGAAGCAATCTAATCAAGTGCGGCAAAGCCTGGGCACGGTACTGGCCGGCGAACGCAGTATCTACTGGAAGCTCACCGCGCGCGAGAACCTCGAATATTTTGCCGCCTTGTTTCACATCCCGACCGAAGTCGCCCGCCGCCGCATCGACGATCTACTCGAACGGATGGAGCTCACAACCCGCGCCAACGACCTCGTCGAGAAATACTCAACCGGCATGAAACAGCGCGTGGCCATTGCGCGCGCCCTGCTGGCCAAGCCGCCTATTCTGCTCCTCGACGAGCCGACACTGGGGCTCGATCCACAGGCCGCGCGGCGGGTGCGTGAGCTGGTGAAAGAGCTCAAGGCCGAAGGACACACTATCTTGCTGACGACTCACTACATGGAAGAAGCCGATCAGCTGTCCGATCGAATCGGCATCATCGATCAGGGCAAGGTCATTGCGTTGGGGACTCCCGCAGAGTTGAAGCGCCGCATTTCACAGCAAGACGCTATTCGGTTGGAGGTGGCGGGGTGGCACGCCGAGATGGCCGAGTCGCTCCGCCAACTTCCGACAGTGGAAACCGTGACGCCGCGTTACACGGGCGCTGACTCCCTGTGGGAAGTGAACCTACTGGCAGCCAACAGCCGCGCCGTGTTGCCGGGCATCATCGATCGGCTCAATACCAACGGCACGCGCGTCGTCAACATGAACGTGGTGCAGCCGACGTTAGAAGATGTCTTCATTCATCTAACAGGCAAGGCGCTCAGAGACTGACATGGCAACCGCGACCTTCCCCGATACATTTCAGCGCAGACACGGTCTCACCGCCGAGCTGCACGCCCTGCGCGCCGTCGTGCGCCGTGAATGGACGATCTTCCGGCGCTATCCCAGTTGGGTGATTGCGCTCTTCATCTGGCCGATCATCTTTCCGATGGCTTACATCCTATCGAGCCAGGCGTTGGCCGGCCCCAACAGCGGCGGATTGCTGATCTTCCAGCGCAATGCCGGCACGACCGACGTGGTGGGCTACATCGTCATCGGCACCATCATCTGGATGTGGCAAAACATCGTGCTATGGAATGTAGGCTTCTCTTTGCGGGAAGAGCAAATGCGCGGCACGTTGGAAAGCAGCTGGCTGTCACCCTCCTGGCGCTTCTCGTTGCTGCTGGGCAGCAGCGTCGTGCAGATGGTCGTCATGTTGATCTTCATCGGCGTCTCGCTGATTGAGTTCACCGTCTTTTACGGAGTGCGCTTCAATGGCGATCCACTGCTCGTCGTATTGATGTTCCTGGTGTCGATCCCTTCGATCTACGGGCTGGGCTTCGCCTTTGCCAGCATCGTCATCACTGCCCGTGAAGCCAACGCCTTCGTCTTTCTGGTGCGCGGTCAGGTGATGATCTTCTGCGGCATCACCTACCCCATCGCGGTGCTGCCTGGCTGGATGCAAAGTGTAGCGCAGTTCCTGCCGCAGACTTACATCATCTACGGCTTCCGCGAAGCGATGTTGAACGGCGCGGATTTCCAGGCATTGCTTCCGGTGTATCAAATTCTGTTGGTCTTTGGCGCTTTCTGGCTGGCGGCGGGCTTTGCGCTCTTCCGTCGCATGGAACATCGTGCGCGGCAGACCGGGGCATTGGGACAATACTAGGCAATGAACGACGATCAATGTGCCATGTCGGCGGCAGATAAACTATGACGAGCAACCAACTGCTAATGACCAATATCCAGCAACAGCTGCCCGGCCTGGCGCAGCCGACCTGGAAAACAAACCTGCGCGCGATGTACGCCGTGGCGACCAAGGACTGGCGGCAGTATTGGCGTTACCCGTTGAATGCTGTGTCATCGGTGCTGCAGCCGCTTGTCTGGCTGACGCCCGTGTACTTCATGGGCCTGGCGTTCAGCATCAATGGCAAAGCGCTGGGCTTCGCCGGCTACACCGGCACCACCGATTACATCTCGTTCATTCTCATCGGCACGGCGCTGAGCAACTTCATCAGCGCGGTCTTCTGGGGCATGGGCTACGCGCTGAAAAACGATATGGACTCCGGCGTGCTGGAAAGCAACTGGCTCGCGCCAATCTCGCGCCCGGTGCTGCTGATCGGGCACACCATCACGAATCTGATCGTCACCACCGTTTCTTCGATCGTGATGCTGATCATCGGCGCCCTACTCTTTGGCTTCCAGACCACCGGAGATACGTTGGCCGCGGTTGCCATCGCGCTTCCGATGTTGTTGGGCCTGTACGGCTTCGGGTTCATGTTTGCCGCCGTCGTTATGGTCATGCGCGAGGCGAACACGCTGACCGATGTCGGCAGCTTCCTGGTGCAGATTTTCTCCGGCGCGAACTTCCCGGTGACCGTGCTGCCCAAATGGTTGCTGCCCATCGCACTGGCCCTGCCGTTGACCTATGGTTTCGATGCCGTGCGCGGCATTTTGCTCGGTACCGACACGCTGCTGCCGATCATTCTGGAATACATCTTGATGCTGATCTTCATGGTCGTGATGATCGCGATCGGGTTGTTGGCCTTTCGGCGGCTGGAGCGGTACGTGCGGCAGCGCGGAACACTGGGGATGCACTAATTGAATGAATGTGCTGTGAGCGCGTCCGGCCGGCGCGGCGCACAGGCACCATCTATATCAAGGAGAAACCATCATGTCTAACTCAAACGAACGCACCGAGATTTTGCGGCTGGTCGAAACCGGCAAGCTGAGCGCTTCAGAGGGTATTCAACTCTTGAATACGCTGGACCGCACGCCGCGCATCGCGCCGCCCCCACGAACAGCGGTGAACACCAGGGGCCGCTGGCTGCGCATCCGCGTGACCAACCTGACCACGCAAGCGCCCAAGGTCAACGTAAACCTGCCGCTGGGCCTGGTGAGCGCGGGTCTGCGCATCGGGCAGCGCTACGCACCGGAACTGAACGGCGTCGATTGGGACAACCTGCTGGACGAGATTCAGCGCGGCGCCAACGGCAAGCTGGTCGAAGTGGAAGACCAGGACGACAACGAACGCGTCGAAATCTTTGTCGATTGAGCGATTCGATTGTAGAATACCGGAGTACACATCATGACCAACGCCAACTACACCACCACGGCCACGCCGCAGTTGAAGATCTCGTGCCATGCCGATCTGCAAATTGTCGGCACCGCCGAGGGCGTGGTGCTGATCGATATTGAAGACAACTCGCCGGCCTCGCGCATTGAACGGCAGGACGAGGTCATCGTCGTGACGGCGATGCGTGACTGCGACATTTCCTGCCCCATCGGGGCGATGCTGACGATCGAGCATGCCAGCGGTGATCTGCGCGTGACGCAGGTCACAGGCGCGCTGGCAGTCAACACGGTCAACGGCGATGCGGCGCTGCATGATGTCGGCCCGGTAGCGATCAAGACCGTGCAGGGCGATCTGTCTTTGCGCGACGCCGGCGGCGACGTGCAGATCGAGGTTGTGCGCGGTGACGCGAAACTCAAGCGGGTGGCCGGCAGCGCGGCCATCAACAAAGTCGCCGGCGATCTCGTCGCCAACGATCTGAGCGGAGGTCTGACGGTCAGTAGTGTTGGCGGAGATGCTGCGCTGCAAACGAACTTGATCGCAGGCCAGTCCTACATCGTGAAAGCCGACGGCGATGTAATCTTCCGTGTGGACGGCGGCGGCGGCCAATTCGCGCTGAACTGCAAGGGCGATCTGCGCGTGCGCCTGCCGTTGACCAACTGGACTGGCAATGACCGATCGGCCACAGGCACCTACGGCGATGGCTCTGCGCAAGTGACGTTGATGGCGAACGGCGATCTGCTGGTACTGCCCGGCACGTCAGGCGCGTCGTCGTTCGATCCGGATGTGCTGTCCGAGCAGGTGGAAGCCATGATCGAAACGGCCATGAGCCAGTTCGAAACGCAGATGTCCCAGGTGCAGCGCGATCTGGAGCAGCGCTTTGGCAAGTTTGACAAACAAGCCGAGAAAGCCGCTGAACGGGCTGCCCGCAGCGCCGAGCGCGCAAAACGCCGCACCGAGCGCGCCGCCGGTTCATGGGGGTTCTCGGTCGGACGGCCGCCCGTACCACCTACGCCACCTTCAGAACCTGTGACCGATCAAGAGCGTTTGATGATCTTGAAGATGGTAGAAGAAGGCAGCATCACAGCTGATCAGGCAGCGCAGCTGCTCTCGGCGCTTGAGGGTTAATGGTCACCCACGCTACTTCTGATTCATCCGCCGCACGCGGCTTGCGCCCGCTCCAATCCATGCGCGATCTGGTGGGGGTGACGGCGTTGATCGAGCGCGCCTTCGCCGATGATATGGATGCGATGGGACGTAGTCATATGCGCGAGATGCGCTGGCTGGGCACGTTGTTCGGCTGGATGGATTGGTTCTCGTCGCCAGGCCAGGGTTTCATGCCCGGGTATGTGTGGGTGGAAGACGGCCGCATTGTGGGCAACGTCACCGTGCGCAAGTTAAGCACGTTCGGGCGCGGGTGGATGATCGGGAATGTGGCCGTGGCGCCGGAGTGGCGCGGGCGCGGCATCGCGCGGCAGATGATGGAAGCCGGCATCGAGCTGGTGCGCCACAATCATGGCGACTGGATCGCGCTGCAAGTCCGCACCGATAACGAGATCGCGCGCAAGCTGTATCAAGCGCTGAGATTCGTCGAAACCGGCGAGCTGGTGTTTTTTGAGAGCCGTACGCTCGAAGCTGATCGAGCGGCGAAGGCTACACAGATCACGGAAAGCCGCCTGCGCCCCGCGCGGGCCGGCGACATGGATCAGCTCTACACGCTGGCGCAGTCCCTTGTGCCCGATTCCGTCCGTTGGGCCGAGCCGGTGTACCGCTCATTGTTTGACGTGAACCTGGAGCGCGGCCTGATCGATTGGCTGACCGGCGGGCGACATGTGTGGCGCGTCGTGGAACACATCGATTGGCTGCACGGCGCGGCGCTGTTGGACATCAAGGTCAGGCAGCGCTGGGCGCGGTTGTATCTGTGGATTGTGCCAACACACGGTGGCCAGTATGAAGACGCGTTGATCGATAGCGTGCTGGCCGAGCTCGACTGCCCGATCGATCTGATGGTGGCCCGCCTGCCCGGTGAGCATATCGCCGGACGAGTGGCGTTGACCATGCGTGGGTTCCGGCAGGTGCGGGCCTTAACGAGCATGAAGTTGACCTTGAACGAGCAATGATCTCGCTTCTTATGCGTGTCATGCCGAGGAGCGCCTCTCAGCGACGAGGCATCTCTGGCTCGACCAGCCGAGATCCCTCAGTCGCACACGGCGCTCCTTCGGAATGACACCCGTGGGAATGAACACACATCATGACAACCAGTGAAGAACGACAACAAGTCCTACACCTGATCGCCGCGGGAAAGATCACGCCGGAAGAAGGCTCGCGCCTACTGGCAGCCTTGAGCGGCGGGACGCCGCCTGAGTTGGCTGCTCCCGTTGCATCGACTGAACAGGCGCAAGCAACACCGCAGCCCGAACAAACTGATCCTCAACAACAGGCCTACACGCCGGAGCAGGAAGTTATCTCGCCGCCACCGCCGATCGAGACGCAGATACCGGACACACGCCATTGGTGGCAAGTGCCGTTCTGGATCGGCGCGGCGCTGCTCATCGCCGGCGCATTCACGCTGGCCGGTGCATTGTCCAGCGGAGCGATCTGTCTGGTGCTGCTGTGCGGCCTGCCCCTGCTGCTGATCGGAATTCTGGCCGTCATCGTGGCGTGGTTCGCGCGCAACGGACCGTGGGTGCACATACGCGTCAAGCACGATCGACCCGGCGAGCGCGACATCAACCTCAGCGTACCACTCGATCTGGGCGTGGTGGCGGTCCGCGTGGCGGAGCCGTTCGTGCCGCAGATGAAGAACACCGGCGTGGACGATGTGATCATGTCGATGAAGGACAACGTGAAGAAGGATCAGCCGCTGATCATCGACGTGAACGACGACGAAGACGGCGAGCATGTCCAAGTGATTGTGGGATGACAGCCACGCGGACTCCCCCGCCTACGATTCCGGCGGCGTGGGAGCCGCCTCTGCATGGAATTTGGGGCTGCTGAGACTGACAGTGAGCCGCCTAAAAGAGGAACCGCTATGACCAGCACCGAAGAACGAATGCAAATTCTGAAGATGATCCAGGAAGGCAAAATCACCGCCGACGAGGGCGCGAAATTGCTGGAAGCGTTGAACGCCAGCGCCAAGCAGGAGAAACGCCCGCCTGCCCCGCCGTTGCCGCCGGGCGCGCCGGGCAGTGACGCACGCTGGTTCCGCGTGCGCGTGACCGATCTGCGCAGTGGCAAGAGCAAAGTCAACGTCAACATTCCCATGGGCCTGGTCAACGTCGGGCTGAAGATGGGCGCGCGCTTTGCGCCCAACATGGAAGGCGTCAACCTCGAAGAGATGATGGCCGCTATCAAGAGCGGCGCCAGCGGAAAAGTGATCGATGTGACCGACGAAGAAAGCGGCGAGCACGTGGAAATCTACGTCGAATAATCTCCTGCGAAATGAGCCGCCGGGCGCGAAGAGATTTCGAACCCGGCGATGTGACTCGTTTTGCGCTTGACCCCCCGTTGAATCTTGAAGGCCGAAATGTGATGATCGGGGAGCCACCTGCTGCATCCCCGCATGACTTTGGCTTAACACCAGTCAGTGCTACACTTACTTTCCCCGGAGGTGCACCGATGTCTGATGCGAACCAACTTGCGCAAGATTTCATGGCGGCCCTCAGTTCCCACGAAGCCGCGCGCTACGAAGCCGTGCTCAGCGAAGAAGTTGGTATGCGCTTTAATCGCTGGGACGGCCGTGAAGTGTACCGGCCGCGATCGCGCGTGATGAATCGCTTGATGGAAGAATGGTCGAGCTGGCCCGATCCGGCATTGGAAATCTTCGACGTGCTTGCACAAGGCGATCGGATTGCAATTGAATTCCGCATTCAGGCTACCGAGAACGATCGGTATGTGGAGCACAACCGATCGGTTTTCCTGACGATCAAGGACGACCAGTTCCACATCATCGATCTCTACTGCCCGGAGCCCATGCCTAGCGCGCACCGCAAAAACTACATCGCGCCCGCCAACATGACCGACGATGAAGTCCGCCGTCTGTTCGAGTCGATGATGCACAGCGGCGATGTGCGTGAGTGGATCCGTCCCAACTCCAACTGGCGTGGCAGCCTGCGCGGTGGTCAGGGCGGCAGCGGCGATCCTCACCCCGGCGCGAATTTCGTCGGCGGCAAGCGCTGGACAGCCGAAGAAGCCGATCGCAAGATTGGAGAAACGATCGCCTACCACCGCGATCGCAACATCGGTTTTCAATGGTGGATCTCGCCGTTTGACACGCCCGCCGATTTGCCGCAGCGCCTGGAACAACATGGCATGGTCCTGGCTGGCGACGCCGCTATGATGGCGCGGCTGGGTCTCGATCAACTGGACATTCCAGTCAATCCGGCGGTGCACGTTGAATTGGTGGATGGCACAGATGAAACCTTGCTTGACGCCATCGATCACATCACGCAGGTATGCTTCAACTGGACCGACGAACAAGTGACCGAGAATCGACCCGGCATGGTCGAACGGTTGCGCGATCCTAAGTTCCGCGAGAAAGAAGCCTCGTTTGTCGCCAAGCTCGACGGCCAGGCGGTAGCTTACGGTCGATTGATATTGGAGGGTGGCGCTGCTTATCTAGGCGGATCCGGCGTGCTGCCGGAAGCGCGCGGACATCGGGTTTACGCGACGCTGCTGCGCCGCCGGTTGGAAGAAGCGCACGCGCGTGGCTACCACGTGGCGGCCATCAATGCGGAACCCATGTCGCGTCCGATCGTGGAAAAGTACGGCTTCAAGGAATACTCGCGCATTTACATCTACGGCTGGATGCCCATCATCGATGTGGATGTGATCAAATCGCTCGTGCCGCAATAGATTGTTGAGTGTCGATGGCTGATTGCTGATTGTCGGCCAGCCATCACAGTTCACTTTATACATGCAGTGGCGCAGCCGTTAGGCCCGAATGCTTGAATCGGGCATCCAGGTTTGCCATTGACGAATTGCGCGGCTGCGGTCCTGGATTCTCGCCGACAGCATGCGGGAATGACATCACAGCAACGGCTAAACGTTTACCTACGCATTACGGTTTACGTCTCAATAGTCAGAACATCGTGTGCTGCCGAGCACTCACGACATCGTGGGCTAATTCGTTCATACTTTCTCCAGACAGGAGGAGGCATGGACACCTTTACGACTGAACAGGACGTACGCCGTGAAGCCATTCGTCGCCATTTACAGGGCGAGCACCCGAACGACATTTGTCATGCCGTGGGGCGGAGTCCGAGTTGGTGCGACAAATGGTGGGCTGAGTACCGCCGCCACCCGCACACCGACTTTGCGGATCGGTCCCGTGCGCCGCATACCTGCCCGGGCAAAACGCCGGCCGGAGTCGAACAAGCGATCGTGGCCGCGCGGGACGTGTTGGAAGCCGCCAATACACCCGCCACCGAATATGGATTGATTGGGGCGCGCAGCGTACAAGATCAACTGGTCCGATTGCGCCTCCAGTCCGTGCCGCGCGTCTCGACGATCCAGCGCATCATGGCGCGGCACGGCCAGACGCATCCGCTCGGGGCGGGTGCAGATTGGGCCTATTACCCGTGGCCGGTGGCTTGGACAGTCAACGCGATTCACGCAACCGACATCATCCCCCGCAACATCCGTGGCGGCGAGGAAATTGACAATTTCCATACGATTGATCTGTACAGTCATGCCGTGTGTCTGACCCAACAGGTGGACAAGTCCAGCGCGACGACCTGCGCGCACCTCTTGAAAACGTGGGCAAAACTGGGCTTGCCGCAGATGTCGCAATTCGATAACGAGGCCGCTTTTTGTGGTGGGCCCACGCACCCACGGGTCATCGGCCGCGTGGTCCGCTTGTGTCTGTTCTGTGGGATTGAGCCCATCTTCACACCGGCGTATGATGCCAAACGCAACTACCAGATCGAGACCTTTCATAGTCTGTGGGTCACCGCCTTTTGGTCGCGAAAAGAATTCGCCGATCTGGCCCAGGTCTGACACGAAGCGCCGAAGTGCGCCCGCTGGTCTCACACCCACTACCAGCCGCCCGCGTTGGCTGGCCAGACCCCGCACCAGATGCGCCAGGCAGCGCCCGTGCGATTACTGACGCCGGACCTGCGGCACCTGATTCCGCTGGAGGACTTGCCGATTACGGCCGGTCGCATCCATTTCATGCGCAAAGTCGATCTGGCGGGACACATTGAGTTCTTGAACGAAACGTGGCCCGTCGGTGAAAAATGGATTGGCGAATATGTTCGAGCCACCATTGATACCGAGCAGCAAACTGTCACGGTGTGGCATCAAGCGGATGTCGCCGCCAATTGGCGATTGATCAAGCCCCGACAATTTCGACTCGATGAACCCATTCATGCACTGTTACCACAATTCAAACGAAATAGCCCACGATGTCGTGACTACTGGCCCGGTTAGCCGTTGGGCCAAAAACGGCACACGATGTTCTGACTATTGAGAGTTACGCACGACGCAATAGGCTTCAAGCTTCACTCACCATGTCCAGACACTCGCCTCCATCCGACCCAACTTATCAACCGCCGCCCAATGGTTGGCGCACCTTTTTGATTACGTGGTTCACGCAATCAGTTTCGGTGTTCGGCAGCGAGCTAACGTTTTTTGCCTTGAGCGTCTGGTTGATGCAGACGCTGTACCCCCGGCCCGATCAGAAAACCGAACTGGCCCTGGCGCTGTCGGCGGTCAGCCTGTCATTTGCCATTCCGCGACTGCTGCTGATTCCCTTTGCGGGTGCGTGGGCCGATCGGCATGATCGCAAGCGCACCATGATGGCGATGGATTTTGCCAACGGTCTGTTGAGCGGCTTGCTCGCCGTGCTGGTGATCACGAATACGCTGAATCTGCCTCTGCTGCTGGTGCTACTGGTACTCCACTCTGTGGTCGGCGTCTTCCACAATTCAGCCTTTGACGCGTCATATGCCATGCTCGTGCCCGAAAACAAACTGGGCCGCGCCAACGGCATGATGATGTCCATCTGGTCGTTGTCCGGCATCATTTCGCCGGTCATCGCCGCCGCCATTGTTGCCCTGCCCTCGCTGCTGCGCCAGAGTGGAGCCAGCGGCCCCATCGCGCAACTGCCCGATGGCACCTCGCTGGCCATGGCTATCGACTCAGTTTCGTTTTTCTTTGCCGCCAGCGCGTTGGTGTTCCTCACAATTCCCATGCCCGCGCGCGCCGATCTACACGATGCGCACGGCCACGCCACAAAGAGCATGTGGGCCGATATTCAAGAAGGTGCGCGCTACATCTGGTATCGACGGCCCATGCTGTGGCTGTTGGGGACATTCACTGTTGTCAACTTGCTCAGTTCGCCCGTGGGCGTCTTTCAGCGGCTGCTGTTGAAGTTCAATCTCGCGGCCGATTGGACCGCACAAGGCATGACGTTTGAAGCAGCACTGGCGCTACTGGCAACCATCGGCAGCGTGGGTGGGCTGGCCGGCGGCCTGCTGGTCAGCACGTGGGGCGGCTTGAAGAAGAAGCGCGTCTATGGTGTGATCATCCCGATCATGATCAGTGCCGCCGCCATGATCGGGCTGGGCCTGTCGGCTGGTTTTTATGTGGCCGCGCTAATGATCTTCGTTTCGCAGGCTATGAATCCGATCATGAATTCGCATTCGCAGACCATCTGGCAAACGCAGACGCCGCGCGAGATGCAAGGGCGCGTCTTTTCTGTGCGGCGGCTCATCGCGCAGTTCACCGCTCCGTTGGGCGTGGCACTGGCCGGCTGGGTCGGCGGGCGATACGATCCTGGGCTGGTCATTGCCATCTCGGGTGTAGTGCTGCTGGTTTTTAGCACGGTGCAACTGTTCAATCCGTCGCTATTGCGGGTGGAGGACAAAACGTGGTTGGATGCGATGGCGGCCGAACATGAAGCCAAACGCGAGGAAGCACTTGACGCTGAACGGAAATATGTCGTCAGCGATGCCGGGCCGGAAGATGTTCTGCGCGAAGACGCAGCGGTCTGAGGTCGGGTCCGCCTCATTTTAGATCTAACGACTCCAGGAAAATCCGATCGCCATGCGGCTGCTGATCAACCACAATCGGCAGCCGTTTGCCATCCGGTTGGGTGTACAACCCGATCGCGATCGGATACGAACCCGGCGGCTGGCCGTCAGGCAGCGTGAGGCGATGGATCTGCACGAAGACATCGCCGGGGCGCAGGCTCTGCGAAGTCAGCATCAAGCGATCTTGCTGCGTGACGATCTCGCCCGTGTCGTTCAACACGTGGGTGAACTGAGACAGCTGCGGCGGCAATTGATCTTTCGCGCGCCAGTAAGTGATCAACTCCGCATCCTTTCCTGCTTGCGACACCGTATAACCGAGAAACTCGACCTTGCCGCCCAGATCGATCGGCAGCGTCGCCGTTTTGTTCGAGCCTTCGAGCTTCACGGATGCCTGTGCGGCTGCTTGCAGGTGCTGATCGAGCACCGCACTCGGATCGGTCTTGAGGATCATCCCCAATCGATCGGGCAGCTGCACCCGATCGGGCTGCGGCAACCACGCCGTGATCGGAAAATGCTGCATGGCTACGTCATCGGCCACATCGGGAAAAGCATAGCGCGCCGCCCCTTCAGGGAAGATCAACGTATCGACGCAGTTGTAGTAGCGCACGTCGACATCGGGCCGCTGCAAGAGGTAGCGCATGTGCCGCCACGCCGGACGCCACCACGAAGTCCGTTCGTCGATCAGATAATCGGGCAAACACACCACCAGCGACGAGTCATCCGGATCGCGCTGCGCGTGCTGCGCCACTGCATAGAGGCCGGTGTGATGCCAGAAGCGCACATCGCTGTTGGCCGGCCACACGAAAAAGTAATCACGCACGGTCCAGATAAGATTACCGGCAAAGATCAGGCCGATGAGTGTGTAGGTGAGTTTGTTGGGAAAACGGCGCACCCACGCAGCCACGGCGATGCCCACGATGATCAGGAAGATGATCTGCGTGCTGAGCGTGCGCGTGTAATTGGGCGCAGGCTGACTCAGCATGCTGGGGATCAAGCCGATGAAGAACCACAGCAGCACGAAGATGTATTCCGGTTTGCGCCAGCGCCATACACAGATGATCAGCCCGATCAAGAGCAGCAGTGAGCCGATCGGTTCCAGCACGGGCCGATCGGGCACGTCATAGTACGGCAGCGGATCGCCGACGAACGCGAACATCCCCAGCGTGCGCAGCGAAGTCTCAATCATCGGCTCAAGGTTGCCCTGCTTCAATTCACGCAAGGGGCGATCGATATCGAAGAAGCCTAGTTGATCGTCAGCGGGATTCGTCGCCAGATAGATAAACATGGGGGCCGCAACCATGGCCGCAACACCCACGGTGATCGCCACCGCTGTGATCCATTTGCGCCACTCGTTGCGCTTGACGATGAGGGCATAGACTCCGAACGTGACGAACACCACAGGAATTACGCGTGAGGCCGTGTAAGCCAACAGTGCCATGCCCAGCCACACGCCAGAGAAGGCCCACAGGGCAATAGCGCGCCTGCCGTGCGTCGAGAAGGCGCGCCAGAAGAAGTAGGCGCTCAACGCGCCCAGCGGCACGATCATCACCACGGGCGATACGATACGGCCAAATGCCACGGTCCAGAAGGTGATGGCGAAACCGGCGAGCGCCGTCAACGCGGCGATGGGGCCGAAGAGCCGCCGGGCCAGCGCCCAGATCACGCACATGGCGATCATGCTCAAGACGATCGACGGCAGGCGCGCGGCCCACACAGATTTGCCGAACACACTCATGATCGGCGCGGAGAAATAGTAATGCAGCGGCTCGCTGCCGGTATCTTCGGGATAGAAGATGGCGTAGCGGCCGTTCATCACTTCCTCGGTGAACTTTGCAGCGACAACTTCGTCGTTGTGCATCCCCGCCGGGACGCGCGTGAGATCGATCGTGCGCAGGGCGAACGCCAGCAGCAGCACGGTGACTACGGCGATCCATTCACGCGAAGAGATCCGCTGAGTCGCGGTCATACGCGGAAATCCTGCACGGCGGACACGATGCGCTCCAGATCATCGGTATCGAGCGAATTGTAGAAAGGCAGGCGCAGCAAGCGATCACTCACGCTTTCGGCCACGGGACATTGACCCGGACGACCGCCCACGCGCTGCCCCATCTCCGAGGTATTGAGCGGCAAGTAGTGAAAGGCGCTGGCGATACCGCGCGTCTTGAGATGCGCGATCAAACGCTGGCGCTGTTCAAGTGAAGGCAACAGCAGATAAAACAAGTGGTAGGGCTGTTCGCACTCCGCCGGTACAGTGGGCAGCGGCACCTGCTGAGCCAGCGCCCAACTCTGCAAATGCGTGAAGTAATACTCCCACACGCGGCGGCGCTTCGCTTGAATTTGCGCGCGCGCTTCCAATTGGCCATACAACACGGCCGCCAGCAACTCCGACGGCAGGTAACTCGACCCGACATCGACCCAGGTGTACTTGTCGACTTGTCCGCGGAAAAAGCGGCTGCGATTGGTGCCCTTTTCCCGAATAATCTCGGCGCGCTCGGTAAACTGCGGATCGTTGATCAGCAGCGCGCCGCCCTCGCCGCACGTGAAGTTCTTGGTCTCGTGAAAACTCTGCGTGGCCAGCACGCCAAACGTGCCCAGATATTGCCCGCGATACCGCGCCAACAGCCCGTGGGCGTTGTCTTCCACCACCGGAATTTGATGCCGCGTTGCGATATCCAGGATGATGTCCATGTTGCACGCGACACCCGCATAATGCATGACCACGATGGCCTTGGTGCGCGGTGTGATCAATGCTTCCAATTGCGTCTCGTCGAGGTTGAGCGTGTCCGATCGGCTGTCAATGAAGACCGGGCGCGCGCCGCGCAGGACGAAGGCGTTGATCGTGGAAACAAACGTGAACGCCGGGACGATCACTTCGTCGCCGGGCTGAATCTCCAACAGGAGTGCAGTCATCTCCAGCGCGTGAGTACACGATGTGGTCAACAACGCCTTGGCAACACCCAGTTCGTTCTCCAATAGAGCATGGCATTGTTTGGTGAAACGGCCATCGCCGGCCAGATGACCGGACGCGATAGCTTCGGCCAAGTAGGCTTGCTCCCGGCCTTCATAGTTGGCACGATTAAACGGAATAGGATCCATGCCCATTACTCGCTAGATACAGCCTGTCCCCGCAGCACGATCAGCATCTCGCGGCCGCCGGGCAGTTCGCACGATCGCTCAAACGCCGGGAACTCCTGAAACAACGTCATGAGCGATGTCTGATCAAAGCGATGAGCCTGATACGCCCCGCCGCCTTCCTCCGGCCGAGTCAGACGCTGGCCGACAAAACGCAACACGGGATTCTCCGAGGAAGTGATGTTGCGCACCGGCTCGGTGATGATGACGTGCTGCCGCGCCGCACACAGCATTTTTTCGACGACGGGCGCAGCGTCGGGCAGAAACTGATACAGACTGGCTTGCATAATCACGATATCGGCAGCAGGCAGCTCGTCCTGCCACACATCGAACTGGCGCGCCTGAATGCCGCGCCGCTGCATCCACTGCACCAAACGCGGCGAGATATCCAGCGCCTGATACCGCACTCCTTTGGCCCGCAGATATTTGAGGTAGAGATAACCGTCGCCGGCGCAGACATCGACCACCGTCGATCCGGCGGGCACCTCGGCAGCGATGGCCTCGTACCGGCGCGCAAAGTAGCGTCCATACAGCAGCCGCATCAGCAGCTGATAGGCCGTGCGATGATTGTAGATCAACGAAGACACGTGTCACTCTGCCTGAGGAGGATCGATCAGCGAGGCGATCGGAGCAACCGCCGCCGATTGTCCGGCGCGAATCTGTCGCACTACTTTGCGGAAGCGCCACAAATTCTTGAAATAGTCGATCGAATCGGCGATGACATTCACCGTGGATTGCTTGTCGTAGCGGCGCATGAACAAGCACGGAATTTCGCGAATGGTCAAACCGGCCAGCGCCGCGCGCACCATGATCTCGGTGTCCCAGAACCAGCGTTCGTTCGCCACCTGATCCAGCAGCGGCAGAATCCGCTCGCGATTGAAGAATTTGTAGCCCGTCTCAGTGTCCTTCAAATGCACGCCCAACAGCCAGCGCATCAAATGCGCATAACTTTGACTCGCGACAAAGCGGTGAAACAGCCGTGGCTCCACTTTGTACATCCGATGAGCCGTCGCCACGTCCGCACCCTGCTCCAACGCCAGCAGCATCGACGGCATGTAGCGCGCATGGACTTCCAGATCGATGTCGATGTAACCGATGAAACGTCCACGGGCAAGGCGGAAGCCATCGGCCACCGTGCGACCGCGGCCGGTGTTGTGATCGTGGAACAACTTGCGCAAGGTTTTATCGGGATACTGCGCGATCAGTCGATCGATCAGTTCGCGGGTCCGATCGCGGCTGACATCGTCGACGAAGATGATCTCCCACGACCAGCGGGCGCTGTCCAGAATCTCCACCACCTGGCGCACGCTATCGACGAGTTCATACTCTTCGTTGTAACACGCAACGACCAAACTCAACTCCACAACTGACTCTGACATCCTGCACCTCTCAAAATTTCGGCACTCATTTTACCAGAGTCAGCATTCCCAGCACCACAGAATCAACGGCCCGATCGCCCAGCGGCGCCTGCAAGCGTATCCCGCTGTCGGGATGGTACGCGCCAATCGAGATGCGATACGACCCCGGCGGCAGATCGCCAGGCAGGTCGATGCGATGTCGCTGCACAAAGATATCGTGCGGTTCCAGCGTGCCGACGTTCACGTCCAGCCCGTCCCACTGTGCAACGATCTTGCCGTCGGGCGCAGAGACATGCACAAAGATCTTGAGCGGCGAAGCGATGGGCTGCGCGACCTCCCAGTAGGTGAAGAGGTCGATCGCTTCGCCCGATTTTACCGCCACCCGATCGGTTTCCCAGCCCAGCAGGCTTAAACCATTCAAATCCAACGGCAGATGTGCCGGCTCCAGATCGCTTGCAGGGCTGCGCGCATCGAACCTCTCACCGCCGATCCACACCGGGCGCAAGGCGAGTTGTGAACCAAGTACCTCCAAAGCCGAGCGTCCATTCAATTCATGCAGCGTAAAAATGGTATCGCCTGTATCCGGCCAGCGCGGCTGCGCCACGATTTGCGCACCTGGCCAGAAACGCCCTTGCAGATCGGCATCGCAGGGTAGATAAGTCGGCGTGAGATAACGCGTAGTCGTATCATCCTGTGGATAGACCATCGCGTTGCGGCAATCGAACCACTTCACTTCGAGATCGGATCGCAGGTCAAGCAGATCGATCGTCTGCGGATCGAAATCGTGAATGCTTAAACCAGAAGCCGCAATCGGCGCAGTAGAGGGATCGGCATTCAGCGTCCGCACAGCCTGCGTCCAGGTGGCCTGCTGCCAGAAGCGCACGTAATCGCCGGTGGGCCATTGCCAGAAGTAACCGTTGAACGTTGAAACGGCATTCCAGATAAGAACAAGAACAAAAAGGCCGATGACAAGATGGCTGGCTGACACGATGACAAGATGACGTTGACTCTTGCTTCCTGCTTCTTGCATCTGGCTAGCCCGTCGCACCGCTTCCGACATCGCTAAACCCGCAAACACAAACGGCACCGGCCACGCTGCGATGGTGCGCACGAAGTTCGGCGAGAACGGCGTGACCATGGCAGGCAGGAGGCTGATGAAGAACCAGAGCAACATTAGCGTGTAGGCCGGTCGTTTCCAACGCCAGACGCTGATCAATAAACCGATGATGAAGAGCGCCGCTCCGACGATCTCTGGAAAAGCCGGGCGGCCGCTGAGGTTGTAAATCGGCACCGCATCGCCGCGATAGGTGAACATGCCCAACGTGTTAAGCACGGAAATGATCACTTCGCTCGGATCACCGGCACGTAGTTGATTCAGCGGGCCGCTCAAATCGGCTACACGCGCTTCGGCCGAGGGATTGATGACGGTGAGATAGATGATCAGCGGTGCGGCAACGATAAAAGCAGAGAGGAAGAAGATGAGCGTGCTGCGTAATGCGTGACGAGTGATGAGTCCCACGGGGAGGCTTCGCACTGACGAGTGAGGCAGGCGGCGCGCCGCTCGCCACTGCTCCACAAAGACGAAGAGCAGGAATAGGCCAAAGATGAGCGGAAAGACGCGGCTGGCTTGATAAGTGTAGAAGGTAAGGCCGAGTAGAACACCAGGCAAAATGAAGGATGAGCGCCTCGCGTGAGGGATGAAGGATGAAGACACTGTGGTCTGTGGTCCGTCGTCCGTCACCCGCCGTCCAAATAATGCTCGCCACAAAAAGTACGCGGTCAAGGTAGTGAGCAGTGGCAGTGTAATGCCGCGCAAGCCGACGCGCGCAAAGAACACCGCCCAGAACGAGATCGACATCCACGCCAGCGTACCGATCGCGGCGGCCGGCGAGAAGATGCGCCGCACGAACACGTAGGTCGTAGCCAGTCCCAGCATGGCAATGAAGGCCGAGGTCAGCCGCAGCACAAAGGCATTTGCGCCGATCGCGCCGAACATCCCGGCCACGGCGTAGTGATAGAACGGCTCGTGCCCATAGCCGGCCGTGAAGTAAATGCCGAAGTGGCCGCGCAGAATCTCTTTGGCGACTTGCCCGATGATCACTTCGTCGTGATGCAGGCCGGGCGGCACATCGTTCAACTGCCAGACGCGGAAAAAGAACGCGATCAATAACAGCCCGAGCACGATCGGCCATTCCCACCTCACCCCCGGCTCCTCTCCTGACGACGAAACAACTGTCGTCTGGAGAGGGGAGACGGTTCGCTGAACGTCTTGCATCTTGCTACTTGCCTCTTGCTTTGTAGATCACCAACGATCCTTCTTCGCCCATTTTTTCGAGCAAAGGCTGCCGATTGAGTAAATCACCGAAGGACTTGATGCGGCCTTGTTCCAGCAAATCGGTATGCAGCACCACATAGCCGATATTCCAGTCTCGAATCAATTGACTCAACCGCACATCGACTTCGGTCTGTGGCGGCAGTCCATGCGACAGTGTCAGTGCGCCTAACAATGGATCGGAATAGAAGTAGTCCAACACTTCGTTGGGCAGCCGCGAGAGATACCCGGTTGGCGTAGGCCGTTGATGAAACGGTGCGTAGTATTGCAGCGTCTCACCGCGCCCTACAAGGGCGAAGCCGGTGCGCACACCGATCGGCAGTTCGAGCACGGTGAAGTCACCCGGCGCTTGCGCGATCGATCGATAAGCCTGATAGTCGGGCATGGTCGTGATCGGAAAGGGCCTCGGCAAATCGTAATCCCAGATGAACAGCAGCATCAATCCGGCCACGAGGGCACGCTGTGCTTTGACCCGACTGACCAACCACTTCCAACAAAACACCGTACGATCGAGCGTCAGGCAGACGGCCATCGTCAAGGCCAACCCAGCGGGTGTCATGAAACGCATGGGGGTGCGATATTGATTGCCAAGCAGTCGATGGACCCAGACATACGGCAATTCGATACGCGTACCGCCAACATCGATGTACGGCCCTAGCGCGAGGATGAAACACCCCAGTCCGATGATCAACCAGAACCAGCGCTCACCATCGCGGCGGATGAAGGGGACACTGATCAGCGCCAGCAACGGCAGCAACCAACCGATCGTGAAATCGCCATTCGCGCTGCGGATGAATAAGTCCTGCACTTGAAAGGCAAAGTAGGCCGTGTCTTCCAGGCGCGCGGATGGATAACTCAACTTACTCGCTTCCAGCAATTGCGGCAGCGGCACAAACAGTGCAGGAATGATGAACGTGATCAACATGATCAAAAGTAACCACAGAGGCACGGAGACATGGAGTTTGATGGATTTCTCCGTGCCGCTGCGTCTCCGTGACTTAAGCGAGGTATAAACCGCATACGGCCCCAGCAGCAGCAGCGCCCACATCGCCTGTTGAAAGTCGGTGAGCCACGCCAGATACAGACACAACCCCGTGATGACGGCCCACGTCCAACGCTTCGTCTCGAGAACCTTGTCCCACAACAGTAAACACAGCGGCAGCCAGAAGATCGAAAGTTTGTCGAGGTGGCCGACCGATGCCCGCTGTACCATCGCGGGCGTAAACGCGAAGATCAATCCAGCCAAGAGCGCCACACTCGCGCGCTGCACATGCTGGCGGACAAAGGCATACATGGCCACGCCTGCCAGCACAAAAGCCAGCACGACGATACCGTTGAACGTCGGGATCAGGCCGAACAGCATCTGAAACGGCGCGCTGAGAAAGCCCCATAACAATGCCAGCGTGTGGCCGGCCAGCGGCGAAGTGAACGGATACACGACGAAGTGGGTGTACAGCGGGCTGACGTGCAGATCGAAAATGGCGTGCCGCACCCACCACAGATTCCAGAAGAAGATATCGAACTCCGACGGCTGGACGGCATTACTCGCCTGCAGTTTCACGATGCCGGGCATGGCGGTGGTGAAATTAGCGATCAGCGCATCCAGCGCCAGAATCGCGATCAGCAGATAGAACAACACGATGGCAACACGGCGCACGACGATCATGGCGTGACCTCGATCTCGCCAAGAATGATGCGTTCGCCCAGAGGCTGCCCCGCTGGGCCCGTGGCGGCCCAACGGGCATCATCAGCCCGATTGTAGAGGCCCAACGCCAGGCGGTACTTCCCAAGCGGCACATTCTCCACATTCAAACGATGCACTTGCACAAACTCATCGCCGGTGTGCCACGTGTGACGCGGCACGCCCAAGCGATCATCCTGCGCCACGATCTGATCGCGATCGTCCAGCAGATGAACAAAGATCGCCGTCGATCCCGGCTGGCTCTCGCTCAGCACACGCCACGCGGTCAGCACAGGCCATACACCGCCGGTACGCGAAAACCGATCGGGCTGTTGTACACCCGTCAATTCAATCTGATCGCCGAAGCGCGCTGGACAATCGGCACAGGCCGCCCACTTCGCCAGCTGCGCACGGAATTGATCAGCATCCAGCGGATAGAGTTTGAAATCTCTCGACCACGCCAGTGGTTCAACATCGCTCAAGAAACGAGACTGCAATTCGTCTGCCAGTGGGGTGTATGACGGCACGGCCACTCGCTCACGTTGAGCGTTAGCCGCCACGACTAGCGCATCACGCGCATCGAACCAACGCACCGGCACATCCGATCGAGGGAAGGTCTGTCCAAAGATAATGGGATCGGCATCCTCGATAAAGTAACCAGACACGGCGACGGGTGTGGTTGCTGCCGGCGATGTATTCAACGCCGCAGCGATTTCGGCATAAGCCGCCGAATACTGGAATCGCACTTCTTTGTTGCCACCCCATACCTCGAAGTAGTCCTGCCACGTGGTCAGCGCCGTTTGACCCAACGATAACAGCGCGATCAAAATCGTGGCGGCGATCCCGCTGGTAGATGCAGTGGACGATCGCCCGCCGCGAGCAAGGCCCGTCGTCACCCAACTGCCTATAGCCACCGTTGCAATCGCCGGCATTATCGCCACCGCGGTCTGCGCTGCAATCGCGCGATAGAAAAACGGCGCAGGCGCGGTGACCAGGTTGGGCAAGAGGGTCACCACCAGCCAGATTAACATGAAGGCATACGGCGGGCGCTTGAAGCGCCCGACGCTTACCGCTAGACCAATCACAAACAACAGCGATCCTAATCCAATGAACAGCGGGCGCCCGGTGAGATTGTAGAGAATCTGGGGATCGCCCTCCGCCGTAAACATCTTCAACGTGGCAATCGTCGTCTCAAGCACCTGGCTCATATCACCGTGCAGCATCGCGCGGATCGGCTCCGTCTGAAACACGCGCTCGGTTTCCGCGCCGGGATGAGACAGCAGATAGACCAGCAGCGGCGCGGCCACCACCAGCGCCACGCCAAAAAACAACGCCAGTGCTTTCCAGTTCGCCTTGATCAACTCGCGTTCGCGCCAGAAGAGATAAACAACAAACAGCACATAGATCAACGGAACGACGCGAGAAGGTTGGTAGGTGTAGAGCGTGAGGCCGAGTAGAATGCCGGGAAGAATGAAAGCTGAAGGATGACGGCTGAAACCCTTATCCCTCGCGCTTTGCACCTTGCTCCAGGTAGTCCAGAACGCCAACGACGTCAACGTCGTCAGCGTCGTCAACGTGATATTGCGCAGACCCGCCCGCGAAGTGGACACCGTCCAGAACAACACCGCGATCCATGCCACGCCGATCAGAGCCGTGGGGACGCCAAAGAGCTTTCGGAACAAGACGTACGCCGCCAGCAGTTGAATCAGACCCAGCACACCAGAGACAAGGCGCAGCGCCGAGGTTGGATCAGGAATGAAAATGAGCGTGAACGCGACCAGGTAATGATAAAGCGGTTCACGCCCCCACCCTTCTTCAAAGTAGATCGGCCGCGCGCCCGATCGGATCTCTTGCGCCAACTTCACATCGATCGCCTCATCGTAATGCAAGCCCGGCGGAACCTGGGTGAACGCGGCAAAGCGAAAAATGATCGCAATCAACACGATTGCGATCAGCAAACTGGCTTCAATTTTGCGGGGAAGCTGCACTTCAGTCATGATCCGCGCGATTATAACATCATGGCGCTATCAGGGTGATGCTGTTGCCCTGGGCATCGGTGCGCGGCAGGCGCGCGCCGGTGTCGGCGCGATACAGGCCAACTTCAATCGCATACGGCCCGCGCGCCTCGCCAGTCAAAGGCAGCACATACGGATCGCTGACATACTCTCCCGCGATCCAGCACGAGGTGGGCAATTGATCGCGCACGGGCATATTGTCCTGCTGCCCGACCTGGCGGCCATCTCGATCGAGCACGTGCACAAACACGGTATACGCCTGAGTCGGCTGCGCAAGAGCCTGCCAGTGCAAAGTCAGATCGATCGCGCTTCCCATCTGCTTGACAGCGTAACCGCGCAGCGCAATTTGATCGGCAAATTCAGCCGAAGCGGCGACTGCCATGGGCGGCGGACTCAGCACCACCGATCGCTCCGGTGGCTCATCCAGAAAACTATCGTTGACCAGCCAACGGGTGTTCATAACCAGAAGTTGCGCGGCCAACAGAGCGATGAGCACAACGTAGTAAGGTCCCTCTGCCTGCATCCTGCCGCCTGCCCCTTGCCTCTTGCTTCCTGCATCCTGCCAGCCCACCGCGATCAGCACCAGCAGCGGCCCAAAATACATCCACAGGCGCCCAACCTCGCCGCGCACGATGCCAGACCACCACAACAAAATCAGCGTGCCGAATGTGGCAATCGCGAATGGCAGCAAAGATTTCGGGAACGGCACGCGCTTGGCAAGATTGTACAGCAGCAAGAGCGCAATCGGGAAACCCAGAAAGACTAGAAAGTCGATCGGGTTGCCGAGCAGCCACGCGCCGTACGATCGATTGCCCGTTGTCGATTCGAAGGCAAGGCGCGAGCCGGTAGAAATCACATCGAGCGGATTGACGCCGTAGAGTAGCCAGTACAACAGCCAGATCGATGCACAACCCAAAGCGAAAGCAGCGGCGAGACGGAGGGATTGAGAGATTAAGGGACGGAGAGCAGCGCGCTGAAACCACAGCCAGACAAGGCCGTAAAGACCGACGACGAACATCAACACGAAGTTGCCGACGCTGAAGAATGACGCGATCGAAAGCGGCACGCCCGCCGCAAAGACGCGCCACCACGAATTTTTCTCCAAGCCTGTGTGTGCCAGATAGAAACCGAGGAACAACAACAACGGATAGATCTGATCCCATTGGCTCATCCACAGCGCAAACAGCGGCAGCACCGGAAACACCAGTGCCGTGATAGCCGCCGCACGCGCAGTGGTCATGCGTTTCGCCAGAGCATACAGAGGCCAGACAGCCCATCCGCCGATCAGCGGCAGCAGCATGCCCAGCGAAGCGCTGGCAATCTGAGCATTGTCCAAAGCCATAAGGCCCGGATTGTGACATTGCACTGTCCGCAAGGGCATGGCGACGGCATCCGCCAATGACGGCGCGGCCTGCAGGCCTTGCCAACTCAGCCAATGTGCGATGATGGACGCGGGAGGATGCGACTGCGCATGAATGGGCAGCGCCGGCATCGCTTGCGGATAGGCCGACAGTAGTTGCCTGAGATCTGGCGTGCTCACGGCGGTTGTGAAATAGCCGCTGTTGTGTACGGAGACAGTAGGACCGAAAAACTCCAGCAATGGTACAGGCGACACCGCCGACGCCAGCGCGAGTTGAATGAGCGGTGCAGCCAGGATGACATACAACAGAAACCAACGCTCAACACGACGGGAAACGTCATTCTCAAAGCACTTGAGCCACCGCGCCGCAAAAACAACGTACAGACCAAGTGTGACGATCGGGATGACAAAGCGCAGCGTTGCTTCAAACGGACGCAGCGGCCAAAGCCATTCGTCGTTGCCGCGCAGCAGCGGCAGCAGATCGAATGCCAGGACAACCAATAGAACCAGTGACGGAATGACCAACCACAGGATTCTTGATTTTGGATTGTGCATTCTGGATTGATCCATGTTCATCTGCGCTCCGCATCCGTGTCCCTATGAGAGGCGAATAAGCGGCACTGCTTCGCGCCACGCGTCATGCAGACCTTGTGCGGCGGTTAAGAAAGATAGCAAAACGGCAATCCAAAAGAACCCGCGCCACGCCACGGATACCCAGCGAGGCTCACGCACCACGCAATACGCATCACGCGCGAAGTACCACCACAGCGGCACGAGCGGCACAAACCAGCGCGTGCCCCACGCCAACCCGCCGAAGTTATCCGTGCGCATAATCAGATAGGCCGCAAAGACCAATGATCCTCCTAGCACTGCCAGCGCGAGTCCTCGCTGCTGACGTTGTTTCATCGCCACGCCGATACCGATGAACGCAAAGATTAACATGGGCGTGAAGGACACGAGGCCGCGCTGACCGATGACCATGTCATAGGCATAGCGCGCGCCAAACTCCCATGAATAGAAACCGCTTGTGCCACCCACTGTTGTGTTCAACACCGTGCCGACGAAATCGTACGCTTTCGGGTCGAAGTACAGCGGTACGATGGTGCCCGCCGCCCAGTAGTTGATCGCCGCGCTGATCGCAAACGGAACAAAAGCACCGAGGATATAGGGAAACAGGCAACGCCAACGCGCAAGCAAGACCCACAGCCCAAACGCGGCGATGAAGATCGCCAGCGTGAGATCGATGTTGGCGGCCAGACTGATGAAGAACCCGGCAAAAAAGAATTTCCAGCCACTGCTGGCAGCGTCACTCCGAGCAGCATTCGGAGCGAAACGCAGTGGAGTCGAAGGATGCGACGAGGAATCTCTGTGCCAACCGGAGACGTTGTCTGCTAGAGAAAGAGACTCCTCGCCCCTGTGGGGTTTGGAATGACGCGCTAGGAACAACAACATGAACCCCGCAAACAGGCACAACGCCGCTGGAACGTGACCGGCAAAGACGATGGAATACGGTGCGAGGGGTGAAGCAAGGCCAAGCGCTACCGCCAGCGCCGTTGCTAATGCGCCATTTGCTCCAGCCTTTAGCATCGCTTGCCAAAACAAAACGATGAGCAGCGATGCTGATCCGCCAATGAAGATCAGCGTGAGCCAGTAGAAGGCGGTGAAGCGGGTGCCGGACGGCGTCAAGGCTCGACAAGCGGCGGGGTCTTCCTCTGGAACACAAATCGTCGGATCGAGCGTCAGGTTGAAGACGTTGTGCAAGATCGCGTAGGCGCCTGCGGCTGCCACCGACAACAAGGGTGTTTTGTCAGAATAGAAATGCTCATTGATGAAGACCTTGTCGCCGGTACGATTGAATTCCGTGTGGTCGATGATGAAGGTCCCCTGCTCCGCCAGCGCCTGCACCGTCGCCATGCGCGATTCTTCCTGCCACGAATGCGTGTGCACTTTCGTCAGCAGCGCCCACAGCAGCATGAAGGACACGAACAAGATCGCACCGAACCGGCGGCGCACCAGCCACTCATCCAGCCGTTTCATGGCGTTACCTGCACGGGCGGCAGAAAGATGCGATTGGCCGCGCGTTGATCGCCGACGAAGATCGGCCAGCGTTCACCCGTGTCTTTGCGATACAGCCCCACGCCGATCGGATACGTGCCCGCCGGCGCATCCGGTGGCACGACGATGAATTCGTGCGACTGCACGAACACATCGCCAAGTTGGAGACTCGCGCCATCCACATCGAGTTGATCTTGCTGCGCCATGACCTCCGTTGGGGTGCGATAGAGATGCGTGAACGCGATCAAATCCGAGGGCACTTCGCCCGCCACGCGCCAATAGGTGATCACGCGCACACTCGCGCCGGGCTTCACCTGCTGCGGCTTGATCTGGTATCCAATCAATTCGACGGCGTGATTGAAATCGATCGGGAGTTGCGCGGTCGAGGAGGTGCTCGCTTCGGGCGGCCATGTTATCGGAAGTTGATCCCATTCCGCCTGTTTCTGCTGCAAAGCCGATCGGGCATCCACCGACAACGCACCCGGCACGCCCTCAAGCGGCTGTGCATCTTCCAGCCAGGGTTTCTTCAGGCCGCGTCCTAGAAAGTTTTCCAACGGCTGCAAATCGGAATGCGCAAAGATGAACTGTCCTCCCGCCGGAATCATGAGTGCGTAACGACAGTCGTGCCAACGCACCGGCACATCGCTGCGTTGCGTGAAATACGGCAGCGCGGCTTGCGGCGTAGCGAGATGATACCGCGGTCGCCACGGATAGACGATCCACAACACGCATTGCGCCAGCGGTGCGGGCTGATCTTGCGCATCCAGATAACGGCCCAGCTCACGCAGCTGGGCGTTGTAGGTCGATCGGGTTTGGGCGTGTGCCGGCCACGTGACGAACATATCATTCCACGTGGCGATCAATCCTGCGCCCACTAACGCCGCGATCGATCCAATAGCCAGCGGCTTGCGCGCTCGCGCGGGAATCACGCGGCTCGCCGCCAGCCCGATCGCTTCAGCGCCCAATCCGACGAAAGCATAGACCACCACCTGCCCGCTGGTCATGCGTCCAAAAGTGAAATTCGATTTCAGAAAAATACTGGGGAGTAGCGACACGCCCAGCACAATCAAGGCCAGCGCCATGGCGGGACGCTTGAAGCGCAGTAGTGCGCTCAACACGCCCATGAAGAAGATCGCTGCCGCGATCGGCTCGAAGATCGGTCGATAGGGCAGATTGAATTCCCAGCTATCGTCGCCGGCAAACATGAACTGGCCCAGCACCCACGGTGCGTTGGCCTGGAAGCGCGTCAACAAACCTTCCTCGCCAGACAGTTGCAGACTCGACAACGTCACCTCATTGTCGACCTGCGGATTCAACGAGGCCGTAATCACCATCGGTGCGGCGATCACTTCCGCCACGATCACGAAGATCGCAATACCGCGCCAGGCCTGTTTGAACAGGGTACGATGAACGATCAACAAGTATATGCCAAAAAAAATAAAAGCCACGAACAGGCCGCGCGGAATGGTGTGCACGTACTGCAGCAGACCCAACGCCACACCGCCCAGCGCAAACGGCTTCCACGGATACGGCGAGCGAGTGGACGGTGTAGCCGCTTCAAAGCCGCGCCAGAACGCATACAACGCCAGCGCATACAACGGAATCTCCAGCACTTCGCGCAAGATGACGCGGCTCATCAAGATGTGCCACCACGTCACTGCCGCCACGCCCAGCGCGATCAACGCCACGCGGCGATTGAACAGGCGCGCGGCCAACGCGTAGATGCAGGCTAACCCGATCATGCCCCCAAAGATTGCGGGCAACCGCCACGCCAGCGAGTTGCGCCCCCAGATCAATTCTGCGCCTGCCAGAAACGGATAGTATCCGACTTCGGCGCCGTCTTCGGCAAAGCCGCCGGGATACAACAAGCGCCAATCGCCTGCTTCAAACTGCCGGGCCACATCGAGCTGTGATACTTCGTCGTGCGTCAGGCCTGGCGGAATCGCATCGACGGCGTAGACGCGCAGCGCGAACGCCAACAGCAGCAACGCCGTGGCGATGAACAACGCCGTGTGATTTCTCTCAAGACCCGATCGTGCTGTACTCATTTCAAAGGCACCTGCACTGCGTCTGCCGTCTCGCCTGTCGGTAGCATGGCGCTCAAGCGCTGCCCCGTGCGTGGGTCATACAGCCCCAACTGCAATGCCGTTGAACTCGCTGGATGATCAAGAACGAAGTGCTGCGCGATCACATCCCCCGGCTCCAGCGAACTCAAACGCACATTCAACCCATCACGCTGCGCCACGATGTTGCCTGCCGCGTCAATCACGTGCGCAAAAATCGATAAGGGCTGTGCGGGCGTTTGATCGATTCGCCAATACGTCACCAGATCGATCGGCTGATCCGGTTCGGTGCGCAGATCGTAGCCGAGCAGCGTGAGGCCACCCTCAAACCTGATCGGTTGTGCCAACCCGCGTGGCTGTTGCAGCGTCTCACTCAACGCCGATCGCGCATCAATCTCCCACAAGCGCAGATCACCGCTGGCATCACTGCCGAGCTTCACGCCATGTTCGATCAGAGCCTGATGCACCTCGGGCGCAAAGCCCGCGATCGGTTCGCCACCGCGCGCGATGTAACGGGCCACGCCCTGCATATCGAGCACGACGGCATCTTCACTCGCCCACTTGACAATCAACTGCCGATCGGGATCGGCACCCAACGTCGTCGCATCGAGATCGCTCGCCTGCGGCCCCAGCACGATCGTGCGATTCACTTCAGGGTCAGCGTAAGTGACATCGTACAACAAGAACGATCGGCCCACGCGCCCGATCGGTTCGCGCGCGCGAAACGGCGCGTACAGATTTAGGCGGCTGTACAACAACCCCAGTTGCAGACTGCTGGCGCTGATGGCATACGTGCCGGGCGACAGCGCGTGCGCCGTGAAACCATCGATCTCCGGGCCGTAATCGTTAAGCGAAAAACTCGGCAACAACTGCACATCGAGGCCATACGCCTGCGGGCGAGCCGAACCGTAATAGGCCACGTTCAGCCGATCGAGCGGGTGAGCTTGCCGCCACTTTTCCAATTCGATCCAATCCTGTCCCCAGTCAAGATTGGAATCGACTAGCACCGTATAGTCGTGTTCCCGATCGATCAGTACATTGAAGTACGCCAGATGATTCGCGTTGGCCGCCAGCACATCGGCAATCAACCACACGCCGAGCAGCGCGGCAATCACGCGCCGCCCGTTCCGCAATGCATCTCGCCCCCACAGGCGATCGTTGGTTAACGCACCCGCGCCTAACCCGGCGATCATCAACGCAAACGGCAAGATGGGCAGCATCAAGCGATAACCCAGATTCAACCCGCCGAACATTGCGGCCAACAGGAACGACAGCGGCGGAATCCACGCGCTGACATCCGCGCGGCGATGGCGCACGATCAGCGTGATTGCGCCCAACACGAGGAAGATCAAGGTGGGCAGCGGCGTTTTGACCAAGAACACGAACGGATAATAACCGGGAAAGCCGGTGGCTGAAACCTGACCCAACATGAAGGCGGGTGTGCTCAGTTCGACGCGCGTCCGAACGGCGTCCAGCGATTGCCAGTATTGCGGCGCGGGGATGGGAAGACCGCCGGGGCTGAGCGGGCCGATCGAGAACTGGAACGTGCCCCAGATCACGATCAACGCCAGCAGACCGGCCAGCAGCGCCAATCCGCTGCGCTTGAGGAAATGCGCGCGCAACCCCGGATACAGCAGCGTGATCAGCGCCAGGATGGGCACCAGCCATGCCGCAGAGTATTTGGTGGAAAGGGCCGCGCCCGCAAACAAACCGGCAAACACAGCCCATTTCCAACTTGAGCGCTTCAGCGCCAACGTCCATACCCACACCGCACTTAACATGAAAAGCGTCACACCCAGATCGGTTCCGGCGGTATGACCGTGCGCCAGCAGATTGGGATCGAACGCGCAGAACAGCAGCGCCCACAGCGCCGCTTGTTCATCGAACAAAAAGCGCGTGAACGCGAAGACCACGCACGCGAGAATCAGCGCCAGCGCCATTTCCAGCAAACGCGCCAATTGAATCAGCTGCGCCGCCTGATCGACGTTGCTCTGCCACAACAGTTCATCGGTAAAGCCGAAGATGTCGTCCGTGGCCCATGCTTCATCAGGAAAAACGACATCGCCTTTCAGCAGCAGCGGCAGCGCGAGAAAGACATTGGTCAACGGCGGATTCTGCCCGCGGCTTAAGCGCGCATCGCCGCCGCGCAAATAGCCGTAGCCATACGTCAGCGTGTAACCTTCGTCGAACGCCGCCGAGTGGCGCGGCGCAGCGAAGACCATCTGCGCCAACATGACGAGCAGCAGCGTAACAGGCAATAGGTAACGAGTAGAACGTGCTTTCACTTGAGATCGATTTGCCGAAGCAACAGCCGATCGGCGGTCTGGCCGTCGAGAACGACGGGCAGACGCGCGTTGGTGTCGGGATTATACAGGCCAATGGCTACGGCGCCGCTTGTGAAGTCGGGCGGCAGATCGATGTGATGAATCTGCGCGATCACATCGCCTGCGCGCCAGCCAAACGCGGGAACATCCAACCGATCCTGCTGCGCCACGATCGAGCCCTCCGGCCCCAACACGTGCACGAACATTTGCAGCGGCGTCACCACGTCATCGCCCGCGCGCCAATAGGTGACCAGTCGC
>Ga0209254_10000240_pt1 | contig 40903 bp, 32 predicted proteins | sample FrelakmetDIP11DI_FD_187148 | JGI IMG/M metagenome (GOLD analysis project Ga0209254, IMG submission 187148) | Freshwater lake sediment microbial communities from the University of Notre Dame, USA, for methane emissions studies - DIP11 DI (SPAdes)... | ecosystem: Environmental > Aquatic >... | reverse complement strand
CGGCGAGCCGATCGAGGGACTGGTCGCGGCCCGCGCCTGGGTGGTGGAGCGCGGCGTGCTCGATGCGTGGGCGCTCGAGGCCGGCCGCCGTGATGATCTTGCGCTGCTCGCGGTCGGTGGCTTCGGACGCGGCGAACTGTTCCCGCGCTCGGACGTGGACCTGCTGGTGCTCGCCGACGGGGCCCTGGATTCCGAGGCGGCCGCGCCGATCGAGCGCTTCTTCGCCCGGCTCTGGGACGAGGGCCTCAACATCGGCCACGCGGTGCGCACCGCGCCCGATTGCGGCGAGGCCGCCGCCGGCGACGTCACCATCCTGACCAACCTGCTCGACGCGCGCCTGCTCGCCGGGCGCGGGGACCTGGTACAGGCGATGCGCGCCGCGATCACGCCCGAGCGGGTGTGGCCGCCAGCGCGTTTCGCCGCGGCCAAGCTGGCCGAGCAGCAGGCCCGCCACGCGCGTTTCCACGACACCGCCTACAACCTCGAGCCCAACCTCAAGGAAGGCCCCGGCGGCCTGCGCGACTACCAGACCATCGTGTGGGTGGCACAGCGCCAGCTCGGCAGCCCGGGCCTGTCCGCGATGCGCGCGGCCGGCCTGCTGGGCGCGGCGGAAGCCGAGGCGCTGGAAGCCGCGCGCCGCACGCTGTGGCGGATCCGGTATGGCCTGCACCTGCTGGCGAAGCGGGCCGAGGAGCGCCTGCTGTTCGAGCACCAGCGCGAGCTCGCGAGCTGGTTCGGCTATGCCGACGAGCACGCGCAGAACCTCGCAGTCGAACAGTTCATGCAGGGCTACTACCGCGCCGCGATGACGGTGGACCGGCTCAACGAGCGCCTGCTGCAGTGCCTGGACGAGGCGCGCGCGGCGGCTTTCGGCCCACCTCCCGTGCAGGCGCTGGACCGCGACTTCGTCGCTGCCGGCGGTTTCCTCGATACGCGCGAGCCCGACCACATCGAGCGGCGCCCGGCGGCGATCCTGCAGGGCTTCCTGCACCTGCTCGATGCGCCCTACCTGCAGGGTTTCTCGGCCGCGCTGCTGCGCCGGCTCGACGCCGTGCTGCCCGGCCTCGACGAACGCTTCCGCGACGATCCCGCGGTGCACGCCGGTTTCCTCGCCATCCTGCGCCATGGCGGCGACGTCGCCGGGGCGCTCTCGCGCATGAGCCGCTATGGCGTGCTGGCGCGACTGTTGCCTGCCTTCGGCCGCGTGGCCGGACGCATGCAGTACGACCTGTTCCATGTCTACACCGTCGACCAGCACACCCTGTTCGTGATCCGCAACATCCGCCGTTTCGCCGATCCGGCCAGCGCGACCGAACTGCCGCTGGCCCACGAACTGTACGCGCGCCTGCGCAAGCCCGAACTGCTGCTCCTGGCCGGCATCTTCCACGACATCGCCAAGGGCCGCGGCGGCGACCATTCCGAGCTCGGCGAAGGCGATGCGCGCGAATTCTGCACCCGTATCGGGCTCTCGGCCTCCGACGCGGACCTGGTCGCATGGCTGGTGCGCCAGCACCTCCTGATGTCGATCACCGCGCAGAAGCAGGACATCTCCGACCCGGCCGTGGTGCATCGATTCGCCAGCGTCCTGGCCGACGCCGAGCGCCTCGACTACCTCTACCTCCTGACCGTGGCCGATATCCGCGGCACCAGTCCGCGGCTGTGGAACTCGTGGAAGGACCAGCTCCTGGCCGAGCTGCATCGCGCCGCGCGCTACGTGCTGCGGCGCGGCCTCGAGCACCCGGTGCACGCGCACGAGCGCGCGCTCGAGACCCAGGCCACGGCGCTCGACCAGTTGCGCGACGGCGGCATCGATCCGGCCGCGGCGCAGGCGCTGTGGGAGAGCTTCCCCGACGACGTGTTCCTGCGTTCGACCCCGGAACAGATCGCGTGGCAGACGCGCGCGATCCTTGGCGCCGGCGCCAGCGACGAACCGCTGGTGGCGCTGCGCGACTCCGGCCACGGCACCACCGAGGCCTTCGTCTATTCGCCCGATCGCGACGGGCTCTTCGCCACCATCACCGCGGCGCTGGACCGCGCGCAGCTCGACGTGCTCGACGCGCGCATCGTCACCTCGTCCCGCGGACACAGCCTCGACACCTTCCAGGTGCTCGATGCCGACGGTCGCCCGCTCGACGACCCGGCGCGCGCGCGCCAGCTGGTGGCGCGCCTGCGCGACGAGCTGTCGCGGCCGACCCTGGCACTGGCGCCGGCGCGGCGCGCGCGCGGTCGCCGCGAGCGCCAGTTCCAGGTCCCGGTGCAGATCGAGTTCACGTCCTCGGGCGAGCGCACCCAGCTCGGCTTGCTGTGCGCCGACCGACCCGGCCTGCTGGCCCATGTCGCCCGCGCCTTGCGCAGTTGCGGCGTGCGCGTGCATGACGCGCGCATCGCCACCTTCGGCGAGCGCGCCGAAGACTTCTTCCTGTTGAGCGACGAGCACGACCGGCCGCTGGACCCCGCGTGCCAGGATCGCCTGCGCCGCGCCATCCTGCACGAGATCGAGGAATTGCCCCGTGACAGCGCCAGCGCAACGGCCTCCGCATCCGCTTGAAGCCTTGATCGGCGACGCCTGGGCCCGGCGCGCGGAGCTGGCGGTCGAGGACCTGCGTGCGCTGGCCGGCGACGCGGTGGAACAGGCGCTGGCCCTGCTCGAAAGCGGCGAATGCCGCGTGGCCGAGTCCGGCGCGACTGGCGGCTGGCGCGTCAATGCCTGGCTCAAGCAGGCGGTGCTGCTGCATTTCCGCCTCGAGCAGGTGCGCCCGATGGCCGGCGCGCCGGCGCCGTACTACGACAAGGTGGCCCTGCGATTCGAAGGATTCGACGCGCTCGCGTTCGCGGCGCTCGGCGCGCGCGTGGTGCCGGGCGCGGTGGTGCGGCGCGGCGCGCATATCGGCCGCGAGGTCGTGCTGATGCCCAGTTTCGTCAACATCGGCGCGTACGTTGGCGAGGGCAGCATGGTCGATACCTGGGCCACGGTCGGCTCCTGCGCGCAGATCGGCCGCCGCGTGCATCTGTCCGGCGGCGCCGGCATCGGCGGCGTGCTGGAACCGTTGCAGGCCGCGCCCACCATCATCGAGGACGACTGCTTCATCGGCGCGCGCTCGGAAGTGGTCGAGGGCGTGGTGGTGGAACGCGGCAGCGTGATCGGCATGGGCGTGTTCCTCGGCCAGTCGACCCGGATCTACGACCGCGCGAGCGGCGCGATCACGCATGGCCGGGTGCCGGCGGGAAGCGTGGTGGTGTCCGGATCCTTGCCCGCGGCCGACGGCTCGCATTCGCTCTACTGCGCCGTGATCGTCAAGCAGGTCGACGCGCAGACCCGGTCCAAGACCTCGATCAACGAACTCCTGCGCGGCTGACGCCGTGCGATCCCGGCCGCGCCGGCACCAACGGCCGCCCGCGCGACGTGCCGGGACCGCGCATCAATCGCGCACGGCGACGAGCCCGAACCTGCTGCGGCGCCACAGCCAGGCCTGGACCAGGAACCACGCGGTCAGCAGCAGGCCGATGTGCCACTCCACCAGGTTCTCGAGGCGATCCTTGTCGTCGCCGCTGATGGCCACGGCCGAGATGCCGGTGCTGGCCAGGCCCAGGGCGAGCATGGCCGCGCACACCACGGCCATCGCCCGGTACACGCCGTGCGGGCGCTGCGGCAATTGCGCGAGTCCGCGCAGGTACAGCAGTTGCGCGAGGTAGGTCGCGGCGAAGTAGCCGATCGTGCCGTAGCGGCGCATCCAGCGGTAGATTTCGCCGTCGCTGCCCAGGAACGCCACGTACACCGCCAGGGCGACGCCGGCGACCAGCCCCAGCGGCAACAGCCAGCGGCCGGCGGCGGGGTCGGGATGCGACAGCGCCAGCCAATGGCGCGCCGCGACCCAGTGCAAGGCCTGCAGCACCGCGCAGGGCAGCATCAGCAGCTTGAACACGATCGCGGCAAGGCCGTGGCGTCCGGCGCGGCTGATCGAGGCGCAGCCGTCCCAGTACGGCACGCAGTCCGGCACCAGGCCTTCGCGCACCGACAGGGCCAGGGCGAGGTGCGCCGCTGCCACCGGCAGCAGGGCGCAGGCCAGTGGCAGCCACCACAACGCAAGTCCGGAGTCGCGCGGCATGGCGTGGATACTTGTTCCGAGGTTCCCTACGCTAGGGCATCCGGTCGCCCTGCGGAAGGATTCGAGTGAGCACGCCCATCGTCTACGGCCTGGCCAGGTGCGACACCTGCCGCAAGGCGCGCAAGTGGCTGGACCGCGCCCGCGTCGTGCACCAGTTCGTCGACTACCGCGAGCACCGTATCCCGCCCGAGGCCCTGAAGGCCTGGGCTGCGCAGCTCGGCGGCTGGGACCAGCTCGTGAACCGGGCCAGCACCACCTGGCGGGCGCTACCGCCAACGCGGCGCATGCCCGAGAGCGACCCGGAGTGGAGCCTGCTGCTGCGCGAGCATCCGGCGCTGGTGCGCCGGCCGGTCCTGTACCGCGACGGGCAGGTCACGGTGGGCTTCAGCGAGAAGCTCTATCGCGGCTTGTTTCCGGATCCATGAACCTGATCGACGGGCCTGGTCGCGGCTGAAGCCGCTCCTGCAGGGCAGGCCGGCTGGGCGCGCGCTGACTACAATGCCGTCATGGACGACGTACTCTCGCTGACCATCGAACTGTGCCGCAGGCCTTCGGTCACGCCGGACGATGGCGGCTGCCAGGATCTGGTCGCGGCGCGGCTTGCCGCGCGCGGCTTCGCGATCGAGCGCCTCGACCACTGCGCAGTGCGCAACCTCTGGGCCACGCATGGCGACGGCGGCCCGGTGCTGGTGTTCCTGGGCCACACCGACGTCGTGCCCACCGGCCCGGAACCAGCGTGGTCGTCGCCGCCCTTCGAGCCGACGTTGCGCGATGGGATGCTGTACGCGCGCGGCGCGGCGGACATGAAAGGCAGCGTTGCGGCGATGACGCTCGCGCTGGAGCGATTCGTCGCCGCGAATCCCGCGCATGCGGGCAGCGTCGCGCTGCTGCTGACCAGCGATGAGGAAGGCGACGCCATCGACGGCATTCGCCACGTCGCGCAGGTGTTCCGCGAGCGTGGCCAGCGCATCGACTGGTGCGTGGCGGGCGAGCCCTCTTCGGCGCGCGTGCTCGGCGACCAGATCCGCATCGGCCGTCGCGGATCGCTTACGGGTTACGCCACGGTGCGTGGCGTGCAGGGCCACGTGGCCTATCCCGACAAGGCGCGTAACCCGATCCATGCGCTCGCGCCAGTGCTGGCCGAGCTCGCGGCGCGGACCTGGGACGCAGGCACGCCGGAGTTCCCGGCCACCAGCTTCCAGGTCGCCAACATCCGTGCCGGGACCGGTGCCACGAACGTGGTGCCGGGCGAGCTCACGCTGGACTTCAACTTCCGCTACAACCCGGATTGGACCGCGCCAAGCCTGCAGGCCGAAGTGGAAGCCTGCTTTGCCCGCCATGCCGTCGACGTGGCGCTGCGCTGGCACCTGTCGGGCGAACCCTTCCTCACGCCAGCCGGCGCGTTGCGTGCGGCGGTGGCGACGGTCCTCGCGGAGCGCCACGGCGTGACGCCGGAAGCCAACACCGGCGGCGGCACCTCGGACGGCCGCTTCATCGCGCCGCTGGGCGCCCAGGTGATCGAACTGGGGCCGGTCAACGCCAGCATCCACCAGGTAGACGAGCACGTGCGAATCGACGATCTGGAGAAACTCGCCGTCATCTACCGCGAGATCGCGCAGCGCCTGCTCGTCCGGTAGGAGCCCACTCCGTGGGCGACCGCGGCGCAACCGAGATAGGGTGCGGTTTCCGTGGCGCGTCGCCGCGTCACCGGTCGCCCACGGAGTGGGCTCCTACGCGCGACACCCGGGTGCTGCGTCAACCGCCATCGGTATCGAGGCTCAGCCGATAGATTGTCGCCCCCGGCAGGAACGGGGTCGCGCGGCCCTGTTCCCAATCCTCGTGGCCGGCGCCGTAGAACGGCGACAGCGGGTGCCCGCTCTGTCCGCCGGGCATGTGGAAGATGCCCTCGGCCTCGTGGCCGGGCGCGACCACGAAGCGCTCGGAGGCGCCGAAGGACGGCGCCTGCACGCGCGGCATCGCCGAGTCGCCGGGCAGCGGATTCGAGGGCATGTCGAGGAGCGCGCCGAACACCGAAGGCAGCGCGCGCGACAGCGGGTGCCGGATCGCGCTGGTGTTCTTCTCGCCCCAGGTCCTTGCGTCCAGTCCGCCCGATTGGCGCCCCAGGTCCTCGACCACGCGCGTGGCGGCATCGCGCAGCAGCGCGTCCCAGTCGGCGTAGCGTGGCGGCAGCAGGTGCGGCGGGCGTTGCTCGAGCAGCGACCAGACGATGCCCTCGCCCTGTTCGATCGCCGGCAGCCGGAACTCGGGATCGTCGGCGCGCATGGGCGCGGCGAGGCCGTCGAGCACGCGTTCGTGCACGTACAGGCGGAAGGCGCGCACCAGGCGGTAGGCGCGCGCGTCGACGCTCGCGCTCGCGTCCCAGTCCCGGGTCAGCGTCGCCAGCTCGCGCAGCGCGGGCGGCGGGTCGTCGCCCAGCATGTCGCGCAGCAGGCGCCACCAGCGTTCGAGGAACAGGCTGCGGTCGTCGAGCTGCACCGCCAGCAGGTCGGCCGGGGCGAAGCGGTCGCGCGCGCGCAGGCCATCGCGGATCTGCTGCGCGCGCGCACCCAGCGCGTAGCCGCCGTTGCCGATCAGGGCAAGGTCGGCGCCACTGGCCACGCGCGCGTTCGCGCTCCACAGGCGCGCATCCGCTGGATCGACCACGCGCGGGCGTTCCTGCGGCGCCAGCCAGCCGCTCCAGCCGCTGCCGGGCAGGGTCCAGTCCGCCGGCCGCTGCGGATCGTGGTTGCCGCGGCGCGGCATGGCGCCGATCACGGTCCAGGCGATGCGTCCGCTGCGGTCTCCCACCAGCAGGTTCTGCGGCGGCACGCCGGCGTCGGCAGCGATCGCCAGCACCTCGTCGACGGTGCGCGCGGTCTCCAGACGCCCGAGATCCAGATCCACCGCGCCGTCGCGGTGCGCGGTCCACGCCAGGGCCAGTCCGGAGCCGTCCCCGGCACTGGCGATCACCGGTCCCCAGATCGTCTCCGCGACTTCCAGCGTCTGCGCGGCTGCGCCGGCCACTTCGATGGTTTCGCGCGTGAGGGTGGTGCGTGCCTCGCCGTCGGCGGTGCGATAGCGGGTGCGGTCGGCGTCCAGCCAATGCACCTCCACCCAGTCGAGCCAGTCGCCGTAGCTGTTGGTGAAGGCCCACGCGACCTGCCCGTTGCTGCCGGCGACGATGCCGGGCACCCCGGGCAGGGACACGCCGGCGATGTCGATCGGGCCGTCGTCGAGCGGGAAACGCAGGCGCGCGCGGAACCAGATATTGGGCACGCGCAGCGACAGGTGCATGTCGTTGGCGACCAGTGCCGCGCCGTTGCCGGTCAGCGCGCCGGCGACGGCGAAGTTGTTGCTGCCGATGCCGAGGTCGCCGCCGTGCGCCACGGCCTTGCCGAAGCGCACCGCGGGCAGGCTGCGCAGGTCGATGTCGGTGGCGGGCGGGATCGGCGGCGGCTCGAAGGCGTCGCCCTGCAGGGGTGCATCCCAGGAACTGCCGGCCGGCGTCAGGAACGCGTACACGGAGGGCGGCAAGGCGTCGTGCATGCGCCCCAGGGCCAGTTCGCGCGCGTTGGTGCCGCCGCCATTGAGGTCGAGGAACATGGCGTAGACCACCAGGACCGAATCCTCGGCGGTCCACGGCACGGGTGCCTGCCGCAGCACGTAGTACTCGAAGGGCCGCGCATCGAGCGCCGCCAGCCCGGCGTTGACGCCGGCGACGTAGCCGTCGAGCAGGGCGCGCTGCGTCGCGTCGAGGCCGGCCAGCACCGCGGCGGATCGATGGCGGAAGCGATGCATGCGCACGCGACGATCGGCGTCGAGCGCCGCCGCGCCGAACAGCGCCGACAGCTCGCCCGCAGCGACCCGCCGCATCAGGTCCATGGCGAAGTAGCGTTCCTGCGCATGCACGTAGCCCAGCGCGCGGTAGGCATCGGCGCGGCTGGCGGCGGTGACGGTGGCCATGCCCAGCGCATCGCGTTCGACCGTCGCCGCGGCGCCGAATCCGGCCACCGCGGCTTCGCCATCGAGCTGCGGCAGGCTGCGCCGCAGCGTGTACCAGCCCAGGCCCGTGGCGAGCAGCGCCGCGACCAGGAACAGCGCGATCCCGCGCCGCAGCCAGCGTCCCAATGTGCGCACCTTCCGCTCCCCGCCAACGGCCGCGCCGCGTGCCGGCGAGGCTAACATGCGACTGGCTGGCGTTCGCCGGCTCGCAATGGCCAGCGTAGGCACGTCGGGGGTTGGCGTCCCTGCCGAGCGGCTTTGGCTGCGAGCGAGGCCTGTCGCGCGCAGAGCGCGCTCCTACAGAGCCGGCGTTGTAGGAGCGCGCTCTGCGCGCGACAGGCCTCGGTCGCGGCTGAAGCCGCTCCTACAGGACGAAGCGCAACGGCGTTATCCCGCCACGAGGCGATCGACGCGCTGGAAGCCGCGCGGCAGCTTGCCGCCGCGCTGGGCGCGGTTGCCGCCGTACTCGACCAGGTCGCTCCACTTGAGCGCGTAGTGGCGCTGGCCCGAATGCACGGTCACGCCGCCGCCCTCGGCGATCACCGCGACGCCCACCACCAGCTCCTCGCCGCTGGCGAGCAGCTTCTTCGGGATCTCGACCAGCTTGTTGCCCTTGCCCTTGTCGAGCTCGGGCAGTTCCGCCACCGAGAACATCAGCAGGTGGCCCTGCGAGGTCGCGACCACGATGCGGTCGCGCGCGGTGTCGGCGCTGGGCGCCGGCTGCAGGATGCGCGCGCCTGCGGTCAGGGACACGATCTGCTTGCCGGCCTTGTTGCGCGACAGCAGGCTCTCGAAGGTGCCGACGAAGCCGTAGCCGTGCGTGGTCGCGACCACCAGCCGGGTGGCATCCTCGCCGATCGCCAGCGCATCGAAGCTCGCGCCCGCGGGCGGGGAGAAACGTCCGGTCAGCGGCTCGCCATGGCCGCGCGCCGAGGGCAGCGAGTGGGCGGGCGTGGCGTAGCTGCGCCCGGTGGAATCGAAGAACACGGCCTGTTGCGTCGTGCGGCCGGGGACCGCCACCAGCAGCGAGTCGCCGTCGCGATAGCTCAGCGCGGCGGCATCGACCTCGTGGCCCTTGGCCGCGCGCACCCAGCCCTTGGCCGACAGCACCACGGTCAAGGGCTCCGAGGGCACCAGGTCGGCCTCGGACAATGCCGTCGCCGCCTCGCGCTCCACGATCGGCGAGCGACGCTTGTCGCCGTAGGCCTCGGCATCGGCCCGGATCTCGTCGCGCACCAGCGCGGTGAGCTTGGCCTTCGACTTGAGGATGACGGTGATGCGCGCGCGCTCCTCCTCCAGTTCGTCGCGTTCGGCGCGGATCTTCAACTCCTCCAGGCGCGCGAGCTGGCGCAGGCGGGTCTCGAGGATGTAGTCGGCCTGCAGTTCGCTGAGCGCGAAGCGCTGCATGAGCCTGGGTCGCGGCTCGTCCTCGCTGCGGACGATGCGGATCACCTCGTCGAGGTTGAGGTAGGCGATGCGCAGGCCTTCGAGCAGGTGCAGGCGCTTCTCGACCTTGTCGAGGCGGAACTGCAGGCGTCGGGTCACGGTGCTGGTGCGGAAATTCAGCCACTCCGTCAGCAGGACCTTGAGGTCCTTGACCTGCGGGCGGCCGTCGAGGCCGATCACGTTGAGGTTGACGCGGTAGCTGCGCTCGAGGTCGGTAGTGGCGAAGAGGTGCTTCATCAGCTCGTCGGCGTCGACCCGGCTCGAGCGCGGCACCAGCACCAGGCGCACGGGATTCCGATGGTCGGACTCGTCGCGCAGGTCCTCGAGCATCGGCAGCTTCTTCGCGCGCATCTGCTGCGCGATCTGCTCCAGCACCTTGGCCGGCGAGACCTGGTGGGGCAACGCGGTCACCACGATCTCGTTCGGACCGGTCTTGTACACGGCGCGCGCACGGATCGACCCGCCGCCAGTCCGGTAGATCTCGCGGATCTCGGCGCGCGGGGTGACGATCTCGGCGCTGGTGGGGTAGTCGGGGCCCTTCACGTGCTCGAGCAGGTTCGAGATCGTGGCATCGGGTTGCTCGAGCAGGCGGATGCAGGCGGCCGCGACCTCGCGCAGGTTGTGCGGCGGGATATCGGTGGCCATGCCCACCGCGATGCCGGTGGCGCCGTTGAGCAGCACGTGCGGCAGGCGTGCGGGTAACCACGAGGGCTCCTGCAGGGTGCCATCGAAATTGGGCGACCACTCCACCGTGCCCTGGCCGAGTTCGGACAGCAGCAGTTCCGAGAACCGGGTCAGCTTCGACTCGGTGTAGCGCATCGCGGCGAAGCTCTTGGGATCGTCGGGCGAGCCGAAGTTGCCCTGGCCGTCGACCAGCGGATAGCGATAGGAGAAGGGCTGCGCCATCAGCACCATCGCCTCGTAGGCGGCGCTGTCGCCGTGCGGATGGAACTTGCCGATCACGTCGCCGATGGTGCGCGCGCTCTTCTTGGGCTTGGCGCCGGCGTCGAGCCCGAGCTCGCTCATGGCGTAGACGATGCGACGTTGCACCGGCTTCAGGCCATCGCCGACGAAGGGCAGGGCGCGGTCGAGCACCACGTACATCGAATAGTCCAGGTACGCGCGCTCGGCGTAGTCGCGCAGCGGCACCTGCTCGAAACCATGGAAGGCGGGGCGGATCGGATCGGTCATGGCGGCATCTGGCGGTGAACCCGGTGATTATCCGGCATAGGGCCGGTCATGGGGTGGCCCTGCAGAAAGGCGCGCGTGCCGCGATTGTGCGGGCTGCTAGATTGCCACCATGACCGCCGACCGCCCCGTGCATTCCGTGCGCCTCGCGGCGCTGCTCGCGTTGCTGGCGATGTTCGGGCCCTTCGCGATCGACGCATTTTTCCCGGCCTTCCACGCGGTGGCGCAGGACCTCGGCGCCAGCGACTGGGCGATGCAGCAGACCATCAGCGTGTATCTCCTCGCCTATTCGGTGATGAGCCTGCTGCACGGGCCCTTGTCGGACGCGATGGGTCGCCGGGTCGTGATCCTGGCCGGCGTGCTGATGTACACCGTGGCCTCGGTGTGGTGTGCGTTGGCCGGCAGCATCGGCGAGCTGCTGGCGGCGCGCGCGCTGCAGGGCGTGTCGACCGGCGCCGGGCTGATCGTGGGCCGCGCGATCGTGCGCGACCTCTACCACGGGCCCGAGGCGCAGAAGGTGATGGCGCTGATCACGTTGTTCTTCGGCGTGGCGCCCGCGATCGCGCCGGTGATCGGCGGCCTGGTCTACCAGGCCGTGGACTGGCGCGCGGTGTTCTGGTTCCTGGCCGCCTATGGCGTCGCGCTGTACGTCCTGTGCTGGCGCTCGCTGCCGGAGACCCATCCGCCGCAAGCGCGGATGCCGATGAGGCTGGCGCCGCTGGCGCGCGTTTATGGAACACAGGTGCGCGACGGGCGCTTCGTCCTGCTGGCGGTCGCGACCGGCTTCAACTTCGGCGCCAGCTTCCTTTACATCAGCTCGGCGCCGGCCTTCATCGAGCGCATCCTCGGGCTGGGGACGCTGGGCTATCCGTGGTTCTTCGTCCCGATGATCGTCGGCATGATGGCCGGCGCGACCCTGTCGAACCGCCTCGCGGGGCGGCTTTCGCCGCGCCGGACGGTGCAGTGGGGCTACGCGCTCATGGCCGTGGCCGGCGCGCTCAACCTGGGTTACAACGCGTTCGCGACCACGCCCTCGGTGCCGTGGGCCGTGCTGCCGATGGGGCTCAATGCGGTCGGCATCGCGCTGAGCTTCCCGACCCTTTCGATCAAGATGCTCGACCGCTACCCACGCAACCGCGGCGCGGCCTCGTCGATGCAGGCCTTCCTGTGGGGCGTGGTCACCAGCACCATTGCCGGCGTGCTGTCGCCCATGCTGGCCGACAGCGCGTGGCGCCTGGCGCTCGGCGCGGCGACGCTGAGCGCGCTGGGCTGGCTGTGCTGGCGCGGCTACACGGCGATCACGCCGGTGCCCGCGGAGCCGCTGGGCGACTTGCCCGACGACGGCCCGCAGGCGCCGGCACCGACCTGAGACGGCGGTCGCGCCCGGCTCACTCGACGCTGTCGAGGTCGCTCTGTTCCTGGCGCCAGCCGTCCTCGCCCTTGACCATCAGCACGCGGCCGCGCAGCGTGAGGTCGTCGCGGTCCACGCCTTCGACCATGAGGATCGCCTGCTCGCCGCGCTGCTCGCCCTTGAGGATCTTCACGCCGACCGGCTTGCCGTCGCGCAGGTACTTGAGGTTCTCCTTGGCCGACTTCTCGTCGTCCTCGGGGAACTGCCAGCTGCCGGATTCGCCCAACATCGCGCGCAGCGCCGCGAAGTCGCCCTTGGCGATCGCGGCCAGCCAGGCCTGGTAGGCCTTGCCGGGTTCGCCGCCGTCGGCGGGAAGCGCGGTTCCCGGGGTCGGCGCGATCACCTGGGCGTCGAACTTGAGGTTGAACTCGTAGGTCTTGTCGAAGAAGTCCTCGGGCTCGGCCAGGATCCAGGTGCCGGCCACGCGCTTGGCGTCATTGCCCGTGAGTTCAAGCTTGCCATAGCCCGAGGTGTTGAAGCTTTCGAGCGGCTCCTCGTGCGAGAAGTAGATGCCGCACTCGCTGTAGTCGGCGTTGAAGCACAGGCGGACGTAGCCGGCCGGCTGGTCGTCGATTTCCGCGTCGATGGCCGTACCCGGATCGAAGGCGTTGGCGGCCACTTGCCCGTCCACCGGCTTGCTGGTCAGGTACACGTAGGTCTTGTAGGTGCCCGGCGCATCGTTCTGTTCCTCGCGGAACGCGTAGGCGTTGGTCACCTCCATGGTCAGCTTGTCGTAACGGAAACTCCCCGACGCGCTCGAGGCCGAGTAGGCAGGCGACGCGGCAAGGCCGGCGAGGACGGCGGCTGCCAGCGAAAGACGGCACGGAACGCAGGCGCGGGACGGCATGGACGGGCTCCCCTTCGAGTGTCGCCGGCCGGGATGGCTGGCTGGGTCAGTGGTGAACAACGCCGCGACGGGCCTGGATCGAACGCCAGCCCCGCAGGCTTCATCCCTGGCTGGCAGCGTCCGGCAGCAGCGCGCGCTCGCGCAACCAGTCCCGCGCGTCCTCGGCGTCATGCTCGAACCAGGCCCGGGTCGAGCCGAGGCGGAAACTGTAGCCCCATGCGTCCATGTCGGCCATCAGGCGCTCGCGCCCCACGCCTGGCAATTGGTCGGCCAGCACGATCTGCAGGTAGCAACTGGCATCTTCCTCGGCCCCGCTGTCGCTGGCGTTGGTGTGCACCGCAGCACGTTCGGTCGCGGGCTTGACGATCAGGTGGCAGGCCTCGTGCAGGACCGAATGCAGCGGCGTGTCGACGCGCGCGTGGACGGTCGAGCCGATCAGGCCGGCCTCGGGTTCGCCCCAGAAACTGCCGGGTATCGGGCTGCCTTCGTCCACCCACGCCAGGGCCAGCGCGTGGCGCGCCAGCAGCGCGGCGATCGGCGCGCGAGCCACGTCGCGCATCAACAGCATGAGCGCCTCAGATGGCGCCGGCGGCGCGGGCCCGGGGCTTGGGGGCCATCGGGCGCCCAGCCAGCCAGGACTGGTTGGGCAGATGGCCGGTGGGACCCTGCAGGTAGGTGTCGCGTACCCACGGCCACGAGCACAGTTCCTTGGCCAGGAGGCTGACGCGCTGGCCGCTGGGCACGGTCTGCTGGCCTTCCTCGCGAAAGCCATAGGTGCCGTGGAACAGGACCGAGACGTCGTCGCGCGGATCGAGGAACACCTCGCAGCACAGCCGCGGCGAGCGCACCTCGGCGTAGCTCTGCACATCGGCGTAGAACACGCGGCCGAGGCCCAGGCCGCGCATCGACTTGGCGATCACGATGCGATCGATGTAGACGAAGTCGTCGAAGCGCTGCTTGAACCAGCGGAAGTTCGGGCTGTCGTAGTCCGCCGCTGGAGACAGCGCGACCAGGAAGCCGGCGATGGTGCCGTCGACCTCGGCCACCCGCAGGTAGCACGCGACCTCATGCAGGTGCCGCAGGCGCGCCGCATCGATCGGCAGGATCGCGGGCCCGGCGTGGTTGTTGACCGCGAGCAGCTGGTCCAGTTCGTGCTCGCGAGCGTCGCGTATGGCCAAGGCCATGCGATTCCTCCCTGTGCTTTGCGCCTGCCAGCCATCCGGCCGGGGCCCCGAATTATCGCACGGCAGGAAGTTCGAAAAGGGTTAAGGCGTGGCGAAGGCCTCGCACGCACGTGACCATCGGCGGGTTGCAGCAGGGGGCCGCGCGCGTAGGATGGCCCGGTGCGCCCGCTCCGCCCGCTCCGCCTCAACCACATCGAACTCCTGCGTTATGCCGGGCTGTTCACTTTTGCCTGCGTCGGCATCCCGCTGCTGGTGGAGGCGTTGTCGCCGGTCGGCGACCTCACCACCACCGACCACGTCGGCTGGGTGCTGTCCTATGCCTTTTTCGGCCTCTCGTACTGGATCCTGACCAGCGGCCTGGGGCGGCGCCGTGCGGGTCCGGCGCGCTGGATCCTGCTGCTGATGATGAGTGCCTCGGCAGTCGCGATCAGCTACTTCAGCCATTCCGGCCTGGCCGGGATCCTGCTGATGGTGATCGCCGGCGTGCTGCCGTGGATCATGCCGGTGGCCTACGGCGTGGCGTGGCTGCTGGGCGAGGCCCTGGCCATGGTGCCGGTCTACGTGGCCCACGTCGAAGGCTACGGCTGGTTCGACTCGCTGCTGCAGAGCGGACTCTACGTCGGGTTCTCCAGCTTCACCTTCATCACCTCGCTGGTGGCCAAGGACCAGGCCGACTCGCGCGAGGACCAGCGCCGCCTCAATGCCGAGCTGCGCGCGACCCGCGCGCTGCTGGCCGAGTCCAGCCGCATGGGCGAGCGCCTGCGCATCTCGCGCGAGTTGCACGACCTGCTGGGGCATCACCTCACCGCGCTCAGCCTCAACCTCGAGGTCGCCAGCCACCTGGTCCACGACAAGGCGCAGGAACACGTGCGCCAGGCCCAGTCGCTGGCGCGGCTGCTGCTGTCGGACGTGCGCGAGGTGGTCAGCCAGCTGCGCGCCGACGACGAGATCGACCTGCGCAAGGCGCTCGACGCCCTGATCGAGGGCCTGCCCGAGCCGGCCGTGCACATCGAGATGGGTCCGGACTTCAGCGTCGACGACCCGCGCCGGGCCCAGGTCCTGCTGCGTTGTGCGCAGGAGGTCATCACCAATACGATCCGCCATGCCCGTGCACGCAACCTGTGGCTGAGCTTCGAGTCGGCAAGCGACGGCACGCTGCGGGTGCGGGCGCGCGACGACGGGCAGGGCGCCGAGGCGGTGGCGCCGGGCAATGGCCTCGCGGGCATGCGCGAGCGGCTGGCACAGTTCGGCGGGGGCCTGGCGATCGATACCGGCCGCGGCCGCGGTTTTTCGCTTGAGGCGTGGATGCCCAGGGAGGCGACATGATTTCGGTGTGCCTGGTGGACGACCAGACCCTGGTGCGACAGGGCATCCGCTCGCTGCTCGAGCTGTCGGACTCGATCCACGTGGTGGCCGAGGCCAGCGACGGCGCGCAGGCGGTCGAAGTGATCCCGCGGGTCAAGCCCGACGTGGTACTGCTCGACATGCGCATGCCGAACCTGTCCGGCCTGGACGTGCTCAATGCCCTGCGGGCCAAGAACGAACTGCCGCCGACCATCATCCTCACCACCTTCGACGACGACCAGATGGTGCTGGCCGGCCTCAAGGCCGGCGCGCGCGGGTACCTGTTGAAGGACGTCTCGCTCGAGCAGCTGGTCGACGCGGTCAAGGCCGTGGCCGCCGGTGGCTCGCTGGTGAAGCCGGTGGTGACCCAGCGCCTGCTGGCCGGCCTGGCCCACATGCAGAACGATTTCGCCAGCCTCGACCGTCCCGATCCCCTGACCGAGCGCGAGACCGAGATCCTGCGCCTGATGGCCGGCGGCTACAGCAACAAGGAAATCGCCAATTCGCTCGGCGTGGCGGAGGGCACGGTCAAGAACCACGTGTCCAACATCCTGTCCAAACTGGGCGTGCGCGACCGCACGCGCGCGGTGCTCAAGGCCTTCGAACTGGGCATCGTGTAGCGGCACGCGGGTTCCAACGCGCAATTTCCGCCGCTTGCCCCTTCCCTGCGGGAGCGGCTTGAGCCGCGACCGGGGCAGGGAATTCGCCGGGATGAAGCCGCCAGGGTGGCCGGTTGGCAGCGGGCTGGCGCGCTGGCACCCCGGATTGCCGGGACCGGGTGGCCGAATGGCCGGCCGGCCCTGACTTGGGTACCATTGCGGCCTTTCCGACCCACCGCCTGCCCCGTCCGAGACCATGTACAGAATCCTCGAATTGATCATCGCGGCAGCCATCGCCGTGACGGTGTTCCTGCTGATCGGCGTTTTCCTGCCCAGCCATGCGCGCGTCGAGCGCTCGGTCGAGCTGGGCAATCCGATCACGCAGGTCTACGACACGCTCAACCACTACAAGCGCTGGAACAGCTGGCAGCCGTGGTATGCGCTCGACACGCGGGCGGATTACTCGCTCGACGGTGCCGAGTACGGGGTCGGCGCCAAGGTCGACTGGAACAGCGTGCTGAACAAGCAGCTCGGCAAGGGCAGTGTCGAGATCACCGAAAGCGTTCCCGAGGAACGCATCGTGATGGTGCTCGACAACAACTGGCGTGGTCACGACAAGACCATGACCTTCGACCTCGAGCAGAGCACGCAGACCAACGCGGTCACGGTGAAGTGGGCGATCGACGTCGACTACGGCTGGGACATCCTGGGCCGCTACGCCGGCATGTACCTCAGTGGCCGCCAGGGTGAGCTGATGAACGAGGGCCTGGGCCGCCTAGCCTCGATAATGGCCGTGGTTCCCAACGTCGACTACAGCCAGGTCGAAGTCACCCTGGTCGACGTGGTGCCCACCGACCTGCTCTACGTCGGCGTCAGCACGCCGGCCGCGCCGCGCGAGTGGGATGCCGCGTCGGAGGCCATGGGCAAGGGCTGGGACGAGATCGACGCCTTCGTCGAGGCCAGCAAGCTCACCGTCACCGGTCCGGATCGCCGCATCGTCAACGTGCTGGGCGAGGAGACCAACGACTTCAACGTCGCCACGCCGGTCGCGCCGCACGCCTTCCCGGTCACGGGCCAGGTGCAGTCGGGGCTGTCGTTCGGTGGCCGCGCGATCAGCACCCAGTACCGCGGCCATCGGGTTGGCCTGCAGAAGGGCCGCGACATGCTCAAGGCCTATGCCCTGACCCATGGCTATGAATTCAACCGCGACCTGGCCGGCCTGTGGGAAAACTGGCTGCCCGCGTCCGAGGAAGAGAACACCGACACGTTGACCGATATCTTCCTGCCGATCCGCTGAGCGGGGCGGCATCCCGAAAAGGCGGCGCGGAACTTTTTCCCTGCCGCGAGGCACCAACCGCGTCGGGCCGGCAACGGCTCCCATCGATCCTGCTGTGCGGCCGGGGCCGCGCACGGCGCCCGACCGGGCGCCGCTGTGGCGCAGCGGCCGAGCCGCCGGCAGGCCATCAAGGATATCGAGCGATGATCGAAACACGCGAACTGAGCAGGCACTACGGCGCCATCCGCGCCGTCGACAACATCAGCTTCCGGGTCGAACCAGGCCAGGTGCTGGGCTTCCTCGGCCCCAACGGGGCCGGCAAGTCGACCACCATGAAGATGATCGCGGGCTTCCTCGCCCCGACCTCGGGCAGCGCCAGCGTCTGCGGGCATGACGTCGCCTTGCAGCCGATCGAGGCCAAGCGGCTGATCGGTTACCTTCCGGAAGGTGCGCCCAGCTATGGCGAGATGAGCGTGCGCGGCTTCCTGGCCTTCGTCGCCGACATCCGCGGCCTGGGCGCCGAGTTGCGCCGGCAGCGCCTCGACGACGTCATCGGCCGGCTCTCGCTGGGCAGCGTGCTCGGCCAGAGCATCGAGACCCTGTCCAAGGGCTACCGTCGCCGCGTCGGGCTGGCGCAGGCGATCCTGCACGATCCCAAGGTCCTGGTCCTGGACGAGCCCACCGATGGCCTCGACCCCAACCAGAAGCAGGAAGTGCGCAATCTCATCAACGCGATGGCCAAGGACAAGACCATCGTGGTCTCGACCCACATCCTCGAAGAGGTCCACGCGGTGTGCAACCGCGCGATCATCATCGCCGGCGGGCGCATCCTCGCCGACGACAAGCCCGAGGCGCTGGAAGCACGCTCGCGCTACCACGGCGCGGTGTCGCTGACCGCGGCCAACCCGGTGGTCACGCGCGAGATCCTGGTCCGCATCGCCGACGTCGAGTCGGTGGTGATCGACCCGCAGGACCAGCGCGTGACCGCGTTCCCGCGCAAGGGCAAGACCATCTTCGCCGCGGTCAACGAGGCGCTCAAGGCGCAGGGCATCGCGGTCAGCGAGATCCAGCTCGAACGCGGCCGCCTCGACGAGGTGTTCCGCACGATCACCCAGGACCCGGCCCAGGGGAAGGCGGCATGAACCCGATCCGCATCATTTTCCGGCGCGAGCTCGCCAGTTACTTCGCCACCCCGGTGGCGTACGTCTTCATCCTCATCTTCCTGGTGCTGTCGGCTGCCTTCACCTTCTACCTGGGCGGATTCTACGAGCGCAACCAGGCCGACCTGCTGCCCTTCTTCAGCTTCCATCCCTGGCTCTACCTGTTCCTGATCCCGGCGATCTCGATGCGCCTGTGGTCGGAGGAGCGCAAGAGCGGCAGCATCGAGCTGCTGCTCACGCTGCCGGTCACGATGTGGCAGGCCGTGGTCGGCAAGTTCCTCGCGGCGTGGGCCTTCGCCGGCATCGCGCTGGCGCTGACCTTCCCGCTCTGGATCACGGTCAACTACCTCGGCGACCCCGACAACGGCGCGATCGTGGCCGGCTACGTCGGCAGTTTCCTCATGGCCGGGTCGTTCCTGGCGATCGGTTCCTGCCTCTCGGCGCTGACCCGCAACCAGGTGGTGGCCTTCATCCTCACCGTGGTGACCTGCTTCCTGCTGCTGCTGGCGGGCTTCCCGCTGGTGCTGGAGGCCGCCGGCGCGGTGCTGCCGCAGTTCCTGGTCGACGCGGTCGCCAGCCTCTCGTTCCTGACCCACTTCCAGTCGATCAGCAAGGGCGTGATCGACCTGCGGGATCTGATCTACTTCGCCTTGATGATCGGCTTCTGGCTCTACGCCAGCGCCGTCGTGATCGACCTCAAGAAGGCCGACTGACCATGACCACCCCCAAGCAACGTTCCGCGCTCACTGGCGGCACGCTCGCCATCCTGGCCGTGCTGTTCGTCGCCGCGATCGTGCTGACCAACACCCTGTTCCGCGGTGCGCGCCTCGACCTGACCGAGAACCGGCTCTACACCCTCACCGAGGGCACGCGCCAGGTGATCGCGGAGATCGAGGAACCGGTGAACCTCTACCTGTTCTTCTCCGACCGCGCGACCCGCGACATCCCGCAGCTGCGCAACTACGCCACCCGCGTGCGCGAGATGCTGGAGGAGATCGCGGCCAAGTCCGATGGCCGCATCAAGCTGCAGGTGATCGACCCGCTGCCGTTCTCCGACGAGGAAGACCGCGCTTCCGCGTTCGGCCTGCAGGCGGTGCCGGTGGGGCAGGGCGGCGAGAGCATCTACTTCGGCCTCGCCGGGACCAATTCCACCGACGGCCAGATGGTCGTGCCGTTCTTCCAGCCCGACAAGGAAGCGTTCCTGGAGTACGACATCGCCAAGCTGCTGCATTCGCTGGCCACCACCACCAAGCCGGTGGTCGGCGTGATCAGCAGCCTCGAGCTCGCGCCGGGCTTCGACCCCGCCACGCGCCAGATGCGCCCGGGCGCGGCGATCTTCACCTCGCTCAACGAGCTGTTCGACGTGCGCCAGCTCAACCAGGCGGCGACCGCGACGATCGACCCGGAGATCCAGACCCTGGTGCTGGTCCACCCCAAGGACTACTCGGACGACCTGCAGTACGCGATCGACCAGTTCGTGCTGCGCGGCGGCAACCTGCTCGCCTTCGTCGATCCCAACGCCGAGACCGACGAGGCGGCCAGCGACCCCAACGATCCGCAGGCGGCGATGTTCGCCAACCGAAGTTCCGACCTGCCGCGGCTGTTCAAGGGCTGGGGCGTGGAATACGACCCGGCCCGCGTGCTGCTCGACGCGCAGCACGCCTTGCAGGTGCAGTCGCCGAGCGGCCAGCCGGTGCGCCATCTCGCGATCCTGGGCTTCGACGCCAAGGCCATGAACCAGGAGGACGTGATCAGCGCGCAGCTGGCCAGCGTCAACGTATCCACCGCCGGCGTGATCCGCATGGTGGACAAGGCGCCGCTGGCGCTCGAACCGCTGATCCAGTCCAGCGCGGACTCCATGCTGGTCGAGGCCGAGCGGATCAAGTTCATGTCCGATCCCTCGACCCTGTTCCAGGGCTTCGTGGCCAGCCAGCAGCACTACGTGGTCGCTGGCCGCCTCAAGGGCAAGCTCAAGACCGCGTTCCCCGAACGCAGCGGCGAGGGCCACCTGGCCGAGTCCAGCAACGAGTCCAACATCGTGCTGGTCGCCGACGCCGACATCGTCACCGACCGCCTGTGGGTGCAGGTGCAGCAGTTCTTCGGCCAGCAGGTCATGAACGCCTTCGCCAACAACGGCGACTTCGTGGTCAACGCGGTCGACAACCTGACCGGCTCCGGCGCGCTGATCAGCGTGCGCGGCCGCGCCACCGCGCAGCGACCCTTCACCACGGTCGACGCCCTGCGGCGCAGCGCCGACGACCGCTTCCGGGCCAAGGAACAGGAACTCAACGAGGAGCTGGCCGAGACCGAGCGCAAGTTGAACGAGCTGCAGCGCGGCAAGGCCGACGAGCAGGCCCTGATCCTGTCGCCGGAGCAGAAGGCCGAGCTCGAGCGCTTCCAGGACCAGAAGCTCAAGATCCGCAAGGACCTGCGCCAGGTGCGGCGCCAGCTCGACGCCGAAATCGAGTCGCTGGGCACCCAGCTCAAGATCCTCACCATCGGGCTGCTGCCGATCCTGCTGACGCTGGCCGCGGCGGTCGCGACCTGGTGGATGCGACGTCGGCGCAATCCGGCGGCTGCGGCCTGAGACGCGGAGCAAGCACCATGAACATCCACAACAAGGTCATGCGGCTCGCGGTGGTGGCGGTGATCGCGCTCGGCCTCGCGGTCTGGGCCGGTCGTTCGCGCCAGCCGCAGGAAGCGCTGCCGCTGGCGCAACTCGCGGTGGCGGGGCTGGCCGAGGGCGTCAACCAGGTCGACCGCATCGCGCTGGTCGGCGCCGATGCCAAGCCGATCGCGACGCTCGAGCGCAAGGAATCGGGCTGGACCGTGCTCGAACGCAACGGCTACGCCGCCGACGTGGCCAAGGTGCGCGAGTTCCTGCTCAAGCTCGCCGATGCCACGCTGCTCGAAGCCAAGACCGCGCTGCCGGAATCCTACGCCAAGCTCGGCGTGCAGGACGTGGCGGCCAAGGATGCGCCCGGCGTCGAGGTGTCGATCGGCGGCCTGGCGCAGCCGGTCAAGCTCATCATCGGCAACTTCAACGGTCGCGGCGGCGAGGGCACCTTCGTGCGCCGCGCTGGCGAGGCCGAGTCGTGGCTGGCCAAGGGCAACCTCACGGTCGACAAGCTCACGGCCAACTGGCTGCGGCGCGACCTGCTCGACATCGCCTCGAACCGCATCGCCGCGGTCGAGATCACCACCGATGGCAAGACCCTGCGTGCGTTCCGCGATGATCCGGCGCAGGCCGACTTCGAGGTCGCCAACCTGCCCAAGGGGCGCGAACTGGGTTCGCCCGCGGCCGCCAACGGCCTCGCCTCGGTGCTGTCGGGGCTGCGCTTCGACGACGTGCTCCCGGCCGCCGCCATCGAGCCCGGCTCGGCGAAGCTGCATTCGATCCGCTACCTCGGTTTCGACGGGCTGGTGCTGACCGCGCAGGCCTGGGAGTCGGAGGGCAAGGACTACGCACGCCTGGGCGCCAGCCTCGACGAGGCCGCGGCGATCGCCGCGATCGAGCGCGAGCAGGCCGCGGCGCGTTCGGCCTTCGAGGCCCAGAAGGCCGCGGCCGAGGCACAGGCGACGGCACAGGCAGATGCGGCGGCGAAGGACCCCGCGGCCGCCGCCGTACCGCCGGCGGCAATGCCCGAGCCGCCGCTTGCGGTCAGCGACCCAGCCAAGGATCGCGAGCAACGCCTCGCCGTCCTGCGCAAGGAAATCGCCGACCTGGCCGCGCGCTTCGAAGGCTGGGTCTTCGTGCTGCCGAACTACAAGTTCGCCAACATGAACAAGACCCTCGACGAGCTGCTCAAGCCGCTCGATCCGAAGTAGCCTTCCTGTGGGAGCGGCCTCAGCCGCGACCAGGCCTATCGGGCGCAGGGCGCGCTCCTGAAGAGCCGGCCTTGTAGGAGCGCGCCCTGCGCGCGATAGGCCTGGTCGCGGCTGAAGCTGCTCGTGCCGCGTGTTCTTGCACACCCGTACCAGGATTGCCGCATCGCAGCGTTCCCGGCTTCGGATGGCGGCGCATAATCGGGCTGGGCACGCCTGCGTTGCCACCCCGGAGATCGTCATGGAATCGAATCGTTCCGCGCGCGCCGCACGGCGCGCGACCGCATTGCTGTCGATCGCGATCGCGACCGCACTGATGGCCCCCGCGCTGGCCCATGCCGCCGCTGCCTACAATCCCGACACCGGCAAGGCCATGCGCTACATCCGCTACGACCCCGCGCTCGGGGCCCTCGCGGACAAGGCCGCGACGATCGCGCCGGGGCTGCGCGCCCCGGGTACCATCACCTACGACCAGGAAGGCGTGCCGGTGATCCAGGCCGCCAACGACCTCGACGCGGCGTACCTGCTGGGCTACGCCCACGCCACCGATCGCTTCTTCCAGATGGACTACTTCCGGCGCGTGCCCAGCGGCACGCTGGCGGAGCTGCTCGGGCCTGCGGCATTGGCCAACGACGTGCAACTGCGCAACCTGGGATTGCGGCGTGCCGCCTTCGCCGCGTGGACCGCGCAATCCGACGAGGCGCGCGGCATCCTCAAGGCCTACGCCGACGGCGTGAACTACTGGCTCTCGAGCCATCCGCTGCCGCCGGAGTACGGGGCGATCGAGACCACCCGGGCGCTGGCCTGGTCGCCGGTCGATTCGATCGTGATGTCGAAGCTGCTGGCCTTCCAGTTGTCCTTCGACCTCGACACCGATTTCACGATCAAGCTCGGCGCCTACCAGCAGGCCGGGCAGGCCGCGGGCTTCAACGGCACCGCGCTGTTCTTCGAGGACACGCATCGCTCGCAGCCGGGCGACAACCGGGTCTCGATCCCGGGCTTCCGGCCCACCAGCGGTGATGGCGCAACCGCGGTGGCCGCCGACAAGTCCGCAGCGGCGCCGGTGGTGTCGCCCGAACTGCAGGCGATGGCGCAGGCCCTGCAGGATTCGATGCGCGCCAATCCGTGGATCGCGCCGGCGCTGGAGCGCCGCGCCAGCCGGAAAGGCAGCAACTGGTGGATCGTCGACGGGACCAAGACCGTGTCCGGGCGGCCGATCCTGTCCAACGACCCGCACCTGGGCCTCGATACGCCGACCATCTTCCAGGAAGTGCACGTGGTCTCGACCGGCGGCGGCATGAACGTGGTCGGCGCCAGCTTCCCCGGCACGCCCGCGGTCCTGCTGGGCTGCACCGAGCGCTTCTGCTGGGGCCTCACCACCAATCCGCTCGACGTGACGGACGCGTACCAGGAAAACTTCATCGTCAACACCTACGGCTTGCCCACGCACACGATCTACCGCGGCCAGGCGGAACCGGTGCAGTTGCTGTTCCAGTCCTACGTGGTCAACCGCTTCGACGGGACGCCCGACAACGCGGCGCGCGACAACTCGATCGGCTACCTCAACGGCGGCGCGACGATCCTGGTCCCGCGCCGCAACAACGGCCCGGTGCTGAGCATCACCGGCACCACCGGGATCTCGGCCCAGTACACCGGCTGGGGCGCGACCTTCGAACTCGAGGCCTTCCGCAGGATCAACAAGGCGCAGAACCTCGCCCAGTTCAAGGACGCGGTCACCTACTTCGACGTCGGCTCGCAGAACTTCGCCTACGCCGACATGGAAGGCAACATCGCCTATTTCAGCTCGGCCGAGAACCCGATCCGCGACGACCTGCAGAACCTCAACGCCCCTGACGGCGCGCCGCCCTGGATCATCCGCGACGGGACCGGCGCGCGCCGCAACGAGTGGTTGCCGGTGGCCAACCGGATTCCCAACCAGGCGGTGCCCTACGAGGTGATGCCGCCGACCGAGATGCCCTTCGTGGTCAATCCGGCCAGCGGCTACATCGTCAACTGCAACAACGATCCGGTCGGCAACACGCTCGACAACAACCCGCTGAACCAGTTGCGCCCGGGCGGCGGCCTCTACTACCTCAACTTCGGCTACGCCTCGTACCGGAATGGCCGGGTCGATCGCGTGCTGCAGGAGAAGTTCGCAGCCGGCAGCCGCATCACCGTGGCCGACATGCAGCAACTGCAGGCCAACAACCAGCCGCTCGACGCGCAGCTGGTGCTGCCGTACCTGCTGGCGGCGCAGACCAACGGCAACGCCACCGGCGCCTGGAGCCAGCTCAGCAGCCTGGTCAACGAACCGCGCGTCAGCGCGGCGCTGGCCCGCCTCAGGCAATGGGACCTGAGCACGCCGACCGGCATCCGCGAAGGCTACGACCCGGGCGACAACCCCGCCTCGCTGCCCGAGCCCACCGCCGAGCAGATCCGCAACTCGACCGCGGCCACGCTGTTCGTGTTCTTCCGCAATTTCGCCATCCGCAACACCATCGACGCCACCCTGGGGCGTGTCGGACTGACCAGCTACGTGCCGGCCGCGGATATCTCGTACATCGGGCTCAAGTACGCGCTCGACAACTACGCGACCCGGCGCGGCGTGGGCGCCAGCGGCCTCAACTTCTTCACGGTGCAGGGTGCGCCAACACCCGAAGCGGCGCGTGACTACCTCCTGGTCAAGAGCCTCAAGGACGGACTTGAACTGCTGTCCAGCCCGGCCTTCGCGCCGGCCTTCGCGGGTTCCACCAACGTCGACGACTACCGCTGGGGCAAGCTGCACCGGATCGTGTTCGACCATCCGCTGGGCGGGCCGTTCAACATCCCCGACGCCAACGCGACCTATGGCTTCGCCAACCTGTCGCCGCAGCTGCCGGGCCTGGCACGTCCGGGCGGCTACGAGGTGGTCGACGATTCCGACCACAGCGTGAAGGCCAACACCCTCAATGGCTTCATGTTCGGCGGCGGCCCCGCGCGGCGCTTCATCGGCGAGATGACCGCGACGCCGACCCTGCAGCAGATCCTGCCCGGCGGGCAGAGCGGCGTGCTGGGCAATCCGCGCTACGCCAGCCAGCTCGGTCGCTGGCTGACCAACCAGTACAAGCCGCTCAACATCAGCGTGGCGACCGCGACCCAGAACCCGTTGACGGTGCTGGAGTTCATTCCGCGCCCCTAGCAGGGAACGTGGTGGGAAGCGCGCCGACCTGCGGGTCGGCGCGTCGTTTGTGGCGATCGTAAAAGGCAGGGTGCAGGTCTTGGCGAGTCGGATCGACAAGCAGGTTGGACCAACCGGCAAGCGTCGCGCGACCGCAGTGGCGCCTGCGCCGGTGACGCGTGCCGCCGCGCCGATCGCGCGCGGTTTCGACGTGCAGCGCGCACGGCGCCACCTTGCCCGGGTTGATCCGGCATTGGGCGAGTGGATGCGCCGCATCGGCCGCCTGCCGCACGACTGGGACAGCGCCTTCGATCCGGTCGACGCGCTGGCACGCGCAATCCTTTACCAGCAACTCGCCGGCAAGGCCGCCGCGACCATCGTCGGCCGGATCGAGAAGCACCTGCCGCGCGGCCCGCAGCTTTGCGCGCAGGACCTGCGCGACGCCAGCCACGAGGGCCTGCGCGCCTGCGGCGTCTCGGCCAACAAGCAGCGCGCGCTGAAGGACCTCGCGGAGAAGGCGCTGGACGGCGTGGTCCCCCTGATGCACGAGTTGCCGCAGCTCGACGACGACGCACTGGTCGCGCGCCTCACCGCCGTGCGCGGCATCGGGCGCTGGACCGTGGAGATGATGCTGATCTTTCGCCTGGGCCGCGCCGACGTCCTGCCAATCGATGACCTCGGCGTGCGTCGCGGCGCGGAAATCCTGCTCGGCCGCAAGCGCGCGCTCAAGCCCAGGCGCCTGGCCGAGATCGGCTTGCGCTGGGCGCCGTATCGCACGCTGGCGAGTCTTTACCTGTGGCGCATCGCCGATTTCGATCGCAATGCGGCGGTGAAGCGTTCGCAGGACTGAGCATCGCGGCAGGCGCGCCGGCTCAGGCGCCTACGTGATACCAGTGCCAGGGTTCGTAGGTCACGCCGTGCGGGTTGCCACGTGGATAGGACAAGCGGAAGCCGAAGCGCGCGGCATGTCGCTGCAGCCAGTCGAAGGCCGGCGTGGTTTCGAAGTCGACTTCGGCCGGCGCGCAGCCGGGCGTGGTCAGGTCGATCGCGCGCCCGCTGTGGTGCTCGCTGTAGCCGGGCGCGGCGTTGACCTTGAGGATCTCGTCCAGGGTCAGGCCGCGGGCCCGCTTTCGCTGCACCAGGCGGGTCTGGTAGGCGGCGTGCCGGAACGCCGATACCAGTTGCAGCGTCACGTGGTCGCGCGCCGCCGCTACGCGCATGCGCTGCCAGTCGCGCGCCGCCAGTGCCTGCAGCCAGGCGCGCCGCCCGAAGGCATCGCGGCCGGCGTCGACCAGCAGTGCGGGCTCGAACTGGCGCGGCAGGCCGGTGCGCGCTGCATAGTCGGCCGGCAAGGACAGCGCGGCGAGCCGTGGCACGCGTCCGCCGCGCGTCGCGCGCGTCCTTGCCGCTGGCGTGCCTGACACGTGAGGGCGGGGTGCCGTTGGTGTCGTGGGCGCAAGCGCCGCCATGCGCAGGTTTCCGCGCGGTCCCAAGCGCCGCAGCAGGGCGCGCAGTTCGCGCAGCGCCACGCGCGTAGCGCCCTGGGTGCGCGGCAAGGCCGTTACTTTCCACGCGCCGCCGCGCGCACCACCGCGCAGCCCGAACCAGGCCAGGCGCCGGTCGTCCGCCTTGCGGCGGATCTCGCCGATCGGGCAGGGCAGCGCGCGTCGCGACCGCGGCACCGCGTCGATCGGCAACCACTCGTACCGGGCGCCATTGAGGCGCCAGTTGCGGGGGCGACGCGGGGCCTGGGTGGCGCGCAATTCCATCGGGCCTAGTTTGCCGGCGCGTCGCACCGAAGGCGATGGCGTTTTCGGGACTCCGAAGGGTCCGTGGACCGCGGGTCGCGCGCGGGTGCGGTCACTGCGGCCGCTTGAAGAACAGGTAGATGCCGCGCATCGGGTGCTGCAGGGTGTTCACCAGCTCCCAGCCCAGGGCGCCGTGGCGGTCGAGTTCGCCCTGCATCTTGTCGAGGTCGACTTCGCCGAGGAAACCCGGCTTGACCTTCACCACGAGGTGCTTCCAGCGTTCCATGGCGATCGCTCCATTGCGAGGGGTGCATCGGGAATCAGGATTGCGGACGGTCCGGGTCGTCGGGCGGTGCGGGCTTGAGGCGGCCGGCGCGTCGCAGCGCTTCGCGCAGCAGGTATTCGATCTGCGCGTTGGCGCTGCGCAGGTCGTCGTCGGCCCAGCGCACCAGCGCCTCGATCACGTCGGCGCTGATGCGCAGTGGGTAGGACTTCTTTTCCGCCATGACACGCAGGGTCGCCGCGTCAGGAGTGGATGGTGCCGGTGTTGACGATCGGCTGGGTGCCACGCTCGCTGCACAGCACCACCAGCAGGTTCGAGACCATGGCCGCCTTGCGCTCCTCGTCGAGGCTGACCACGCCCTTCTGCGCGAGCTGCTCCAGCGCCATGTGCACCATGCTGACCGCGCCTTCGACGATGCGCGTGCGGGCCGCGATGATCGCGCCAGCCTGCTGGCGCTGCAGCATGGCCTGGGCGATCTCGGCGGCGTAGGCGAGGTGGCTGACGCGGGCCTCGATCACGGTCACGCCGGCCTGCTGCAGGCGTTCCTTGATCTCGCGCCCCAGGTGCTCGTTGATCTCGGTCGAGTGGCTGCGCAGCGAGACCTTGTGGTCCTCGTGCAGGTCGTAGGGATAGCTGGTCGCCATCTGGCGCAGCGCGGCCTCGCTCTGCACGTGGACGAAGTTCTCGTAGTCGTCGACGTTGAACACGGCCTCGGCGGTCTCGTGCACCTGCCACACCACCACCGCGGCGATCTCGATCGGCGAACCGTCGAGGTCGTTGACCTTGAGCTTGGAGGACTCGAAGTTGCGCACGCGCAGCGTGACGACCTTGACCGAATAGAAGGGATTGGCCCAGCGCAGGCCGTTCTCGCGCACGGTGCCGACATAGCGGCCGAACAACTGCACGACTGTGGCCTGGTTGGGCTGCACCACGAACAGGCCGAAGACCGCGATCAGCAGCACCACCAGGCCGACGATCTTGAGGAGCAGCATGGTCACCGAACCGCCATCGGCGATGCTCAAGCCGATGCCGGCCATCGCCGCCAGGATCACGAGCAGGACCGGGATTCCGGGCAGGGTGTTGAGGTTGCGCTCTTGCATGGCCGTCTCCGACGAGGTGGGTGTGCTGAGCAATTAGATATCATAAAGATATCTAAACGCAACAGGCGCGTGGAATCGTGGGCCGATTTGGAAAATACTGCTTATCGATCAGCTATTTGAGTTCGATATGCAGGAGCGGGGCGGGCAGGCGTTCGGTCGTTACCCAGATCGCCTGGCCGCTGCGATCGAAGGCGATCGCCTCGGCCTGGGGCAGGCTCGGCAGCCCCAGCGCCCTGGGCGCGCGTGCGAGTGCATCGCGCCAGGCCTCGCCCGGACGCCGCGCGTAGAGGTACGCGTCGCGGTAGCTCAGCACCACCATGCGCAAGCCATCGGGCGCGACGTCCATCGCGGAGATCTGGCCGCGGTAACGCCAATAGCCGGGATCGCGCGCAAGTTCGGCGGCGCTGGGTTGCGGCACATTGGCGATCGAGGCGATCTGCTCGGCCACCGCCACGGTCCCGGGATCGGCCGCGGCGGCGAGCGGAATCCGGAACAGCTGCGCGGGAACGCGTTTCTTCGACAGCAGCAGCACCTCGCGCGCAACCGCGTCCACGGCCACCGCCTCGCAGTCGCGCGGTCCGTCGGGCCAGCGGAAGCGCAGCACCCAGCGCGGCGCCACGCTGGCGGTGGCCGGGCCCGGCGCGAGTTCGGGCTCGGCCAACCCGATCAAGGCCAGTTCGTTGCGTACGCCGCCGTTGTCGCCGGTATCGGCGATCAGCAGCATGGGCTCGCCGTCCAGCGTGTAGCCGGCGAGGTCTTCCCAGTCGATGTTGGCCTGGCCCTGCACCGTCACTTCGGCGCGAACCCGGCCGTCGGTGCCCAATGCATAAAGTGTCGATCCGGCGTGGCTGTCGTTGTGTACCCAGAGCAGGTCGTCGTGGCGCCGCGAGGCGGCGATGCCACTGATCTCCGCCACGCGCGTATCGGTGACCAGCGCGGCGAGGCTCGGTGCGCCACCGCTCGGTGCGCCGCCTCGTGGAGCGGCGCCGTGCGTGGCATCGTCCGCCGCCGCGCCTGCGCCGGGAGCCAACACGGCCAGCACGAGCGCAGCAATCCGGCGCATGGATCAGCGCTCCCCGCCAGCCGGCAGCGCCTCGACGGCTTCGATGCGCACGTTGCCCAGCAAGGACACGCCGGCATAGAAGCCCGCGGGATCGCCGTCGCCGCTGCCGAAAGCGATGTGGCCGGCGTCGAAGCCCGGCAGCGCCGCGTCGAAACTCATCCAGCGATCGTCGATCCAGGCCTCGGTCCATGCATGCGGGACGAACACATCGCGCTGGCCGCCGAATCCCGGCGCATAGGCGATGCCGCTGACCACGCGCGTGGGGATGTCGAGCGCGCGGCCGAGGGCCGCGAGCAGCACCGCATGTTCGGTGCAGTCTCCCGCGCGGCTGGCCAGCGTCTGCGCGGCCGATGCGTAGCCGACCTGCAGGCCCTTGTCGGTTATGTGCGCGCGCACCGCGGCCTCGAGCCGCTGCATCCTGGTGCGCGCATCGCTGGCGTCGCCCGCAGCCTCGCGCGCGAGCGCGAGCACCGCTGCGTCGTCGCTTTCCAGCCAGCGATTGGGCCCGCGATCGGATGGCGACGGCGGCCGCGTGTCGGGTACATCGGGCGTCGGGTCGACCTCGATCAAGACGCGCGCGCCAGCGCCTTCGACCTGCTGTTCGCTGGTGCGCGGCAAGGCGGGCGGTTCGGCGCCTTCCAGTGCCAGTCGGTAGCGCAGGCCTGCGCCGCGCTCGCCGGCGCCAAGCGCGCGCGGCGACGCCACCAGGGTTTGCGCCAGCACATCGGCCGACTGGTCGGGCGCGGTGGCGCAGGTCTCGTCGCAGGCGATCATCTCGAGCTCGACCCCCAGCACCGGCAGCGTGCTGCGCATCATGTCGAAGTCCGGGGTCACCCACGACCGCATGGTGATCGGCGCGCCGGGCAGGGCGACGCGCTGGTCGACGCGCACGAGCCCGGCGTCGGGGCCATCAGGGTCCGCAGCGGCGGGATCGGGGCCCAGTACGTGGACCGTGACGTCGACGGCCCCGAGGCCAGCGGCCTGGAACAGGACGTAGCCGTAGCGGGTGCCGGTGGCAAGGCCCTTGCGCTCGAGCAGCAGGCGCACGCCCTCGGCCAGCAACGCGCCCTCCGGCCACGCCATCGGCTGGCGGGTTTCGGATCCGTCGTTGCGCTGCACGACTTCCCAGCTTCCGTCGGCGGCCCGATGCCCTTGCAGTTCAACCACGGAGCCGGCGAGGTCGATGCGCGAAGCGAAACCGCGCGGGGTGCCGTCGGTGGACTCGATGCTGCGGTCCTCCGACTCGATCCGCATGGCCACGCCGGAGCGGTCGAAGGCCAGCCGCATGAACTCGGTCGTGGTGACCGTGTCGCCCTCGACCGCGCGCCCGGTGCGCACGTGCCCGACCTTGCGGCCATCGAGCAGGACCTTCATCCACTGGATTTCGGATTCGGCGGCGGCGGGCAAGGCCAGCGCGAGGAACAGCAAGGCAAGTCGACGACGCATGCGGACTCCGCGTGGCAACGTGCGATTCTGCCAGCCCGGGCCGTACCTGTCGCCGTCGCGCGGCTAAGATCGTGTCCCTGCCCGGAGTCCGCCATGACCGCATTCGGTTCACCGCTTGGCCCGCACGCCATCCGCCTCCTGTTGCTGGGTTCGGGCGAACTGGGCAAGGAAGTGGCAATCGAGGCCCAGCGGCTGGGCGTGGAAGTCATCGCAGCCGACCGCTATGCCGGCGCGCCGGCGATGCAGGTCGCGCATCGCGCGCACGTGCTCGACATGCTCGATCCCGCAGCCCTGCGCGGCCTGATCGCGCGCGAGCGGCCCACGCTGGTGGTGCCCGAGATCGAGGCCATCCACACGCCCACGCTGGTTGCGCTCGAAGCCGAGGGCCTGCGCGTGATCCCGACCGCGCGCGCGGCGCGCCTGACCATGGACCGCGAGGGAATCCGTCGCCTGGCGGCCGAGACGCTGGGTCTGCCCACCAGTCCCTACCGCTTCGTCGACACGCGCGAGCAGTACCTCGAAGCGGTTTCGGTCCTGGGACTGCCGTGCGTGGTCAAGCCCCTGATGTCGAGTTCGGGCAAGGGCCAGAGCATCGTGCGCGGCGCCAATGAGGTCGACGCGGCGTGGGACTACGCCCAGACCGGTGGCCGCGCTGGCGCCGGCCGCGCGATCGTCGAGGGCTTCGTGCCTTTCGACTACGAGATCACGCTCCTGACCGTGCGCCATCGCGATGGCACCTCGTTCTGCAGCCCGATCGGCCACCTGCAGATCGACGGCGACTATCGCGAGAGTTGGCAGCCGCAACCGATGTCGCCGCGCGCGCTGGAACGCGCGCAGGAAATCGCGCGCGCGGTGACCGACAACCTCGGCGGGTCGGGCCTGTTCGGGGTCGAGCTGTTCGTGCACGGCGACGAGGTGCTGTTCAGCGAGGTCTCGCCGCGCCCGCACGATACCGGGCTGGTGACGCTGGTGTCGCAGGACCTGTCTGAATTCGCGCTGCATGTGCGCGCGATCCTGGGCCTGCCGATCCCGGCAATCCGCGGGCGCGGCCCGGCCGCCTCGGTCGCGATCCTGGCCGAGGGCCACGGCCGCTATCCGCGCTACGCGGGCGTTGCCGAGGCGTTGGTCGAACCCGACACGGCGTTGCGCCTGTTCGGAAAGCCGGAGATCAAGGGCAAGCGCCGCGTGGGCGTCGCGCTTGCGCTGGGCCGGGATATCGACGACGCCCGCGCCAAGGCGCGTCGGGTGGCGGCAGCAGTGCGTGTCGAATTGCCGAATCCCTAGTCACCGTCGTCGCCCTCCCCCTGCAGGAGCGCGGTGTTTGCTGGGCTAGTTGCCTATGTCCAGGTCGATGTAGACGAGGTGGTGGTCGCTGGCGTGGGCATACGCCGCCGCGGGGTCGCCGGCTAGCGGCCAGTAGACCGCGCCATTGCGGATTTCAAGGCCGCGCGACGGCAGCACGTAGTCGATGCGCAGGTTGCCGGCGGTCCCGCCGAAGGCGCCGGTGTCGTGCGCCGGGTCGCCGCGTTGCGCCGCTGCCGCTGGATTCGCCGCGCTCGCCTGCACCGCGCCTTCGCTGCGCGGCACCGGCTGCGCGCGCACACGCGGATGCTCGAGCAATTGCGCGATCGCCCCCGGCCAGGCCGCGCCATCGTTGGGGTCGGCATTGAGGTCGCCGGCGATCACGAACAGCGCGCCGGCCTCGAGGCCGCCGCGCACGCCGGCATCGTCGACCAGGTAATCGCTGCGCGCCGGGTCGATGTGGTCGGCCCACAGCCGGATCTCGTCGTGGTTGCGCCGACCATTGCGATCCTCGGGGCCGTCGAACACCGGCGGGGTCGGGTGCGAGACCAGGAAGTGCACGGTGCCCTGCGGCGTGCGCACCGGCACGTCCCAGTGGCTCTTCGAGGACAGGCGCAGCTCGCGCCACACCGCATCGGGATACCAGGGCGTGCCGTCCTCGCGCATGGGCCGCAAGGCGCCGGGCATGTCGGCCCAGCGGAACAGGCGCCAGCTGCGCACCTGCCCGGCATCGATCGGATGTCGCGACAGCACCAGCATTCCGTATTGACCCGGATGACGGCCGAAACCCCAGGCATCGTTGGGTCCCTCGCTGCGGCCGTCGCCGTCGAGGTCCAGCCCGCTGGGCACGCCGGTGTTGACCGGCGCGGCATGGTGGAACGCGTAGCTGATGGGCGCGTGCCCGTATTGCCCGACGCCGAGGTAGTCGCGGGTGAAGCGCTCGATCGCTTCGCCGCGTTCGTCCCAGTCGAATTCGTTGAGCAGGACCAGGTCCGGACGCACGGACTGGATCACGGCCGCGACCTGCCGTGCGTGTTCGTCCCCGGCCGCCAGGCGCCGGACCAGCCCGCCGTCGCTGTCGTCGTAGAGCGAGGTGTTGTAGGTGGCGACGCGCAGCGCGGTCGCGGCGGGATCGGTTGGCGTGCTCACTGCATGGCAGGCCGGCAGGGCGAGGACGGCCAGCACCGGCAACGCGCACCACTTCGACGCGGCGCGCGCATCAGCGTTCGCGACTGCCGGCGCGACCCGGGCAAGGCTTCGCGCCAGGTTCGCCCACGTCACGCGCTGCGACCCTGGTTGGACGCATCCGCGCGTTCCCAACGTTGCCCGCGCAGCACATCGAGGGGACGGAAGCGCGATTTGTAGCCCATCTTGGCGTGTCCATCGATCCAGTAACCGAGGTAGACGTGGTCGAGTCCCTCGCGCCGCGCCAACGCCACCTGGCTCAGGATGGCGTAGGTGCCCAGGCTGCGTTGCGCCGCGTCGGGTTCGTAGAAGGTGTAGACCGAGGACAGGCCCTCGCGCATGACATCCGTCACCGCCACCGCGACCAGGCGGCCGGCGTCGCGGAAGCTCAGGAAATGGGTCGGGCTCCAGGGGCAGACCAGGAAGCGGCTGAAGTCCTCCGGGTCGGCGTCATCCATGCCGCCGCCCGGATGCCGCGCATGCAGGTACCGGTGATAGAGCGCGTAGGCCTCGTCGCTCGCGGCCGCGGGCTCGAGCGTGACGCTGAGGTCGGCGTTGCGCGCCAGGCAACGCCGCTGGCTTCGATCGGGCACGAACTCGGCCGCCGGGATGCGCGACGGCGTGCACGCACGGCAGCGCGGGCAGGCGGGGCGGTAGATGTGGCCGCCGGCGCGGCGGTAGCCGCGCGGTAGCGCCAATGCGTAGATCCCTGGCTGGTCCGAGGCGAGCGGATCGATGACCAGGTTCTGCGCCACGCGATCGTCGAAGTACCCGCAGGGGTGCTCGAGGGTCTTCAGCAGGCGGACCGCTTCCGACTTCATGGCGATGTTATAGCGCGATGCGGGGTGGGGTGGGGGTAGCCAGGTTGGCGTGCGAGTCCGCGGTCGCGGCTGAAGCCGCGACCGCGGAACCCCATCATTCGAAGACGTCCGTATCCTTGACCACGCGAATGTCGGCCTTGCGCATCCCCAGCGGCCACTTTGCGATGAGCTTGTCCTCGTCGAGCAGCGCCTGCGGCCGCTCGGTGTTGTACTTGACCGGCGTCGGCTTGCCGCTGGCGAGGAGATCGGCGAGCCCCTGCGCGTCCCTGCTCACGAACACGAATTGCATCGCCCCCGAGCGCAGGTGGCGCCGGATCGCCGCATTGACCTCGTCGCGGGTCAGCGCATCAAGTCCAGTGCGCACGTATTCGACGAACTCGGGGGACTGGTAGTAGCGCGAATCCAGGGTGTAACCCTGCTGCAAGGCGCTGGTCGCGGTGAGCTGGGCCACGTACTTGCGCAGGAAGGCGCGGCTGGCCTCGAACTGGGCTTCGCTCAAGCCGTGGGCGACCAGCTGGTCGAGCTCGAACAGCGCCGTGCGGGTGGCGAAGACCGCATCGTTGTTGTCGCGCAGCGGCCGCAGCCAGACCTGGAACAGGTCGTTGCGGCGCGCGTAGTTCGGCAACGGCTTCATCAGGTACATGCCGTTGGGGAAATACTCGATGTAGGCGTAGTCGCCGTAGTTCATCCCGCGGGTCTCGCGGATGCGGTCGTAGAGGCGCCCGGCCGAATTGCGGTGCTCGCCCAGCCACGATCGCACCAGCCACAGCGCGATCCAGTCCGGATCGCCGCGCTTGAGGTCGAGCGGGAAGCCGAACGACACCGCCACTGCTGGCGTTTCCTTGGCCACGATCAGCGCGCGGCTGGCCGTGATCGCGGCCGGCGCGCCGGCCACGGCCTGCGGCGGCGTGTTGCGCGGGATGTACTCCAGGCGCATGGTCGAGGACCAGATCCGGTCGCGCGCAGCATCGTCGTAGCCGCCCGCCAACGCCAGGGTCAGGCGCCCGCGCACCAGCCGCGTGCGGTAGAACTCGCGCACGTCGGCCAGGGTGATCGACTCGAGGTCGGCCACGTGGCCGGCGCTCAGGCGGCCGTAGGGATGGTCGGGGCCGTAGACCTGCTCGTACATCAGTTCCTTGGCCAGTTCCTCGTCGTTGTTGGCGCGCAGGCTGTCGCGCACCGCGTTGACCTGTTGCTGGCGGATGCGCTCGAAGTCGTCGGCGCGGAAGCCCGGCTCGGTCAGCAACTCGTGCACGATCGACCACCACGCATCGAGGTTGTCGCGGTGCACGGTGCCGCCGAGCTTGATCATCTCCTTGTCGACCTGCGCCACGAAGGGCGCGGCAAAGGGATACAGTGCCTGCTGGATCTGCTCGCGATTGCGGCGCAGGGTCCCGCCATCGGTGACCATCGCGGCGGTCAACACGGCGATGCCGGACTTGCCCGGCGGGTCGGCGATGGCGCCGGTCTGGAACAGCAACGCGACGTCGACCAGCGGCGAATCCGAACGTTGCTCGACCAGCGGCACCGAGAATTGCGCTTCCTGCAGCGCCCACTGCATGCTGGCCTGTTCGGTCTCGATCTCCAGCGGGGTCTTCTTCGGCGCCGTGGGCGCGACGACGGCCGCTGCGGGCGCCGGGATCGTGCCGGTGGTGGCGACCTTCGCATCGAGCGGCGCGAAGTCGTTGGCACCGGTCAGAGCAGGCGTGGTGGCGATCGACACGGTGCTGCGATTGGCATCGGTGAAGGTGCGGTTGGCGGCGGCGATGATGTCCGCCGCACTGACGCCATCGAAGGCGCGGTAGTAGCGGTTCAGCGTGCCGCCGTCGCGCTCGTAGTGGACGTAGCTCGCAAGCGTGCCGCCGATCGCGGAGGCGCTGTCGAGGCTGGCCGCGAAGGCGTACTTGATCCGCGAGCGGGTCTGCTCGAGCAGCACCGGCTCGATCGTGCGGGTGCGCGCGGCCAGCAGGGTCTGGTCGATCGCCTGGACCACGCTCGCGGCGTGCCTGGCGTCGGTCAGGCGCACGCCCACGACGTACAGCCCCGGGTCGCGGTTGCGCGCGGGGTAGTAGAACAATTGGTCGGCCCAGCGCTCCTTGACCACCAGTTGCTGGTACAGCGGCGAGGTGTCGCCGAAATGGACCTCGCCCATCAGCGCCAGTGCGGCGCTGTCGGGCGTGGTGGTGCTGAACGCCGGCGCGCGCCAGCCCATCAGCAGCCATGGCAGGGTCTGGCCCTTCCATTCGATGTGCTCGTAGCTGGGCGCGGTGCGCGCCGGCTCGACCGGCACCTCGACGCGGTAGTCGCCGCGTTGCCACTTGCCCCAGTACTTCTCGACCAGCGCCAGCGTGGCCTCGGGGTCGATGTCGCCAGCGACGATCACGGTGGTGTACTCGGGCCGGTACCAGCGCTGGAAGAACTCCTGTGCGTAGGCCATCTGGTTGGGCATGTCGTCGATGTCCTCGAACACGCCCATGGTCGTGTGGCCGTAGGAATGGCGGTCGAAGGAAATATCGGCGAGCCGCTCGAAGCCCTTGAGCAACGGGTTGGCGTAGTTCTTGAGGTACTCGCCCTTGACCGCCAGCGCCTCGGTGCGGAACTGCTCCTCGGTGTAGGCCAGGTTCTGGAAGCGATCGGCCTCGACCTTGAGGATGGCTTCGAGGTCGTCGGGGGTGAAGTTGACGTAGTAGTTGGTGAGGTCGTCGTCGGTATAGGCGTTCTGGTCGCCGCCCGCGTCCTTGATCACCGCGGTGTAGCGCTCGGGCGGATACTCCGGCGTGCCGCGGAACATCATGTGCTCGAAGAAGTGCGCGAAACCGGTCTTGCCGGCCTCGACCTCGTTGCGGCTGCCGGTCTGGACCGGGACCTGCAGCGAAACCAGGCCCTTCTGCGGCGTCCGGACCACGATCACGCGCAGGCCGTTGTCGAGTTCGCGCTGCACCATCGGCAGGCTGAAGATGTCGCCCGTGGCGGCGGCGGCCGGCTTGGGCGCCTCTGCGACAGCGGGCGACTCGGGGCTGGACTTGCCCGCCGGCATGGCGCAGCCGGCCAGCAGGGCGGTGGCGGCGAGCATCGCCGTCAAGGGGAGGCGGGCCATGGACTGCTCCGGGATGCGCAACGGAAGGGCGCGGATTAAACCATTGCGGGCGGCACATCGCCAATGGGGGTCGGCAGGGCTGCGGCACCGGGATTGCGTTGCAGCGTGTGCCGGCTTGGGGGTTTTCCCCCAGCGCCGGCTTGACGGCATGCCGCGCCGCGATGGCTAATCGCTGCATGCGTGGAAATCCCTCCCGATCCCGGCCAATTCGCCCGACAGCGGCCAGCGCCGGGTTGTGCGCCGCCCTTGCCCTGGCGGGGCTTGCGCAGCCCACGCAGGCCGGGACCGCGGCGGCGCGCCTGCGCGCGGCACCGCTGGCTGCCGAAGCCGAGTTCGGCTACGCCACGGCGCTGGCTGGCGGCCGCGCCGCGATCGGCGCGCCCGGGGAACGCGGCACCGCGGGCGCGGCCTATGTCTACGAGTGCGCGCCGGCGGGTTGCGGCGCGCCGTTGCGGCTCGCACCGGCGGATACCCTGCCAGGCGACCGCTTCGGCGCCGCGATCGCGCTGTCCGGCGACACCGTCGCCGTCGGCACCCCCGGGCATAGCGCCGGCGTGGTCCACGTCTACACCGTCACGGGTGGCGTGCCGCTGTTGCAGGCGCGGATCGACTCGCCGGTGGCCTTCGCCGACGGACGCTTCGGCAGCGCGGTAGCGCTCGAGGGCAACCGGCTCGCGGTGGGCGCGGAGGTGGCTGGCAGCGCCTGGGTCTACACGCGCACGGGCGGCGTCTGGGGTCCGCCGCAGCAGGCGATGCGCCTGGGCGGCGGCCCGCGCGACCGCTATGGCGCGGCGCTCGCGCTTTCGGGCGATACCCTGGCGGTGGGCGCGCCGCTCGAGGCCGCCATCGGCATCGCCTCGAGCTACGCGCGCGGCGCGGCCTACGTCTTCACCCTCAGTGGCGGCAGCTGGCAGCAGCAGGCGCGGATCGGCGCGGTTGCCGCCGCCAACGGCGACCTGTTCGGGCTGTCGCTGTCGCTGCTGGGCGAGCGTCTCGCGATCGCGGCCCCGGCGGCACAAGTCCTGCGCGGCAAGGTTGCGCTTTACGAGCGCAATGGCGCGCTGTGGCAAGCGGTCGCCGAGCTGGGCGCCGCGGGCGGACTGGCCGGCGACCGCTTCGGCTGGTCGCTGTCGCTCGCGCCCGACCGCCTCGTCGTCGGGCAGCCACTGGCCGCGGAAACCTGTGGCGGCGCCGTCCAGTTCGAGCATGTCGGCGGCATCTGGACCGAGTCGCCGCAGGCTTTCCGCGCCCCGTCGCAGCGCGGCGCGCTGCAGGGCTGGTCGGTGGCCACCAGCGGCACGACCTCGCTGGTGGCGCTGCCGGACCTCGACACCGGTGGCGCGGCGATCTCCGGCCAGGCCGCCTGGTACGACCCGGCGGCTGGCGCCTATGGCGATGGCTTCGAAGCGGGCGTCGAGGCCTGCCTGCTCGACCTGCCCTGAGTGCCGCCTAGTCCAACAGGCCGTGCCGCACCGCGTAGCGGACGAGCTCCGCCGTGTTGCGCGCCTCGAGCTTGTCGAGCACGCGCGCGCGGTGGTTCTCCGCGGTCTTGGTGCTGACGTCGATCTTGCGCGCGATCTCCTTGGTGGTGAGCCCCTCGACGATGAGGTGGAACACCTCGCGCTCGCGCGGCGTCAGCCCGCGGTAGGGATCCTCCAGCCGCGCATGCGGCTGCTGCATCTGCTGCGCCAGCACCTTGGCCGCGTGGCCGCCGAAATACCCGCGCCCGGCGGCGAGCGCGCGCACCGCCGCCAGCAGCTCGCTGCCGGCGCTGTCCTTGAGCAGGAAGCCGGACGCGCCCGCGCGCACCACGTGCACCACGTACTCTTCCTCGCTGTGCATGGTCAGCACCAGGATGCGCGCGCCCTCGAGTTCGGCGGTGAGGCGACGCACGACCTCGATGCCATTGAGGCGCGGCATCGACAGGTCCACCACCACGACCTGCGGCCGCAGCTTGAGCGCCATCTCCACCGCGGCCATGCCGTCGGCGGCCTGGCCGACCACTTCGCAGTCGCCACTGGCCGCAAGCAGCGCGACCAGGCCCTCGCGCAGGATGGTGTGGTCGTCGCAGACCAGCACGCGGATCGGCTTCATGGGGCATTCCCGGACGGTGGCAGCGGCAGGACGACGCGGATCTGCAGGCCCTCGCCGGGCCGCGAGTCGACGTCGAAGCGCCCGCCGAACAGGCGCACGCGCTCGCGCATGCTCGACATCCCGGTGGCTTGGCCGCTGCTGGCTGCGGAAAGCGCGGCCACAAGGTCGCAGCCGCGGCCATCGTCGACCACCAGCAGTTGCAGGGCGTCGCCGCGCAGCGCCAGCCGCACCACCACCTGGCGCGCGCCGGCGTGCTTGACCGCGTTGGTGAGCGCCTCCTGCACCACCCGGAACACCAGGGTCGATAGGTCGCCGTCGAGCGGCTCCGGCAGCGGGCCGGCATCGACCACGATCTCGATCCCCGCCGCCTCGGCCATGCTGCGGCCGAGCCAGCGCAGCGCCGGCACCAGGCCGAGGTCGTCGAGGATCTGCGGCCGCAGCAGGCGCGACAGCGCGCGCGTCTCCTCCAGCGCCTGCGCGCAGAGCTCCAGTGCGCACGCGATGTCGGTCGATTCGCGCGCACCCGTGGCCAGCGATTCGAGCCGGTGGCGCAGCGCGGTGAGGTGCTGCCCGATGCCGTCGTGGAGCTCGCGCGCGAGGCGCCGCCGCTCCTCCTCCTGCACCCGCCACACCGAGCGCGCGAGCTGGCGGAAGTGTTGCTCGCCTTCGGCCAGCTGCGCGAACAGGCGTTCCTGCTCGCCGCGCAGGCGCGCGAGCTGCTCGCGCACCAGGCCCGGGTCGGGTGCGTTGCGGGCGTTCTCGTCGCGGCTCATGGCGCGGCCGTGGTGGCGATGCCCAGGCGCGCAGCCTGCGCATCAAGCGTAGCCTGCTGCGGCGGCGGGGCGCCGGCGCGCAGCGACGACCATGCCGTGCGCGCTGCCGCGCCAGCACCGGGCTCGATCGCGCCGGCCAGCGCGTGCAGCAGGTAGGCGCGTCCATAGCCGGGCAGCCGCGCCAGCTGCGCGCCGGCCTCGCGATAGTCGGGCGCCGCCGTCGCCGGCGTTACCTGCAGCGCTGCCTCGGCCAGCGCCAGCCGCAACGGCACGCTGGCATAACGCGAGAGTTCGGTACGCGCATGCTGGAGCTCGGCCCTGGCCTCGGCGCCGCGCGCCAGCGCCGCCAGCGCGCGCGCGCGCAGCAAGCGCGCCGCGAGCCCGGCGGCAAAACTGTGGCCCTCGCCAGCCGCCGCGATCGCGGCGTCGGCATGCGCGAGCGCGGG
>Ga0209254_10000239_pt1 | contig 40995 bp, 29 predicted proteins | sample FrelakmetDIP11DI_FD_187148 | JGI IMG/M metagenome (GOLD analysis project Ga0209254, IMG submission 187148) | Freshwater lake sediment microbial communities from the University of Notre Dame, USA, for methane emissions studies - DIP11 DI (SPAdes)... | ecosystem: Environmental > Aquatic >... | reverse complement strand
TGCATTCGCTATAGCGGCTGGTGCAGGCATGCCCAGCATATCAAATACTGCAAACACTTGTTTAAGCGGTTGTGGCGTAAGCATTAACGGGGATTTTTCTGCTGGATTACGGAAATAGCTGTCTAGCGCCTGCTCAACAATTTTGAGAGATTCTTTAATATGACCTACCACAGCCTTGACCGTGTCGCGATCCAACTCACCGGCCCTGTCACTTTCAAGTTTATCGTAAATGGTACCCGATGAGATTGATTCTAAACGTAGCAACTCTGAATGTAATTTTTGTATCTTATCTGCATCCAGCTGTTGGTAGTTTTTAAGCGTTGTTTCAATTAGGTTTAAAGCAGCAGCAACCTCAATTAAAGCAGCATGATTTACTTTACTTGCATCATCCCGCAAAGTATTGCTAGCTTGTTGCAACACCGAATAAACATCCACAAGCAATGCCTGGCTAAGGTTTTGTGTGATTGCATGGCTAGCGGCAAGTGTGTCTGAAAACTTGGTAATTAATACATTATCCAGTTGTACCGGTGCCTGACCTGACTTAGTATCCAGCTTTGTAAAATCGATGGTATTTGATATCTCATCCCACAATTCTCTCAATTTTTCGAGTTCGCCAATTAGTTGCTGTACCCATGCCGTTTCATCCGCACCGATATTGCTTCCTAAAACATTAGCAGATGATTTTTTATCAACGAGCTGGTCAAGCTCAAACACTTCCTTTACCTTGCGCACGTTTGCTGTATCAATGTTACTGATTGCAATGTAATACAAAATATCACGAAGTAAATTGTAATGCGGCTTGTTCACGCCGTCTGCGAACAAACGTAACTCCTGATCTAACTTTCTGCATAGCCGTTTTGCACCTTGATTTTCTGCGATTTCTTGCTGTGCCAGCGTTTCGGCAAACGCACTTGCCGCCCACCAAAGGGTTTTGTTGTTGGATTTTTTCTGCGCCTGGCTTACATTACTTATGGCTGCAGCCATTGTTTCAACAGCGCTAGCTTGCTTGGTTTGCAGCCAGTTAAGCAGGGATTTTTGATAAGCAATTCGCTGCTCTATAATAAAATTGGCGTACTCTGCATCCGTTAGCGCTATGCTAGGAACATCTTTTGGTGCACTGTTACTGGCGTCGGGAAAAAACAACTCACTCTCTTCCAAGGTTTCACCCTGAGCCGTCACAATCGGATTTAAGACAGGGTATAAACGTAAAGGTATATCTGGTGAGCCATTCAGCAATTCCTGCAAATAGGATTGCAGTGTTTTTACGGCTTTGGAAAATGCCTCGATAATTTCCGGTGTTGCATTAATCGTCTTCTTCTCAATCTTCCCAGCCAGCTTTTCCAGCTCGCTACAGAAACGTTTGCATCCTTCCAAACCCACCATATCAAGCGCACCACTTGCTTGATACAAGCTTGTTTGCGAAAAACGCATCGGAGAAGTATCGTGAATATTAACACGCACTGTGCTAATATTTTCCAATACAGAGTTAAGCAATTGATTTATTTGGTCTTTAACCCAGCCTAATGAGCTGCTATCAAAATTTTCAGACACCTAGTTATGCTCCGACAGTCTTTACCAATTAAGGTGCATTAAGCCAATTTAAAGCCAGAAACCGAGTCGCGTAGCTCTTCCGCCAGTTTGGTTAATTGCCCCACAGATTCAGCTGTTAGTTTTGTACCCTCTGTAGTTTGCGATGTAATTTCCTGAATTTGCTGCATATTTTTAGTCACAGTAGACGCTACTTGTGTTTGCGCCTCGGTTGCTGCCGAAATAGATTGAATCAAACGTGCCAAATTGTTAGAAACGGTTTCAATCTCAGTCAACGCCTTACCTGCAGCATCGGAGAGGCGTGCGCCCTCAACCACGCCCTCGGTACTTTTTTCCATCGCTGCAACAGCACTATGCGTATCAGTCTGAATCGTTTTTACAATTGCGCCAATCTGTTTGGTTGCTTCAGATGAACGTTCCGCCAAACGTTGCACCTCTTCAGCAACCACCGTAAAGCCTCGACCTGCTTCACCTGCGGATGCCGCCTGAATCGCTGCGTTCAATGCCAGAATATTGGTTTGTTCGGTAATATCAGATATCAGCTCCACAATCTCGCCAATTTCTTGTGAGCTTTCACCCAAACGTTTAATACGTTTCGAAGTTTCCTGAATCTGCTCGCGAATGTCGTTCATACCCGCAATTGTATTCTGTACTGCCTGTGAACCCTGCGTAGCAGCTTGCAATGAACGCTGCGCCACCTGCGAAGCCTGACTTGCGTTGGTTGACACCTCCAAGATCGAGCGGGTCATGTTGCTAACAGCATCAGTAGTTTCTGTAATCTGGCGTGCCTGCTTTTCTGCAGCTGTTAGCAATGAAACAGAAGTCGCCTGTGCTTGCCCTGTGGCCGTATTCACTTGCTCGGAAGCGCGGTTAATCCCCGTTACCAGATCTCGCAAGCTGTCAATAGTGTAGTTGATAGAATCGGCAATCGCACCCGTAATATTCTCGCGCACTTCAGCGCGCACAGTTAAGTCCCCATCTGCCAAATCACCCATTTCATCCAGCAAGTTCAACACCGCCATCTGGTTTTGTTGGCCATCATCCTCCAACCTCATCACGGCACTCTCGATTGCCTTAGCTTGGCGTATCCCAAAAAACCAAATCAGCGCCAAAATCAATAAACCCAACAACGCCAATGCGGCCAAAATTATTTTCAATAATAAATTGGTCGATTCTTTTGATTTAACGATTTCTTTTTCCAGTTCTGCTACTAATGAATTCACTCTTAGTTTATTTACCTCAAAAGCTGCGGCCAAATCACCTAGGGGTTTAATTGCTTCTGCGGCCCCAACTTTAATTGCCGGGACATAGTTTTTGTCAAACTCACGATAAAAATTCTCATTTGATTTAATCACCTCCTGAAATGGCCCGCTCATGGTGTCCGCATGAATATTCTTTTCCCAGTACTCAGCTTGTGCCTTAAACGCTGCTTCAGCTTTACTTACTTCTGCCAACCTTTTGTCACGTAGTTCTGTTTCGTTATTTGACATCGCTACGAAAGCTGCATTTGCCGCTGCAAAAGCATCCACAGCATATAGAGGCGGTGGCAAGATATCGGCTTTTAAATCATCATTCGCCTTTAGTTTATCGTACACAGGGCCATTTATTCGCACTTGGTTAATGGCATAGAATGCCAAGGCAATAAATACAAGCAGTCCAAGAATAGGAATGATGATTTGACGACGGGTTCCACCTCCACCAACTGCCCCACTTCCTGCAGCCCCCATCCCCAATATATTGAATTTTGCTAAAACATCTTTTATATTCATTGCCATTTTTATTCCCTTTAACCTCTCATTTATAATTTAGCGCTTGCTATCTTTGCGCCTAAATTATTAACACAACTATCACAAATTAAATATCAAATTACCTTTAAACCACGTATGGAGTTGCAAACTCTTTAGAGCGCACGAGCTTGTCGCAATCCAGCATGTGCCAAATACGATTTTCGTCATCCAGATAGGTTTGTGATTTCAAGCATACAGTTTCTTCGGCCTGCTCATCGCGTAACTTCATTTCATCTAGTTTACGTAAACCAATCATTTTATCTACCACAAAAGCAACATTCGAAGTGACGGCATCACTTACAAGTAAAAGCCGTGCGTTTGATGAAATAGCTGTAAATATATTTTCTAACATCTGTGCTAAATCATTGATGGCATACAACACGCCCCGCACATTTGCTACACCTAGAAACCAGGGCTTTACCAAGGGCACACGATGAATATCAGTTATGGGTAATGTCTCCGAAATTTCTTGCAAACTAACCAATACGTTTTTACCGCCAATCACCACACCAAGATAACCCGCGGGCGCTTCCGCACCCGCCTTTTTTGCATTTTCCAGCCTAGCTAGAATGCTGGTTTGATATTCACGTAATTGTGATTCTTTTGCCATATCCTGTTCCGAATAAATCTACGCCGAAATTGGCTCTAACCTAACTTCTCAATAATCGCTTTCAGTTCATCTTTAGGAATAGGCTTTTGAACACAGGCTTTAGCACCCATTTTCTCTGCCCATGAGAGATCGGTCACTTGCAGCTTGCCAGAGCATAGAATCACTGGGATTTTTGCAGTAGCAGGATCTTTTGTCAGTGTACGCGTTGCCTGAAAGCCCGTTAATCCAGTCATGATGATGTCCATAACAATCAAATCCGGCATAATGTTAGCAGCTTTTTCGACACACGCCTCGCCGCTTTCCAAAGCAACGACTTGGTAACCCAGATCTTCCAGCAACTCCGTCAGATAAAATCGATCTGTTGCAGAATCATCAACGATTAGAATTTTATTAATTGCCATTACTGCTCTCCAAAAGGTTAATGCTATTTATTTTATATAAGTGTTTACTGCTTCAATCAAGGTGTCTTGAGTAAACGGTTTGGTCAAATATTGATCTGACCCCGCCATACGCCCGCGCGCACGGTCAAACAATCCATCTTTGCTGGAAAGCATGATGACAGGGGTAGATTTGAATTTTGCATTTCGCTTGATCAGCGAACAGGTTTGGTAACCGTCAAGACGCGGCATCATAATATCCACAAAAATCACTTGCGGATGTTGATCCGCAATTTTTGCCAGTGCATCAAAGCCATCTTCAGCCAAAATTACTTCGCAGCCTGCTGACTTCAGGAATATCTCGGCGCTGCGACGGATTGTGTTGCTGTCATCAATGACCATCACTTTTGTACCAGCTAAATTCGCTTGCGCCACTTCACTTTCCCCTGACATATTAAATTATATGTTTTATATCACAACTAAAAACAATCCAGTAAAAATGTGGTTTTTTATTGTTAAATTCATCTGAATTTTAGGTTTTTATGCATACAAATATTACATTTTTTGAATAAATTTGCAACACTTACATAATATTTGTAATAATATACTTTAACAAAAATAAATAAGCTTTGTAATATATGTAAGAATTAAATATAAATCATTAGACATTTAACATAAAAAATTTAGCAAGGACTACCAGCAATGATTATTAGACAAGAGTCCGTAGATTCTAAAATGGCACTAAAAGATTTACCTGGCGCATCACCACTTCCTGGTGCTAATTTAGTATTGGTATTCGGCTCAGTTAAAAGATTTTCTGAAGGAAAGTTGCAAGGCTTTTTAAAGTCTCGTTACCCCACAGCACAATTGGTCGGCTGTACCACCTCTGGTGAAATTAGCCCTGCTGGCGTATTCGACGACAGCATTCAAATCACTGCGATTCAATGGGAAAAAGCCATTCAACGCGTTGCGCAAACAAAAATGACTGGTATGCAAAACTCGTTCGAAGCTGCCGCTGGTCTGGCAAAGCAACTCAAGGCGGATTCTTTACGAACAGTACTAGTGATTTCAGACGGCTTGAATGTTAATGGCTCAGAGCTGCTTAAAGGCTTTCAAAGTGTGCTCGGCGACATCCCTATCGTGGGCGGCCTGGCTGGCGATGGTGGTGCTTTTGTAAAAACACTGCAGTTATTTAATGATACCGTTTCAGACAACCAGGTAATCGCCGTAGGCTTATATGGCAATGCGCTAATTACCTCCAGCGGCGCGCTTGGCGGATGGAAGCCATACGGCCCACCGCGCAAAGTGACCAAGTCTGAGAAAAACGTGGTGCTTGAGCTAGATGGAAAGCCTGCCCTACCGCTATATAGAATGTATATCGGTGAAGCGTTTTCACGCGGTTTGCCTGGTACCGGCCTAAAGTTTCCACTCGCCGTCATTGAAGAAGGAAAACGCGATGTCGAGAAAATTCGCACCTTGCTTGCTGTTGATAGTAAAAACAACAGCTTGACCTTCGCAGGCAACGTTGAAGAGGGTGAAACAGTGCGTTTATGCCAAACCAACCACGATAGGCTGGTTGAAGGTGCAGGTGGTGCAGCTCACCTGGTGATGGATGGCTTGAGCGCAAACAAAACCAACCAGCCGGGATTGGCTGTATGCGTAAGCTGTGTCGGTCGCAAAGGTGTAATGGCAGAGCAGGTGGTTGATGAAGTGAAACTGGTTCAGCAAATTTTGGGGCCACAAACCAGTGTTACAGGCTTCTACTCTTATGGCGAGCTTGCACCACGCCCGCACACCACTGATAGCGTGCTGCATAACCAGACAATGACAATTGGATATTTAAGTGAGAATTTATTAGCTTAAATTTCTATATTTATGATTTTAAATTGAAAGCACTTGTTCTAAACAGGTGCATTTTGTTTTATGATTGATACTCTGCATTTTATAATTAGAAAAGGGAAAAATCATGTCTAGCTCCGTTACGCTCAAAGGCAATCCGGTAGAGGTTGCAGGCAACTTGCCTAAAATTGGTAGCACCGCCCCTAATTTCACCTTGGTCGATAAAGCACTTGCAGATGTTACTTTGGACAGCTATGCAGGCAAACGAAAAGTATTGAACATATTTCCAAGTATTGATACCCCCACTTGCGCCACCTCAGTTCGCACATTTAACAAACATGCAACAAGTTTAAATAATACAGTTGTATTAAACATTTCTGCCGATTTACCGTTTGCTCAAACTCGCTTTTGCGCCGCAGAAGGTATTGAAAATGTTGTGAATTTATCTAGCATGCGCGGCCGAGATTTCTTAATGAACTACGGTGTCTTACTATTCACCAGCAAACTCGCAGGCTTATGTGCCCGCGCCGTGATAGTACTTGATGAGAATAATGTAGTTAAATATGTAGAGTTAGTGCCAGAAATCGCCAACGAACCTAACTACGATGCAGCCCTTGCTGCCTTAAAATAATTTTTTAATCGTATTTTTTAAAACAAAAAAGCCAACTTAAAGTTGGCTTTTTTGTTTTACTTGATTACTAAAAACAAGTTACTTTTTTGCAAAATAAAAGCGCCCGTAACACACCGCCAAAAACACATACAACACCACTGTGGTCCAGCCAAGCGCATTAATACTGCCCGTAAGCTGAAAATGCAAAGATATCAAAGCAGCAATTGCCATCGTAATAAAAAAACCTTTAACGATTGCCTTGCGTGCGCTGGAATCTTCCGCCCCACTTGCAAACCATAATACCGCCGCATAGGTAAGAATTGCGCTACCGAATAAACGGCTCATAAGCACGCCAACTTCATTCACTTCCACGCTGGTGTAAAGAGAAAGTATTGTTGCCGGCATAAAAATAAATCCGAGGCCAAAAACCAAAGCGATAACTGCATGTATTCTAAAAAATGTACAGAGTTGCATAGTATTTCCCCTTTCATTGATTTTTGTTATCGACCATTCGATAGCAATTTCAATTCTGCTCTAATCTGTGAATTATTCAAGGGACGTGATATGAAACCGTCTAAGTGACGGATGCTTACTAATCCTTAGTATAGGCGGTATATTTAGCGTTACTGCCCTTAACTTTCTCCGCTGGATATTTTTGAGCATTTAGCATTATTTTCTTGTTAGCAGCATCTATCAAATCAATCTCCATAACTTCGGCGATCCTAAGCAAATACACAAACGTGTCAGCCAATTCGTGTGCCACTGCATCACGCTTTTCAGGCGATAACTGCTGACTTTCCTGTGGTGTATCCCATTGAAATTGCTCAACCAATTCTGCCGCTTCGACTATCATTGCCATCGCCAAATTTTTGGGCGTGTGAAACTGCGCCCAATCGCGCTCTGCGACAAACGCATTAATTTTTGCACGTAAATTATCAAGTGAGTCATTCATGTCGAATCATCCCAAACCATTTAAAAAATCATTGCCCTACAACCCAATAGATTTGCGGCATCCAGGCCGATTGATTTTACCTTCTGTTGCTACCCGCCACCATTTTAATTTCAAACAGGCGGCATTCCAGCGACCCGTTGAACAATGGGGTGCGCTTACTAGGCGTAAGCCGCATCAGTTTTGGCAAACGCATGTCGTTGGTTAAAAAATAGGTATTCCAGCCGGCAAATTTGCGTTTGAGCGCTTCACCTATTTTGGGGTAAAGCAATGCTAACTCTTCATCCTCACCAATCCGTACGCCATAAGGCGGATTGGCAATCAATATGCCACTTTCGGCGGGCGGAATGACATCGGTGATATTGGTTTGCGACAACTGCACAGCCTCCAACAAGTCTGCCTCGCTCAGATTTTGCTTGGCCACACGCACAGCGCGCAAATCACTATCGCTGCCGTATAGTTTCTGAAAACTTACTGGCTGCACTTGTTTTAGTGCAGTGTTCTTAATTTTTCTCCAGGTGTTACTTTCAAAATTTTTAAGTTTCTCGAAACCAAAATCTCTCTTAAGACCAGGCGCAATATTGAGCGCCATCATCGCGGCTTCCAGCAGAAATGTTCCGCTGCCGCACATCGGGTCTAATAAGGGTTGCCCGGGTTTCCAGCCCGATAATTGCAAAATCCCTGCCGCGAGATTTTCGCGCAGCGGTGCCTCAATACTGGCTTTGCGGTTACCGCGCTGATATAGGGCATCGCCAGAAGTGTCTACATAGAACTGATAACTATCGGCAGTTAAATAAGCATGGATGCGCACTGCCGGTGTTTTGGTATCAATATATGGCCTACTGCCAACCACTTGCCTGAATTTGTCGCAAACTGCATCCTTAATGCGCAATGTGGCAAATTCCAGGCTTTTCAAAGGACACTTTACGCCAGTAACTTTCACCATAAAATCATGTTTGACATCAAACCAGTTTGGCCAATTAAGTTTATACGCTGCCTGGTATAAATCATCTTCTGTTGCGTAATTCCCTCGCCCAACCTGCATCAAGATTCGCGTAGCGATACGCGAGTGTAGGTTAGCCGAATAGCAGACAGACAGCTCGCCCGCGAAGCTCACGCCCCCTTCGGTCGGCCTGATGTCTTTTGCGCCGACTGCCTGCAACTCCTCATGTAATAAGGCTTCCAGTCCGCGCGGGCAAGTGGCAAAATATTGATTCATTATTTCTCTTTTATTTAAAAATTAAACCGGAAGAAGCTGCTTGTTGTCATGCGGGTTATGTTCGCAAAGTTTTTCTAAAAAACTTAAAAATTCAATTTTGTGATCATGCTCAAGTATTTTTGCACGCTCTCGCAAATTGACGATGCGCAAATCTGGCAACTGCTTAAAAGCAAACACAATAATGTTACCCGGCTTACCTGTAGGAAGCATCAGCACACGGTTTTCAAAGCTTTGTTCCATCCGCTGCAGATAAATATCAAAATTTTTATCACTTCCCCATAAATTTATCGCAAAAATACCGTCGCCAGTCAGGGTCATCTCGCAGCTATCAAAAAAATCCTGTGTACAAAAATCTGGTGGGATTCCATCGCTATCAAAAGCATCAATCATCAGTACATCAGCACTATTTTGATGATTCGCTAAATACTTGATGCCATCAGCCTCGATAATATTAAACCTTGCATCATTTTCCGGCACATAAAAATGGCTGCGGGCGGTTGAAATTACTTGCGGATTGATTTCTACGACCGTCTGATGAATCTCGGGACAGGTTGCATAAATGTATTTTTGTACCGAGCCGCCGCCCAAGCCTATACTCAACGCATATTTAATCGTTTTCGAAAACAACAAGAAACACATCATGCAACGTGAATAGGCCAACTCCAGTGCAAAAGGAGCTTTTACCCGCATACTGCTCTGGATAGTCATCGAACCCAAATATAAAGAGCGCACGCCTTCCACCTCGATAACTTCAACAACGCTGCCATCGCGCACACTTTTATGGATTTTACTTTTGAAATTCCACATCTATTTTTCCGTTAAATCTCGACACTCTCTTCAATGACTGCAAAAGGTGCAGCTTCGACAACACCTTTAAATTTGCAGCTTAATTCCATCAACAAAGTATCTATATGTTTGATTTCTAATAATACTTTGGTACCGACTTTTAAATCTGGCAAACTGGGGACCTTGGTAATGTAGAACATATTATCTATACGTACCAAATTTTCCCGCCAAACTGTTGCTGTCACTTCTGCCAGCTTCTCCTGAATCAAATACTGCAGGCACCAGTAACGCTCCATGCGTGTTTGAAACTCACTATAGGCATTATAGGTTTGATCAAAATTGCGAATAATGACATTAAGTTTGCCATCCTGCACGTTATAAGGCGCAGGCTCTGCTTTTAACATCGCAATCAGTTGCCGCTGATTAATTAGATCTACCGCACGACGTAGAGGTGATGTGCACCATGTATACTGTGCTACTCCCAAGCCTTGATGCTGCTCTGCGGTTGATGTCATGAATACTTTGCCACCAGTTTGTGCGCGGTAAACCGCTGCTAACCCGCTATCTTTTAGCAAACCGCCCCAATGACTGTTGGCAAAAATCATCAGTTCTGCCACCAGCATATCCATAGGAGAACCACGCTCGCGGGGCACAATACTCACAATGCCATCAGTCACATAAAAGTTATAATCGATCAGTGGCGGACGATTAGGATCGTACTTACCCCTAGCTTTTTCCAATGTTACAGCCAGATCAAATAGAAATTTAAGTTTACCCCAATAAGGATGACCGCTATCGGCCTCTAAAGTATTTTCATTAAAAAATGGTTCCAGCGCATCATGCCGTAAGTTGTCGGCGATTTTAATTCGCTCAATACGCGTTTCAGTTGCAGCAATCACAAAATCAGGTGTAACTTCGCAATAGAGACTCAACGACGGCTTGATTTCACCCGCATCCAGGCTGAATGGTTTTACTACACTGTCCGGCAGCATGGTGATTTTATTACCGGGCATATATACCGTAGAGAGCCGACGTAGAACAATAGCATCCAAAGCTGTGTCAGGCTGCACGCTCAAAGCCGGTGCAGCGATATGAATGCCTACGCGCATATTGCCGTTAGCTAAAGTTTCCATACTGAAGGCGTCATCGATTTCCGTGGTAGTAGCGTCATCAATACTGAAACATTCTGCCCTTGCCAACGGCAAATCCTGTGGGATGGCTGGCAGATCAAAATTAGGGAAACCTGTACCTTCGCTATACATTTCACGCAAAAAAGCGCCGAGATGATAATCATGGGCATTTTTGATTAAGCCACAATCGTGCATGACACTTAACGCCAGCCTGCCCGAAGTCTGTGCCGCTTCGTCTATCGCTTTCCACTCCAGCGAATTTTTGTCTGGATTGTAGATAAGACCTTCAGCCTTATGAATAAAGGCTTCTGGCAATAATTTATTATTTAATTGCTGCACCCAGATTGCCATCTGTTCGGCTTGCAGTCTTTTACGCTCAACAGCCGCAAGCGCAAGTTTTAAAGTTTCCGCAGGCGCGGCTTTGTAACGTCCTTTGCCTTTACGATAAAAATAAATCGGCGCGCTATGCAGCTTAATCGCCGTGGCCGCCAATTCGATTGCACTAGGTTTTTTGCCATAATATTCTGTAGCCAAATCTTCAAAGCCAAACTCAGGCTCGCCGCAACATTCCCACAAAAACTCAATATCCAACTTATCTGCCTCGACAGAAGCGGCGTCCATAAAGCCTTCCAGAGCAACATCAAATTGCAGCAAAACAACATTAGATTTAATTTTAGAGCGTTTACCAGATAAAGATTCTATTTGCATCGAACCTGGGTTTTCAGACATCATCGAGGCCACTTTAAAATGGCCTTCTTCTTCGTAAAAAATATTCATAGCCGCTATTTTACATGGCTTTGGCAAACGCTCTGCTAAAATACTGCAATGGACAATCGCATTCCCGTCACACTACTCACCGGCTTTCTTGGCTCAGGCAAAACTACTTTGCTCAATCATTTGTTGGCACAGCCGCAAATGAAAGACAGCGCAGTCATCATCAATGAGATTGGTGAAACGGGTCTGGACCACATTCTCGCAACCCAGGTAGATAGCGAGCAAATTACTGACCATACCGTGTTATTAAGCTCTGGCTGCGTGTGCTGCACACTTAGAAATGAGCTGGCAGACACCATGCGCGATTTGTTTTTTAAACGCGCGCTGCAAGCGATTCCGCAGTTTAACCGCGTCGTCATCGAAACCACCGGTATGGCTGACCCCGGGCCGATTTTGGGTAATTTGCTGAACGAGCCTGTGATTGAAAGCGTGTTTAGGCTAGATGCTGTTGTCGTCACTATCGACAGCGACTATGGCTTACAACAATTACAAGAGCATGCAGAAGCACGTAAACAGGCGGCTGTGGCAGATGTTTTATTGCTCACCAAAACAGACTTGGCCGCGCCAGAACAGTTGGTCGAGCTTAAAGAAAAACTCATTGAGATCAATCCTGGTGCGGCGCAGCATAAAATTCAGCACGGCAACATCGAACCGGATTTCATTATCGACGTCGGGCTATTCGATCCATCCGGCAAACGTGCCGAGCCGCAGCGCTGGCTGCGCGCGCCTGTGCGAACAAATATGTTCAAAAAATCGCACAATGACGAAATCAGCAGCTTTACCGTTACTCTGCCCAACCCATTAAATTGGCACGATTTAAAACCCGTTATTTTAAAGCTTTGCCAAACGCATGGCGCAAACCTATTGCGTCTCAAAGGCATTATCCATGCGGCAGACCAACCTGCGCCACTGGCGATTCACGCCGTGCATTTCACGCCCTACCCGCCAACGCTATTAGAAGGCTGGAATGAAGAAGAACCGACAAATCTCATCGTGATAATCGGCAAAGATTTGGATGAAAAGGGGATTAGAAAGATGTTGACGCAGTTTTAATTTTTCTTAAAGTACAGCTTTGTAGTTTTGCCCAAAAAATTCCATCATTAAAAAATCTTCCAGTTCTGCGCTGTCTTCTACTTTTGCCGACTTAATCACGGTACGCCCCAAACGGTGCGATTCCCAATTAAAATCACCTTGATAGTGCTCGCGGATCAATCCAATCATTCTTCTGATCATTACCAGCCTCACATCCTGACCTGTGCTGGCTTCAACTTCAAAATATTGTCGTGTAGATGAGCTGTAATCATTGCGCCAGCCAAGAAATGTAAAACTCGCACTACGACTGCTTAAACTGGTAATTTCAAAAATACCATTGGTGCCATTTTGAAAATTACTTTTAATTTTTGCGTCCCTTTTTTCTTCCTCACTTGGGCCATCTTCACGCGCGGCGGCTTCGGCATTTATTTTTGCGGCTTCGCGCTCAAATTGTTCGCGTTCAGCACGTTTAGCATTTACATACGCCATCATGTCCACCGGCGCATCTTTAGATTTAGTTTCGGCTGGCGGCAATATTTCTGGCGAAGCTTTATTAGTTGCCAGCAAATCCGGCACTTTAAATGTTGGCGATTTTTGCTTTTTATTCGTTTTTTGCGTAATCACCTTTTGTTTTTTAACGGGCTCTGGAAGCGGCTCTGGTATTGGCTCTCGAGGCAATGGTTCAGCAACCACTTCCGGTTGTGCAAGCACCACCTGAAATGGCGACGGCTCTTTTTTCTGATCCGTCTGAAATTTTGGCATCACAAAAAAAAGAATGATTGCGTGAATCAATATGGAAACTATTAGGGCAATGAAGGTATTTCGACTGACGTTGAAACGAATCAGCTTGTCACCTTTAGGTGTCAGCAAAAAATCCTCAAAAGTGTAGTCTGTCGAAAGCTTTGTTGTCATCAAGAATTAGTTAAATCTTGCCATGTTTTCTCAAGTCGCTTAATGGAGACTGGAAATGGTGTCTTGAGTTCCTGTGCAAACAATGAAACACGTAGCTCCTCTATCAGCCAGCGATAGTCCTGTAAGGCACGTGGAATAAGCCTTCCAGAGGCATTAATTTGATTTATTTTATCCTGCCATTTTTGCCAGATTAAACCAATGCTCGCCGCATTTTTGCCGTCGCGCTCCGGATTGGCAGGCTGTTTTTCGATACGCAACCGCAAGGCTTTTAAATAGCGCGGGATTTGTTGCAAATACTCCCAAGGCGTTTGGCTGAAACAACCTTTATAAACCAGAAAACTCACTTGGGTGTCTAAATCCCGCTTAAGCCGATTAATCGTTGCAGGCATTTTTGCTTGCTGATTCATTAGTAGCTGATACTCTGTTGTTATCGCTTGCGCCTGTCTTGCAACTGCTTCAGTCACCGCGGGCAGCCTTGTTCTAGCACGAGCTTTGAGCTTCATAAAATCTGCATTGGTACGCGGAAGCTCATCTTCACCAATAAACGCGCGGTCTGCAATGGCAATTAGCATATCTTCACGCAATTCCTCCGGCGACATGATATTTCTTAAGCTAAGTGCATATTGATTAAAATTCGGCAGGCTTTTCTCCAGCTGCTTTATTTGCTCTTTTAACTCAAAGCGCATCAAACGGCACACACCTTTACGATGACTTAGTTCTGCTTCGCTTTCTGTATCAAACAACCTCACCGAAACCGCTTCAATATCGTCTTCCAGCGCAGGATAACCAGTCACTTTTAGGCCATCACGCTCGAAACTCAAGGTTCGTGGCAAATCGCCAAAATCCCATTGTTTTAAGCCGGTTTTCTCAATGCTGGGTGAGGTGTTTCTAAAGGTAAGCTGCGCGGCTGAGCCAAGTTGCTTCTTCAGCGAATTCCAATCGCGCCCCATCGCCAGCTCACGGCCCGCATCGTCTAGCACACTAAAGTTCATTAAATGATGTGGTGGAATCTCACTTAAACTCCAGTCTTCTTTACTGATTTTTAACGTAGTCTTTTGCTGAATATAGGCAGCCAGCGTTTCAAGCAATGGTGCCATTGGCTTATTTTCGATATACCCTAGAAACCCTGTCACAAATTCTGGCACCGGGACACACACGCGACGATAGGTTTTTGGCAAGACTTTTATCAAATAAGTCAGCTTTTCACGCAACATGCCTGGCACCAGCCATTCTGTTGGCATTGGATCCAGTTGGTTTAATAAAGCTAGTGGTACAGCTGCGGTTACACCATCCAACACATGTCCGGGCTCAAAACGATACTTCAGGCTGATTTCTACGCCATCTAATAAAATTTTTTCAGGAAACTGCACCGCAGTCACCGCATCTGCACCATGGCGCATCAAATCATCGCGCGTGAGGTATAACAATCTGGGATTGAGTTTTTCAGCGTCCATACGCCATTTTTCAAAACTCGCAGCGTTGAAAATATCTGCAGGAATTTTGCTATCATAAAACGCAAACAATTGATGCTCATCTATTAAGACATCCTGTCGCCGCGCCTTGTGTTCCAGCTCTTCTACTTCGGCAATGAGTTTCTCATTCGCGATAAAAAATGCTGCACGTGTGTCAAATTCTCCATTTGCCAGAGCTTCGCGAATAAATATCTCACGAGATTCCTTTGGGTTAATCGGCCCGTAATGTACACGCCGCTTGGGAATGATGGTGAGTCCGTACAAAGAAACACGTTCCCAGGCATTCACCATACCCATTTTTCTGTCCCAGCGCGGGTCGGAGTACTGACTCTCGGACAAACCGCGTGCCAACGGCTCTATCCAATCCGGTTCAATTTTGGCCACACAGCGCGCATATAGCTTGCTGGTATCCACCAGTTCTGCCGCAATCACCCACTTAGGCCGAGCTTTCTTAAGACTTGAGCCGGGTGCAATATGGAAACGTATGCCACGCGCTCCAGCGTATGATTCACTTTCGCCATCTTTGAAACCGATATTGCCTAGCAAGCCCGCCAGTAAAGCTTTATGGACTTGCTCATATGTAGCTTCCTTTTCGTTGCGCTTAAACCCCATTTCCTCAACAATTTCCAACAGTTGCCCGTGTAGCTCACGCCATTCTTTCAGTCGCAAAAATGAAAGGAAATTACTGTGACATTGATTCAGCAAATCCTTATTGGATTTTTTAGTTTTAAGTGCATTGTCGAAAAAATCCCATAACTTGAGATACCCCATAAAATCTGAGCTATCAGCAGCAAATTTACTATGCGCCTGATCGGCTGCTTCGCGCTTATCCATTGGGCGCTCACGCGGGTCTTGAATACTTAAGACGCTAGCAATAATCAGAATTTCTTTTAAACAATGCTCACGTTTTGCGGCTAGAATCATGCGGCCTACACGTGGATCGAGTGGCAATTTGGCAAGCTGCAAGCCAGTTTCGGTAATTTGCCTTTGTGCGTTCACCGCGCCCAATTCTTGCAGCAGCAAATACCCATCGGCAATCAAACGTGAACTTGGTGCTTCAATAAATGGAAACTCAGTGACATCACCTAGCCGTAACGCCGCCATGCGCAAGATTACCGCGGCGAGCGAACTGCGTAGAATTTCCGGCTCGGTGAATTCATAGCGTCCGTTAAAATCTTCTTCGGAATAAAGCCGCACACAAATACCGTTAGAAACGCGCCCGCAACGTCCTGCACGCTGCTTGGCTGCTGCCTGAGATATTTTCTCTATCTGCAACTGCTCAACCTTGGCGCGCGGGCTGTAGCGATTCACCCGAGCCAAGCCAGCATCGATCACATATTTGATGCCCGGCACAGTGAGTGAGGTTTCTGCCACATTAGTCGCCAGCACAATGCGGCGCAAGCTGTGCGGTTTGAATATTTTTTGCTGATCTTCAATAGAAAGCCGTGCAAACAGCGGGAGCACTTCGATATGTTTGAGCTTGGCAGAGCGCCCTTGGTATTTGCGTAAATGGTCGGCGACATCGCGAATCTCGCGCTCGCCAGGCAGAAACACCAGAATATCGCCATCACCTTGACGCAGCAAATCGTCTGCTGCGTCTAAAATCGCTTCTTCGATAGCCTCTTCTTCGTCATCCTCCTCCAGCCAGCGCGCTTCGGTCTTTGCTTTACGTGCGATTCCAAATATCGTCTCGTCTTCTAAATCAAATTGTGCATTTTCAGCGTCAGCCGATTCTTTCGCACGGAACCCTGCTTTGCCGAGTGGCCGGTAACGAATCTCAACCGGATAAGTGCGACCAGAAACTTCAATCACCGGTGCGTCGTTAAAATGTTTTGAAAATCTATCTGCGTCTATGGTTGCAGAAGTCACAATGATTTTTAAATCTGGCCGTTTTGGTAATAATTGTTTGAGATAACCTAAAAGAAAGTCGATATTCAGACTGCGCTCGTGCGCCTCATCGATAATAATGGTGTCGTACGCATTCAGAAATTTATCGCCCTGTGTTTCGGCCAGAAGAATACCATCCGTCATCAGCTTGATGTAACTGGATTCTGAAAGTTTATCGTTAAAGCGCACCTTGTAGCCGACCACTTCACCCAAAGGGCTTTGCAGTTCCTGCGCGATACGGCTAGCCACAGAGCGCGCTGCTATACGGCGCGGCTGTGTGTGGCCGATTAAACCAGAAACACCACGGCCAAGTTCTAGACAGATTTTCGGCAACTGGGTGGTTTTGCCACTGCCTGTTTCACCGCACACAATCACGACCTGATTTTTCTTTATAGCTTCAGAAATTTCATCACGTCGGCTTGAAACAGGCAGTTCTAGCGGATATTCCGGCTTAGGTAAACTGGCTAAGCGCTGTTGATATTTCTGCTGAGATTTGTGTATTGTTTGTGAAATTTCACCCAAAAGGCGTTGTGCCTTTGATATCGAATTTTCATTAGCCAACCTCTGCAAATCAGCCACATCACGCAGCTTGCGACGCAAACCATGACGATCCGACAACATACAGATTTGCAACACTGTTTCTAGATTGGCAGGATTTAATACAAAAGATTGCTGATTCACAAGTTTATTGGCATTCATAAAAGTAGAATTTTATCATGCGATCTGCATGCTCCTTCAGGAATCAACCAATATGACAGCCCAAGGATAGAAAGTACTATTTGTATAACATATGTAGGCTATTTCTTGACGTTATTCAAAATTTCCAAGTTGTAACTCGCTTTGAAATTATGATTATCCAGCGCCAGTGCTTTAAGGTAGTGTTGGCGCGCTTTGTCAGGCTGATCTGCAAGAAAATAAGCATAACCAAGGTTATTATGTACTCTTGCTTTATTGGGCGAAAGTTTGGCCGTAGCCTGCCATAACGCAACCTCGCTGCGATAATCAAGATTACGCATGATGGTGAGCGTACTGGCTAAAATCAACAAAACAAAGCTCACCAAAATAAATTGTCTTGAGGTAAAAAAAATCGCCATTTCTGCCACCAAGGCCATTAGCATAGGCCAGCTTACCAAGTAAAGCTGCCTCTCGTTGGCGATATCCAGCCTTGGGGCAATCAAATACACAAGAAAGAGATGGATCATTACCCAACCCAGAGCAAAAGCTAGCCAAGGCCTCTGTTTAAGGCGCTTCACCAAAATAAAAGAGGCAATGATAATGGTACAAATCAGTCCAAGGTTGAGTTTAGACGTTGCATTAAGCCCGGTTAAGTCAGGGTCTATATTAAGCCATAACGGACAAAGCCATTGCCCCAGCAGGTAGATTGTCGCATTGGCCTGCACTGCCAAATTTGACCAACCATCATGAATGGCTAGGCTGCGGGCAAGATGATGTGAGTAATTGGTATCCATAAAAAACAAGGTAATGCCAGCTGCCAATACCAGCCAGTTTGCCCATGCTTGAGTGATTGAGCTGCGCCATGTGCCGCCGCTGGCAAAGTGAATAAGCAGCAAAGCCAGTGGAAATGTGACTGCCACCTCCTTGACTGCAAGTGCAGCAATAAAGAGTAAAGGTGTCACAACATGGAGGTAAAACCGGTTCTGTCTTTGCCGTCCTGCGAGATAGCTCAACATCCCGCCCAGATAGAACAGCGTCATCAGTGAAGTCGAGCGTCCACTGATATATGTGACTGCCTCGGTATGGATTGGATGAACAGCGAACAAAAGTGCAGTAACTATGCTGATCGACATTGTGAGGGATATTGTTCTATCTGTGTAGCGCATAAAAGTCATTGTCAGAAGCCAGACCAGAATCGTGTTGCCGCTGTGTATCAACAGATTTGTTAGATGGAAACTTGTTTCACGTCGGCTATAGACCCAGTCACCCAGCATCCAGTCGAACGTATAGCTGAGCTTGAGTAGCGGACGTATGCCGCGCCCAACATCCGACCACCAAGATCGCCAAGAGTGAACAACAGCGTTATTGACAATGACGTTGTAATCATCGAACTGAAATACACCCCCTAGCAATGCATTAGTGTAAACGACCAATACAACTGCGATTAACAGTAAAGTGCCTGATAACTTACCGGGTAGGTACATAACTAAAAGCGAGATCAAGAATGTCCGTCGCATCCCACCAGCGATTAGGAGCGTTCAGCAGCACCAGAAGCACGTGTTTTTGATTGCGGATTGCGTAAGCAATCAGGCATTTGCCGGCTTTGCTGGTATAGCCTGTCTTTAATCCTGTAATGCCGTCATAACGACCGATCAGTGCATTTTTATTCGTGAGCTGGTAGCTGTGTTTTCCGTCAATCGATCTGATTTTTGTACCTGGAAGTTTTACAGTTGACTGGATAAATCTATTTTCCAATGATTGGTTAGCCAACCTAGCAAGGTCGTTTGCGCTGGAGTAATGCTTGTCTGCATCATGTCCGCAGGCATTTTGAAAATGCGTATCCAGCAATCCCATTTGCTTTGCGCGATCATTCATCAAACTCACAAACTTTTTTTCGCTACCAGCCACATGGTCTGCTAGGGCATGGCATGCATCGTTGGAGGAGTTGAGTAAAGCGGCCTTGAGTAAGTCTTCAACATAGAATTTACTATTGAGCTGCAGCCCTAAACGGCTACCGGATTCTTTTACAGCAGTCTGGCTGATATTAACTGCAGCATTAAGGGGTGTACTTTCAGTCACCAGCAAGGCCATCATCAGCTTTGTCAAACTAGCGGGAGGCAACCGCGTGTACGCCTGTTTTTCCCATAACGTCGTGTTATTTACTTGCACCAGATAGGCGCTTGCGACACTCGGAAAAGGATTGGGTTCTGCCAGCGCACAACGCCACGCCAGCAGGAGCCCAATCAGCAGAAACTTCATGTGCAGCTAGAAACCGAAAGCATCCTTCAGGCCTTTGAGTGCCTTCTTGCCTGTTTCCACAGCATCTTTACCTGCGTTATCAGGATTGCTTGTGGAGCTTTGTCCGGATGTACCCGAGCTTGATCCAGGATCAGTGCTTGTTGAGGAATCGCCTGATGAATTCATATCAGCGCCAGCCAAGCACTTCGCTTTGTCGCCGGGCGAAGTAAACTCGCGACCGGAGCATGCTTCTTCGCGCATTTTTGTCCGCAAGGTTTTAGCTTCGGCAGGGCAATGAGCCCCCAGCAGATTAATATCTTTGCGGTTATTGGCGTTTGCCTTGCAAACGGAGCTACGCAAGGACTCGGAGCTACCTAAACCGCACGACTTGATTGTGCCATTCTGTTGCTCTTTTGTCTGAACAGTAAGGAGATTGTAATATCCTAATTCATTATTCTGCATCCTGCGCTTTATCAAGGTACATGCCTGATCTTTTTGGGCAGCGCACAAGGCACCTTTTTTGTGATACGTATCATAAGAAACAGCTGCGGCTGCAGCATCGTCTTCGGTCTGATAGTATTCCTTATTACTTAGATCGCAGCTTTTTTGTACTTGTGCCATGGCAGCTTTCATTTTTTCATCAGTTTGACAGCTACCACCGATACGGATGCCCTTGGAGTTCATTTTCATTGTGCCATCTTTGGTGTTCATCAGCATTTCGCTAGTGAAAGTATCCTTGGTGCGCGTTTGCTTGCCGGTGCCGGTTGAGCCATCCTTGCAGCTCGCCTTCCAGGTGGAACCGTTAGGGATGCGTTTGATATCACTGATTGTGCAGTCTTTATCCACACCGGTCGGCGTACCATCATCCTTAAGCGGCATACATTCTTTCGAGGTTTGTCCCGGCATGGACATACCCATTCCCTCCATAGATGTAGTGAGCTCCCAGTATTCACCAGGCGCTGCATGGGCGTTAATGGAAAACAGTATCCAGCAAGACAACAGATAAAACATATATTTTTTCATGATATATCCTTATTTTTAACGAAAAAGCACTTATTCCGATCGTCACAAAAAACACTCAAGCCATGTTCTAATGCAAATAACCCTCTATAACTCTACCCCTTTTTGATGGCAAGCAAAAGAAGTCATTATTGATGGTGCAAAGTCGAATTAACTAACAAACCTACCATGCAGTGATTCTAAATTAAGCGCTTGCAGAATCGCCTCCAGCCTCGTCTGTGCATTTTTACGTGGCTGACCCATATAATTAGCAATGATCAGCTCGTTTTTCATCGAGTGTTCCCAGCCAACCAATTCTGTAACAGTCACGTTGTAGCCCGCTGCTTCTAGCTGCAGGCAGCGCAGTACATTGGTGATTTGGCTGCCGAATTCTCGGGTGTGAATCGGGTGACGCCAAATCTCGGAAAGCGGCGTTTTGCCGAAACTTTCGTTTTTGTGTTTGCGTAGCACTTCCGCCACCTCTGCCTGACAGCAGGGAACCAGCACAATATATTTGGCATGTTTTTTTAGTGCAAACTGTATTGCATCATCCGTCGCCGTGTTGCAGGCATGCAACGCCGTGACAATATCCACCTTCTCAGGAATCTTATTTGAGCGAATAGATTGCTCAACTGTTAAATGCTCAAACCGCATGCGCTCAAAACCGCATTCTGCGGCCAAAGCCTTGGATTTTTCGACCAAGTCCGCACGTGTTTCGATGCCGATCACCTCACCCACATTCAATTGTTTGAGTAATAAATCATACAAAATAAAGCCTAGGTACGATTTACCCGCGCCATGATCGACCAGCACAGGATTTTGATTGTGAGCCAACACCTCGGCAAAAAGCGGCTCAATAAAATTCACCAAGTGATACACCTGTTTGAGTTTGCGACGACTATCCTGATTCAGCTTTCCATCGCGCGTGAGTATATGCAACGCTTTTAGCAGTTCGAGCGACTGATTGGGTTTTATTTCTGGGATTTGCATGATGCTATTTTAATGTAAAAACAAATTATCCACAGACAAACACGGATGCCTACAGATAATAACTTTGCATTTGCTTCTAAATGTTAAAATGCACATATAGCAACAAAGTCTTAACTGATAAGAAAAGGAATTAGATGGCAATTCAGTGGTATCCGGGTCACATGACTCAAGCCCGTAAAAAGGCGGAAGAAACCATGGAGTTTACCGACATTGTCATCGAAGTGTTGGATGCGCGCGTGCCCGCCGCCAGCCATAATCCGATTATTGATGAAATGCGCCTGTTTCGTCAGCGCCCACAATTAAAAATACTCAACAAGGCAGATTTAGCGGACCCAAAAGTAACGCAGGATTGGCTTAATTATTTTAATTCGCAACCCAATACCAAAGCCGTAGCACTGTCGTGCAAAAAACCTGGTGACGCGAATAAAATCCCTAAACTTTGTTTAGGCCTTGCACCGCATCGCGGCACACACTTAAAGCCGCTACGCATGATGATTATGGGTATTCCCAACGTGGGAAAATCCACATTAATGAATGCGCTGCTCAATCGCCGTGTAGCTAAAGTAGGCGACGAACCCGCAGTGACCAAAAGCCAGCAACGCTTTGATTTGAGCGAAACCATGAGCATTACCGACACACCCGGCATGATGTGGCCAAAAATTGAATATGAGAGCGATGGTTACATGCTGGCGGCCAGTCATGCCATTGGCCGTAACGCGGTCATTGATGAAGACGTGGCGCTGTTTTTGGCAGACAATTTGCTCAAAACCTACCCTGCCTTACTGAATGCGCGTTATAAACTTGATGCTATGAAACTGGATGTAAGTAAAATGGATGGTGTTGATTTGCTTGAAGCCATAGCTAAGCGTCGCTCTTATAAGCGCCACGATGGGCTTTGGGACACTGAAAAAACCGCAGTTGCTTTTTTAACTGATTATCGTAGCGGCGCGATTGGACGTGTAAGCTTAGAAAGCCCAAGCTCAAGACTGACAATGATCGCTAACATATCCACTAAACCTGCCTCTTCAGAAAGACACGAGGATTAGCGGCACTGGCCCAATGCAATTTCTGCTTGTGTGCATTTTCGTTCCGAACCTTGTTTAATACTTTCGGTAAAAGTTTCCCATCCAGATTTTTCTTTCTCTGGCTTTTTCTCAACTTTAGTTTCTGCAGGTTTTTCAGCGCCTTCTGCTCTGTTCAACTTTTCTACTTTGTTTGCAGCCTTTGTCGGCGCTTCAGTTTTTTTCACAGTTTTATTATTGGTTTTTTTCTGATTAGTATCAGTCTTAACCGGCTCCACTTTTGGCGGAGCTGCTTCAACAGTTTTGTTTGGCAGCGAGCCGTCATCTTCCTTGGTATTCAGTGTGGTTACAGGTTTCGAAGGGAGTTCTGCAACTACCGGCTTCTCTAATATAATTGTCGGATCAACCGGAGTAGATACCAATTTAGCCAAAACAAAAAACACTGCAATCACCATCAAGCTTAGGGCAGCATATTTCCAATTAATTTGGCTTACTATTGATTGCCCATTGCCTGACTGTAAATCATCTGTAGTAATGACTACGGGTTCCTCTTTCGCGGATTGATCCTTAAGCAAGCGCACCGAATAGACCTCATGCTCATGCGCATGCATATCATTGTACTCAAACATTTCTGAGATTTCCTTCGATAGCTTAGAAGCCACCTCATAATATGCGCGCGAAACCAAAATTTGGTTTGGTTTCGCAAAACTCATAATCCGATGCGCCTCATCAAGACCCTCACCCACTATATTAGGCTGATTATTACCACCTAACACGCGCACCGGACCTAAATTAATGCCGAAGCGCATATATAGTGGCGCCGAGCTCTGACTGTTGTCTTTCAATATTTCGTCGCGAATGGTAAGTGAGATAAATAACGCATCTTCTAGCGCATCTTCTAATGGGCCGTTACAAACTATCACCGAGCCGTCGCCAATATCCAAAATGGTGCGGTCATCTTGTGCAATATCAACAACTGCATGATTAATTAAATTATTTAGCCGGTTTTTAACTTCCAGCTGCTCAGCATCTGTCTTTTTTGAGAAATCAATAATATCTATAGAAACAATGCTGCAAATAGAAGTTTTATTGGCTTTACCATTCATAATTAGCTTTCAAATAAACGTACCAAATAATCGATGTAAATATTAATCCACGTAGGATATTAGACTTTTTTTATGATTGTTGCTTACTGCCTCGTGTAATCTGCGTGTAACTCATCACGCGATTTCGCCCACTATTTTTAGCAGCATACATGGCACTATCCGCTGTGGCTACCAATCCTTTAAAGTCGTAACCCGCACGTACTGAATCTGCAACGCCGATACTCACTGTGGTTTTTATCTCTGTTCGATTCATTTTTAATGGACTCGCTTCAATGCCTGCACGTATGCGCTCAGCCAAACCTATAGCATCGCTCTCAGTAGTGTTTGGCAAAAATACACAGAACTCCTCACCTCCGTAGCGACCAAGCACATCGCTGGAGCGCAATATGCCAGCGATCTCCTTGGCCAGATGTCTTAAAACATCATCACCAGTCAAATGTCCATACTTGTCATTGACTTTTTTAAAGTGATCAATATCTATCATCAATACCGCCATGCTCAGGTTGATGCGCTTACAAATATCATGCATCTTTAAGGCGGCTTCTTCCAGACCTCGTCTGTTTAAGGTGCCAGTAAGACTATCAATAGTCGCCATCGACTCAAGGTTCTGACTCAGTTTATAACTGAGCATTAATACGAATAAACTTGATATAAAAAACTGTGAAACAGCACCCAGCATGAAAGTATAGGCATTGACCGGCCAGGCAGCAAAGGAATCGAATACTGCTAGATCTACCCGTGCAGCATAAAACACGCGGCCTAACATTAATATAGCCATCAGCAAATACAGACTGGAGGTAATCCAGTATAAATTACCTACAATACCCTCATCGCGTGAAAACGTAAGTCGGGCACAATAAAGATAAATTGCAGAAAAAATGATTGCACCTAGTATCACCGCGACACGGATATCACTTCCTGTGAGCATAAAATATGCATCAATAGCCATCAGTACAAAAAATATGGCGATTGGAATTCGATGATCGGGAATTTTTCCAACAAATGCCTGAATGCCATTGATATATAAACTTAAACCCGCACCAATTAAGGCCAAGCCAGGTAAAAAAAGCCGCTTCGGCGCATCTAGCTGCATCAACACCAGTATCATGCCTAAGCCAATCACCAGATTGCCTACTGCCCAGTAGCCTGGCCCTCGCACTTCTTTGTGATGCGTGCGTGTAATGGCCAGCAGCATTGAAAGCATGAAGGTCAGCAGCATAGACATAAAAACAATAGTTTTTAGATCAAACTTTGGCATCACAAATTAGCATCTTTAGGAAACAAAAAATATTTTCAGCAAAGAGATAAAACTTAAGGGTTAATTTTTATTAAACAGTTACAATCATACTATAAACACTTAGTTGATAAATAGTTAGCCTGGCAGAATGTCTTGTCGGGTTCTTTCAAAAGTCTATTCAAAAAACATGTTAAATAGTCTAAATTCACCCCAGCGTGAAGCGGTAAAGTATCTCGATGGCCCATTGCTGGTGCTGGCTGGCGCTGGTAGCGGAAAAACACGCGTGATTACCCAAAAAATCAGCTATTTGATTGATGAGGCAGGTTACAACCCGAAAGAAATCGCCGCGATTACCTTTACCAACAAGGCTGCGCGTGAAATGCAGGAGCGTGTAGGCAAACTGATGCAGGGTAAAAGCACCAAAGGCTTGACTGTGACAACTTTTCACTCGCTTGGCCTGCAAATGCTGCGTGCAGAAGCTGCTTTACTAGGTTACAAGCCGCAGTTTTCCATACTGGATTCATCCGACAGTTTTAAGATTGTGGCCGATATTTTGGCGACGACTGATAAACAGCTGTTACGCAAAACGCAGTGGCAGATTTCTAACTGGAAAAACGCGTTTACCAACCCGGACCAAGCCAAAGCACAAGCCGATGAGGAATTGACGCATGCGGCTGCCAAAGTATACCAACTTTATCAGCAAACGCTCAAGGCCTATCAGGCAGTTGATTTTGACGACCTGATTAAGCTTCCGGTCGAGCTTTTTGAACAGCACGAAAGCGCATTGAATAAGTGGCAAGGCAAGCTGCAATATTTGCTGATAGACGAATACCAGGATACCAATGCCTGCCAATATAAACTGGTAAAAATGCTTACGGGCTTGCGTGGCCAATTCACTGCAGTGGGTGACGATGACCAGGCGATTTACGGATGGCGCGGTGCAGATGTGGAAAATCTGCGCCAACTAACCGAAGACTTCAGTAAGCTTAAAGTCATCAAGTTAGAGCAAAATTACCGCTCTACCGTGCGCATTCTACGTGCCGCCAACCAGGTCATCAGCAACAACCCTAAGCTGTTCGAGAAGAAACTATGGAGCGATCTTGGCACGGGCGATATGATTCAAGTTTCTGCCCAGCAAAGCGAAGAAGCTGAGGCTGAGTCCGTCATCATGAAATTGCAGGCGCATAAATTTGAAAACCGCACCAAATTTATGGATTACGCCATTCTCTACCGTGGCAATCATCAGGCACGCATTTTTGAACAGCAATTGCGCAACCATAAAATTCCTTACACTATCTCGGGTGGACAATCATTTTTTGATAAAGCTGAAATTAAAGATTTAGTCAGCTATTTGCGCTTAATTGCTAATGAGGATGACGACCCTGCCTTTATCCGTGCGGCAACTACGCCAAAAAAAGGTATCGGCAATACTACGCTTGAGCGCCTTGGCGAATATGCCAGCGCGCACAAAATGTCGCTATTCGCAGCAGCATTTGAGCAAAGCTTTCAAACTGAAATCGGTAACAAGCAATTAGATGATTTACTAAATTTTTGCCAGTACATCAACAAGTTGCAAGCCCGCGCAGTACGTGACCCGGCAGGTGAAGTGCTGAATGATTTGCTCACCACGATTCAATACGAAGCATTCTTGTATGACTCTGAGGAGCCGCGTGCCGCTGAAAGCAAATGGGGCAACGTGCTTGAATTCATCGAATGGCTCACCAAAAAAGGCGAAGGCAGCACCGAGTATGGGAACGAATCTGACAGCAAAACTTTACTTGAGCTCACACAAATGGTATCGCTGATGAGTATGTTGGAAGGTCGCGAAGACGGTGAGCCGGATGCGGTAAAACTCTCCACCCTGCACGCAGCTAAGGGTCTGGAGTTTGGGCATGTATTCCTCATTGGCGTGGAAGAAGGCATTCTGCCGCATCGCGAATCTGTTGATGCGGCCACTACAGACCCGAGCCGCATCGAAGAAGAGCGCAGATTGATGTATGTAGGTATCACGCGTGCACAAAAATCTCTCAACATATCATGGTGCAAAAAACGTAAACGCGCGGGCGAAATAGAAATGTGCGAACCCAGCCGATTTATCGCAGAATTGCCAAAAGAGGATGTACGCCATTTTGGCAACCCGTTTAACGACCCGGAAATAAGTAAAGACTTTGGTAAATCCAAAATGGCCAATATTCGCGCCATGCTGGCAAATAAATAGAGAGTAATATTCAACCATGCCTTACATCACCTTAGATAACGCCTGTCTTGCCTTTGGGCACCACGCCCTGCTCGACCACGCTTCTTTTCAACTGGATGCAGGTGAGCGTGTTGGCCTGATTGGGCGTAATGGCGCGGGCAAATCCAGCCTGCTGAAAGCCATTGCAGGCACGATCAAGCTTGATGAAGGTACGGTATGGCGTGCATCGAATGTACGCGTAGTGTATGTGCCGCAAGAGCCGGAACTGGACACTACACATACTGTATTTGAAGCTGTGGCCGAAGGTTTAGGCGCATTGCAGCAGACCATTATTGATTACCACCAGGTCACGCACGATATGGGTATGCCCAATGCGGATATCGATGCGCTGATGACCAGAATGCAAACCCTGCAGCACGATTTAGATGCACAAAATGGCTGGGCAGCCCAATCGCGCGTGGAAACCGTATTGAGCCGCTTAAAACTGGATGCGGATGCGCTGGTTTCAACACTCTCCGGCGGTTGGCGCAAACGTGTAGCACTTGGGCGTGCACTGGTAGCCGAACCAGAAGTTTTGTTATTGGACGAACCGACCAATCATTTGGATTTAGAAGCCATCGAGTGGCTGGAAGACTTATTATTGGGCTTTAATGGCAGCGTGCTGTTTATTACCCACGACAGGCGCTTTCTGGATAAGCTGGCTACCCGCATTACTGAATTAGACCGTGGAAAACTGACTGACTTTGTGGGCAACTTTACACAATATCAGGCTAAAAAAGAAGAGTTGTTGGCTGTTGAAGAAACACATGCTGCCAAATTTGATAAGTTTTTAGCGCAAGAAGAAGTTTGGATACGCCAAGGCATTAAAGCACGCCGTACCCGCAACGAAGGCCGCGTGCGCCGATTGGAAGCCTTGCGCCTGGAACGCGCTGCACGCCGCGAGCGCCAGGGCAATGTGAAGTTGAATCTTGATGCAGGCGAACGTAGCGGCAAACTGGTTGCGGAGCTGGAAAATGTAAGCAAGGCTTATGGCGATAAAGTTCTGATTAAGAACTTCAGTACACGCATTTTGCGTGGCGATAAAATTGGCTTGCTAGGACCAAATGGAATTGGCAAAACTACCCTGCTCAAACTGATTCTGGGAGATATTGAACCGGATAGCGGCAAAATCACACGCGGCACAAAAATCAATGTGGCCTATTTTGACCAGATGCGTGAACAACTGGATGAAGAAGCAACACTGGCAGACACCATTAGTCCAGGCTCTGACTTTGTCGAAATAGGCAACGAACGCAAACATGTGATTAGCTATTTGGAAGACTTTTTGTTCCCACCGCAGCGTTCGCGTTCACCTGTCAAATCGCTTTCCGGCGGCGAGCGTAACCGCCTGTTACTAGCACGCCTGTTTGCCCGCCCAGCCAATGTGCTAGTACTGGACGAGCCGACTAACGACTTGGATATTGACACGCTGGAGCTATTAGAAAGTTTATTACAGGAATTTAATGGTACCCTGTTTTTAGTGAGTCACGACCGTGCTTTTTTGGAAAATACGGTGACGCAGGTCATCGCATTTGAAGGCAATGGCGTGCTCACCGAATTTGGCGGCGGTTATGACGACTGGCAGCGTTATACAGCGCAACGTGAAGCTGAAAAATTGATACAAGCGAAAACCATTGTTCAAAAATTTAATACAAAAGATACTTCCGCGAAAACTTCTAGCAAACTTAGCTTCAAAGAGCAAAAAGAGTTAGAAGCCTTGCCAGCATTGATTGAACGATTGGAAGCTGAACAAACAAGCATCAATCTAGCGCTTGCCAATACTGATATCTACCGAAATGAACCAGAAAAAGTCAAAGCACTTCAGGTGCGTTTAATCGAAATAGAAACAGAAATTGAAGCTGACATGCAACGTTGGGAAGCGCTTGAACAGCGCATGTGAATGCTAACGACACTGAGGTTGGCGCAACGATTCATTGCCTATAGATTTTTAGCATAATGGTGTTAGCAAGTTGCAAAAAGTAAATCAAAATTACATGGGAGCAGATCATGATTGCAATCACTCTAATTAACGGCCTGCTGGTTGGTACAGCGGTCATAATTCATTATGAAGCACTCAATCGGCTATCCATGCTGATACCTAAACTGCCCATACATCCCAGGATTAGGGTGTTGTTCGGGGTTTTTGGTGCGTTATTTGCCCATATTGTAGAGATGTGGGTGTTTGCTTTTGGTTACTACTATATGGTGCATTCAGCCAAGTTTGGCTCGCTCAATGGCCACTTCGATGGCAGCCTGCTAGATTGCAGCTATTTTTCTTTTGTCACATACACATCACTCGGCTTCGGCGACATCACACCTGCAGGAAATATCAGGTTTCTAGCAGGGCTTGAAGCACTGACAGGTCTAGTGCTCATCACATGGACAGCATCTTTCATGTTCATAGAGATGCGAAAATTCTGGAAAGAAAATAGAGAATAGCCACAAGATGTCGGAACAAAATAATAATTTAACAAAAGTTCTCGTTTAAAGCCTTTAAGTTTTAATTTATTTTTTGATTTATCTCAATATTAAAGTTTTGAACATGACACAGACTTTAACATTAGGGCTGTTTATCCAAGGTCTTATATGTAAGGTACATTTTATTAAACTTTGCCAGATACTCAGTCAACAACAATCGTCAAAATCTAAAAAATAGGTTTAACACATGGGACAAGAAGTAAACCAAATATCGTTCACTACCAATGATTTTAAGTCATTTAACGATCATTTATGTGCAGAAACAAAAATCCTGGAAACCATGTTGGAAAATAATGAATTTAACGATGCGTCCACAGTTACAGGGTTTGAATTAGAAGGTTGGCTAGTCGATCATAATTATTTCCCTGCACCAATTAATCAGGAGTTTTTACAACGAATTGCTGATCCGCTTGTTGTTTCAGAGTTATCTCTTTTCAACATCGAGCTTAATGGCACACCCCAGGCACTAAAAAAAAATGCGATGAGTCTGTTACAGAAAGAATTGGAGCAAACTTGGTGTAGGTGTCGGCAAACCGCAAATGAAATGGAATCGTCATTGATTCTGATAGGTACACTACCTACGCTTCGTAATTCAGATTTAACCATGGCCAATATTTCGCCCATGAAGCGATATCTCGCGCTGAATGAACAAGTACTTAAGGCTCGTGGCAATAATCCAATTAAATTAAATATAAAAGGTCGTGAGCATCTTCATGTTACGCATCACGACGTTATGCTGGAGGCTGCAACAACTTCTTTTCAAGTACATTTACAAACACCGATAGATACGTTTGTACGTCACTTTAACGCATCTATAATTTTGTCAGCACCTATTATCGCGGCAACAGCTAACTCCCCTTATTTATTTGGCGTAGATCTATGGGATGAAACCAGAGTTCCATTATTTGAGCAGGCGATTGCAGCCTGTGATCTAGCGGGTAATTCACGTGTAAGTTTTGGAGAGGGTTATATCACCTCCTCAATAGATTGCTTTAAATATAACCAAGCTAAGCAGCCCATATTACTTCCAATTCTTTTTGGTGACCCGTCTAAGCAACTAAAACATCTACGTCTTCATAATGGCACAATCTGGCGTTGGAACAGGCCTTTAATCGGATTCAATGACGAGGGCAAACCGCATGTTCGTATTGAGCATAGAATAATGCCTGCAGGGCCAAGCATTGTAGACATGATTGCTAATGCCGCACTTTATATTGGCGCTTGCAGTTCTTTGGCTTTGCTTAGTGAGCCTGCGGAATCCAAACTTAATTTCGCGCAGGCGCGTAGCAATTTTTACGAAGCGGCCCGCAGTGGCCTACAAGCTGAAATCATCTGGCTTGATAACAAATTACACAATGTTCGGGATTTATTACTGCATCAGATAATTCCGATGGCAAGTTCAGGGCTTGAGGCTTTAGGTATTGATGCAGATGAACGTGATTATTATATTAATATTTTGCGCGCGCGCATTGAGAGCAGGCAAACTGGAGCACAGTGGCAAAGAGACTTCATAGGACGATATGGTTCTAATTTCTTTAATATGACAGCAAATTACTTGCACCATCAGCAAAGCGGAAGGCCTGTATACGAATGGGAGATATAAAATTATTCGATACTTTGCAGTCAATTCCAGAAGGCTTTCTTGATATCAGTGCACGTAACCTCCATAAGCTTTTGAAGAAGCCTACACTTATCCATTTATCTGGTCGCCAGAGCCCTTCACTTTTTGTAAGCATTTTGCTTCATGGCAATGAAGACACAGGCTTAAAGGCTCTGCAGGCTGTACTTAAAAAATATGCAAAGCAAACTCTACCTCGTGGACTTTCAATTTTTTGCGGCAACATTGAAGCTGCACGCATGGGGCTTAGAAGGCTGGACAACCAACCAGACTACAACCGCATATGGCCAGGGACCGATGAACCATCAAGCGCTGAGACGGCAATGGCTGGTGCTGTTGTTGCCACCATGCAGCGACGTGGTGTTTTCGCTAGTATTGACATCCACAATAATACCGGACTTAATCCTCATTACGGCTGTATTAATAAACTTGACCCAGCGTATCTACATTTGGCAGCTTTGTTTTCGCGGACCACAGTATTTTTCCGACGACCATTAGGTGTTCAGTCTATGGCTTTGTCTGAATTATGCCCGGCTATTACTATTGAATGTGGCAAAGCCGGCAGCTTAGAAGGTGAGGCTCATGCAGCCAGCTTGATTGAGGCAGTACTGAATTTATCTCATTTCCCTATGCATGATCCAGCAGCCAGTGATCTTGATATTTTTCACACAGTCGGCATCGTTAAAATCCCTGAATCAATAAGTTTTTCATTTGATGAAGAGGACGTAGAGCTTCAATTTAATCCAGATATAGATCATATGAATTTTTGCGAGCTTTCTGCAAATACAGTGTTAGCAAAAACTAAAAACTCAGATGCGACCCCCCAAGTCATTAGCGAATCTGGTGAAGATATTACAAAAGAATATTTTGAAATTGTTAACAATCAATTAGTAACCAAAAAATTGGTAATGCCTTCCATGCTTACACTTGATAAGCGAGTCATCCGACAAGACTGCCTGTGTTATTTGATGGAGCGCTATTCATTAAAACCTAAATGCTAGTTATAAATTATAATTTTATTTATAGTTGTTTTGCTGAGGTAGGCTTTTGTTGTATGGCTTATATTTAGTATATTTATAGCTAACAAAAACAAAATGCAACAATTTAACATTAATAACTTTTGTATTAATATGGCTTATTAGATTGCTACGGGCTGCTATTTGGCGCCCTCGACACGAATCGAACGTGTGACCCTCCCCTTAGGAGGGGGATGCTCTATCCACTGAGCTACGAGGGCGGCTCGTAGCCTATATTTTCTCACAATTATTTGATTGATTTTATTGTTTGAAAACTATTTAATAGTCCATTGCTCTAAGTTTTATTTATTAGAAATCCATGTCGATGAAAATTACTCTTTTTAGCCTCATTTTACTGATTGCCTTTTTAGGATATAGAGGTATCAGTATGGCTGGCCCAGCCCCAATAATTGGCGAAAAAGCGCCCGATTTCAGCCTACCTGATGCCAAAGGCGAAGTGCGTAGCTTAGCCAGTTTTAAAGGTAATTGGCTGGTGCTTTATTTTTACCCGAAGGATGATACGCCTGGTTGCACTAAGGAAGCTTGCAGTTTTAGGGACGACTTGCACAAACTGGAAAAGCTAGGTGCAAAAGTAGTTGGCATCAGTGTGGATGACAGCAAATCTCATGCAGAATTTGCTAAAAAATACAACTTGCCGTTTCCGCTACTTAGCGACATAACAGGCGCAGTTGCTAATAAATATGGTGCGCTCACCAATTTAGGCATTATTAAAATAGCCAAGCGTTACACATTTTTAATTGACCCTGATGGGGTTTTGAAAAAATCCTACTTTAGCGTTGACACCTCACGCCACTCACAGCAAATCATTGATGATTTAAGCATGCTTCAGCAAAATAAATCTTAAAGGAATAGCACAGAATGACTAAGATTTTTCTACTGGCTTTACTGACAACACTTATGACAGGCTGTGCCAGTCAGGCACAAATCGCCAAACTGGAATCGTATGAATGGACTGAGTTTACCTGCAGCGGTTTTTTAACTTGGAACGACTGCAGACAAGAAGCGCGCACCATTTGTCCCAAAGGGTTTTACATCGCTGATCAATTAGAAAATTATACTATTCAGCGCCGTACCGTGAGCATAGCATGTAAAAAATGATGCTTCAGAGGCCGCATGGATACTGGCTTGCAGGGCAGTTAATGTTGGATGGTTTTGGTGCCCGGGGCCGGAATCGAACCGGCACGACCGTAAAGTCGAGAGATTTTAAGTCTCTTGTGTCTACCAATTTCACCACCCGGGCGGGAGATTGTTACAGAATTTGGTGCGGTGCGTATTCTATCACTCTTAAGCCAGTTTTGATTAGCTATCCGCAAAAAACAGGCAAAAAAAACACATTGCTTTTAAAATAATGTGTTGTTAGATTCTGTTTAAATTTTAAAAACTACTTAATGACTAACTCTCGTACTATTTGCCATTGGCTTCCGATTTTCTCAAACTGTAATTCTTTATTTACTTTATCTGCAAAACCTTTTGTTGCGATTCGCTTAGCGGCACAAACCTCACAACCTGCGGCATCCTTGGCTTTTTTAAGCAACTTGTAAGTTGTAACGCTGTAATCCTGATCAAATACGGCTTTAGCTTTATCACCATCGCAAGTCACCTGCATATTGCTTAACTCAAGATTGATTTTGCCAGATGTAGATAAACGTTGCTTGCGTTTTTTAGTCCATTCATCACGGCCCAGCGGTGGTTCCGGAGTAAACTTGTCTGCATAAAATTTGCTGTAAGTATCATAATCTTTATGTCGCCATGCATCTGCCCAGTTATTCACGCGCGCAGTCACATCCGCTGTGCTGCAAGCCAGCGCTGGCTTGGGTGTAGCGGTAGGCATCAATTGATTTGATACAGCTAGCGGTTTAGCGTCAGCCAGCAGTGCAGCTTTATCAACGTTTACCTGCACCGGCGCTACAGCCTCGCAGACATTAGCCGCATCCATATAATCTTCGCGAGTTACTTCTGGCAGCCCCTGGCGGGTAGAACCTATTTTGCTCAGCAATGCACCTTGGCTGGCATATAATCGTGCGTAAGCGGTCTGAATGTCATATTCAGTATTCGAATATGAACGTTTGGCCTGAAAGTATTCATTTTCCGTATCTAATAAATCCAGCAAGGTACGTTGACCAATATCAAACTGTTTGCGGTACGCTTCACGTGCATTTTCAATCGCTTTTTGATGCCTGTTACGATAATCCAATTGTTCTTTAAGCTGGATAATATCGTTATAAGCAATAGTCACCAGCTGACGCGTGTCAACACAGGCTTTATCTCGCTGATCATTGGCTGTATTTAATTTTTCGATGGTCTGATTGACTAATGATTTATCTGTAAAACCATTAAACAAATTAAAATTCATGGTAAGTTCTAACAGATCTGCTGCACTGGTGCTATTGCGACCATCAGAACTAGTACCTAAGTTCTTACGCGCTTGCAAATCCAGGCGCGGTAAATATTTGGCTTCTTTGGTTTTAACCTCATCCTTAGTCGCCTGAATATCCTCACTTGTAGACAAGATATCCGGGTTATGCAGATAAGCAACTCTTAACGCATCCGTCGCAGATGGCTCGACGCCTTCCTTATAAAACTCTGCCTGTTCCAATGTTTCGGATGGAATCTCACCTAGCAACCGCTGCATACGCGCTGTTACATCATGAAGATTCGTCGCTTCTGTCAATAAATTGGATTCTGCCAGCGCCAAACGACCTGAAGCCTGCTCTAAATCCACCTTGCGCGCAACACCTGCATCAACGCGCTCTTTAATACGATCATATAACTGCTTATGTACAACATAATTGGTTTTGGCATATTCAGATAATTGGCGATAGCGTTGCGTATCAATATACGAACGCATGAATTCCAGCGTGGTACTTTGCATGGCGCTTTGCAGCTCGAAATAGCGCACACGCTTAGCATGCCCTAAACGTTTGACTTCATTTGGCGTCGCAAGACCGTCAAAAATCATTTGCCGCAGTACCAGTTCGTTATTCCACGTAGGAATTCCCGTTCCGTTACTATTGCTTATACCTTTGATATCTTCTTGATTTCGGTAGGTTGATACGATATCTGCTTTTGGCAAGAATCCGCCAAACACAGCATCCTGCTCGTAGCCGGCGCCCAGATAAGCGTGATATTTAGCCTGAACTTCTGGATTGGATGAAATGACTTTTTCAACCATTTGTTTGAGCGTCACCAGTGGCTCAGCACTCACTGCTTGGCCAAATATTAATCCCGTCAATGCCAGTAATATTTTTATTTTTGTATTACTTATATTGAAATTCAAAATTGTCAAACCTTTACTCTTGTCTCCGCCAACATGGTAAACCTTAGTGTCAATTTGTCAACCAATGAAATATTGCTTGTAGTATTTCGCAATCTTCATGCCAACTTTTTGCCAATTATGCAACAAACATGAATATCAAAGACTTTTTGAGAAAATTAAGCTTAGTGGTTGATTAAACGATATTAAATCAAAAAGGGAATACGGCCTGTATGATAATTTGAAAATAAATTTCAAAAAAAAGGCCAACTTATCAAAAAGTTGGCCTTTGAGACTCACGCTAAATTAATTAACTAGTCAGTAATCAATTTATTATTTGTGAGCAGATTTTGAATAATTGCTTGATCGTCTGCAAAGCCAGTAACCAAATCAACACCTGTCAATGTGATTTTTTGGACATCTTTCGCAGGACTAAATCCATTTGAGAATCCACCATTATCACTAATGTGAATAACCGTGTTAGCGCCTACCACTTCAAAATGTAAGTATGAAGCCAAGTTGCCAGAGTCCACTCCGGTATGACTTTCACCTGAGAGCAAATCTCGCAAATCAAGCACATCACCACCTGATCCTGCTGCCGCAGGGTCAAAATCAGTAATCACATCGGTTGCCGGCGCGCTTGTGGTACCTCTATCGGCAAGTTCCCATCTAAACGTATCAACAACACCCATGCTGCCACCGGTTAAGGTGTCGTTCCCGGCACCGCCTAGAATTACATCCGCACCCAAGCCGCCATTAATGATGTCATTACCTGCGCCACCAGAAATATAGTCATCGCCATCATTACCACTCAGGATATCATTGCCGTCATCACCATAAATTTGATCTTTTCCCGTGCCGCCTGTGATTATGTCATTACCGGCATTACCGTAAAGTTGGTCATCATTGGCTCCACCATCTATCGTGTCATTACCATCACCGCCACGTACAATGTCATAGCCTGCACCTGCGTTAATCGTATCATCGCCAGCAAAGCCTGAAATATTTTCGTTTCTTCCAGTACCATTAATCGTGTTATTGGCAGATGTTCCAGCAATGTCATCAATGATATTGTTGAGTATCAAAATCGCATTGGATGTATCGCCGTCTGTATCAGTAATTGTGTAGCTGATGACTTCCGCTGCTGGTGCAGGCGTACCTGCGGTATCCAGAATAGTAGAATATCTCACTGCTGATATGCTGCCGTATGCACCAGGATACGAGCCCACACCTCCAGCATCAATCACAATCTTGCCAATGCCGGTAAGGCTTGCAGGCAGAACCACATTACCTTCAAGATTACTTGCAAATTGACCAATCAAGTCACCATGCACGTTATAGACGTTGTAATTGAAAGCGTTGGTACCGCCAAGATTACTATTCGATGTATCGACAGTAATCGTCACTCCCTGAACACCATGAGGATGGAGGCTGGTATCAAAAGTGATGACTAAACTTTCAAGGCTATCAATCCGGGTGTTCGTATTGCCTACAATACCCACACCATCTGCGTTAGGTGTATTAATAGCCGCACTGCCTTCTGCCGCACTTGTTCTTGCGATGCCGGTTAATGCCATGCCTGCTGTTGCAGCCGTTGTCACCAAGGCAGCACTTGTAAGCGTGTAATTGGTAGAAGCTCCAGTCACATTAGTCGAAAGCTCTGCTGTAGGCGGTGCATATCTATAGTACCCATCTTCATTAAACACCAAGGAAGACCCATTCGTTGCATGTGTCCAAGAAAGCGTATTAACGCCTCCGATAGTGGTAACTGTATAAGTACCGCCAAGCGCAGCCGTAGAACCAACAACAGCAGTAAGATTAAAAGTGACACCCTTGAATACAATGGAGCTCACAGCCCCATTATCACCGGGATTATCTTCACCGGAACGTCCTGTGCTAAATGAAGTTAATTGTAAACTATCGCCTCCATCAGTGCCGATTGCAGAAATCACATTACCCTCAAAGAATGAAGCATTACCCATCAGAGTATCTACGTCGTTATTGGCTTCTGGTTTACCATCTACAATCTGGATGGTTTGTTTACCAGAAGCTGTATCACCATCACCATCTGTCGCAACAAAGTTAATATCAAATTGTTCCCCCTCAGTTGCAAAACCGGCTGTTTGATAGGTATATTCGCCCGTTGTAAAGTTAAATATCAAAATACCATCTTCAAACCCATTGGCATTATTTAGAGTGAGCATATTACTTGTTAACGGGAAACCCGTTTGAGGCGTTCCACCACCAACAACAGTAATTTGACCGGTTGTTGGGTTGTAGTTAAATGTAACGTCAGCATCAGGAACATTGTCACCATTGGTGTCAAGGCGCATAACCAAGCTACTGATATAACCGCCATCTGCACCAAAATTCAGGCTAGAGCTTGCGGTACTGCCCGCAACAGAGCCACCGAAACTTGTAGGCACAGAAGCCAGCAATACGTCATCAAGTGTTGCAACGTTAGTCACAATAATCGCAGCGTCTTTTACACCACTGCCGTCGCTATCCACGTTGTGAATATTATTGAGTTCCGTTGGGTTAGAAATGTCTGATGCAATACCAATTGCATAAGACTTAATGCCATTGGTCGTTATGAAATTACGATAACCATTTGCAGCAGGATCGGTCGTGTCACCAACTGTAGGTACGCCATCAGAAATAAAGTAAACAGTGTTATTTTCTGAAGTATTTACCACGCCCATTGAGGTCATCACTTGCGTCAACGCAGCTTCGTAATTAGTGCCCCCGCCAACCGCAAAATTAAGAGGATTATTAAGCGCATTAATAGCATCTGCAGCAGTATTATATGTACCTCTATCTGCGGCAGTAGCATCAAAATCAATTAATGTGACACTGATATTGCCACCTTGGCTAAAATACTCGTTAATTACTGCAGCCACAGCCAACTGAGTGGCTTGCAAGCGGTTCATAATTGTCACTGTACCATCTGCGGCCACGCTCTTCACCTCGCCATCCATACTGCCAGAGCTATCAATCACAAAAACTAGATTAGTATCAGGCAAGGTAGCAGTCTGAACCTGAACAATCGCGTTTTGCACAGTAGGTACATCATCTACCACATCAACTGTCAGGGTTGAATTATCCACTTCGCCTGAGACCGAGTTAGTTAACGTATAATTCATGGTAAAGCTATCGTTAGTGCCTGCACCATCTGTGGTTCTGCCGACTAAATCAACCACATAATCACCCTTAACATTGGCACCAAAGTCTTGCGTGTAAACTGTTATGGTTGCGATTGCGCGTGAGCCGCTTGTTGTATCTGTAACGGTAACAGTCACCACACCATTGCCATCTGGCGCAGAAGCTGTAACCGTACCACCTGTAATAGTGCCGCCAGAGATTGTGAGATTACTAAAACCACTTACACCAGTATCGTTGGCTAACAAATTACCCGTTGCTCTCTCAATAGTTTGCGCCTCTTGCGTTCCGCCGGCTTGAGCACCAATGGCATTGATGCCAGACTCATAAACCGTAGCTGTGTCGTTATTTGTAGTAGTGGTAGTATCATAGTTCATGGTAAGCGTAGCACTTGAGGTGTCGCCGTCACTATCAGTCAAGGTATATGTAAACACGTCGGAAACACCAGATGGCTCTGGAATTACAGTAATGCCATCTACTCTGTAATGACTTCCTGCGGCAGTAGAGCGCACTACCACATAACTAAATGCCGTACCAGAAGATATATTGATGTTTGTTAAACCATCCGCATCACCTGCGGTCGTACCGGATGACACTATTGTCCCAGCCGCGTTATAGGTTTCCCATGTCGCTACTTCACCAGTAAATAAATTACTTAACGCGATACTGGTAGATTTAGAAGCAACACCTAAGCTAATGACAAGTTGCTCACCATTTTCTGTTCTATTGGTATTGGTATCACCTGCATTTTGCTCGGCACCTACTCCATCATCTGCCTCACCTGCGTTCTCCTGGAATCTTGCTCTTGCAGCTGAAGTTGCATTTAGATTTGCTAAGTTCAATCCACTATTCACATTACCTGCTGTGTTATAAGGCTCAGCAGTATCAAAACCATACAAATTGATACCTTGTGCCGTAAAGCTTGCTGTTCCTGTAGGATTTGTTACCACACGCGCTGTCACGCCTGCTGTATAAGTGTAGCTGCCATCGTCTAAATCTATCGCCAAAGTACCATTATTGGTGACAATAGTGCGTACATTAGTTGTGCCATTCAAAGTATTTGAAATTTGCGTACCCGTCGTGAGCACCACATTGGTTAAATTAAATGGGCTATCTACATTAAGGGTATCTGCTGTAACACCGCCGGTTCCTGTAATCACATTGCCTGCCACAGTGCTCCCAATCCCTACGCTATCTACATCATTATTTGCAATTGGATTGGTATCAGTGATATTAATAGTAACTGTTGTCCATGCAGAATCTAAGCCGCCGTCATTGGCTTTGTAAGCAAAGCTATCAATATCTGGCGTTACATCTGCATGATTACGTACAGGTGCTGTGTAAGTATATGTGCCGTTTGCATTCATCACAATCGTGCCGCCCAGTACAGTGGTAATCGTGTTGATACCATTGGCTGCTAATGCATTTAGTCCGCTTGTGTTGGTTGCAAATTGAGAAACATTTAAAGCACTGCCCTCTACATCAGCATCATTCACCAGAACCGTTGATTGTAAAGTCGTTGTGCCCTCAATAGCAGTGTAATTATCCGTATTACCAACCGGTGCATCATTCACTGGCGTGATGCTTAAAGTGAGCGTTGAAGTATCAGTGCCGCCCACACCATCATTCACAGTGTAAGTGATAACAGGAATAACACCCGTGTAATCAGTTGCTGGTGCAAAACTGTAGCTACCGTTAGCATTAATGGTGATCGTACCTATACCTGCGATGGCATAGCCAGTGCCGACTACAAATGGCCCCGGTTGACCTGCTACCGTAAAAGCGCTAATGGTGAGCGGATTACCATCGGCATCAGTAGCATTATTGAGTAAGTCGCCTGCCGCCCCATTCGCTACCAATAATGTGACATCTTCGGTAACTACGTTAGTTTCATCACTGTCAACTGGTGCATCATTCACCGCAGCCACGTTGATGCTGACCGTCGCCGTCGAGGTGTCGCCATCCGCGTCAGTAATGGTGTAGGTGAAGCTGTCCGCGCCATTGTAATTGGCGTT
>Ga0209254_10000238_pt1 | contig 41002 bp, 41 predicted proteins | sample FrelakmetDIP11DI_FD_187148 | JGI IMG/M metagenome (GOLD analysis project Ga0209254, IMG submission 187148) | Freshwater lake sediment microbial communities from the University of Notre Dame, USA, for methane emissions studies - DIP11 DI (SPAdes)... | ecosystem: Environmental > Aquatic >... | reverse complement strand
GCCATTACGATATTTTGTAATTTAGTAAGATCCTGAATGACTGCAGTTTCGCGCTTACGAAAACCTGCCTCGCCTTCAAGTTCAAAAATCACTGGGATTTTAACGCCCGTGCGCTTTTCAATTTCATGATCGGTATCATAAAAATCTTTGCCTAAATGTTTAGCCAGCAACTTACCAATGGTAGTTTTGCCTGCACCCATCAAACCTATGAAAAAAATGTTCCCTGTGTTTGTTGCCACAATAAAAAATGCCTATCACGTTTATGATAGGCATTTTAAGGTAAAGCAAGCGTTCTGTCAGGCTTGGCTTAATTTTTAATTATCTTAAGCCTAAACTTTCATCCATAATTTTAGGTGTGATAAAGATTAGCAACTCTGTTTTATCATCCTGTTTAGTTCTGCGTTTAAATACATTGCCTATAACAGGCAAGTCGCCAAAGAAAGGTACTTTGTCTACATCGTTACGTTCTGTCTGCTCATATATCCCGCCAAGTACAGCGGTTTCACCATTAGCCACCAATACCTGTGTATTTACGCGCTGAGTATCGATTGAAGGCACGCCAAAAAATACTTGCCCAACCTTCTCTTTCTTCACTTCCAGATCCATGATGATTTTGTCATCCGGCGTAATTTGCGGCGTAACTTCCAAACTTAAAACCGCTTCTTTAAACGCAACGTTTGTTGCCCCACTGCTGGAAGCTTGTAAATACGGAATCTCTGTACCTTGGGCGATTTTTGCTTTCTGCTGATTCGCTGTTGTCACACGTGGACTAGATACAATTTTTCCGCGCTTATCACTTTCAAGTGCAGTCAACTCTAAATTCAGTAGCAGACCTGCAGGCAATCTAAATAAGCTAAACGCTACGCTACCAAAAGCGTTGGCAACTGGTAAGTTTGAATTTAAACCTCCTGTTCCTGCTGTAATTCCTCCCGTACCGGTCGTTGTAACTGCGGATGTTTGGTTTAAATTACCACCAATCATAAGTGTATTATTTCCAGGTGTAGTTTGGCTCTGAACACCAAATCTAGCTCCTAAGCTTTTGCCAAACTTATCATCGGCGAGTACTAAGCGTGATTCGATCATCACCTGTTTTACAGGTACATCTGTTTTGTTAATGATAGCCTGGATTTCTTCAAGCTTCTTGGCCGTATCTTGTATAAACAAGGTGTTTGTACGAGGGTCCATAACTGCACTGCCGCGTTTTGACAGGATGCTCTTATTGTTCTGGCTTCCTGAACCGCTACCGGTAGTTGTCCCCGTAAGAATATTTTTAAATGCTTCTGCCTTTTGGTATCTAAGCGTGAATACTTCAGTTCTTAGTGGCTCCAAATCTTCAATCGCCAGTACTGCCTCTAACTGTGCTTTTTCTTTTGCATTAACCTCTTCGGCAGGTGCAACCATAATTACATTGCCGGATTTCCGCATTTCCAAGCCTTTGTTTTTCATAATAATATCCAAAGCCTGATCCCATGGCACATCTTTTAGTCGCAATGTAATGTTGCCAGTTACGGTATCACTGGCAATAATATTTAGCCCGGTAAAGTCTGCTATCACTTGCAATACAGAACGAACCTCGATGTTCTGGAAATTAAGTGAGAGTTTTTCGCCTGCATAGCCCGGTTTTGAGCCCTTAACGAGTTTATTAGGGTCTTCAACCACTTGACGAACATCGATGATGAATTTGTTATCAGCTTGATAGGCAGATTGCTCCCAGTTACCTTTAGGCTCAATCACCATACGGCCATTTTTACCTTGCTTCATCGTATCTACATACAACACAGGCGTATTAAAGTTGATTACATTCAGACGACGTTGCAATTCTGAAGGTACCTCAGTATTTATAAAATCAACAATAAGGAGCTTGCCCTTTTGTTTTATATTAATACCTGTATTAGGGTCTGATAAATCAATCATGATGCGGCCTTCGCCGTTTTTGCCTCGCGCAAAATCAACATTGGTAATTGCATGCTCTTGATCGCCAACCCGCGTTTCTGCGAAACGCGTTTCAGCAGGAGTTCCAGCAGCAGCTTCACTACTTTGCAAAGTAATGATAACGTCCTTGCCGTTCAGGGTAGTGTTATATCCAACATTTTTTGACAAATTAAGTACCATACGTGTGCGGTCTTTTGCTTGTGCTAAAGAAACGCTTTTTAGCGCACCTTGTTCACTCAGAATGTTATTTTTTGCTAAGCCATTTGCAGTTTGGGGGAAGTCCAATGCAATACGCGCAGGATTATTGAGCGTAAAGCCAGCTGGCGGATTTGCAAGCGCTTCTTGCATTTGAATGCGAATACTGACGCGTCCACCTGAAAGCGCTGAAAAGTCAATATTTTCAATCTTATTGCTATATTGATTTTCCTCCTCAGCAGCAAACGCACTACCTAATAAACTCATGCATATTACCAGCATGAATGTAAATAGCTTTGTCATCGTTTTAATCATATTTATTCCCATCACCTATTCTTGCAAATTAATACTTGCATTACGTTCCACCCAATCGCCTGTCAGGTCATCTTGGATAATTTCTTTAATTGCAATATCACTCTCGCTAATTTGTGTTACCAAACCAAAATTTGGACCGATATAATTACCCACTTTTATCTGTTGAATTGTGTTATCAGGCGTTTTTATTAGTGCATATGTCAACTTGTGTTTGCTCATAGAGCCCACATATTTCAGGCTTTCTAGCGGATAAGCTTCAAGCGCTTCTTTCGGACGGTTGGTATTAGGTTGTAAAGCACTTTTACTTGTGGCTTTACGTGCTTTAAACGGATCGCTTAAAATACCATCGGCATTATATTGCAGCGGCGAGTAAGGCAGCACCTCTGGCAAAGGCTCCACACTTTTGCCCATATCATTTGCAGCATTTGCCATAAACTTATCAAGATCATCACCCTTGTCGCCGCTACAGGCAACAAGCAAACTGCCTAGAACCAACACAAACATATGCCTTGGCAAAGAATTAAACTTCATCATAAATTTTGTTAGGATCATTTCTTTTTATCCTTCATTTCAGCCACTTTTTTAGCAGCAACTTCAGAAGAATCCAAATAACGATAAGTTTTTGCTATCGCTTCCATTACCAGCACACTGTCCTTGACATCTTTATTCATAGGCGCGATTGACAAATCGTTTAAGGTAACAATTCTAGATAATTTAGATATATCGGTCGCGAATGCACCTATATCGTGATAATTACCTTTAATTTTGATCTGTATAGGCATTTCAGCATAAAAGTCTGCAACAACTTCTTGACCTGGCTTAAATAATTCAAACTCCAGGCCACGTCCTAGACCTGCTTGGTTAATATCAGTTAATAAACCATCCATTTGTGACTTATCAGGCAACTGCTTTAATAATGCACCGAATGTTTTTTCAATATCTATCATCTGCTGCCTGTAAGCATCAATTTTTACTGCTTGTGCTTTCTTTGCTAAAAACGTTTGCCGTAATTCTTGTTCCTTAGCCTGCGCTTGTTCATATTCATCAATCTCCGGACTCCATAAGAACCAGTAACCAAGGCCAACAATAATTAAAAACAAAAAGCCCAGCAAGACCATCTTGACAGGGATTGGCAAGCTGCCCGCATTTTTAAAGTCTATATTATTAAAATCTTCTAATTTCATGATTGGGCGCCCTTGATTTTATTTTTCGCAGGAGCTTCCTCTGCTTTTTGAGCTTTCAGGCTTACTGTTAAGGTAAACTCATTTTGCTTAATTCCATTCAGAGTGAACGATTTAATTTCAACCAGATTAGGTAATTCCATCCAGTTCGAAACACTTAAATTTCTTACCAATGTCGCCACACGTGCATTTGTGTCGGCAACGCCCGTTAAAGTAATCAAGTTCCCTTGTTGTTTAATACTTTTAAGATATAAGCCCTCGGGCAATTGACGTGTCAACTCATCTAAAATTACCACGGACTGACTGCGATTTGTTTGCAGGTTTTCAACAATTTGCTTCCGTTCCAGCACATTATTAATTTGATCTTTTAAATTCCGAATATCTGCAATCTCTTTATCTAGACTGGAAATAGCTTTCTCCAAGCGACCGTTTCTTTCAAGTTGCGAGGCTTTTTGTGCGCCTAAATATGTCCAGCCCATAAACACGACTGCACCTGCAGCTACTGCGGCCATCAGCCCCATCAGCCCAAATTGGCGTTGTCGCTCTGCGCGTTTTATTTGACGATGTGGTAATAAATTAATACGCATCATGTTAATCCACCCCGCGCATTGCAAGGCCGCAAGCAATCATCAAAGCAGGCGCATCAACTGTTGCTTGCTGTTGTTTCACTCTGGATCCTAATGACATCGATTGGAAAGGGTTAGCTACGATAGTATTGACTTGCGTACGGTCTTGCACCATAACATCTATTGCCGGAATCGCAGCACATCCGCCAGCTAGCACTATATGGTCAACGCGATTATATTGCGTAGAGCTGGTGAAAAACTGCAGCGCACGCGCCACTTCAGTTGATAGTGACTGCATAAACGGCTGCAGTACCTCATTTTCGTAGCTATCAGGCAACCCACCTTTACGTTTTGCAATTTCAGCCTCTTCAGCAGACAGACCAAAACGGCGCTGAATTTCTTGTGTCAGCTGCGAGCCGCCAAATGCCTGCTCGCGCGTGTAAACCGAGGTGTTATTGTGTAGCACATTGATATGCATCATCACGGCCCCGATATCCACGATCATTACTGTCTGGTCTTTGCCTGAATTGGGCAGCTGATTCGCCACAAAGCTATACGCAGCTTCGGTGGCATATGTATCCACGTCCATCACGATCACTTTTAAGCCGGCATCTTCGGCAGCCGCCACACGGTCTTCAATTTTCTCTTTACGAGCAGCTGCAATCAACACTTCCACCTCATCTGCGTTGTTAGGCGCGGGACCTATCACTTGAAAGTCGATATTCACCTCCTCCAAAGGAAATGGAATATATTGATTGGCTTCGGCTTCCACCTGCGCCTCCATGTCCTCTTCACGCAAACCGGCTGACATCAATACTTTTTTAGTAATCACCGCAGCGGATGGTAATGCCAGCGCAGCACGCTTTTCACGCGAGCCCAGTAACTTCCATGCGAGCTTAACAGCATCTGACACTTGCTCAAGTCCGGAAACATTGCCATCCACAATCGCATCTTTAGGGATTGCGGCAATTGAGTAGCCCTCAAGACGATACGCTCCCTTACCAGCAGACGAGAGCTCTACCATTTTGACAGCTGAAGTACTAATATCAACTCCGATAAGAGGTGGTGTACTTTCATCAAAAAAATCGAATTTCAAATTAAAATTCTCTTTCAATATTCGTTAGTTATGCACAATAGTGATAATTTACATTAAATCCTAGCAACAACTTTACGCCCTGTAAAGCAAATTTTTATTTTAAATTTGCACAAAAGCAACATTTATTGCAGATGTACCATTTTTTACACAGTCTATATAACCAATATTTTTATCTGAGTATTTCTATATAGCTAATATTAAGTTACTTAGTTTTGGTTAGTTGGCAGAACCTTATATACTGTTAAACTATCACAGTTAGCTAAGATTCAGTTTCTTTAAAGTTCTTTATATGACTCCAAAAAAGTGGTGGCACTTCCTCATATTATTTGTGATTGTTGGCAGCCTTACCTTGACTGCGCTCACCGCGCTCGCAATTACGCTCATCTACCCTACACTGCCTTCTCTGGAAGCGCTGACCAATTATCAGCCTAAACTTCCGCTTCGCGTATATTCGGCTGATGGCTATTTAATCAGCGAGTTTGGTGAAGAGCGCCGAGCTTTTGTCAAAATTAAAGATGTTCCGAAGAATTTAAAAGATGCTGTCCTAGCGATTGAAGACCGTCGTTTTTATCAGCATGGCGGCGTAGATACCAAAGGTGTTGTGCGCGCAATCAAGAACAACCTCACTGGCAAGAGTCATGAGGGCGCCAGCACCATTACCATGCAGGTAGCCAAAAACTTTTTCACGGTGCCTGGTGGGAAAAGAACAATTGTGACCAAAGTAAAAGAAGCTTTGCTGGCAATGAAAATTGAAAAAGCTTTAAATAAAGATCAAATTCTTGAGCTTTATTTAAACCAGATATATCTGGGCCAACGTGCGTATGGTTTTGCGGCAGCGTCACAGGTGTATTACGGCAAGCCCTTGGGCAAGCTTACATTGGCTGAATGTGCGCTTCTTGCAGGTTTACCGAAAGCACCTTCTGGCTACAATCCATACATTAACCTTAAGCGCGCGATGGATAGGCAACATGAGGTGCTTCGTGATATGCACCGATACGGCTTTATTGATGAAGCAAAATATAACGAAGCCTTGCAGCAAAAACTGAGATTCAAGGCTTCTAAGCAATCGCGGGACTTTACTGCTGACTACGTGGCAGAAATCGTACGCCAAATGCTTTACGAACGCTATCAGGATGCAATCTACAGCAGCGGGATGAAGGTGTATACCACTATTAAAAAGGTTAACCAGGAAGCAGCCAACAACGCGGTGTTACTGGGAATTCTGGAATATCAACGTCGTCAAGGGTATCAAAAACCTGAAAAAAATATTGATTTAAACCAACTTAAATCTGCCAACGTCGCAGAAGGCTTGCAAATCGCCTTAGAGGATATTGAGGTATATAACGGGTTTGTGCCCGCTATCGTTACCGAAATCTCACCCAAACTGGTCAAAGTGTTTAACAAAAATGGTGATAGCCTGGATATTAGCGGCGCAGGCTTAAGTTTATTACAGAAAAATCTGGCCGACAAAAATCCAAAAAATCATAAAATCAAGCTGGGTTCTGTGGTACGTGTGATTAAAAGCCAAAATGAATGGCACATCGTACAGTTGCCGCAAGTGGAATCTGCACTTATTGCACTTGATCCGGAAAATGGGGCGGTGACAGCTCTTGTAGGAGGTTTTGACTACAACAAAAGCAAATTTAATCACGTCACACAGGCCTGGCGCCAACCCGGATCCAGCTTCAAGCCATTCGTATATTCGGCCGCCCTCGAGAAGGGCTTTACACCCGCGACGATTGTAGAAGATGAGCCGTTATTGATGTCGGCCAGCGAAGTAGGAAGCGACAAGGACTGGGCACCGAAAAACTTTGATGGTCAATATGAAGGCCCAATCCGTTTACGTACGGCGTTGACCAAATCAAAAAATATGGTGTCCATCCGTGTATTACAGGCAATTGGTACACGTTACGCACAAGATTACGTCACAAAATTTGGCTTTTCGCGTAAAGATCATCCGGCTTACCTCACGATGGCACTGGGAGCCGGCGCAGTCACCCCCTGGGGAATGGCTACCGGCTATGCGGTATTTGCCAATGGCGGCTATCGCGTTACACCGCACATCATCAACAAAATCACCGATAGCAACGGTAAAGTGATTGAAGAAATGCGCTACCCTCGTGCGCGTCAGGATGCTCCCAGAGTAATTGATGGCCGTAACGCCTTCCTCATGACCTCTATGATGCAGGATGTTGTGACCAGAGGCACGGCTACCAGGGCCAGACAGCTCGGTCGCCAGGATTTGGCAGGCAAAACAGGCACGACCAATAACCAGATAGATGCCTGGTTCGCTGGGTATAATCCAAAACAAGTAGCTGTTGCCTGGATTGGATATGATCAGCCACGTACGCTCGGACGGGATGAAACCGGCGGTAAAGCAGCTTTACCAATCTGGATACGTTATATGTCAACTGCACTAAAAGGCGTGCCAGACAACCCTTACAGCGTGCCAGACGGCGTCATGCAAGTCAAAATTGACCCGCTTCTGGGCACGCTTACCAATGAAGACGAAGAGGGTGTGTATGAGTATTTCTACCATGAAAATCCTCCGCCGTCAGTAGAAACCATACTGCCGCCTATGGAAGAGCCGACAGAGTCTGATTTTCCTGACAGCATGATTGATAACCCGCTGCAACCGCGTCCGCCATCAAGACCGGAGCCGCCTCAGAATAATGCGGAACTTCCAATCAGGCCAGCGAATCCGAGCCCTAATAACGACGACTTCGACAACACAGATTCTGCTGCGCGTATGTTGAATCCATCCGGGTTTTAATATTTTAGTTTAACGCCGCACAACCATGGCACGTGAAAACCTAGACCATATCCGGCAAATGATCGCCCAAGCCGCCGCACGCATGATGGCGGAAGAAGGCGTGCATGATTATGCTTACGCCAAGAAAAAAGCAGGGCGGCAATTAGGCGTAAGTGAAAACAGCGTGCTCCCCACCAATGCCGAGATCGAAGAAGAAATCCGGCTGTATCACGAAATCTACAACGCCAATGAACAACCGCTAGAACTTGCTAAATTGCGCAAAACCGCGCTGATGACCATGCAACTATTCGAACGCTTCAATCCACACCTCACCGGCAGCGTGCTGGATGGCACGGCGGGCAAGTTCGCGCAAACCGAGATTCACCTGTTTGCCGATAGCGCAAAAGAAGTGGAAATGTTTCTGCTCAACCAGCAAATTCCGTTTGAAAGCAGCGAAAAATCTTACCGAGTTTCTGACAAACCCAGCAAAGACAAAAAAGAAAAAGTCCGCAAAACCGTACCGGTGTTTACGCTGGAAACCGAATACGGAATCCAGAAAATCAGCGTATTTGATGTGGATGATATGCGCGTCGCAGTTAAAAGAACGGTTGATGGCAGCAACGCAGAGCGCGCAGATATTAGAGATTTAAAAGCACTTTTAAACGCTTAAAATAGATGTCCTGAGAAGCAATATCCATGCGGCTTCCAAAGCATCCATTTATCATCGCATTCGCATGGCTTTGCCTTCAATCTCCTTTGCCGCACTGAGGCTTGAGCGGCAGATGGAAAGCGGCGAGGACTGTCTAAGCGCTAAAAGCGCGAGTTCCGCAGCCGCCCAGATGCGGCGCTAAGAACGAAGGAAATAAGCTAATTAATTACTTTTTTAAACTTTGGCCACATGTTGTAGCCTATTTTTGGATTATTGGCTTGCAATTCAACGATAAGCTTTGCTTCTACTTTATTAACTTCTTCAGCATCTTCTGACTCAAAAAGTATTTCTTTCGTGACGGTAAAAAACTTCATTTGCCCTTCAGTAAAGTCTTTTTTGACCAACACATCATTTACGCTGCCAAAATAAGTAAGAGTGTTTGTTAAATCCTTACCCACATAGATTTTGCCATTAGGATATGTAATTTTATAAACAACCTTTTTCATCATTAATAAATTAACTATCTTTCAACCATCTCGCCACATCCATCGCAAAATACGTCAACACCCCATCTGCGCCTGCACGTTTAAACGCCAGCAAACTCTCCAATACACAAGCCTTTTCATCCAGCCAGCCATTCTGCGCGGCGGCTTTCAGCATGGCATATTCGCCACTCACCTGGTAGGCAAAGGTCGGCACGCCAAACTCCTCTTTCACGCGTCGCACAATGTCCAAATACGGCATGCCGGGCTTGACCATCACCATATCTGCGCCTTCTTCAATATCCAGAGCAACTTCTTTAATCGCCTCGTCAGAATTGGCAGGATCCATCTGGTAAGTGTATTTATTGCCTTTGCCCAAGTTAGCAGAAGAGCCGACCGCATCGCGGAAAGGTCCGTAAAAGCTGGAGGCATATTTGGCGGAATAGGCCAAAATACGTGTATGGATAAAGCCTGCTTCCTCCAGCGCATCGCGTATCGCACCAATGCGGCCATCCATCATGTCGCTCGGGGCGACGATATCCACGCCTGCTTCGGCATGGCATAACGCCTGCTTTACCAACACTTCCACCGTTTCGTCGTTCAGCACATAACCGGTGTCGTCAATCAGCCCATCCTGCCCATGCGTCGTGTATGGGTCTAGCGCCACATCGGTAATCACACCTAGTTCAGGATAAGCGGCCTTTAGCGCTTTAATCGTACGCGGCACTAAACCATTTTTATTGTAAGCTTCAGCCGCATCCAGACTTTTATATTGATGCTCAACAACTGGAAACAGAGCCATGGCCGGAATGCCCAGCTTGACACACTCACCCGCGGCTTTAAGCAGCACATCAATGCTCTGGCGTTGCACGCCCGGCATCGAGGCAACATCTTCGGTACGATTTTCACCATCCAGCACGAAAACGGGGTAAATCAAATCGTTGGTAGTGAGTACATGCTCGCGCATCAAGCGGCGTGAAAACTCGTCTTTACGCATACGGCGCGGACGGATTGCAAGAAATTGGTTGGTCATAATTTATCCTTAAGCAAACACTTTTTTAAGCTCGGCACCCGGGTCTGCTTGGCGCATAAACGCCTCACCCACTAAAAACGTATGCACATTATTTTTGCGCATCAGCGCAACGTCGTCGCTAGTGAAAATGCCACTTTCTGTGACCACGATTTTGTCTTGCGGGATACGGCCAAGCAAATCCAGCGTGGTTTGCAGCGTCACATCAAAAGTGCGCAGATTGCGATTGTTAATGCCCAACAGAGGCGTTTTAAGTTGCAATGCCAAGTCTAATTCTTCGCCGTTATGCACTTCCACCAGCACCGCCATACCTAAGTTATGGGCGATGTTTTCCAGCTCGCGCATTTTTTCTAAATCTATTGCCGCTGCAATCAGCAGAATACAATCCGCGCCCATGGCTCGTGCCTCGTAGACTTGGTACGGGTCTATCATAAAATCTTTGCGTAACACCGGCAGGCTGCACGCCGCACGCGCTTGTTTTAAATAGTCAGCCGAGCCCTGAAAATATTCAACGTCAGTGAGTACTGACAAACACGCTGCGCCGCCTATCTCATAGCTTTTGGCGATTTCTGAGGGTTTAAAATCTGCACGGATTACACCTTTGGATGGACTGGCTTTTTTAATTTCCGCAATGACTGCCGCTTGCCCTGCGGCAATTTTGGCGCGTATAGCGTCCACGAAATCACGTGGATTTGACTGATTTTTAGCTAAATCCTGCATCGTTGCAAGCGGCTTAGATGCTTGCGCTGTAGCTACCTCTGAACGTTTTGTTGCTAAAATTTTATTTAAAATATCACTCATTGATATAGATTGCCTTTATGTTTAATCCAGCCTGCTTCGTGCGCACCTTGCGGGTCGCGATGCGTCCAGTGAATTACGCCGCCTTTGGGATTGTAAACGTATTCGCCGCGAAAAGTGACGAAATCACCTATTTGCAGCGCATCCAGCCGAGGTGCAAGGTCAACATTATGTGCAAAAAGCAGTGTTTTTCCATTGCCCATTTTGACCAAAAAACGCTGGTGTCGCGAACCTTTGTTGTCATCTGCCAGAATTTTTGTCACTTCACCTTCACCCTCTACCCAAACATCTGATAAACGCTTCTGGTAAGCTGTTTCCGCCTGACTCGTGGCCTGCGCCTGCGTGACAACTTGCTCTGCAACCGCGCTTGGGTAATCTGCCCTGCAAGCGACGCTCAGCAAGACAATAAATAATATTAAAATTTTATTGTGCGGCATTGGTCATACGGCCTTGCGGAAAGAAATCACGAATATCCGCCATAATCGGCCTAGTGCTACCTATCGCCATATGATAAGCATCAATCAAAGGCTGTATGGTCGGGCGTGGAATTTCAGCCTCAGGCTTAAGCCAATTCTCATGAAGGCACCAATAATTATCACGGTCAAAATTCATGTGCATACGGCAGGTAAGCGGGCGTACTTCATAAATCGAACATTCACCATTTGCTAAAAACGGGCACGGCGTGTGGCTGCCATATTCGCTCAACTCATGGCGAATACTTTGTTTCAGCTCTACCGGCTTGATGCCTAAATTTTCAGCCATATAATGCGCCTCAACTTCGGTAATCGGAACGGAAACATGGCAGCAATGTCCGCAACCACGCGCACAGGCAGCAAACTTGCCCGCATGATCAAAAATCTGGTCAGCCGTATTTAATACTTCTTTTAACTTAATCACAGGCCGCGCGCTTAACTGCGTGATGCGCTTGGGGAGCGACACCACATGTGCCTTGAGTTCGGGTGGAACGCTGTTAAAAAATTTATCGAGATTTTCTTCAGCAAATTGTCGCGTTTGTTCAATCTTACGGTCAGACATAAACTATTCCGCACGGTTTGATAAATCAATGAGCTGCTTCAATTTACCGGCTGCACTACCGTTATCTATTACTTTTGCTGCATGCGCAACACCCTCATGAATATTGGACTGCAGGCCAGCTACATAAATGGCGGCACCTGCATTGAGCAGCACAATATCACGTGCAGCGCCATTTATAGTATGAGGATTGCCGGCTAAAACATCCAAAATCATCGCTTTAGATTCTTCTGCGTTTTGCACCTGAATCTCATTGAGTTGATGCACACTCATGCCAAACTGTGATGGATTGAGCGTATATTCGCTGATTTTTCCATCTTTTAACTCGGCGACAAACGTATCGCCTGTAAACGAAATTTCATCCATACCATCTGCACCATGCACCACCAGCACATGCTCCGAGCCCAAATTCTGCAGCACTTTTGCCAGTTTTAGCGTAAGTGCTTTACTGAATACGCCCATGACTTGCCGTTTGGCATTAGCAGGATTGGTAAGCGGTCCAAGCAAGTTAAAAATGGTACGCACTCCCAGCTCGCGACGCACAGGCGCTGCATGCTTCATAGCGCTATGATGATTGGGCGCAAACATAAACCCTATGCCGATTTCATTAATACATTTAGCCACCTGTTCAGGCGTTAAATTAACATTCACACCCAGAGCCTCAAGAACATCCGCGCTGCCGCAGGTGGATGACACTGAACGCCCGCCATGTTTGGCGACTTTTGCACCTGCCGCTGCTGCAACAAAAGCCGAAACGGTAGACACATTAAAGGTTTGAATGCCGTCACCACCGGTGCCGCAGGTGTCAACCAAATGCGCTCTATCTTGAATTTCCACCTTGGTAGAAAGCTGGCGCATTACCGTAGCCGCTGCGGTAATTTCATCCACACTCTCACCTTTTTGCCGCAAAACAACCACCAAACCTGCGATTTGTGCAGGCGTGAGTTCGCCGCCCATGACTTTCTGCATAAGCGCCAACATATCGGCATGGCTCAAATCTTTGCCACTCAATACATGCTCTAAGGATTCTTTAAAAACCAATTAATAGGCCTTCAAAAAGTTATTCAATAAATCATGTCCATGTTCGGTGAGAATAGATTCCGGATGAAACTGCACACCTTCTACTGCCAGTGTTTTATGTTTCACACCCATAATCTCGCCGTCATCGGTCCAAGCCGTAATTTCCAGGCAGTCAGGAATACTTTCGCGCTCAATCACCAGCGAATGATAGCGCGTAGCGGTATAGGGGTTAGGCAAGTCTTTAAACACACCGATATTCTTATGATGAATCAGTGATGTCTTACCATGCATCAATTGCTTGGCATGAACAATCTTGCCTCCAAACGCTTGGCCAATACTTTGGTGTCCCAAACACACACCCAGCAACGGTATCTTGCCTGCAAATTCATGAATCAGTGCCAAGCTAATACCCGCTTCATTCGGTGTGCAAGGGCCAGGTGAAATAACTATGTATCTAGGCTTGAGTTCGGCGACTTTTTTTAAATCAATTTCATCGTTTCTATAAACCTGCACATCCTGTCCAAGCTCGCCAAAATACTGCACCAAGTTGTAGGTAAAGGAATCATAATTATCAATCATCAACAACATTATCGGCCCCTTTACTACTATCTAAACCCGCTTGCACAAGCTCCGCCGCACGCAACACCGCTTTGGCTTTATTTTGTGTTTCATCCCATTCAGATTGCGGCACGGAGTCAGCCACAATGCCCGCCCCTGCTTGCACATAGAGCATATTGTTTTTGATGACACCAGTACGAATCGCAATCGCCACATCCATATCACCATTAAAGCCCAAATAACCCACAGCACCTGCGTAAATACCGCGTTTGCTGGGTTCCAGCTCATCAATAATTTCCATTGCCCGCACCTTTGGCGCGCCAGAAACTGTACCGGCGGGAAATGTCGCCTTCAACACATCAATCGCATCCAGGCCCGGTTTAAGTTTGCCTTCTACATTACTCACAATGTGCATCACATGCGAGTAACGTTCAATCATCATGTTATCGGTAACTTTTACAGTGCCAATCTGTGCAACGCGGCCGACATCGTTACGTCCCAAATCCATCAGCTGCACGTGCTCGGCACGCTCTTTCGGGTCAGCCAACAATTCGTCAGCCAATGCTAGGTCTTGCTCGCGCGTTTTGCCGCGCGGACGGGTGCCTGCAATGGGGCGCGAGGTGACAACGCCATCATCCAGCCGCACCAGAATCTCAGGCGATGCACCGACCACGTGGTGATCACCCATATCGTAATAAAACATATAAGGTGACGGATTAAGGCTACGCAATGCACGGTACAACGACAACGGCGGTGCTGAAAACTGTTGGGACATGCGTTGCGAAAGTACCACTTGCATAATGTCGCCATCGACAATATAACTTTGCGACTTTTTAACGGCAGCTTTGAAATTATCTTCACCAAACTCTGAACTGGCCTGGGTTTTGGTCTTTGGCGCCGATTCCGGAATAGCCACTGTAATGCGTAACTGTGCGACTAGGCCACCCAAACGACTACGCGCGATTTCATACGCATTTGTATCAGACGGATTTGCATAAACAATGAAATAAAGCTTGCCGCTAAGATTATCCACTACAGCTATTTCTTCTGACACCATTAGCAGCACATCAGGGGTACCAATCGCATCAGCCTTGCTTGTGTGAGCCAAACGCTTTTCAATATAACGAATGGTTTCGTAGCCAAAATAACCGGCCAAACCACCAGTAAAACGGGGCAGGCCTTCGTAAGGTGGCGTTTTGAAACGCGCTTGAAATTGTTTTACAAAGTCCAGCGCATTGGTATTCTCATGCGTTTCTACGACTTTGTTTTCTTGCAAAACTTGTACTGTAAAGCCATTTGCAACGATGCGGGTTTTAGCTGGTAAACCAATAATGGAATAGCGCCCGAAACGTTCACCACCCTGCACGCTTTCTAGCAAATAAGAAAAAGGTTGGTTAGCAAGCTTGAGATAGAGTGATAGCGGCGTATCCAGATCGGCAAACGTCTCCATCACCAGTGGAATACGGTTATAGCCCTTGGCGGCCAACGCGTTAAATTCGGTTTTGTTAATTGTAGTAAACATCTTGATTCCTAATAATTTTCTAATTTTTTGACGGCTATTTTGCCGTCAGCATTTTGCCTGCGTCAGCCATAAATTAAGCGCGCAAGCATGATTTAGCTTCGCCAAGAGCTACGCCAGCAGTGAAAATTATTGTTTAAAAAAATCATACGTTTACTTACTTGAAAATTGAAAAATAGCTAAATTAATAAATTTGTTAATTCGGTTAAATCATTAATCGTTGCATCTACTTGTGAAATATCAATCGGTCGACCCTGATTGTAGCCATAAGGCACAGTCACAATAAAACAACCCGCAGCTTGCGCTGCCGCAACATCGGTCGCAGAATCGCCTACCAACATCGCCTCATACTCAGGCACATCGAATTTTGCACAAATGTGCTGCAATTGTATAGGGTCTGGCTTCTTTTTATGCAAAGTATCGCCAGAAACTACCAGCTCAAAATAATCCGCCAGGCCGCTTTTTTGCAACAAAGGCAAAGTAAATTCTTCCGGCTTATTAGTGACACAGGCAAGCCTGTAGCCCTTATTCCATAAGGCTTGCAAGCCATCTATTACGCCATCGTAAGGCTTGCTTTCTGTCACATTTTTTGCATAATGTGCAAAAAACATAGGTTCTGCTTGCTCAAATAAGCCAACTTCAGGCTCAGCATTTAACTGTTGCGTCAGACAGCGTTTAATCAACCTTGCCGCACCATCACCAATGTAGCTCTCTACTTGGCTATACGGTAACATAGCTCTGCCTAAATCAGCTAACATCAAGTTAGCCGCAGCAGCGATTTCCGGTGCCGTATGTACCAGTGTGCCGTCAAGATCAATCATGACGGCTTTCACTTTAAATTTTAAGTCGTCTACTTGGCTCAATTACTTTACTGTGGCGAGTGAAGCACGCAACTCGCTCACAATCGTGTTGTAGCGATTTTTATCGGTATCTTTGCCTTGTGTAAATATCGCATTACCCGCAACAAACGTATCCGCGCCGGCTTTAGCGATCTCAGCGATATTTTGCGCATTCACACCACCGTCTACCTCCAGCCAGATTTCACGGCCGGTTGCTTTGGTATAAGCGTCAATTTTGGCACGCGCCAGCTTCAGCTTATTAAGCGTTTCCGGAATGAATTTTTGACCGCCAAAGCCTGGGTTAACGCTCATCAGCAACACCATATCCACTTTATCCATAACGTGGTCCAAGTAGTTTAATGGCGTAGCCGGGTTAAACACCAAACCTGATTTACAGCCCAAATCACGTACCATAGCCAAGCTGCGGTCAATGTGTTCAGATGCTTCCGGGTGGAAAGTAATGATGTTGGCGCCAGCTTTAGCAAAGTCAGGAATTATACGATCGACTGGCTTTACCATCAGATGCACATCAATAATGCCGCCCACACGCTTTGCAGTCTCACGAATCGCCTCACAAACCAATGGACCAATAGTCAGGTTCGGTACGTAGTGATTATCCATCACATCAAAGTGCACAAGGTCTGTACCGGATGTAATCACATCATCAATTTCTTGACCAAGTTTGGCAAAATTTGCAGATAAAATACTGGGGGCGATTCTAAAAGTTTTACTCATGGCTAAGTTTCCGTCTAAATGAATGGCTAAACGGTTATTTTAACGCTATTTCTTGCTTAAGATAAGCCGATACGCGAAAATTACGCATGAGAATTACATAAGCGCATTAAAAGCGAATGGTTTAAGGATAGAAATAGCAAATGCAATACTCGAATTCAAGTTTAAAGCAACGTCAATTAAGTTGATAAGATAGATCCATGCAACTTTATACGATTGGTGTCAATCACAACACCGCACCTATTTCTATCCGCGAACACGTTGCGTTTAATAATGAAATTATCCGCGATGCGCTCAACGACTTAACCAAGAAAAACGCGACCGAAGCAGCGATCCTGTCCACTTGCAACCGTACAGAGATTTACGTGCAATCCCGCGCGCCTGAACCAATTGTTAACTGGCTAGCCGACTATCATCACCTCGATTTAAACAATATTCAACCCTACACCTACACACTCAGCAATCAGGAAGCTGTGAAGCACGCTTTCCGCGTGGCCTCAGGCCTAGATAGCATGGTATTGGGCGAACCGCAGATTCTGGGTCAATTCAAGCAGTCAGTCAAAATCGCACAAGATGCTGGCACTTTGGGAACATTGCTGCATAAACTTTTCCAGCGCACTTTTGAAGTCGCCAAAGAAGTTCGGACCAATACTGACATTGGAGGCAGCTCAATTTCGATGGCAGCAGCAGCCGTGAAACTGGCGCAGCGTATTTTTGGCGACATCAGCGAACAAAGTGTGCTGTTTATAGGCGCGGGCGAAATGATCGAGCTTTGTGCAGACCATTTTGCCGCACAAAAACCTAAATCCATGACTGTCGCCAACCGCACCATCGAGCGTGGAGAAAGCTTGGCAGAAAAAATCGGCGGCCAAGCCATTTTGCTCCAAGATTTGCCTGATCGCCTGTCTGAGTTCGACATTGTCATTACCAGTACCGCCAGTCAATTGCCGATTGTCGGTTTGGGCATGGTAGAACGCGCCATTAAAGCGCGCCGCCACCGCCCCATTTTTATGGTTGATTTAGCTGTTCCGCGCGATATCGAGCCTGAGGTCGCAGAGCTGGATGACGTATTTTTGTACACAGTTGATGATTTAGCACAGGTAGTAAATGAAGGCATGGAAAACCGCCAGGAGGCTGCTGTAAATGCCGAGATGATAGTGCAGGCACGTGTTGAAGCCTTTATGCAATGGTTTAAAAAGCGCGATTCTGTCCCCACTATCAAAGCCCTGCGTGACCAAGCAGAAGAGATGCGCAAAACTGAGCTTGAAAAAGCGCTCAAGCTCATTCAAAAAGGCGAGAGCCCTGAGAAAGCACTGGAAACCTTAAGCAACGCACTCACCAATAAATTTCTGCACGCGCCAAGCCATGCGCTGCACCAAACACACGGGGATGAGCACGTAAAACTTGAAGCACTACTCCGCCATCTCTATCAAATCAAAAATTAAAATTTAATAAAGCCCGCAAATGAAACCCAGCATGATTAGAAAGCTCGCTACTTTGAGCGAGCGTTTAGAAGAATTGAACCGCTTGATGAGCAGCGAAAATGCCACGAATGACATGAACGCTTATCGCAGACTCACACAAGAGCATGCCGAAATCACGCCGATTGTCGAGCAGTATCACGTTTTTGAGCAAACCGAAGCCGACATGGCGGAAGCACAAAAAATGTTGAGCGACCCTGACATGAAAGAATTCGCGCAGGAAGAAATTGAAGCGGGAAAAGCCAAGCTGGAGGCCGTTGAGCTTGAGTTACAGAAGCTGCTTTTGCCTAAAGACCCTAACGATGAAAAAAATATATTCTTAGAGATTCGCGCCGGCACGGGTGGCGATGAGTCCGGCCTATTTGCCGGCGATTTGTTCCGCATGTATTCGCGCTATGCCGAGCGCCAAGGCTGGAAAGTGGAAGTGATGTCCGCCAACGAAGGCGAAATGGGCGGCTACAAGGAAATTATCGCCAAAATTATCGGTTATGGCGCCTATTCCAAACTTAAATTTGAGAGCGGCGGGCATCGCGTGCAGCGCGTGCCGGACACCGAAACGCAAGGCCGCATCCATACCAGCGCATGTACCGTGGCTGTGCTGCCGGAAGCCGATGAGATTAACGATGTAGTGATTAACCCCGCAGATATTCGCATTGATACTTTTAGAGCCAGCGGCGCGGGCGGTCAGCACATTAACAAAACAGATTCTGCCGTGCGCATTACGCATAACCCTACCGGCATTGTGGTGGAATGCCAGGAAGGCCGTAGCCAGCATGCAAACAAAGCGCAAGCAATGGCTGTGCTGGCGGCACGTATCAAAGCCGCTCAAGTGAACGAACAACAATCTAAAATCGCCAGCGAGCGAAAAAGTCTGATTGGCAGTGGCGACCGCAGCGAGCGCATTCGCACCTACAATTATCCGCAAGGCCGCATTACTGATCACCGCATCAACCTCACACTCTACAAAATCGACGCGATTACCGAAGGCGATATGGATGAACTGATTGGTGCATTGTCCGCCGAGCATCAGGCGGATTTGTTGGCGAGTTTAGGCGAAGACAACTAAGGGATGGAAAGTCAGGCATGAATGTTCATGCGCTGTTGCATGAGGCCCAAACTGCGCTTGCCAAATCAGTTAGCGCCAGTGAAGCAAAGTTAGAAGCCCAGCTTTTACTGCAGCATGCAATTGGCGCGAATCGCGCATGGCTGATAGCACATGAAAATGATGCTCTGGAAGCCAATGCCCATGCGGCTTTTGAGGCCTTGTTACAAAGGCGCTTGAATGGCGAACCGATTGCGTATATTTTGGGTTATCGTGAGTTTTACGGCTTAAACCTCAAAGTCACGGCCGATACGCTGATTCCACGGCAGGATACCGAAACTTTAGTCGAAGCGGCTTTAACTAAAACTCAAGATAGCGCCCCTTGTTCTATCCTTGACCTAGGTACGGGATCGGGCGCGATTGCGCTAGCGATTGCCAAATACCGGCTAAATGCATTTGTCACTGCGGTAGATGCCAGCCAAGCAGCACTGGATGCTGCAATTGAAAATGCGAAAAATTTAAAAATCTCAAATGTATGCTTTATGCTAAGTGATTGGTTTAGCGCTTTAAGCAATCAAAAGTTTGATTTGATTGTCAGCAATCCGCCCTATATTGAACAAAGTGACGCGCATCTTACGCAAGGCGACCTGCCCTGGGAGCCAATATCCGCACTGGTTGCAGGGCAGGATGGTTTAGATGATATTCGCCAGATTATTCAACATGCACAGCAACACCTAAAGCCGCACGGATGGCTAATACTGGAGCATGGTTATAATCAAGCAGGAAAAGTTGCAGATTTGCTAAAACAGGCCGGTTTTGGCGAGATTAAAACACTGAAAGATTTGGGCGGCAATGACCGTGTAACGCTCGGAATGATGTTGCCGTAGCATCTGCATAGTATAATCACCTTATGTCTGAAAATAATTCTATTGGAATTGTAAGTCCGCAAACCGCGCATTTTAGCGAGCCGCTCACGCTGAAAAGCGGCGAAGTGTTGCCGCAATTTGACTTGGTGTACGAGACTTATGGTACGCTGAACGCAGCAAAAAGCAACGCTGTGCTTATCTGCCATGCGCTTTCTGGCAATCATCACGTGGCGGGAAAATATAGCGCGGACGACAAATACCCGGGCTGGTGGGATAACCTGGTTGGCCCCAATAAACCTTTAGATACCAACAAATTTTTTGTGATTGGTGTCAACAACTTAGGCGGCTGCCATGGCTCCAGCGGGCCAAGCAGCATTAAGCCAAGAAGCAAGAAGCCTTACGGCGCAAGCTTTCCTATTGTCACGGTGGAAGACTGGGTGAACTCTCAGTCAAAATTATTAGATTATTTAGGCATTAATCGGTTAGCAGCGGTGATTGGTGGCAGTCTGGGCGGCATGCAGGCGCTGCAATGGACGATTGCTTTCCCGGATAGAATAAAACACGCATTAGTAATTGCATCGGCGCCAAACCTAACAGCCCAGAATATGGCGTTTAACGAAGTAGCGCGCCAAGCGATTATTACCGACCCGGAGTTTTACGATGGTAATTATTACGCTTATAAAACTGTGCCGCGCAGAGGGTTGCGTATTGCCAGGATGTTGGGACATATCACCTATTTAAGCGACGATGCGATGGGAGAAAAATTCGGCCGCAAGCTAAAAGATAAAATCAAATACAGTTTCGATGTGGAATTTGAAATGGAATCTTACCTGCGCTACCAAGGCGATAAATTTGCCGGCGAGTTCGATGCCAACACGTATTTGCGTATGACACGTGCATTGGATTACTACGACCCGGCACTTGAATGCGGAGGAGATTTAAGCAAGGTCCTAAGCAATGTAAAGGCTAAATTTTTAGTGGTTTCGTTCACCAGCGATTGGCGCTTTTCGCCCGAACGCTCACGCGAGATTGTGAAAGCATTGCTGGATAATGAACTGACGGTGAGCTACGCTGAGGTTACTGCCTTGCATGGCCACGATGCATTTTTAATGCCTGATGCGCATTACCACAACATTTTGCGCAGCTATTTAAGCAAGATAGAATTTAACGATGTCAAATAATGTAAATATTACAAATCATGGTTTAAAATATAGGCAGGATTTTGCAATTATCGCAGGATGGGTAGATTTTGGCTCAAAAGTGCTCGATTTAGGCTGCGGAGACGGCCAGCTGCTTGTTTATCTGCGTGATTCGCTGGAAGCAAAAGGCTACGGTGTAGAAAAAGACGATGCCAATTGGCTGGCCTGTTTGCAAAACGGCACAAACGTCATCCAAATGGACCTGGAGGATGGTTTATCCGGCTTTGAGAACCAGTCTTTTGACACTGTCATCCTCTCGCAAACCCTGCAAGCCATGCATCATACTGAGAAAATTGTCTTAGAAATGCTGCGCGTGGGAAGGGAAGTTATTGTCACTTTCCCCAACTTTGGCTACTGGCGCAACCGTCTACAAATATTCAAAGGCAACATGCCTGTTTCTAAAACCCTGCCATACCAATGGTACGATACGCCCAATGTTCACTTATGCACTATCAATGATTTTGATAATTTTTGTAATAATTACAAAATTAGCGTGATTGAACGTAAAGTAATTACCGATGGCAATGATGTCAGCCTTATGCCGAACTTATTAGGCAATTTAGCCATGTATCGATTAAGAAGCACAGAATAAAAGCCGGTTAGTGGACAACAACACCTCAATCTGGCAATCGCTTTTGAGCAAAAAAATGCTCATCTGCATTTTTACCGGTTTTAGCTCCGGTTTACCGTTGTATATTCTTATCAGCTTGCTGCCCGCTTGGTTGCGCTCTGAGGGTGTTAATCTTAAAGCCATCGGATTATTTGCCCTCATCAACTTGCCATTTACATGGAAATTCTTGTGGGCACCCTTATTCGATCGCTACACACCGCCATTAGGACGCAGACGAGGCTGGCTGATGATTACACAATTATTCCTTTTAGTGTCTATCCCGATTTTTGGCGCTTTTAACCCACAACTGGATATCTGGACAATCGCCTACCTAGCTACACTCGTCGCATTTTTTAGCGCCTGTCAGGATATTGTATTGGACGCCTACCGCCGCGAACTTTTGATTGATGAAGAACTGGGGTTAGGTAACGCTGTTCACGTCAATGCCTACAAAATCGCAGGTTTAGTGCCGGGCTCGCTTTCATTGATTTTGGCCGATCATATGGCATGGAGCAGCGTTTTTCTGATTACAGCACTCTTTATGCTGCCAGGTCTTATTATGACACTACTGGTCACAGAGCCTTTGTTAAAAAATGGTGCGCCAAAAACATTGCACGCTGCTGTAGTAGAGCCTTTTAAAGAGTTTATCGGACGCAATGGATTAAATTCAGCCTTGTTAATTTTAGCGTTTATTTTTCTCTACAAACTTGGTGATAGCATGGCCACTGCGCTCGCGACGCCATTTTATTTAGACATGGGTTACACTAAAACAGAAATCGGCCTGATCGCCAAAAATGCGGGCTTGTGGCCAAGTGTTATTGGCGGCTTGATGGGCGGTGTTTGGATGTTTAGGTTGGGCATTAACCGTGCGCTGTGGGTATTTGGCATAGTGCAAATGATTGCAATTCTAGGATTCGCCTGGCTTGCCACCGTATCACATAATTTAGTGGTACTTGGCTTGGTAATTGGCGTAGAAGCTTTCGGTGTCGGGCTCGGGACAGCGGCGTTTGTAGCATATATCGCGCACACTACGCACCCACTTTACACCGCGACACAATTTGCTTTATTCACCAGCCTTGCGGCTGTCCCACGCACCTTTGCCAATGCCGCTACTGGCTATATGGTAGAAAACTTGGGCTGGTTTAAATTCTTTATTTTATGTTTTATTTTGGCTATCCCTGGCATGCTTTTACTTCTAAAAATTGCGCCTTGGAATACTGTGAAGGAAAATGAAAATGCTTTGTAAGGCATACGCAATTCAGGCGTAATTTAAAACCTCACATTTTTTTTGCTAACTTCTGCTATTTCCATTGCAGTCTCCTTTTCAAGCATTAAATTTGCAACATCCTCTTTTTCTATCATGCTTTGTAAATAATTCTGGCTAGCTTGTAAATCAAGCATCCATGCTGTTTGAGGAGGATCGCTCTGTGTCAGCACACTTTCGGCAGAACGCATGTCCCATTCACTTTTTTCCATGATGTAGTACGCAATTTCATCGGCCTGATTAAGCTGTGTTGGTTTCATTTTTGCCATAGCCACCTCGCTACCTACCATTGATGTAGCAGTAGATGCTGCGCTGGTAATAAGCGTTGTGGCCGTGCTTGCCTGCGCGGCAGTGCTGGAAGCACCAATGATGGCGGCGGCTGGAAACAACACGCTAGCCAATGCTGAAATAATTAGCTTGGTGGAGGTATTGGTAACATGGTGTCCCGCCATCACGTGTGCCATCTCGCGTGCAATCACAAAGCCCAGCGCATCATCACTCAATTGCAAATCTTGCACGCCTCGAAACACGACCACCGCCCCTTTATTATTAGAAGCCGTGCCCGCTTCTCGTTTCTCAGCCACTGAAAAATTAAAGCTGTTAATGACTTTCTCATGCTGCGGATACACCATAGCGGCAGCCTTACGCAGATAACGTCCCAAAGACTGTACGCGCGCATCAAAAGCTGAATTTTCCGCACATTGCTCGGCCGCACAAGCAAGTGCACTCGCCTTTGTAGAGAGCCTGACGCGCATATCAATATCAGAATAAACATTGCTGATGGCGGATGGTACTGCTACAGAGCCAGCAATTGCATGATCAGTCGCAAATTGCAACATCGCAAATACAAACAAAGATATATATCTCGTTTTTTTAGGGGTAATTTTTAGCAAAATGTCAGCTATTTATAATCAATAATCAAAGGAGCATGATCGCTGAAACGCTCATCTTTGTAAATAGTTGACTGAAAAGCCCTTTTTGCAAACTCCGGTGTCGCAATTTGGTAATCCAGCCGCCAGCCCACATTTTTATCATAAGCAGCACCGCGGTTACTCCACCATGTGTAACATTCATCTGTAGTATCGGGATGCAGCTTTCGGTAAACATCTACCCAATTTACACGATTGAACAAATCCGTTAACCAGGCACGCTCTTCAGGCAAAAATCCAGAATTCTTTCTGTTGCCTTTGTAATTTTTTAAATCTATTTCCTGATGCGCGATATTCCAATCACCACAAATGACAACATCACGACCATTCTTGGCCAGCGCCTCCAAATGCGGCATGATACGAGCCATCACGCTAAACTTAAATGCTTGCCGCTCTTCGCCGCTGGAGCCGCTTGGCAAATAAAGTGAAACTACACTTAAGTTGCCAAACTGGCATTCCAAATAACGACCTTCAGAGTCAATATCTACAATACCCAAACCTTCAATCACTGCGTCCGGCTTGGTTTTACAGTAAATGCCTACACCGCTGTAACCTTTTTTCTCGGCATAATGAAAATAGCTAAAATAGCCTTCCGGACCCAACATTTCTGCTGTCATATCTGTAGCTTGTGCCTTGATTTCCTGTAGGCAAACCACATCGGCTTGCTGCTTTTGCAGCCAGGCAAAGAATCCCTTGTTAGCCGCGGAGCGTATTCCATTCAAATTCGCAGTTATAATGCGCATTATTTACTTTCAATTAATTCTGTTATGTCACAAATTAGCCAAGAGTTTATCGCGTTTTCAGTCAAAAAACAGGTGTTAAAATTCGGTGAATTCAAAACCAAAGCAGGGCGCTTGAGCCCGTATTTCTTTAATGCCGGCCTGTTTAATGATGGCGAGAGCCTACTTAAGTTAGGCGAATTCTACGCCAATAGCATCGAAAAATCAGGTATTCGATTCGATATGCTGTACGGCCCCGCATACAAAGGCATCACTTTAGCGGCAAGTATTGCCATCGCATTTGCCAAAAATGGTCACAATTTTCCATATGCTTATAACCGCAAAGAAGCTAAAGATCATGGAGAAGGCGGTGTTATCGTCGGGGCACCGCTGCATGGAAGAGTACTCATCATCGATGACGTCATTTCAGCAGGTACATCCGTGCGCGAATCTATTGATTTAATCCGTCAACATAGCGCCGAGCCTTGCGGGGTGGCTATTGCACTTGATAGACAAGAAAAAGGTTTAGGTGATCTTTCAGCTGTGCAAGAGGTAGAAACCTTGCATCATTTACCTGTATGTGCCATTGCTAATTTAAGTGATTTATTAGAATATGTATCAAATCAACAAGATATGGCACAACACTTGCTTAACATTCAGAAATATCGCCAACAATATGGCGTAACATAACTGGATGGTTAAGTATAAATGCAAAAAATACTCTATATAGTAGTAGCGGCAATATTCGCATTTTCAAATATTGCACATGCTGCAAATAAAAATGAAGCTAGCTCCCCAAATTCCGGAAGCAGTAAAAAGATTGTCAAATGGGTCGATAGTAAAGGGGTAACACACTATGGCGACAAATTGCCTGCGCAGGAAGCTGGCCGCAGCAATGCAGAAATGAATACGCAAGGCATTGTTTTAAAAAGAAACAATGTAGCCGATAAGAAAAATGAGACTTTGGACCAGCACAAACTTGAGCAGGAACGTAAAGACAGCATTTTATTAGCTTCCTACACTAAAGCTGAGGAAATTGATTTAGCACGTGACCGCAGCATGCAAATGGATCAGGCGGCTTTACAAGCACTTACTCAACAAAAGGAAAATGTTGATGCCCGCATCATACGCAATAACAAAACTGCAGAAAACATCCGCGCGCGCAATAAACCATTACCGCCCTATTTAAGCGATGAAATCAAGCAATCACAGGCAGAGTCTGCCCGAATAGACAATCAAATTGTGCAACGCAAACTGAACATTGAAGCAACAAGAAAACATTTCACACAAGAAAAAGCGCGTTTTATCGCATTAAAACAACCTGCTAGTGCCGATTCTGGCACAGTTTCACTGGATGCCATTCTTACTGCAAATCCAACCGCTGCAGGCACAGTAACGCCTACCCAGCCTATTAAGCAATACGCGAATTAGCCGAGTTTTCTCTTTAAAATTTCATTTACTTGCGCAGGATTTGCTTTGCCTTTGGAAGCCTTCATGGCTTGACCGACTAATGCATTAAAAGCTTTTTCTTTACCTGCTTTAAACTCTTCTACCATCGCTTGGTTTTGCGCTAACACTTCGTCGATAATCACCTCAATCGCGCCAGTGTCAGAGACTTGTTTTAAGCCTAGCTTTTCAATCACTGCATCCACATCGGTTTCACCCGCCCAGAGCACCTCAAACACTTGCTTAGCAGCGTTGTTAGAAATTGTGCCGTCTTGAATACGCTTCAGCAATGCCGCCAGAGACCGCGTGGATATTGGGCTGCAGGCAATCGATTTTTCCTCGGCATTGAGCTTAGCAGAAACGGCACCCATCACCCAATTGGCTGCAGGTTTTGCATCTGCTCCCGCATTGACTGTAGCAACAAAATAATCCGCGATATGCCGACTTGCTGTCAGTGTGGCGGCATCATAACTGGTGAGGCCAAAATCCGCTTCAAAACGTGCTTTCATCGCTTCTGGCAATTCCGGCATCGTCTCCTTCACACGCAACCTGTCGGCTTCAGTCACTTCCAAAGGCAGCAAATCAGGGTCTGGGAAGTAACGATAATCGTTAGCCTCCTCTTTGCTACGCATCGCACGCGTTTCACCTGTATCAGGGTTGAACAGCACCGTGGCCTGATGGATAGTGCCGCCATCTTCCAGTGTTTCAATCTGCCAGCGTGTTTCGTATTCAATCGCTTGCTGCATGAATTTGAACGAGTTTAGGTTCTTGATTTCACGGCGCGTGCCCAGCTTTTCCGTACCTTTTGGGCGCACAGAAACATTGACGTCACACCTGAAACTGCCTTCCTGCATATTGCCGTCGCAAATGTCGATCCATTGTACCAGCTCGTGCAGTTTTTTAGCGTAAGCCACTGCTTCGGCTGCAGAGCGCATATCCGGCTCGGTCACAATTTCTAGCAACGGCGTACCCGCACGGTTCAGGTCGATGCCGCTCATGCCTTCCACCGCACCATGCACCGATTTACCCGCATCTTCTTCCAAGTGCGCGCGCGTGATATGAATGACTTTTTCATATGCTGGATTTTTGCCTACCGCAGGCACTTGAATAGTCACTGCGCCTTTGCCGACCACAGGCAGCTCATATTGGCTAATTTGGTAGCCTTTGGGTAAATCCGGGTAAAAATAATTTTTACGCGCAAACACCGAGCGTGGTGCAATTTCGGCGTTGATAGCAAGCCCAAATTTAATCGCGCATTCCACTGCTTTTTTATTCAGCACTGGCAATACACCCGGCAAGGCAATACTCACCTCACATGCTTGCGTGTTAGGCTCTGCACCAAACTCAGTACTGGCGCCACTAAAAATTTTTGTTTTGGTTTTTAGCTGAGTATGGGTTTCTAACCCAATAACCACTTCCCATTCCATATTATTCCAAACCTTCTGGCGCTTTTAAATCGGGCATCTGCGTATGCCAATCCGTCACTTGCTGATACGCATGCGCAACATCCAACATGCGCGCCTCATCAAAATAATTGCCCATCAATTGCAGACCCACAGGCAAGCCGTTACTAAAGCCGGCAGGGATACTCATGCCTGGCAAACCGGCTAAATTAGTCGCAATGGTATACACGTCCTGCAAATACATAGCCACAGGATCATCGGCTTTTTCACCAGCCTTGAACGCAGTTGAAGGGGCAGTTGGCCCCATAATAATGTCGCACTTTTTGAATGCCTGCTTGAAGTCATCCGCTATTAAATGTCGAATTTGTTGAGCCTTAAGGTAGTAAGCATCATAATAACCCGCACTTAATACATAGGTGCCAATTAGAATACGGCGTTTTACTTCTGCCCCAAAACCCTCAGCACGACTCTTGCAATACATGTCCATCAAATCGGTATATTCTGCCGCGCGGTGCCCATAACGCACGCCATCGTATCGCGACAGATTAGAGCTGGCTTCCGCAGGCGCCAGCACATAATAAACCGGGATAGAAAGCTTGGTGTTTGGCAGCGAGATTTCCACCGTTTCTGCGCCCAGCTTTTTATATTCTAAAATCGCTGCCTGTACAACCGCACCAACATTAGCTTCCAGGCCTTCTGAAAAATACTCTTTGGGCAAGCCAATACGCAGACCTTTGAGAGGCTGTGTGTCAGACATGTTCGCCAAACCGCGCGTGTAATCTTCTTTAGGACGATTTAAGCTGGTAGAGTCTCGCTCATCAAAACCCGCCATGACGTTTAACATCATTGCACAATCTTCAGCACTTTTCGCCATTGGACCTGCTTGATCCAGACTAGATGCAAACGCGATCATGCCGTAGCGTGACACCAAACCATAAGTCGGTTTCAAACCAGTAAAGCCGCAAAGGCTTGCAGGCTGGCGTATCGAGCCGCCAGTATCTGTGCCTGTTGCAGCCGCACAAAGCCTCGCGGCTACCGCTGCGGCACTGCCGCCGCTGCTACCGCCAGGTACACGATCAAAATCCCATGGATTTTTTACACCGCCGTAATATGAAGTTTCGTTAGATGAACCCATTGCGAATTCATCCATATTGGTTTTGCCTAGATTCACCGCGCCTGCCGCGTCAAACTGACTAATCACATGCGCATCATACGGAGCTATAAAACTCTCCAACATTTTCGATCCACAAGTAGTTCGCCAGCTTTTGGCACAAAAAATATCTTTTTGTGCGATTGGAATCCCCGTCAAAGGCCCAGCATTTCCAGCCTCAATACGAATATCAGCCGCTTTGGCTTGTGTCAGTGTTCTAGATTCATCTAGCGTGATATAAGCATTAATCGTTGGGTTAAATTGACGAATACGATTTAAAAAGGCTTGCGTCATTTCAACGCTAGAAACTTCTTTTTTAGCCAGCATCTGGCTGAGCTGTTTTAGGCTGCTATTGATCATAAAATTTCTTATTCAATTACTTTTGGTACAAGGTACAAGCCGCTATCTACAGCCCGCTCGGCCGAGCCATTACCTAGAACAGGTGCAATTTTCTGAAACTCTTCGCGCTGATTAGATTCAGTCACTACATCTTCACGCAATCGCTGCACAACATCTTGCGAGTGTGACATCGGTGTGATGCCAGCGGTATCGACCGCCTGCATCTGCTCGATTAAACCTAAAATACCAGAAAGTTTTGTGAGTGTTGCAGAAGCTTCTTGTTCGTTAATTTCAAGCCGCGCTAAGTGCGCGATTCGTTTAATATCGGTGGTGGTGAGTGCCATAACAAATTTTCAATTTTTTTATTTAAAACAAGTTAGTCCATTTGTAACTTTGTTTGTAACAATGTGTAAATTCATCTTAATTTTAGCTGCAATATACGTTATTATACCTTGATTTCAAGGCTGGCCTAAGGGTCACTGAATAAGACTTACAAACGTTTGCACAAAGCACAGGATAAAACAATATGTTCGGTTTCATAAATAGTTATTTTTCGAATGATTTAGCCATTGATTTGGGCACAGCCAACACCCTTATTTATGCGCGCGGAAAGGGCATTGTGTTAGACGAGCCTTCTGTCGTCGCCATTCGTCTAGAAGGCGGCCCAAACAGCAAAAAAGTACTCTTGGCAGTAGGGTCAGATGCCAAGGGTATGCTAGGACGCGCACCTTCCAATATCCAGGCAATTCGCCCAATGAAAGATGGTGTAATCGCTGATTTTACTGTCACCGAACAAATGCTCAAATTCTTTATCCGCAAAGTGCATGATTCACGCTGGTTTTCGCCCAGCCCACGCATTATTATTTGTGTACCTGTTGGTTCTACGCAGGTAGAACGCCGAGCGATTAAAGAATCGGCCGAACGTGCTGGCGCAAAACAAGTATTTTTGATTGAGGAACCTATGGCTGCAGCAATCGGCGCAGACATGCCTGTGGCAGAGGCCACCGGTTCAATGGTAGTAGATATTGGTGGCGGTACTACCGAAGTGGGCGTAATTTCACTTGGCGGTATTGTGTATGCTAAATCAGAACGCGTAGGCGGCGATAAATTCGACCAAGCGATTATTGATTACATTCGTCGCAACTACGGTATGCAAATTTCAGAACCTACTGCGGAAGCTATTAAAAAGAAAATCGGATCTGCTTTCCCAGGTTCCGAAGTTTTAGAAATGGAAGTAACCGGCCGCAATTTGGCCGAAGGCTTACCACGTAAATTTACCATTTCCAGTAACGAAATTTTAGAAGCTTTGACTGAACCGCTGAATGCTATTGTAGGGGCGGTGAAATCTGCCTTAGAGCAAACACCGCCTGAGCTGGGCGCGGATATTGCCGAAAAAGGCATGGTGCTCACAGGTGGCGGTGCATTATTACGTGATTTGGACAGATTGCTAATGGAAGAAACCGGTTTGCCGGTAATTGTCGCCGAAGACCCGCTTACCTGCGTCGCAAGAGGTTGCGGTCGCGCCTTGGAGGAAATGGATAAATTAGGTAACGTATTCGCGAATGAATAAGCTTTTTTTATCCAATCAATTCAATTTATCGCGTTGGCATGCTTAAGGGTGTTCATCAAAAACTAGAAGCTCAACAAACCCCAGCATTTTTCGTTCGTGGACCTAGTCCATTTTCTCGCATGGTGTTCTTTTGTGCGCTTTCTATCAGCATTATGGCCATAGATGCGCGCTTTAATTATCTATCGCATGTTCGCCAGGCGTTTATTGCTGCACTGCATCCGCTAGAAGTCGTAGCTAATACACCTAGTGAGTGGTATCGTGATGTAAAAAAATATTTTTCTGTGCATAATCAGTTAGTTCAGGAAAATTATGCACTCAAACAACAAGCGTTTGAGCACCAAATAATGTTGCAGCGCTTAAATACAATTCAAGCAGAAAATGTACATCTTCGTAGCTTGCTACATGGCAACAATCCAATTCAACATAATGCTGTGCTTGGTGAAATTTCCCATATGGGACGCGATCCATTTACACATGTCGTTGTTGTTAATCGGGGCAGCCAGCACCATATCAAGGCGGGACAGGCTGTGGTTGATTCTAAAGGCGTCATTGGCCAAGTAACACGCGTATACCCTTTTACCAGCGAAGTCACACTTATCACCGATAAAGAACTTTCTATTCCGATTCAAATTGAGCGAAATCAATTGCGCGCGATAGCCTTTGGCGAAGGTAATAATACGCTGGATATTCCTTACTTACCTGCTAATGTTGATATTAAAGTTGGAGATAAATTAGTGACTTCAGGTATCGATGGTATTTATCCAGCGGGCTTGGCAGTCGCTACCGTTACAAAAATACAGCAAAACTCTGAGTCACCATTTGCTAAAATTGTCAGCACACCAGTGGCAGGTGTTAGCAACCACTCACAACTTTTATTGCTGGAATTGCCTGATGCAATAGAAAACAAAACTTCTCAGCCAACAGTCAAAGAAACTGTTGAGCACAATAAAGACACAGTAAACATCAACAACAAGGTCAAGACCGATGCGTCACACTAGCCTTTTTACTGTTTACCTGACTTTATTAATTGCAATGCTGTGCCAGCTTTTCCCTTGGATTGGCCAAGGCATTATTTTCCGCCCAGACTTCATGCTAATAGTCCTTCTATATTGGCTTCTGCGTGCGCCAAATCTTTGCAATGTTGGCACCGCCTGGCTTGCAGGCTTGCTAGTGGACTTGGCCACAGGCAGCTTGTTGGGTCAGCATGCATTAAGCTTTAGCATCACTGCATTTGTTGCATTGAGTTATCAGCGCAGGTTAGTATTATTCAATACATTACAACTAGTCGCTTACGTGTTTATTTTATTAATAATTGAGCGCGTGGTAATGCTGCTGCTTAAATTATTTGAAGGTAACGACAACCCGGGCTGGCATTATTTTTGGCCTATCCTCACTGGATTATTGTTGTGGCAATTCATGATATTGATGTTTGGCGGGCTAACACGCCCAAAAACCAATTAGCGCTTTTCAGCCTTAAATAATGAAATCTAGCCGCGAACTTAAAAACTACCAAAACGAACAGCACAATTTCAAACTAAGACTTGCTGTGCTGGGTTTATTTGTGTTCATTGCATTTAGTCTGCTGGCAACGCGTTTTTATTATTTACAAATTAAACGTTATGATTACTATCAAACACTTGCGGAAAATAATCGCATCTCAATTGTGCCAATTACACCCAATCGCGGTTTAATCTCTGATAGAAATGGCGTAGTGTTTGCACACAATTTCTTTGTTTACACGCTGGAAATTACGCCTTCTAAAGTTGCAAATCTAGAAACGACCATCTCTGAAATTTCGCAACTAGTAGAAGTAAGTCCAGCAGATCTTAAGCGTTTTAATAAGCAAAAAAATGAAAGCCACAATTTCGAGAGTATTTTGCTACGTACGCACCTAAATGAGGTCGAGGCTGCGAAATTTGCTGTTAACCGTTATAGGTTTCCTGGCGTTGAGCTCAAATCTCGCCTATTCCGACATTACCCATTAGGCAAGCGGGGTTCACACATAGTAGGGTATATCGGTCGCATCAACGACAAAGATCTCAAAAATTTAGAAGAAGCCAATCTCCTTTCTAACTATAAGGGTTCTGATCATATTGGCAAAAGTGGTATAGAACAATCCTATGAATCAACATTACACGGCACTACAGGTTTCCAGCAAGTAGAAATTGATGCAGATGGCAGGGCTGTAAGGATACTTTCTAGCCAAACACCCATTTCCGGCAACAACCTGATCTTATCAATAGATAGCAAATTACAGGAAATCGCAGAAACTGCGTTTGGAGAACGTAGAGGCGCATTGGTGGCCATCAAGCCAAGTACGGGTGAAGTACTTGCCTTTGCAAGCATGCCCACATTCGATCCTAATTTATTTGTCGATGGTATTGATTTCGATAGCTGGAATTCACTAAATAATTCATTGGACAAACCACTCATTAATCGTCCATTGCGGGGCGTTTACCCACCAGGTTCAACTTTCAAGCCTTTTGTAGCTTTGGCAGGACTAGAAAACGGTAAGCGCCAACCGCCTTTTAGCATCAGTGATCCCGGTTATTTTATGTTGCCAAACAGTAGGCACCGCTACCGAGATTGGAAACCTGGTGGCCATGGAAATGTTGATATGCGTCGAGCCATTACTATTTCCTGCGACACTTTTTTCTATGGTTTGGCAATTGAATTAGGCATTGACAAATTAACCAGCTTTGTACGGCATTTTGGATTTGGACAAAAAAGTGGCATTGATATCGCTAACGAAGTTGGAGGTCTACTGCCGACACCGGAATGGAAAATGCGCCGCTACAAACAACCTTGGTATATGGGCGAAACAGTCATCACTGGCATTGGTCAGGGATATACTCTGGTTACGCCAATGCAGCTAGCGCAAGCCACGGCTATTTTGGCAAACAAGGGTATTACAATGCGCCCACGCTTGGTTTCAGCCATTACAGACACTAAAACAGGTGCAACCAGCCTCACCAAACCAATTATGACTGACAAAATATCACTAGATGAAAAAAATCTGGAGATTGTTAAACTTGGCATGATAGACGTAACCTTGCCTGGGGGCACGGCAGCCAGCGTGGGCGCTAATGCCGGCTACAGTATTGCGGCAAAAACCGGAACTGCGCAAGTGGTCGGCATAAAACAAAACGAGAAATATGACGAGAAGAATATCAACGAACGCCATCGTGATCATGCTTTGTTTATTGCTTACGCTCCTGCTGAGGATCCAAAAATTGCACTTGCAGTAATAGTTGAAAATGGCGGCCACGGTGGTTCTGCCGCAGGCCCTATTGCGCGCATGGTCATGGACTATTATCTGCTCGGGAAACTTCCGATTATCGAACCATCTACAGCATCGGAAAATGTAACAACCCCAAATGAAAATACAACCAATGCACTTGCGACTCCATCTGGAACTATGGCTGAGGAAGAACACTATGACTGAGAAACGACATGATTAGTCAGCTGTTACAAGGATTGTTCAAACATATCGATTCATTTTTGATGGGTTGTTTGTTATTTACGATATTAGTGGGGCTGTTTGTGTTGTATAGCGCATCTGGACAAAGTTTTGAACGTGTCAGTGCCCAACTGGTCAACATCGCAATTGCATTAAGTGTTATGTGGCTAGCAGCCAATGTACAGCCTCAATTGCTTGAGCGTATTGCAGTGCCTGTCTATTTACTTGGTGTATTATTATTATTAGCAGTAGAAATCTTTGGGCATATTAGTCACGGTGCGCAAAGATGGTTGGATTTAGGCTTTACCAAAATCCAGCCTTCCGAAATCATGCGCATCGCAGCTCCTATGATGCTCGCCTGGTTTTTTTCTAAGCATGACGCCAGTCCTCGCGTTATTGATTTTGTCATTGCTGCTGTACTGTTATTGATTCCAGTGATTTTAATCATGAAACAACCTGATTTAGGCACATCGTTACTCATCAGTTCATCAGGCTTCTTTGTGATTTATTTAGCAGGCTTGAGCTGGCGTTTTTTAATTGGCGGCACAGTTCTAGTCGGGGCGCTTATGCCAATTTTCTGGTCCATGCTGCATGATTATCAAAGGAAAAGAATTGAAATTCTAATCGATCCTTCACAAGACCCTCTAGGTGCCGGATACCATACTATACAGGCAACAATCGCACTAGGCTCCGGTGGAGTGACAGGCAAGGGCTGGCTCAATGGCTCTCAAGCTCAATTGGATTTTCTGCCTGAGCGCACAACTGACTTTATTTTTGCAGTATTCGGTGAAGAATTTGGTATGGCTGGCAATCTGATGCTGCTGGTGCTATTTGGTTTGATTATCGCACGCGGCTTGGTGATTGCTGCGCAAGCCCAAAGTACATTTACAAGATTACTTGCAGGCAGCATTACCCTCACATTTTTTACTTATGCATTTGTAAACATGGGCATGGTTAGCGGTATATTGCCGGTAGTCGGTGTACCTTTACCACTGATTAGCTACGGTGGCACGTCTATGGTAACCTTGTTGCTAGGCTTTGGCATTTTGATGAGTATACAAACCCATAAAAAACTCGTTGCTTCAGGATAAAGTTGGTTCAAAGAAAATTAATAGTTGAGAATCTCAAAATGAAAATCAAAACTTATTTTGTTATATTTTGTTGCATATGCTTAGTAGCTTGTGGCGGAAAACGCACTGTTAAACCAACACCTCCACCTTCTGGTGCCATCAGCAAACCTACTGTATCAGACACGCCTGCTGGTGCCGCAAGTAAACCTGGCGGCTACTATTTAGACGATGGTCCAGGTGATAACCCTCCCCAAGATATCGATGGCATCCCCAATGCGGTTCCCAAAAAAGAGCCCCTATTAGAGCGAGCCAATAAACCTTACAAAGCGCTCGGTGAAGTTTACACACCCATGACGAGTTATCAGCCTTATAAAAAAAGCGGTGTTGCTTCCTGGTATGGCAAACGTTATCACGGTAAAAATACTTCTAGCGGCGAAGTATATGATATGTACAGCATGTCGGCAGCTCATCCCACGTTACCTTTACCAAGCTATGTCAAGGTCACAAACCCTGCCAATGGTCGTTTTGTGGTTGTGCGTGTGAATGACAGAGGTCCTTTTAAAAGCGACCGAATCATTGATTTATCTTATGCAGCTGCCTATAAACTGCGTTTTTCGACACAAGGCAGCACCTTGGTACAAGTAGAAGCAATTGATGTGAATAATACCTCGCCAAGCTATGTAGTCAGCTACACACAATCTGTTACTGCCAGCACATCAGAAACTGCCACCAATCCAGTTTCTACAACGATTGCTGCAACTACATCGAAGTCAATTCTTCCTGTAACAGATAAAAATTCAACCATGCAATATACCGAATATTTTGTCCAGGCGGGCGCATTTAAAAATGAAGTAAATGCCGAAGCACTCATCAAAAAAATTCAGGGACTGGAAATTGAACAAAATGCCGGGATTAACAAAGTGTATAATAATGGCTTGCACCGCTTAAAACTTGGTCCTTACGATAGCAAATCAGCTGCGAGCCAAGCTGCTGCGAGTATTCGTAAAAAACTCAACATACCTACAATCATTACTAGCCAATAACAATATATGCGTTTATTTTTTAAAATCACTTTCCATTTTCATTTATTTTTATTGCCCATTTTTGCCTGGGCTGCAGAAGTCGCTCCCCCACCTGCGCTCGCAGTAAAAGCTTATTTATTGCGAGATTTTAATAGCAGCAGCAACATTGCCTCATATAAAAAAGATGAGCGCATTGAGCCTGCATCTTTGACTAAAATTATGACGGCTTATCTCACATTCGATGCTATACAGCAGGGGCACTTAAAACTCGATCAAACGCTGCCGGTCAGTGAAAAGGCATGGAAAATAGAGGGTTCCAAAATGTTTATTGAGCCTAATATGCCCGTAACAGTAGATGAATTGTTGCATGGGATGATTATTCAGTCTGGCAACGATGCTACCATTGCGTTAGCCGAAGGTATTGCGAGTTCTGAAGCACAATTTGCTGAAATGATGAACAAGCAAGCTGTAAAGCTTGGTTTAACCAACACCCACTTTATGAATTCGACCGGTCTGCCAGATAGCAACCACTACACGACTTCGAATGATTTAGCCATTTTGGCCAGTGCTTTAATCCGTGATTTTCCTATGGAATATCAGCGACTTTACTCAGTGAAAGAATATACTTATAACAAAATTACACAGCCAAACCGCAACCGTCTGTTATGGTTAGATGCTAGCGTAGACGGCATGAAAACCGGTCATACTGAGACTGCAGGCTATTGCCTGATTGCCTCTGCAAAACGCGGCAATTCACGCTTGGTGTCTGTGGTGCTAGGCACTGTTTCAGAAGCTATGCGCGCATCCGAAAGTCAAAAGTTACTCAATTACGGCTTTCAATTTTATGAGTCTACTTTAGTCTACAAACAATCGCAAACCATCAAGACCTTGCGTGTTTACAAAGGACGGGATAAAGCCGTGGCAGCTACCATCAATAAAGATTTTTACTTAACCCTACCTAAAGGTGACTACACGCGCGTGAAAGCCAGCATGGTCAGCCAGCAACCCTTAATCGCACCAATAAAAGCCGGTCAAGAGATTGGGAAAATAAAATTCACGTTAGACGGCAAGCTTATCAACGAACAAAAACTGGTTGCAGCTGTTGCAGTGAGTGAAGCAGGTTTCTTTGGCAGATTGCTTGATAGCATTCGGTTGCTCGCTCAGTAAATGTCTAACAACACGCATCCAAAGGCACTTGGAATGCCTCAAGAAACACTCATTGAGTTCCCATGCGACTTTCCCATTAAAGTCATGGGCGAAACGCATATGGATTTTTCCAGCCAGATAATTAAAACCATTCAATCACTTAGCCCGGATTTTGATGCAAGCCAAATTGAAATGCGCGGCAGTTCGGGAGGCAAGTATATTAGCCTTACTTGCACAGTATATGTAACATCTAAACCACAACTAGACAATATTTATCGTGCACTCACAAGCCACCCAATGGTGAAGGTTGTGCTTTAATATCTTAAGATATGGCAATCATTAGCCGAAATTTAGGCCTTACCGATTATCAAAATACTCTGCAGGCCATGCAAGCATTCACTGTCGGCCGTACCCCCGAAACTCCTGATGAATTTTGGCTTACGGAGCATAATAGCGTATATACGCTTGGGTTGAATCGCAGGAATATACGTCTTCCGCAAAATAACATCCCTGTCCTTTTGGTTGATAGAGGCGGGAAAATAACCTACCACGGCTTAGGACAGGTCATTATTTATTTACTCATTGACCTTAAACGCCATCAATTAAGTGTACGGCAATTCGTTAATATGATAGAAACAAGTATCATTGAGCTATTGGCACAATATAATGTTAAAGCTGACACAAAAAAAGATGCGCCAGGCGTTTATGTCAACGACAAAAAGATCGCTTCGCTAGGTTTGCGTTTGAGAAATAATTGTTGTTATCATGGACTAAGTTTAAATGTAGATATGGATCTATCCCCATTCCAAGCAATTGATCCATGCGGTTATGCAGAGCTGGAAATGACGCAAACCAAAGATCTTGGTATTACCCAAACATCACAACAAATAGGTGATAGCTTGTTAAAAAAACTATCAGGAAAATTTAACTAAAAAAACTAAACACATGGCTGAAATTGCACCAAATAACTCACCTGAAAAAAAGATAGCTGGTGTTAAAGAAATTGATGCCGCTAAGACAGCGCGCATCCCTATCAAGATAGTCCCGCAACCTATATTACGCAAGCCAGATTGGATTCGTATGAAAGCGCCTGATTCAGAACGCTTTCAAGAAATTAAACGCATATTACGCAATAATAAATTGCATACTGTTTGTGAAGAAGCGAGTTGCCCAAACATTGGTGAATGTTTTAGTGGAGGCACCGCTACATTTATGATTTTGGGCGACATTTGCACACGCCGCTGCCCGTTTTGTGATGTAGCTCATGGTAAACCATTGCCGCCAGATATTGCCGAACCAGAAAACTTAGCTCGTACCATCGCTCAAATGCAGCTTAAATACGTAGTCATCACCAGTGTAGACCGCGACGATTTAAAAGACGGTGGCGCACAGCATTTTGCAGATTGTATTCACGCCATACGTAAGCAATCACCTGATATCAAAATTGAAATTTTAGTACCCGATTTTCGCGGTCGTTTAGATATCGCACTAGAAATTTTGCGCAAAGCTCCACCCGATGTGATGAACCATAACTTAGAAACTGTGCCACGCCTTTATAAGCAAGCGCGCCCTGGTTCTGATTATCAGAATTCACTTAATTTGCTTAAAGCATTCAGTGAGATGTATCCGCACATTCCCACCAAATCCGGTCTTATGCTTGGCTTAGGCGAAACAGATGATGAGATTTTACAGGTCATGCAAGATTTACGTGCTCATCATGTCCGCATGCTTACACTAGGTCAGTATCTTCAGCCCAGCGTACACCATTTACCTGTGATGCGTTATGTGGAGCCTGTAGTTTTTGATGCTTTAAAACAAAAAGCCGATGCTATGGGCTTTAATAATGCCGCCAGCGGCCCCATGGTAAGAAGTAGTTACCACGCCGATTTACAGGCGCATCACATTGTTTAAGGGGCATCCATGGTTCCGCATTTAACAACCGCACTAAATGGGCCGTTGCTCACTCTAGAAAAACGCATGCTGGAAGCGATGCCTAAGATTGAACATTGGTTTCGTTCGCAATGGCTGGAGTATGCCTCGCCGTTCTATGCAAGTGTGGATCTGCGCAACTCCGGTTTTAAACTTGCCCCTGTTGATACTAATTTGTTCCCAGGGGGGTTTAATAACCTTAACCCGGAGTTTTTAACCTTAAGCGTGCAAGCTGCGATGGTCGCGATTGAAAAGGTATGCCCTGAAGCACATCGCCTCCTTATCATCCCAGAAAATCATACACGTAATACTTATTATCTCCGTAACGTGGTCGAGTTGGTCAACATCATGAAAGCTGCAGGTCTGGATGTGCGTGTCGGCAGTATTTCTCCTGAAATTACCCAGCCCACAACGCTGAAAACACATGATGGGCATAACTTATTGCTTGAGCCGATAGTGCGCATTGGCAACCGCATCAAACTCATTAACAATGAGCTGGGTGATTTTGATAGCTGTGCGATTTTACTTAACAACGATCTATCTGCCGGGATTCCGGATATTCTTAAAAAACTGGAGCAAAATTTAATCCCGCCACTACATGCAGGCTGGAGCACACGCCGAAAATCGCAACATTTCGCCGCTTATAACCGCGTAGTTGCTGATTTCTCCAAACTGTTAGAAATTGATGAATGGCTGCTCAACCCTTACTTTGAGACCTGTGGTGAAATTGATTTTCATGCACGAACAGGCGAAGAATGTCTGGCCTTTAAGGTTGAACAATTACTGACAAAAATTAAAACTAAATATGCCGAATACGGCGTAACGCAAGACCCATTTGTAATAGTGAAAGCGGACGCTGGTACCTACGGCATGGGCATTATGACCGTAAAATCTCCCGATGATGTGCGGGATTTAAACCGCAAAGCCCGTAACAAAATGTCCGTCGTGAAAGAAGGTTTGCAAGTCAGTGAAGTGATTATTCAGGAAGGAGTCTACACTTTCGAGAGCATTAACGATGCGGTTGCCGAGCCTGTAGTGTATATGATGGATCACTTTGTAATTGGTGGTTTTTACCGCGTGCATACTGGACGCGGAGTTGATGAAAACCTAAATGCCCCAGGATCACATTTTGTACCATTAGCTTTTGAAAAGCCCTGTACATTACCCGACTGTGCCGACGCACCGGATACTGCGCCAAACCGTTTTTATGCTTACGGCGTAGTCGCTCGCCTGGCCTTGCTGGCTGCGGCTATTGAACTGCAAGAAAACGATCCTCTTAATAAATAAAAATGAAGCTGCTCTTTATACTTGACCCACTTGCGAGTCTAAAAACGTACAAAGATACGAGCGTCGCTATTATGCGGGAAGCTGCTGCACAAGGGCACAGCTTATATGTATGTGAACAGCATGATGTTTTTTTGCGTGATGCATTAGTCAAAGTGAATGCCAAAAAATTTCAATTTACAAATAGCGTAAACTGGTATCTGCTAGGTGAGCCTGAAGAAGTTTTACCAAATGACTTTGACGCAATTTTAATGCGCAAAGATCCACCTTTTGACAGCGAATATTTGTATAGCACCTATCTACTTGAGGTGGCCGTTCAGCAAGGTGCATTCGTCATAAATAACCCTGACGCGGTACGTAGCTGGAATGAAAAACTC
>Ga0209254_10000237_pt1 | contig 41104 bp, 37 predicted proteins | sample FrelakmetDIP11DI_FD_187148 | JGI IMG/M metagenome (GOLD analysis project Ga0209254, IMG submission 187148) | Freshwater lake sediment microbial communities from the University of Notre Dame, USA, for methane emissions studies - DIP11 DI (SPAdes)... | ecosystem: Environmental > Aquatic >... | reverse complement strand
GCCGTCGCCGAGAAAACGCAATACCACGTCCGACTGCGTGTAGATCAACCCGTCATCTGACCGGAGCTCGTCCGTCCGCGCGGCGAATAGCGCTTCGTTGAGAGCCAGACGCGGGATCACGGATCGTTCTTCATAATAGTCAAGCCCGCGCAACGGAGGCTCGCGGACCACGGGCGCCCTGGGGACCGCGCGCTCAAGATCGAATGCAGTGGGCGCGTCGGAGATGACGCGCGCTCGGCCATCGAAACCGACCAGGATCGCATGCTCAATGGTGCACCGGAGACCGACGGCCTCTATCGCTTCTGCGCCGGTTGCTGACGCCGCGAACGAGATTCCTGCCAGCACAAAGAGCGCCTGAACCTGTCTGCGGCACGGATGCGGGAAAGGGAAGTCCACGGTTTCCGCTATCTGCTGGCCAATCCCGGGCTGAGGGCAGTCCGGCGCTTGACCGAAGAAAGTCCCCGATACAACCAGGCGTCCACCATTCGCTCGTGCAGCTGCTCGGTCGCCGACGGACGCGGCTACGGCGCGGCGCCGGCGGGCTGGCCAGCGACAGTGACGGTCAGGCCCTTTTCGAGCCCGTCAGCGCGTTGAGTTGCGCGAGGAACTGCCGCTCGCCTTCGCTCACTCGTTCGCCGCCAAACCCAAGGAACCCGCCTTCTTTTGAGGCATTGGCGATCTTCTCGCCAATGCCGGTCAGCAATGCGCGGTACGCATCGGCGTCAGTGGTCGCCCCTTTTGTCGTGAGAGCGGCCAGGGCTGCCGTGACCGCATCGCTCGCGGCCTTCTGCAGCGAGCTGTTGAGCGCGGACTTGTCCGTGACGGACCTGAGCATGCTCTTGATATGATCTTGTGCTGCCAGCATCTCGTCCTTCGCGAAGATCTCCTTCAACAGCGGCTGCTGGCCGCGCAGCGTTTCGGCCATGGTTGATGCCAGAGCCATGCCTTCAGAAATGCTGCCAAGGAGTCCGCTGTTGCCAGCAGCGGCGGTGGCCAGTGCGACCAGCTGCGGCGCGTTGCGCAGTGCCTGCCACTGCTCGGCGGAAAAATCACTACGGGTTGCCATGCTCAATCGTCCTTGTGTGTGTTTCGCACCCCCATGACACAGTTTGGCACGGTACGGGGGGATCGTGAACCCGCTGTGACGGCCACGGTTTCGATCGCTTCGAAGCCGCTTCGTCCAAAGCGGCGGCCCCGCGCCGGGGTTTCTGTTTCGGCGCGTTTCGCCGTATCTTCTGCGCCAATCTGGAAACTCATTGTGGCTAGGAGGAGCACATGGACGAGTTCTGGGCTACACGCACGGGACGATGGCGCGCCGCGATGCGGGACCAGACGGCGCCGACGTTCGCCGAGCGGCTGTATGCGGTGATCCGTGCCGATGTGAAGAAGGGTTCCCTGCCGGCAGGGGCGATCCTGCCGCACGAGGAGCGGGTCGCGCAGGAACTCGCCATCGAAACGGCTGACGTCCGTGACGTCTATGCGAGGCTCGTGGCCGAAGGCGTCGTCGCGCGACGAACGCACGGCATGGCTTATGTGCCTGCAAGTGACGGCGAGCCTGAGCCGAGTCACGGCGAGGCAACGCAGATTCGTTTCGAGGCGGCGTTGCTGCGAGCGGTCCGTGAAGCCGCCGCGCGGGGTCTTTCGAGTGCGGAGGCCACCGGAATGTTCAAGGCGGCGATGCTGCGCGCGCAGTCGCTGGAGCACGACGAGCAGGGGAACGAAAAGAAAGAGTGAGCCGCAGGCCTGCGCGACGCCAGGCGCCTCCCGGGCCGCGGCACAAGGCGGACATCGGCAATCCGCAGCGCGTCCTGAACTGGCGCGCGCGGCGCGCGGCGCTGCTCCTCGAGAATGCGGCGCAGCATCCCGGCGGTCTTCTCGTGAACCAGGTGCCGCACCATGTCCAAGGCCTTCGGGACACCATCGGCCTCCTTGATCGAGGCGAGCTTCGCGCGCTCTTGCGCACTGATGCCGATGTTGATCGACCGCGCTTCCCTGCCGACCATGGGATTCCACGGCCACTGGAGCCAGATCGGGAACCACTCCGGGGCGATGGGTATCGCCTGCGGCGCAGGGCGCGGGGGCGGTATTTCCGGGTCCGTCGTGCCGCCAAGCGTGTCCTCGGTCACGGCAGGACCAGGACCCGTCCCTTAGGCTCCCCGGGATATGGGAACCACGCCCATGCCTCCGCCATCGACATCCCGCGGCCTGGCCGCGCACCTGGCAATCGCCTGCCTCGCGGTCGCGGCGCTTGCGCTCGCCGCGAACGCGCTGGTGCGCCAGGGCACACTGGTGGTGCGAACCATCGAAGTGCCGGCCGAGGTCGCGTCGGAGGCGGCGTCCGTCGAGTCAGCTCCGGTTGATTCCAGCGCTCTGGTCGTCGCAGTCCAGCGACACGCGCAGGCAGTGCTGGAGCGCTCGGAGTCACCGGCTGGTGCGAGTGACGCGGTCACGCGCACGGCGCGCGACGCGCTAAGCCGAGAACTCGAGAGCTTCGTCGAACTGGCCGGGGCGGCACTCGCGCCGCAGGATGAGCGCGACCTGCGCGAAGCGCTACATCGAACGCGCCGTCATGCCGACGACCTGGTTCGTCATGGTGACGCACGCCGCGCCCTGCTGCAGTCGTGCTGGAGCCAGCTCGACGCGCTCGACCGCAATCAGCGCGAGGCGATCGAGCGTGCCTGGAAGATCTTCGGCCGAGTGATCGCTCGCGAGTCGCTGCTCGAGATCGGTCGACAGGTCAACATCATTCGCCGCGAACTGGCGCGGTTCGCGCAGCCACAAGGATACTCCGCGTCCGACGTCGCCGCGCTGCAGTCCGCCGAGGCCACGCTGGTCGCGGCGCTCGACCCCGGTCAGGGTGGCGCCTCCCGCGAGCGTCAGGCCTGGCTGCAGATGAATAACGACCTCGTGCACGCGTTCAGCGCGGCGCGCGAGTCGCTGGTGGGCGCGGACCGTCGCCTGCTCGCATCGCGCGAGGGATTTCAGCGCAGCAGCGCCGCGCTCGGCATGCTGGCCGGCAAGCCTCGTTTCATCCCGGTGACGGTCCGGCCGGAGCGGGTCGCGACTGTCCAGGACCCGCTCGGTACCTCTGCCGGGCCGCGGGTCCGGACCACTTCGACGGATCTGGATCCGCCCTGGCGACGTATCGCTCTGTTTGCTGTGAGCGTCGGTGCGGTGATCGTGCTGCTGCTGCTGTCGACGCTGCTGTTTGCGCGGGTCGTGGGCCCGGTACGCCGGCTCGAGCGGCTGGCTCAAGGAATCGCCGATGGCGATACGGGTCGGCGTGTCGAGCGCGGCGGCATCCGCGAACTCGACTCACTCGCCGCAGCTTTCAACCACATGGCCGAGCGGCTCGATGCCGCGCAGGGCGTGGCACGCGAGTACCAGCAGCGACTCGAGGCCACCGTCGAGAAACGGACGCGACAACTGACGCACCTCGCCGCGCACGATCCGCTCACCGGGCTGCCGAACCGACGCGAGCTCTTCGAGCAGCTTGCGGCGGCCGTCGAGCGTGCGCGACGCAAGGGAACGCATGTGGGCGTCTTCGTGCTCGACATCGACAACTTCAAGAACCTGAACGACAGCATCGGCCACGCCTATGGCGATCGTGTGCTGCAGGCGGTTGCGCAGCGGCTGGCCGAGACGACGCCTGCCCACTGCTATTCCGCGCGCCTCGGCGGGGACGAGTTCACGGTGATCCTCGAAGAGACAAGCGATCCCGACTCGATAGGAATCGTCGGTCATGAGCTGGTGCGCGCCTTCCAGCCGCCGCTCCGGATCGATGGTCGCGAGCTCGTGCTCAGCATCAGCGTCGGCGCGAGCTGCTACCCGTTGCACGGCGACGATGCCGAGTCGCTGCTGCGTGCATCCGATGCGGCACTGTTCCGGGCGAAGGCGCTCGGTCGCAGCCAGCTGAGCGTGTACACGCCGGAACTGCTCACCGCGGCCGCGACACGCTTCTCGACGGAGCAGGGGCTGCGGCTCGCGCTGGATCGCAACGAGCTGGAGCTGGTGTTTCAACCCGAGGTCGACCCCCTGACGCTCGAGGTCGGGCTGGTCGAGGCCCTGCTGCGCTGGCGCCTGCCGGACGGGCGGCTCGCCTCGCCGGGCGAGTTCCTGGCCGTCGCCGAGGAGTCAGGGCTGATCCTCGACATCGGCGACTGGGTGCTGCGCAGTGCCATCGAGACGGCCAAGGCGTGGCGGAGCGGCCCATGGCCCCAGGCGCGTGTTGCCATCAATGCATCGGTCCGCCAGGTACTCGATCGTGGTTTCGAGGCACGCCTGCTCTCGCTGCTCGAGCACCATGAGCTGCCGCCGCACTGCATTGAGCTCGAACTCACGGAGAACGTGCTCCAGACCGGCCGTGCCACGATCGAGGCGATCGGGCGGCTGCGGACCGCTGGCATTGGCATCGCGCTCGATGACTTCGGTACCGGCTATTCCTCGCTCGCGTCGCTCGAGCACCTGCCGCTCACGCGGGTCAAGCTCGACCAGTCGCTGGTGGCAAGCATCGACACGAATGCCCGCTCGCTCGCCATCACGGTCGCGATCGCGGGTCTGTGCCGGCAGTTGGGCCTCGAAATGACCGCCGAGGGCGTCGAGCGACCCGAGCAACTCGCCGTGTTGCTGCCGCATGCCTCGATCTGCCTGCAGGGCTACCTGATCAGCCGTCCCGTGAGTCGCGCGGAGCTGCCCGGGCGGGTACTCGAACTACCGGAGCGGTTGCAGTCGCTGCTGCTGTCGAGCGAGGTGCTGCGGACTGCCGGGGCCAGGCGGAGCTCCGTCGCGATCCACGGAGCACGACGCGCGCGGGGCTGACTGGAACAAGTCGGTCCCGTTCGACTTCACCAGTGAATGTGCGTCTCGCGCGTGGCGATCCTGAAGCCGAACGCTGGTGAGGCTGCCCCCGTTCTGCGACTACTGGCCGGCCCGTAAGATGGCCTGTCCCCGCGCCGACGAAATGGCCGCAAGGATGCCCTCGAGCAGGCGGGTAGGCGTGGGCGGGCAGCCCGGCACCACTACATCGACCGGAATGACGTTTGAGACCGCACCGAGGCTCGCGTAGCCCGAGCCGAACACGCCTCCACAAGCACCGCAATCGCCCACGGCAACCACGAGCTTGGGATCCGGGGTCGCATCGTAGGTGCGCTTCAATGCGACCTCCATGTGGCGCGATACCGGACCGGTGACCAGCAGCATGTCGGCATGACGGGGGCTCGCCACGAACCGGATACCCAGCGACTCGATGTTGTAGATGGGATTCCCGAGTGCATGGATCTCGAGTTCGCAGCCGTTGCAGGAGCCGGCGTCCACCTGCCGGATGCAGAGCGCACGCCCCAGGAGTTGCAGGACTCCGGCCTCCAGCGCCGCGCGTACGCGAAGCTGTTCGTCGGCCGGTGGCGGTGGCTCTGTGACCAGGCCGGTTCGTACGATCCTGTGGAGCGTCTTCAGCATCGTGGTGGATCAGAGATCGTGACCGCTGTAGGACAGGTTGAACGACTTGTTGATCAGCGGGAAGTCGGGAACGATGTTGCCGATGATCGCGTGCTCGAGCGCGGGCCAGTTGTGCCAGGAAGGATCCTGCGGATGACAGCGGTGGATGGATGCCGCGGGTCCCGCTTCGAGGCCGATCACCACCGGTCCACGCCAGCCCTCGACGAGGCCGACCGCAGACGAACCCGCGGGGGGCACGGCAATGCGCCCGGCGTGCGACCCGGCCGGCAGCGTCGCAGTCATTTCGCGAACCAGGCGTAACGATTCCGCCAGTTCCTCGAAGCGAATCGTCACGCGCGCCAGCACGTCACCGTCCTGCTGCACGCACCGACGCGGGCCCAGGTGATCGTAGGGCGGTTGCGGCAGGTCGAGGCGCAGGTCGAGTGCCTGGCCGCTGGCCCGTCCAGCCAGGCCAACCACGCCCAGCCAGTTGGCGAGTTCAGGATCGAGTCGCCCCGCGCCGCAGAACCGGTCGCGCAGGCCTGCATGGTCTTCGTAGATGTTTCGCAGTACCGGCAGTTCCTTGCCGAGTACCTCGACGCACTCGAGGATCGCGGTGGCGGCAGCTGCCGACAGGTCGCCGCGCGTCCCGCCGGGAACCACGAAGTCGAGCAGGTAGCGCTGACCGAGCGCATCGTTCACGGTCCGGAGCCAGCGCTCCTTGAGCCGCAGGAACTGCGTGAGCCCGAAAGCGAACCCAGCGTCATTGCCGAGGGCGCCGAGATCGCCGAGGTGATTGGCTATTCGCTCGATCTCGAGCGCGATTGCGCGCAGCCAGGCGGCCCGCGGCGGCACGGGCTGCCGGGCCATCTGTTCCAGCGCCTGGCAGTAGGCCCAGGAATAGGCGACACCGGAGTCGCCGGACACGCGTGCCGCCAGCCGGTGACCTTCGAGGATCGGCAACTCGGTGAATCGACGCTCGATGCCCTTGTGCACGTAGCCGAGGCGCTGCTCCAGTCGCAGCACCTTTTCGCCCACGACGGAGAAGCGGAAGTGCCCCGGCTCGATGATGCCGGCATGAACCGGGCCGACCGGGATTTCGTGAACACCGTCGCCCTCGACGCGCACGAACGAGTAGTCATCCACGGGGTCCTCGACCGGAGGCGGCAACGACCCGTCGCGCAGCGGGAACACGTCGGGGGGCCACGCAGAGTGCCGCAACCACGGGCGCGTATCGATGTCCGAAGCACGCAGCCCGGTCGTGTCGAAGATGGCGCGCTGCAGCCGGTTTGCCCCCGGGAAGATGTCCGCGATACCCGGGTAGTCGTTCGAGTCGACGGGCAGGTGCAGGCTGATCCGCAGCACGCGTGGCGGCGTGATCGCCACGGCCTGCACGGACTTCTCACGGTTGGACGCCCAGGTGCCCCACAGTGCCAGCAGGCGGCCGCCGGCGGCCGCGAGATCCCTGGCGAATTCGCGCCAGTCACTGCACTGGACTTCGAGCGACCGGAACTCCGTCGTGGTCGGTGCCGCGTGTACGTCGCCGAGCCAGCGTTGCAGGCTCACGTCAGTTGCCCACGATCATTTCCGCCGCGGCCCGGTACCAGTCGGCGAGGTAGGGGGGGATGTAGAGACCGAGCATGAGCACGATCGCCAGATGCGCGAACACCGGCAGCAGCGCCGGCTGGTGCGGGAGGCGCTGTCCCGCAGGTTGACCCAGCACCATGGACTGCACGCGCCCGAAAATCGCCGCAAACGCCACGCCGAGCGCGCCGAGCAGGATTGGCGTCGCCCACGGCTGTTCCTTCATCGCGGTCGTGAGGATCAGGAACTCGCTGGCAAAGACCCCGAATGGCGGCATGCCGAGGATGGCGAGTGAGCCGAGCATCAGGCCCCAGCCGATGGTCGGATTGAGCGCCAGCAAGCCACGGATGTCCTCGATGCGCTGCGAGCCCGCCTTCTGCGCAGCGTGGCCCACTGCGAAGAAGATCGCCGACTTGGTCAGCGAGTGAACCGTCATGTGCAGCAGGGCGGCGAAATTTGCCACGGCGCCGCCCATACCAAAGGCGAAAGCGATGATGCCCATGTGCTCGATCGACGAGTAGGCGAACAGCCGCTTGACGTCGCGCTGCCGCCAGAGGAACAGCGAGGCGAGCACGACGGAAAGCAGTCCGAAGCCCATCATCATCTGCGAGGGCAGGGACGACTGCAGCGCGCCTTCGACGAGCACCTTGCACCGCACGACAGCGTAGATGGCTACATTGAGCAGCAGGCCCGACAGCACGGCCGAGACCGGAGTCGGGCCCTCGGCATGCGCGTCGGGCAACCAGTTGTGAAGCGGCGCGAGACCGACCTTCGTGCCGTAGCCCACCAGCAGGAACACGAAGGCGAGGCCAAGTACCGTCGGCTCGAGCTCGCCCTTCACCGCCGCGAGGTGCGTCCACAGGAGCGCGCTCACGCCCTCGGCGCCGAGCACCTTCTCGGCGGCAAAATACAGCAGGATGGTGCCGAACAAGGCCTGCGCGATGCCGACGCTGCAGAGGATGAAGTACTTCCAGCCGGCCTCGAGGCTCGCCGGCGTCCGGTATAGCGTCACGAGCAGCACGGTCGAGAGCGTCGCGGCCTCGAGCGAGACCCAGAGGAGCCCCAGGTTGTTGGTGGTGAGCGCCACCAGCATCATCGCCATGAAGAGCTGGTACATCGAGTGGTAGAGCCGCAGGCGGCCTGAGCTGAGACGCCCGTGCTCGATCTCCACGCGCATGTAGGGCCGCGAAAAGATCGACGTCGTGAGTCCGACGAAGGCCGTGAGCGCGACCAGGAAGGCGTTGAACGGATCGAGGAAGAACTGCTCGTTCGCGGCCGTGAGATTTCCCTCGCTGATCACGCGGGCGGTGAGACCTGCCGCCGCGAGGAAGGTGAGCAGGCTCAGCGCAATGTTGATTTCCGCGGCGCGCGGCCGCGCGCCCCACACGGCGAGCATCAGTGCACCCGCGATCGGTGTGACCAGCAGGGCGGCGAACTCCACCTACTGGTCCTCCTTCAGCGACTCGAGGTGATGCAGGTCCAGGCTGTCGAATTGCTCGCGGATCTGGAAGAAGAACACCCCGAGCACCAGCATCGCGACGAGCACGTCGAGTGCGACTCCCAGCTCGACGATCATGGGCATGCCGTAGGTCGCGCTCATCGCTCCGAAGAACAGCCCGTTCTCCATCGACAGGAAACCCACCACCTGCGACATGGCCTTGCGCCGGGTGATCATGGTGATGAAGGCGAGCAGGATGACGGCCACCGCGATTCCGATGGCGTTCCGTGTCGCCGTGCTCGCGAGTTCCGCAATCGGCTGGGCGAGACCGAACGCGAATACGACGGTGACCAGTCCCACCAGCATCGTGCCCGGTACGTTGAGCAAGGGTTCGGTGTCCCAGTAGACTTTCAGGCGGCGAATCAGGACGTGCAGCAGCCAGGGCAGGCCGATGACCTTGAGCGCGAGCGTGAGCGCCGCCGAGGCGTACAGGTGACCCTGGCCGGTGCGCCAGGCGAGGAGCAGCGTCGCGATGCAGAGCATGGCGCCCTGCAGCGCGAGCAGGTTCACGAGAGTCACGATGCGCCGCTGCGCCAGCATCGCGAACGACAGCAGCAGCAGGATCGCCGCGCAGGCGTTGAGCAGCTGCAGGTCGAAGGGTGTGTCCTGCACGGGGTCAGGCCCCCAGCAACAGATGCACGAGCAGGCCGAGCACCGCGAACATGAAGGCGGTGGCCATGAACTCCGGGGCGCGGAACACGCGCAACTTCGCCGAGACCGTCTCGATCGCGGCCAGCCAGACGCCGGCTACCGCGAGCTTGAGCGCCAGCGCGGGGATCGACAGCGCCAGCGCGCTCACGGCTGTATCACCGATCGACACGCCCCACGGCACGAACAGGGCGAAGCCGATGCACGCGTAGTTGAACAGCTTGAGCGCGGCGGCCCATTCCATCAGTGCGAGGTGCCGCGCCGAATACTCGAGCAGCATCGCTTCATGAATCATCGTGAGCTCGAGGTGGGTAGCCGGATTGTCGACCGGGAGGCGTGCGTTCTCGGCGAGCAGCACCATGGTGAAAGCCACCGCGGTGAAAGCCAGGCTCGGATACAGCACCAGGGCCTGCGCGGCCAGTCGCTCCGAGATCAGCGGCAGCGCGGTCGTGGCCGAGATCAGCGAGGCGACGAAGATGACCATCAGCAGTGCGGGCTCGGCCAGGAATCCGACCATCATTTCCCGGCGGGCGCCCAGGCTGCCGAACGCCGTCCCGATGTCCATGGCGGCGAGCGACATGAACACGCGCGCGATGGCGAGCATGCCGACCAGCGCGATCGCGTCCGCCGCGGTGCGGAAAGGCAGTCCCGTGCCCATCGACGGGATGACGGCGGCGGCGGCGACCATCGCGCCGAACACCACGTAGGGGGCCAGCCGGAAGAGAGGCGATGCATTGGTCGCGATCACGGCATCCTTGTGAAATAGCTTGCGGATCCCGTGGTAGGGGAGCAGCAGGCTCGGCGCGCGCCGGTTCTGCAGCCATGCGCGGCAGGCGTTCACCCAGCCCAGGAACAGTGGCGCGAGCGCCAGCGCAGCGAGCACCTCCAGGAACTGCGTGAGCCATGCCGTGGCGCTCACAGCATCACCGCCAGCAGGACCACGAGCGTGATGAAGCTGTAGGTCAGGTACGCCGAGATGCGTCCCTGCTGCATCCACGCCAGCGCATCGGCCGCGCGCTGCACCATGCCGCCCAGCGGCAGGTACAGTGCGCGCCAGATCCGGTCACCGACAATCACCCGGTAGCGCGGCGCCGCATCGAGTGGTGAGGGCAGTTCCCGCTCCATCGCGAAGAAGCCACCGAAGATGTGGCGGATGGGCTGTCCGAAGCCCTCGGCCGTGTCCTGCATGCGAGGGTCGAGCCGGGCAAAGCCGCAGTCCCAGGGGGGTGCGCGGCGCACCGGACGGCGATAGACGGCCCGGACGACCAGGAACGTCGCGGTCACGACTCCGACGATCACCGCGAGCAGGATTGTGGGCGAATACGACGCCGCGCGGCCGGGGAGCGGCGCCAGCAGCCACCACGGATGGTTTGCGGTGTCGGGCGCCGCGCCCACCAGCTGCACGGTCGCGTGGCCCAGTGCACCGATGACATGGTTCGGAAGCAACCCCAGCGCCACACAGCCCACGGCGAGCCAGACGAGCCCGGCCTTCTCCAGGCCGTCGACATCGTGTGCGCGGGAAAGGGTCGCCTCGCGAGGCTGCCCGAGGAAGACGATACCGAAAAACTTGACCATCACGTAGGCGGCCAGTGCGGCGGCCAGCGCGATGATAGCCGTGCCGAGCGGCAGCAGCATGTTGACGAACGGTCGGGGCACCTCGTGCGAGAACAGCAGCGCTTGCAGCAGCAGCCATTCGGACACGAAGCCGTTGAGCGGCGGCAGTCCCGCGATCGCCAGTACCCCTACCAGCGTCAGCCAGCCCGCCCACGGCATCCGGTGGATCAGTCCGCCCAGCCGCCCGAGGTTGCGTTCGCCCGTGGCGTGCAGCACCGCGCCCGTGCCGAGGAACAGCAGGCTCTTCATGAAGGCATGGTTCAGCGAGTGATAGAGCACCGCCACCAGTGCCAGGGCCGACAGCACGTGCATGCCGACGCCGTGGAACACGATGGCCAGACCGACGCCCGTGAACAGCACGCCGATGTTCTCCACCGACGAGTACGCCAGCAGGCGCTTCATGTCCGTCTGCACCGCCGCGAAGACGACGCCGAACAGGGCGGTAGCGAGCCCCAGCGCGAGCGGCACCAGGCCCCACCACCACTGTGGATTCCCGAGCAGGTCGAACGTCACCCGCAGCACGCCGTAGATGGCCGTCTTGAGCATCACGCCGCTCATCAACGCCGAGACCGGCGACGGCGCGGCCGGATGCGCTTCGGGAAGCCACACGTGCAACGGCACGATGCCAGCCTTGGCGCCGAAGCCGAACAGTGCGAGCAGGAACGCGGCCGACGCCCAGGCGGGCGAGAGCTCCGCGGCGCGCATGGCGTCGAACGTGAACTGCCAGGTGCCGCCCTGCAGGATGCCGAAGCTGAGCAGGATCGCGATGGCGCCGACGTGGGCCATCAGCAGGTACAGGAAACCGGCACTGCGGATCTCCGGGATTCCGTGCTGCGCGGTGACCAGGAAGTAGGACGCAAGGGCCATGGTCTCCCAGGCGACCATGAACGCGTAGGCATCGTCGGCGAGCAGCACGAAGCCCATGCTCGCGAGGAACAGGTGGTACTGCAGTCCCATCAGGCCGGGCGCGGTTCCCTCGCCCTTGCGGAAATAGCCTGCAGCGAACAGCGACACGCCGGCGCTGCAACTGCCGAGCAGGATGAGGAACACGCGTGACAGTGGGTCGAGCCGCACGTGCATCGGCAAGTCCGGCAGCCCCAGCATCAGTTGCATGCGCTCGGCGGGGGAGTCGAACTGCCATGCAGCCACGAAGGCGAGCGCGACGCCTGTCAGGGCACCGAGCGGAAACAGCAGTCTGCCGACCAGTGCCACGCTCGACGGGCGCAGCAGTCCGGCCGCGCCGATCATTGCCCAGCCCGCGAGCAGCGCAAGGCAGGCAGCGAGCGGCGAATCCATCGGAGACATCAGGCGATTCCAGGGGCGAGCTGCCCGCTATTCCCGACCGTCGCGCTTCGTCCAGACATCGAGCCAGTCGAGCACGGTGTCGTGCCAGAGCACGCTGTTGGCGGGCTTCAGCACCCAGTGGTTCTCGTCCGGAAAATGCAGCAACTTGCTCGGGATGCCCTTGCGCTGCAGAGCGGTGAAAGTGCCGAAGCCACCGGTCTCGACGACCCGGAAGTCCAGCGCGCCGTGGATCACCAGCGTCGGTGTCTTCCAGTTCTTCACGAGGTCGACGGGGTTGTGTCTCGCATAGCTTTCCGGGTTCTCCCAGGGCGTGCCGCCGTGCTCCCACTCGGGGAACCATAGCTCCTCGGTGGCGAAGTAGGCGAAACGCTCGTCCAGGTTGCCGGCGTGAGAGACGAGGCACTTGAAGCGATCGGGCCACGCACCGGCGATCCAGTTCACCATGTAGCCGCCGTAGCTGCCGCCGAGCGCTGCGACACGACCGCCGTCCATCCACGGATACTTTGCCAGCGCGGCGTCGAGACCCTTCTGCAGGTCCTCAAGAGGCTTCCCGCCCCAGTCGCCGTTGATCGCGTCCGTGAAGGCCTGCCCGTAGCCGGTGGAGCCGTGGAAGTCGATCATGAGTGCCGCGTAGCCGCGGCCGGCATAGGTCTGCGGGTTCCAGCGATAGTGGAAGTGGTCGCCGAAAGAGCCCTGGGGCCCGCCGTGGATCAGCATCGCCACCGGGTATTTCTGCGCCGGATTGAAGTCCACGGGCTTCACGATCCACGCGTGCACCGTGTCGCCATTGGCGCCCGCGAAGGTGAACTGCTCGGCCTCCCCGAGGCCCGTGCCGGCGAGACGCGCATCGTTGATTCGGGTGATTCGCTTCGGATCCTTGCCGTCGGCGCGCACCGAGTAGAGTTCCGCCGGCCCGGCGAGCGAATCGCGCAGGTAGACGACATTTGCCCCGCGCACCTGCGGCGATGCCACGTAACCCTTGCCGACGACCGTGCGCGCCTTGCCACTCGAGACATCGATGGCGAACAGCGCGTGGTTGCCGAGGTCATCGGCCGTCGCGTAGATCGTCTTTCCGTCGGGTGCCCATTGAAGCTCGCCGGGCGAGCGGTCCCAGGACTCGGTGAGCACTCGCTCGGCCCCGTCCGGCCACGAGCGCAGCACGATGCGGAACCGGTCCGCCTCGTAGCCCGGACGCTTCATCGCGGTATAGGCCAGCGTCCTGCCATCGGGCGAAAACGACGGATACGCGTCCCAGGCCTGGTTCGACGCCGTCAGATTTCGCGGTGACTCGCTGCCGTCGATGGGTGCCACGAACAGGTCGAAGTTGGTGGACCACGCCTCGCTCCGGCCAACATCCCGCGCACCGAAGACGATCGATCGACCGTCGGGAGTGAACGCGTACTCATCGCTGCCGCCGAACGGTTTCGATGGCGCATCGGCGTCCATCGACTTCATCACGTCGACGGGCTCGCCACCGGCGACGGGTACCACGAACACGTGCGAACGGCGACCGTCGGCCCAGCTGTCCCAGTGACGGAAAAAAAGCCTGTCGTAGGTCCGGCCGGTGGCCTTGTTCTTGGCATCCTCGTCCTGCCGCTTCTTCGTGTCGGCAGGCGAGGAGCCCGGAAAAACCTCCATCGCAAGCGCGAGCCTCATGCCGTCGGGCGAGAGCACGAAGCTGCCAACGTCCAGAGGCAGGGTGGTGACCGGCTGCGCCTCGCCACCGCGCAGCGGCAGCCGCCACACCTGCGACGAGCTGCTGCGCGTGGACAGGAAATAGATCGTGTCGCCGTCCGGCGACCATGCCGCACTCGTGTCGGAGGCCGGGTCGCTGGTAAGTCGTCGCAGCCCCGAACCATCCGCCTGCACCAGCCAGAGGTCCGAGCGGCGCCGGTTGGCCTCCAGATCCAACGACGATACGGTGAAGACTATCGACTGTCCGTCGGGTGACACACGAGCGTCTGAGAGGCGGTCGAAGGCGATCAGGTCGCGAACCTCGAAAGGACCTGCGGCGGTCGCGCCCGCGTGGCCAGCGAGCACCGCAGTGAGTGCAAGAAGGACTATCGCCTTGGTCAAACGCATCGAGGTGGACTCCGCAGGAGAGCTTTCGGGGTCTGCAGTCTACATCCGGCAGGGGTTCTTCTCGGTCCACGTATCGGATGCCAGGCACAGCGCCGGTTGCAGCCGCGCTGGCAGACGAAGGTGCCGCGATGTCCCTTGAATTGACGACAAGGGTGCACTGCGCACCGCGATCGGGATCGGCGAGCAGCCTTCGGGCCTCCGCCGGCTGCCGGACGGTCGGCTGCGGGTCGTCGCCATGCACCGGATGCAGTTGCTGCGCCTGGATCCCGACGGCGCGGCTCGGCAGCATCGCCATGGCGCGAGTCGACACGCCGTGTGCGGGCTGGCCCTGAAGTGGGAGTCCGGGTGAATCCCGCGGCTCCCGCCGGGCGAATCTGCCGCGGACACAGCAGGAGCCCGCCAGCCATGCAGAGCCTTTTCGACCCGACCGTCCTCGCCGGACACGCCCTCAAGAACCGCATCGCCATGGCGCCTCTCACGCGCCAGCGGGCCGACGCGCGGGGCGTGCCGATGCCTTTCGTGGCCGACTACTACGCGCAGCGGGCAGGTGCGGGGCTGGTGATAGCCGAGGGCACGCAGCCGAGCTTCGCCGGCCAGGGGTACTGCCGCACGCCCGGCATCCACCTGCCGGAACAGGTGGCTGCCTGGAAGCGCGTCACGGACGCCGTGCACGCGAAGGGTGCGCGCATGTTCCTGCAGATCATGCACGCGGGCCGCATAGCGCACCCGCTCAACCGGCAGATCCCGGACGCGCCAGTGGCGCCTTCGGCCGTGACGCCAGCAGGGCAGATGTGGACCGATCAGCAGCAGATGCAGGACTACCCGGCCCCACGAGCGCTCGCCACCGCCGAGCTGCCCGCCGTCGTCGAGGAGTTCGTTGACGCCGCCCGCAACGCCATCGCCGCGGGCTTCGACGGCGTCGAGCTGCATGCCGCAAATGGCTACCTGCTGAACCAGTTCCTCGCCACCAACACCAATCAGCGGGTGGATGCCTACGGCGGATCGATCAACGGGCGGATCCGATTCGTGGTGGAGGTGGTAGAGGCCGTTGCGGCCGCGATCGGGGCGCAGCGCACCGGCCTGCGCGTCTCGCCGGGCCACATGTTCAACGATCTCGTGGATGCGAACCCGCTCGAGACTCATCGCGCGCTGTTCGATGCGCTTCCCACGGCCGACATGGCCTACCTGCACGTCATGCTGCCAGACGCCTTCAGTCCGCAGCTCAACAATGCCGGGGACTCCTCGGCACTGATCCCGGCGCTGCGTCCGCACGTCAGGGGCGCGCTGATCGCGGCCGGCAACCTGAACGGCGCGAGCGCGCAGGCTCTGCTGGATGCAGGGCTGATCCAGCTCGCCGTCTTCGGGCGGCCGTTCATCGCCAATCCCGACTTCGTCGAGCGCCTGAGAGCGGGGGCCGAACTGGCGCAGCCACGGGCGGACCTGTTTTATACGCCCGGTCCCGAGGGCTACAGCGACTACCCGCGGTTGATGCCGGAGGAAGCGGTGCTGCGCTCCGCCTGAAGGACTCAGCCGGTGCGGCCGACCACCAGAGCGGCTGCGATGAACTCCTCGAGCAGTGACATCGTCGCGTGGGACGATGTCGTAAACGGGTTGAGCTCCGCGCGCTCGCCGTACTTGAGCAGCAGCGACTGGTTTACCTTGTCGAGGTTCACCTGGCCCATTGTCCAGTTGCCAAAGCGTCGCTCGCGGATTTCCTCGAAACTCAGGATGCGCACCTGCTGGTGGCGTGGGTCGCGCACGATGATGTTGTAGAGGTCGCACACCTCGTCGCGGCTGCCTTCCAGCACCTGGATGAAGAAGTTGCCGCTGAAGCACAGGATGCCGGTGATGCCGGCCTTGGGGTTGCGTGCCCGAGACTGCTCGAGGATCGACTCCTGCACCGAGGCGATCATCGGGGACGTTGCGCGACTGGCGTAGAGAAGGCGTACGAGCATGGCGGCCTCAGTCGGTCAGGGAGATCAGTGAGAGGAACTCGCGGCGCAGCGCAGGGTCCTTGAGGAACGAACCGCGCATCACGCTGTTGACCATCTTGGTGCGGTCGTCCTTTACTCCGCGCCAGTGCATGCAGAAGTGATCGGCTTCCATCACGACGGCGAGGCCGTCGGGGCTCACCTTGTTCATGAGAATGTCGGCCATCTGGGTGATCGCCTCTTCCTGGATCTGCGGGCGGCCCATGATCCACTCGGCGAGCCGCGCGTACTTCGAAAGCCCGATCAGGTTGGAGTGCTCATTCGGCATGACGCCGATCCAGAGCCGCCCGAGGATCGGGCAGAAATGATGGCTGCACGCGCTGCGCACCGTGATCGGTCCGACGATCATCAGCTCGTTGAGGTGCTCGGCATTCGGAAACTCGGTGACCGGCGGCGCCGGGACGTAGCGCCCGCGAAACACCTCGGTGAGGTACATCTTGGCGACGCGCCGCGCCGTATCCTGCGTGTTGTGATCGCTCTCGATGTCGATCACGAGACTCTGCAGCACTCCGCGCATCTTCGCCTCGACCTCATCGATCAGCGCCTCGAGCTCGCCCGGGCGCAGGAATGCGGCTATGTTGTCGTTGGCGTGATAACGGTGGCGCGCCTGCTCGATGCGCGCGCGGATGCTGGCCGAGACGGGCAGGGCGGATTCATCGGGGTCGATTGGCGTCCGGTCGGTCATGGCGTATTGATGTGGGCGCTTTTGGGGGGCACCGCTGCCTGATTCGTCGAGCCGACTTGCTTGCGTCCGCTCAGGCGCGGATTCTAGCAGGCACGTGTCAGAAGCACTCGACCGTGAATCCGGCAGCGCCGCGTTGGCGATTCATTTAGTCAGTTGAGCAGCGCGAGGCGGGCGGCGCCCGTCGATTGGGGACCGGAGGTGTATCCATGCGCCACATTGCAGTGATTCTGGCCTCGGTGTCGGCGGCTGCGTTCCTCGCCGGTTGCGGCATGGACGGCGTCGAGCTGCGTCTGGGGATGCGTGCGGACAGTGGTGAGGGTGGCCCGCTGCTGGGCGTCGTCGAGCTGCCCGAAGGTCATCCACCGGTGCTGCCACCCGGTCATCCGCCCCTGCCGCCTCGCGGACATCCGCCAGTTCCGGGGTTCAGCATGCAGTGCCCGGAATCGGACCCGAGTCGCAGCTGGCGTCCAGAACCAGGCAACAGCGTCTCTCGCGATGAGCCGGCGATCATCAGTATCTGAGAGCCCGGCGCGGTGCTGATGGCGCCATGACCGGGAGCCGCGCCGACCATTGACCGCGTGACTTTGGCGCGCTCGCGGACTACATTTCGGCTCGGCTCGGCTCGGCTCGGCTCGGCTCGCCGAGCCGGACCGTCAGACGCTCGAGCAACCCAGCCCGGACGTCCAAATAACACACAGCTTGGGGGGAAGCCGCATGACCGCACTTCGCGTTCCGCTGCTCACGTCGCTGCTGGCATTGTTCCTGCTGCCGGCCACGCCAGGCGTGGCATTGGCAGACTGTTCCAGCGGGAACCAGTCGCACAAGCTCAAGATCAAGGTGAAGGACGACCAGTGCGTCGAGCGAGTCTTGAAAGCCTCCGATGATGCGGATGCAGATGAGGTCAGAGTCTGCGAGGGCGACACCGTCTCGTGGTCTTTCTCGGGGCAGAAGAAGTCGATCGTCTTCGAAGGTGAGCACCCGTTCGACTGGCCGGGCCCGGACTCCGGGTACCAGAAAGGCAAGATCGAAGGAAAAGTCAGGGACGGAGCGGCAAGGGACGGGCAACAGACGAGCTACAAGTACTCGGTGACCGTTGAGGGTCAGGCCTGTGTGTTCGACCCGAAGATCATCGTCGTTCCGCGATAGAAGTTGCCGTCGCTCCTCCCGGAGCGATCGGCCATTGCAGCCCCGGACGCGACTCGCGCTGCGCCTCGACTTATAGCCGCTGGAGCATGCCCGGGCGGTCGAACGGCACGTCGTTCATGAACCCCTGCCCGTCTGCTGTCTGCTGGAGTTCGAACGGGTAGCGCTTCCCCGCGCGCAGCACGGTGCAGGCCTGCATCGGCGGGGCCGGGTTTTTCCGTCGCTGCGACGCGCGCGCTATGCTCCGGCGCCCTGCAGCCGCATGACAGGAGAACGCTGCATGACCCCCGAGGAATTCCGCCGCTGCGGATACCAGGTCGTGGACTGGATTGCCGACTACCGCGCACGCGCCGCGACGCTGCCTGTGATGTCACGCGTGACGCCGGGCGAGATCAAGGCTCGGCTCCCGGCGTCGCCGCCGAGCGAGCCCGAGCGCTTCGAGGCCGTGCTGGCCGATCTGGAACGCGTGATCCTGCCAGGACTCTCGCACTGGCAGCATCCACGTTTCTTCGGCTACTTCCCGTCGAATGGCGAGCTGGCCTCGGTGCTGGGTGATTACCTCAGCACGGGCCTGGGCGTGCTGGGACTTTCCTGGCAGTCGAGTCCCGCGCTCACCGAGCTCGAGGAAGTCGTCACCGACTGGCTGCGGCAGATGGTCGGCCTCTCGAACGCATGGAGTGGTGTGATCTCGGACACCGCCTCGAGCAGCACTCTCGTCGCGCTGATCTGCGCACGCGAGCGCACCAGTGACTTCTCGCTGGCGCGCGCCGGCCTGCAGGCCGGGGCAGCGCCGCTCGTTGTCTACGTCTCGGCGCACAGCCACAGCTCGGTGGAAAAGGCCGCCTTGCTCGCCGGTTTCGGCCGCGAAAACATTCGCGCGATTCCCACGGACACAGGCTATGCCATGCGCCCCGATGCGCTCGCAGAGGCGGTTCGTGACGATCTCGGCGCTGGCCGCCGCCCGTGCGCGGTGGTTGCCACCAGCGGCACGACCACGACAACGGCATTCGATCCGCTTGAAGCCATCGCGGCGATATCGCATGAGCACGGCCTGTGGTTGCACGTGGACGCGGCGATGGCGGGCTCCGCCATGATCCTGCCCGAGTGCCGCGCGCTGTGGGCCGGAGTCGAAGGCGCCGATTCGCTCGTGTTCAATCCGCACAAGTGGCTGGGCAGTGCATTCGACTGCTCGCTCTACTACGTGCGCGATCCCGAGCATCTGGTGCGTGTGATGAGCACCAACCCGAGCTACCTCCGCAGCGCGGTGGACGATCGCGTGAAGAATCTGCGCGACTGGGGCATCCCCCTCGGGCGGCGATTCCGGGCGCTGAAGCTCTGGTGCATGGTGCGCGAGCAGGGCGTCGAGGCGTTGCAGCGGCGTCTGCGGCGCGACCTCGAGAACGCCCGCTGGCTCGAGGCGCAGGTTCGCGCCACGCCGGGCTGGCGAGTGCTGGCGCCCGTGGCATTGCAGACGCTGTGCCTGCGCCATGAACCGCAGGGCCTCGACGGGGAGGCGCTCGACCGCCACACGCTGGCGTGGGCGGGACGGATCAACGCTTCGGGCGAGGCCTACCTCACGCCGGCCATGCTCGACGGCCGCTGGATGGTGCGGGTTTCGATAGGCGCGATCGCGACCGAGCGCACCCATGTCGCGGCACTCTGGGAAATCCTGCGCAGTGAGGCAGCTGCCGGTTGAGGGAACTGCCTTGCATCGGCGGGGAATCGACGCGGGATTTGGCACCGCCCGAGACCGATGGCAGCATGCCTCCCGTCGGCACGTGCCGGCATGCGGGACGGCGCCAGGATCGTGAGCAACTGGATGGATTGGATCGAACAGCGGTTCGGCGTCCGGGATGCCGGCGAAGATGCGGCCCGCGGCCGTGACCTCGCCGTTGCGGCGCTCCTGGTCGAGGTGCTTCGCGCTGACTACGACACGAGCTTCGCCGAACGTCGGCAGGTGATCGAGGCGATCGGTGGCCTGCTCGCGCTGGATGCCTCAGCCTGCGAGGCTCTGCTCGCCGAGGCCGAGCAGAGCGTGGACCGCGCCCACGATCTGCACCAGTTCACGTCTCAGCTGAATGAAAGCCTGTCTCACCGCGAGAAGCTCGCGCTGATGGAGCAGCTGTGGCGGGTGGCGCACGCGGACGAGGCCGTTCACAAGTACGAGGAGCACCTCATCCGTCGCGTCGCGGACCTGCTGCACGTGTCGCACCGCGAGTTCATCGCCGCCAAGCTGCGTGTCGGCGGGGCCTGAGGCGAACCGGGCCCGACGGGGCCCGCCGGGCGGGCTTGACCCGACCGTCCGGGTCGGCGGTCGGGCCGGTCTCCAGCCCGAGCGTTACGGCACGGGCTTGTTCGATACCTTTTCGGCGCCTTCCGCGTAGAGGGATGCCTCGTCGGCGACCGTGAAAGTCACTGCCGTCGGGCGGCCGTCGGCGTCGTTGAGGCTGGCCACCTGCACGACGTACGGCTTGTCGCGCGTCCACAGCATTGCCGTGGAACGCGACTGGATCGAATTGTCATCGCGCTGCACAGCGTCGAAGTCACCAAAGGTCGTCCGGGACCGGTTTACGACGGCAAGCAGCGCCGGCAGCGAGGGGTCCATGCGCGCCGTGACGCTGGCGAGCGTTCCGTCGCCACCGATCAGGAAGCACAGTTCCCGGGTCTGGTGCTGCACGGGCAACTTGAGCAGCGGCTGACGGCTGGCCGAGCAGTACTGCTCGCGGCCCTTCTCGTCCTTCGCCCATTTGCCACCGGGGTACTTGGCCTCGATCGCGGTCTTGCCGGCGTTCCAGGGCAAGCCGAAAGCGCCGCCACGGTACTGGTCGCCGACAGGTCCGGCCGAGGCAAGGCCTGCCAACAGGGTTGAAACTACGCCGGCGCTGATCGCCGACAGCGGAAGTCTGCTCATGCTCTGGCCTCCAGGGGCAACGCGTCAATGCAGTCTAGCTTGTGCGACAGGATCACTGCTCGGGTGCGCAAATTCCACGAGGCAGGTCTCACAAATCCAATGCGGCGGCGATGATCGATTGCCCCACGGCACGGCTAGGGCGTGGAGCTGCGATCGTTGCCCGAGAATGCTAGCAGGTCTTCGGGCCGATCGAAGGCGATGCCGGCATTGCTCATCGGCACGCGCACCACACGGTCCACGTTCCGGCGCAGCACCGGTCCCGGGTCACGATCGCCACGCAACTCGAGCAGATCGCCGAATGACCAGCGCGGAAAGATCGCCGGCAGTCCCGTCGCCCCGTCGTGCAGGGCGGCGCCGATCAGCACCGGGTGCCGACGCCATACCGCGAAGAGTCGCCTCAGGTCGTCGGACGTCACCGCCACCTGGTCGGCGAGCAGCAGGAGCAGGGCCTCGCAGCGCGGCGGCGCCGTGCGAACCGCAGTGCGCACGGTGCTGGCGAGGCCTTCCTCCCAGTCGCGGTTCAGCACGATCGATGCCGCCGACTGCCGCAGGGCGGGGGCGATCTCGCGTGCATTGGCACCGAGTACGACGGTCACCGAACTGCCCGCAACGGACGAGGCGGCCGCGACGCAGTGGTGCAGAACGGGCGCGCCGCTGAGCCTCACCAGCTGCTTCGGGCTGCCGAAACGCGTCGATGGCCCCGCGGCCAGGACAGCGGCGTGAAGGGCGGTGGACTCACCTGGTTCCATAGGCGCCCAGTTTGCCTGCCGCGGTGCAAGAAGCTAGAGTCTCGGGCTCGCTGCCGCGTGCCCTTGTCGCCCGAGTCCCCTTCGCCCGAGCCGTCGCTGGCCCGCCGCGCGGCGGTGGGGCCGGGTGGGAGGCGCTTGTGCGGCTGAACCGGAGGCGTGACAAGCGTGGAAGCCTGGAAGGTCCATAAGTTTGGGGGCTCGAGCGTCGCGGATGCGGCCTGCATCGAACGCGTCGCGCGTATCGTGGAGGGCGATCCCGCGACGCGCAAGGCGGTGGTGTTGTCGGCCTGCCGCGGCGTCACGGACGCCCTGCTCTCGCTTGTTTCGCTCGCGGAGCAGCAGGACCCGTCGCTCGACCAGCGGATCGCCGAGTTGCGGGAGCGCCACGCCGGTATCGCGCGCGAATTGCTGCCGGGACCCCTGTTCGACGAGTTCGTCGAGGGCCTCGATCGCGACTGCCGTGACGTCACCGGCATCCTGCAGACGGTGCGGCTCGTGCGCGCGGCCTCCACGACCATGCGCGACCTGATTGCCGGCTATGGCGAGATCTGGTCCACCAGCATCTTCGAGCGGCTGCTGCGCAGCCGTGGAAAGTGCACGGGTCACGTGCGCTGGGTGGACGCGCGGCGCGTTCTGCTGGTCGAGTGGGGACCGCTGGGCCCCGGGGTGCGCTGGGACCAGTCCCGGGAAAAGCTGCGCGAGGAAGTGCCGACCGACTTCATCGGCACCCTCGTGATCACGGGGTTCATCGCCACGGACACTCAGGGACTGCAGACGACGCTCGGACGCAACGGCAGTGACTTCTCGGCCTCGATCTTCGGTGCGCTCCTCGACGCGTCAGAGATCGTCATCTGGACCGACGTGGATGGCGTGCTGAGCGCCGACCCGCGACTCGTGCCGGAGGCGCAGATCATCGAGGCTCTTTCCTACAGCGAGGCAATGGAACTCGCCTATTTCGGCGCCAAGGTCATCCACCCGCAGACCATGGCACCGGCGGTCCACAAGCGCATCCCGATCTGGATCAAGAACACGTTCGCGCCCGGGATCCCGGGCACCGTGATTCACGACCGCACGGCGCCCGAACCGCTTGTGAAGGGCATCACGACGGTGGAGCGGATCGCGCTCATCAATCTGGAGGGCGCCGGCATGATCGGCGTGCCGGGCACGGCGCACCGCCTGTTCGGCGCGCTGCGCGAGGAAGGCATCTCGGTGATCCTGATCTCGCAGGGCAGTTCCGAGCACTCGATCTGCTTCGCGGTCCCGGAGGTCGAAGCCGAGCGCGCGGAACGGGTGGTGCGTCGCGCCTTCGATCCCGAGTTGCGCGAAGGCCAGATCCAGAGCATCGATGTCAACCGCTCCTGCAGCATCCTCGCCGTGGTGGGCGACGGCATGGCAGGCGCGCACGGTGTCGCTGCGCAGGTGTTTGGTGCACTTGGCAGCGCCGGAGTGAGCGTGCGCGCGATCGCGCAGGGCGCCTCAGAGCGCAACATCTCGGTGGTGATCGACGGCCGCAACAGCGCGCGCGCGCTGCGCGCGGTGCACTCCGGCTTCTATCTGTCGGCGCATACGGTGTCGATCGGCCTGATCGGTCCGGGGCTCGTGGGTGGTGCGCTGCTCGACCAGCTCGCTTCGCAGGTCCAGCGCCTGCGCCGCGACTTCAAGCTCGACCTCAAGGTTCGCGCAATCGCCGGCTCGAAGACCATGCGTCTCTCAGAGGGCGCCATCGACCTCGGGCACTGGCGGGACGAGTACGCGGCGGGCGGCGACCCGGTTGACCTCGAGCGCTTCGCGGACCATGTGAACGCCGACCACCTCCCGCACGCGGTGATCATCGACTGCAGTGCGAGCGCGTCAGTGGCCTCGCACTATGCGCACTGGCTGTCGGAGGGTGTTCACATCGTCACCCCCAACAAGAAGGCAAACAGTGCCGCCTGGGGCGAGTACGAGCGCGTCCGCGAGGCGCGCCGCGCGGCCGGAGCGCACTACCTGTACGAAGCCACGGTTGGCGCGGGCCTCCCGGTCATCCAGACGCTGCGTGACCTGCGCGAGACAGGTGACGAGATACGCGGCATCGAGGGCATCTTCTCCGGAACGCTGGCCTACCTCTTCAATACCTGGGACGGCAGCCAGCCGTTTTCGTCGGTGGTGCGCCAGGCGAAGTCGCTGGGCTACACGGAGCCCGATCCCCGCGACGATCTCTCGGGCGTGGACGTGGCCCGCAAGCTGATCATCCTCGCTCGCGAGATGGGCCAGTCACTCGAGCTCGCCGACGTGCGGGTCGAGAGCCTCGTCCCGGCGGCGCTGGCGGAGTGCGGAGTGCAGGACTTCCTCGACCGGCTGGACGAGTTCGACGCGCCGATGCTCGCGCGGCTCGAGGCTGCACGGGCGCGCGGCAGCGTGCTGCGCTACGTGGGCTCGGTCGGCGCGGACGGCAAGGCACAGGTCGGTGTCGTCGAACTGGCGAAGTCGCACCCGTTCGCGAACATCGCGCTCACCGACAACATCGTTCGCTTTCAGACCGCGCGCTACGACAAGAACCCGCTGATCGTGCAGGGCCCGGGCGCCGGGCCAGCGGTAACCGCGGGCGGTGTGTTCGGCGACCTGCTGCGTGTCTGCGCCTATCTCGGGGCCAAGTTGTGACGAGCCCGCGCGAGCGCGCCACGGCCTTCGCCCCGGCCAGCGTCGGCAACGTGGCCGTCGGATTCGACATCCTTGGTCAGTCGGTGGCCGCGATCGGCGACCGGGTGACGGTCACGCGTCGCAGTTCGCCCGGCGTTTCCATCCGCGCGATCCGCGGCGTCGTTGCGGACCTGCCTCTCGAGGCCGAGCGCAATACCGCCGGGATGGCCGTGCTCGCGCTCGCAAGCGGGCTCGGCCTGAGGCACGGGTTCGATCTCGAGGTGGAGAAGGGCATCCCGATCGGCTCGGGCCTCGGCGGCTCGGCGGCCTCGGCGGTCGCGGCGGTGGTGGCTGCCGCGGCGCTGGTCGAGCAGCCGCTCGACAGGACTCGCTTGCTGCATTTCGCGATGCAGGGCGAGAAGGTCGCGAGCGGGTCCGTTCACGTGGACAACATCGCGCCGTCGCTGTTCGGTGGGCTGGTGCTGACCGTGGGTATCGAAGATCCGTACGTGAAGCAGGTCCCGGTGCCCGCCAGCGTTCGTTGCGTGCTCGTGCATCCGCACATGGTGCTTGCGACGCGCGAGGCGCGCGCGATCCTCAAGCCCGACGTGCCGCTCTCGGACGTGATCTGGCAGCAGGCCAACCTCGCGGGCTTCCTGGCCGGCTGCTACACCGGCGACCTTGTTCTCATCCGCCAGTCGATGATGGACGTGGTGATCGAGCCGCAGCGCCAGGGGCTGATTCCAGGGTTTGCGGAGGTGAAGCGAGCCGCGCTCGAGGCCGGTGCACTCGGCTGCTCGATCTCGGGCGCTGGTCCCACGGTGTTCGCGTGGAGCGAGGCCGATGATGCCCCGGCCGTGCAGTCCGGGATGGTCGCGGCGTTTCGTCGCCACGGTCTCGAGAGCGATGCGTGGATCTCCGCGATCGACGCACAAGGTGCGCGCGTGGTCCAGAGCTGATGCGCTACCTCAGTACTCGTGACGACACGCACGCGACCAGCCTCGGCGAGGCCATCACGCAGGGCCTGGCGCCCGACGGCGGACTGTACGTGCCCGAGACGCTGCCTCGCGTTGAAACCGCGGCACTCGGCAGTCCGTCCGACCTGGCAGGGCTGGCCGAGCGCCTGCTGACGCCGTTCGCCGCCGGCGACGAGTTCCTGTCCGCCCGTCTCGGCGAGATCGCGCGCGATGCCTTCAGCTTTCCCGCTCCGGTCGTCGAGGTGGTGGGGACCGGTACGCCGTTGTCGGTACTGGAACTCTTCCACGGGCCGACCGCGGCCTTCAAGGACTTCGGCGCGCGCTTTCTCGCGGCGACGCTCGAGCGCATCCCGCGCACGGATCCGCGCCGACTCACGGTCCTGGTCGCGACCTCAGGTGACACGGGTGGCGCCGTGGCAGCGGCATTCCATGGTCGACCGTGGGTGGATGTCGTCGTGCTCTATCCACGCGGGCTCGTGTCCCCGCGACAGCAGCAGCAACTCACCTGCTGGGGCGGCAACGTGCAGACGCTTTCGGTGGCGGGCACCTTCGACGACTGCCAGCGGATGGTGAAGGATGCGTTCGTGGATCCGGCCCTGGCCCGTTCACTGCGGCTGTCCTCGGCGAACAGCATCAACGTCGGTCGCCTGCTGCCGCAGATGGTCTACTACGCCAAGGCGAGTCTCGAGCTCGCGCGTCGCGACGGGCAGGCACCGAACTTCATCATCCCGACCGGCAACCTCGGCAACGCCCTGGCCTGCGTCTGGGCGCGGGAAGCGGGACTGCCGATCGGCGAGATCGTGCTCGCCAGCAACGACAATCGCACCGTGCCCGAGTTTCTCGCGACCGGCGAGTGGCGGCCGCGCCCGAGCGTCGCTACGCTGGCCTCGGCCATGGACGTCGGCAACCCGAGCAACATGGAGCGGCTGCGGTGGCTCTTCCCGGACCATCTGCAGCGACGCGGCCAGGTCGAGGCGCAATCTGTGAGCGACGATGACATCCGCGCCACCATCCGTCGCGACTACCAGGAACTCGGCCAGACCTGGTGTCCGCACACGGCGACAGCGGCCTGCGTCTACCGTCGGCTGGAGCCAGCGAGGCGTGCCGCGCGCTGGGTGCTGGTTGCCACGGCGCATCCGGCCAAGTTCAATGACGTCGTCGAACCGTTGATCGGCACCGACGTTCCGGTCCCGGAGTCGCTCGCCGCGCTGCTTGCCTTGCCCTCCCGGCAGGTCGAGGTCGAGCCCGGCCTGGAGTCGCTGCGCGTCGCGCTCATGGAGGCCGCGTGAAGAGTTTTTACGGACTGCCAATCTGGGTCTGGATCCTGCTCGCGCTTGGCGCGCTGGCGGCATTGGTCGTGTTCGTGCTCGACCGGGTCAGACGGGCTCGAGCCCGGCGCGCAATCGACAACGTGATCTCCTCGGTGGCCTACGACGAGCTGCGCGATGTGCTGGTGCCGACGGGAACGGGTGAGCAGATCCACCTGCACTACCTGCTGCTGACCCAGCGCGGGCTGCTGGTGATCGACCTGTTCGACGTAAAGGGCGTGGTCTTCGCGGGCGACAAGATGATGCAATGGTCCGTATTCGGGCCGAAGCGGCATTTCACGTTCGCCAACCCGTTGCCGATCCTCGAGGAGCGGGTGAGCGCGGTTCGCCATCTCGCCGGCAACGTCCCAGTGGTAGGGCGGGTGGTGTTCTCGATGAGCGGGGAGTTTCCCAAGGGCCGGCCCGACGCCGTGCTGCGGCTCGATGGGCTCCACGACGAGTTCCCGGTCGTGGACCGTGCGCAGGGCGGTGTTGCCGCGGCCCTCGCGCCGGTCTGGGACCGCATCAAGCAGGCGGCGCAGCCCAATCCACTGGCGCGATGATCGCGCGCAGGGTCTCGTAGCAGCCGTCGCTCGCGCGACCCCGTGTTCAGGCTGCGGCCCGCTGTCCCCTGACTGCGTGGTCGGTGAGAACCTGCGCCACGCAGGCCGTCAGGCGTCGTGCGGTGTCTATGTGCAGGAACTCGTTCGGGCCATGCGCATTCGACTGCGGACCAAGCACGCCGGTGACGAGAAACTGCGTGCCCGGAAAACGCTCGCCGAGCATGCCCATGAACGGAATGCTGCCACCCGTGCCCATGTACATCGCATCGCGGCCGAAGAATGCCCGTGACGCCGCCTGCATCGATCGCTCGAGCCAGGGGGCGAGTGCCGGCGCGTTCCAGCCCCCCATCGCGGATTCCACCGCGAAGGAAACCCGCGACCCGTAGGGAGGATCGCGCTCCAGCGCTTGCCGGATGGCGGTCGCAGCGACGGCGGGTGCGAGCGTCGGCGGAAGGCGGAAAGAGAGCTTCAGCGTCGTATACGGACGCAGGACGTTGCCGGCGCTGCGAAACACCGGAAGACCGTCTGCGCCGGTGATGCTCAGCGTCGGGCGCCAGTTGTTATTGAGCAGCAGCTCGTACGGGTCGTCGGAAACGGGCCGCATGCCAGGCACGAACGGGAACTTGGCGTGCACAGTCTCGCCGAGGACCGCCGCGGCGGCACGGGCCTGTACCAGTCGATCGGGCGGGATCGGCGCGTTCAGTTCGTCCACCAGGACGGCGCCGGAGCTGGCGTCCTCGACGCGCGCCAGCAGCTCGCGCAGGACGCGGAAGCTCGACGGAACGATCCCGCTCGCCGTGCCGGAGTGCACGCCTTCGGTGAGCACGTCCACACGCAGCGAGCCGATGAGGTTGCCGCGCAACGAGGTGGTGCACCACAGTTGCTCGTAATTGCCGCACTCGGCGTCGAGGCAGACGACCAGTGATGGCGAACCGAGGCGTGACCCGAGAGCCTCGATGTGATGGGAGAGGTCGGGGCTGCCGCTTTCCTCGCTCGCTTCGATCAGCACCACGCATCGCGCGTGGGGCAGGCCCTGCTGGCGTACCGCCCGGATCGCAGTCAGCGAGGCGAACAGCGCGTAGCCGTCGTCGGCGCCACCGCGGCCGTAGAGCTTCCCGTCGCGGATCACCGGTGTCCATGGCTCGAGGCCATCGGACCAGCCGGAGAACTCCGGCTGCTTGTCGAGGTGGCCATACATGAGCACGCAATCCTCGGTTTCGCCGGGGGAACTTGCCGGGACGTCCACCATGAGCACGGGCGTGCGGCCCGGCAGCCGCAGCACCTCGACCCGGGTCCCGGGCAGTTGCTTCGCCTCGTCCTCGGCCCAGCGCTTCATCAGCTGCACGGCGGACTCCATGTGCCCGTGAGCCTCCCAGTCCGGGTCGAACGTCGGCGACTTGTTCGGGATGCGCACGTACTCGATCAGCTCCGGCAGGACCGAGTCGTTCCAGCGGCGGTCGACGAATTGGCGTGTCTTCTGGGTATCCATGAATTTCACCGAATCAATGAGTTATGAGTGCTTTCTCAAATCCAAAGAATGCCAGCGCATTGCGGGTGGTTGCTTCCGCCAGAGCCTGCGGGGATTCGCCGCGGCACTCGGCCACGACCCTGAGGATGTGTGGCAGATGGCGCGGCTCGTTGCGACGGTGCCGGGGCTTCGGCTCGAGGTCGCGTGGCAGGAGGTATGGCGCATCGGTCTCGAGCATCAGCCGGTCGGCAGGAATGCGGCCGACGAGCTCGCGCAGGTGCCGGCCACGGCGCTCATCGCAGATCCAGCCGGTGATGCCGATAGACAGCCCCAGCTCCAGGTAGTCGTGCAGCTCCTTCGCGTCGCCCGTGAAGCAATGTGCGACCCCTCCCGGGACGCGTGCGCGGTAGTCGCGCAGGATCGCCAGGAAAGCGTCATGCGCATCGCGCTGGTGCAGGAACACGGGCCTTCCGAACTCCGCGGCCAGTTCGAGCTGACAGCGGAACACGCGCTCCTGATCGGCGTGCGGCGAGAAATTCCGGAAGAAGTCGAGGCCGCACTCGCCGGCCGCGCCGACCTCCTTTGCCCGCATCAGCTCGCGCAGGGCAGGGACGTCCGCGTCGTGGAACTCGCGTGCGTGGTGCGGGTGGATGCCGGCGGTCGCACGGAACCGCGCCGGGTCGCGTCGCACGAGTTCGATCGCAGCGCGCGTGCTCTCGATCGTGCTGCCGGTGATGACCATCCAGCGCACGCCGGCATTCACGGCCGCCTCGACCACGTGGTCGCGGTCCTGATCGAAGCTGTCGTGAGCGAGGTTCAGTCCGATGTCGACTAGGCTCGGATGCATGCAGGGCTGCTGTGATAACGTGCGCGTCGCCGCGGCGGCGGTTTGGTTGCGGAAGCGGCCCGACATTGTAGCGAGCTGCGTCGCCCACCGTCCCTGCGGGCCGAATAACTCGAAACGAGGACCCCCATGCCACTCGACCAGGAAGCACTCGCCAGCCTGCGGCGCGGTTCCGCCGGCCCGACCCGTGTCGAGGGTCGACGCTGGTCGCGGAAGGCGCTGCTCGCAGTCGTTGCGGCCGCGGTCGTCGCTGCAGTCGTGCTCTGGCGGATGGCCGGTTCTGCTGTGCCGGTGAAGACTGCGCTCGTCGAGGCGGCCGGTAGCGGTGATGGCGCGGTCCTGAACGCCTCGGGTTACGTGGTCGCGCGTCGCCTCGCCACGGTCAGCTCCAAGGTCACCGGCCGCATCGGTGAAGTCCTGTTCGAGGAGGGCGCTTCCGTCAAGGAGGGGCAGGTACTGGCGCGGCTGGACCCGGCCACCGCACGGGCCGAGTACGTGGTTGCCACGCGCAGTCTCGAGGCCGCGCGCCGCAGTCTGCGCGAGATCGAGGTGCGACTCGCGGACGCCGAGCGAACGCTCGCGCGCAACCGCACGCTGGTGCAGCAGCGTCTCGTCGCACAAAGCGTGCTCGACGGTTCCGAGGCCGATGTCGCTGCGTTGCGGGCGCGCCTGGAGGCGGCCCGCGCCGATGTCGGGGTGGCCGACGGGCAGGTCGGGCTCAGTCGCCAGAGCCTCGACGACCTCGAGATTCGCGCACCGTTTGCGGGCGTCGTGATCTCGAAGGACGCGCAGCCGGGCGAGACCGTGTCGCCGATTTCGGCCGGCGGCGGCTTCACGCGCACCGGCATCGCGACCATCGTCGACATGGACTCGCGCGAAATCGAGGTGGACGTCAACGAGGCCTATATCAATCGCGTGCACGACGACCAGCGCGTCGAGGCGATACTCGATGCCTATCCGGAGTGGAGGATCCCCGGTCACGTGATCAGCATCGTGCCGACAGCGGATCGTCAGAAGGCCACGGTGCGCGTGCGTATCGCATTCGACCAGCTCGACCCGCGCATCCTCCCCGACATGGGCATCAAGGTCCGGTTTCTCGAGGAACAGAGTGCCGGCCCGCCATCGGCGCCGCAGGTGGATGAGCGGGCCGTGGTGCGGGAGGAGAACGGCACGAGTGTCTGGGTGGTCCGCGACGGCAAGGTGGAGCGTCGCGCAGTGACGCTCGGCGCCTCCTCCGACGGGCGCGCTGCCGTGACGGAGGGTCTCTCCGGCGGCGAGTCAGTGGTGCTCGATCCGCCGCGACGGTTGCGGGAAGGCTCACCCGTGGAGCTCGTCGCGAAGTGAGCGTGGCCGCGCCGATCGTTGGCATCCGCGACCTCGTCAAGGAGTACCGTCGCGGCGCGGAGGTCGTGAGGGTACTCGACGGCCTGTCGCTCGATATCGCGACCGGGGATTTCGTGGCACTCATGGGGCCCTCAGGCTCGGGCAAGTCCACGCTGCTCAACCTGATCGGCGGCCTCGACCGACCGACCTCCGGCACGCTCGAGGTGGAGGGCCTGCGCGTGGACAGACTCGGCGACGGCGCGCTGGGACGCTGGAGGGCCGACCACGTCGGATTCATCTTCCAGATGTACAACCTGCTGCCGGTGCTGTCGGCCGAGCGCAACGTCGAGCTGCCGCTGCTCCTGTCCGATCTTACGCGCGAAGAACGCGCGCGCCGCGTCGCGGCCGCGCTCAGGCTGGTCGGGCTCTCCGACCGCGCGAAGCACCGGCCCCGCGAGCTCTCGGGCGGGCAGGAGCAGCGCGTCGGCATCGCGCGCGCGATCGTCACCGATCCCACGCTGCTGCTCTGCGACGAGCCCACCGGCGACCTCGACCGCAAGTCGGGGGATGAGATCCTCGACCTGCTGCAGGCGCTCAACCGCGAACAGGGCAAGACGATCATCATGGTCACCCACGATCCGCATGCGGCCGAGCGAGCCCACCGCACCGTGCACCTCGACAAGGGGACGCTCCGCGAGGACGCGGCGTGATCGCCAAGTACCTGCCGCTCCTGATCGCGAGCATGCGGCGCAAGCCGCTGCGGCTGTTCTTCACGCTGGCGTCGATAGTCGTCGCATTTCTCCTGTTCGGCCTCGCGGAGTCGCTGCGCTACTCGCTGCAGTCGGGCGTCGACGTGGCGGGCGCCGACCGGCTGATCACCATGCACAAGGTGTCGTTCACGCAGCTGCTGCCGATGAGCTACGAGAACCGGATCCGCGCGGTGGACGGAGTGGCGGACGTGACGCCGCAGACCTGGTTCGGAGCGTGGTACCAGGACGAGCGCAACCAGCTCCCGACCTTCCCCGTGGATCCCGACGCGTTCCTGCGCATGTACCCGGAATACCAGATGCCGGAAGACCAGCGTCTCGCCTGGCTCGCGGACCGGGCCGGCATCATGATCGGGCGCGGACTGGCCGACATCACTGGGTGGAAGGTCGGCGACACCGTGCCGCTGCGTTCCGCGATCTGGCGCCGGGCGGACGGCAACGACACCTGGGACGTGAACGTGCGCGCGATCTACGACCTGCAGCAGGGCGGGGACACGCGACAGATCCTGATGCACCAGGACTACTTCGAGGAAGGCAAGGCGCAGGCCAAGGGCCTCATCGGCTGGTACCTCGTCAAGGTGGCGAACGTGGAGCGCGCCGCCGCGATCGCGAAACAGATCGATGCTCAGTTCGCGAACTCGCCGGCGGAGACCAAGACGTCCTCTGAACGTGCGATGGCTCAGTCATTCGTGAACCAGGTCGGCAACATCGGTGCGATCCTGCGCGCGATCGTCACGGCCGTGTTCTTCACGATGCTGCTCGTGACCGCGAACACCATGGCGCAGTCCGTTCGCGAGCGGACCAATGAGATCGGTGTGCTCAAGACGCTCGGCTTCAGCAATGGCGGCGTACTCGGTCTGGTGCTCTGCGAAGCCGTGCTGATCACGCTGGTCGGAGGTGGGCTCGGGCTCGCCGGGGCATGGTGGCTCGGCATCCAGTTCGAGCCGGTGTTCCGACAGTACCTGCCCGGCTTCAAGGTGCCGGCCACGGCCGTCGTGCTTGGCGTGCTCATCATGCTCGGGCTCGGGCTCGCCGCCGGCGCGGTACCCGCCGCGCAGGCCATGCGCCTGCGGATCGTCGAGGCATTGCGACGCGAATGAGGGTGGCTCCTTGAATCGTTGGCTCAACCAGCTGTTCGCGGTCACCGCGATGAATCTCCGCAACCTGCCGGCGCGGCTCGGCACCTCGCTGGTCGCCGTGGTCGGGATCGGCGGCGTCGTGGCCGTGCTGGTGTCGCTGCTCTCGATGGGCGAGGGCTTCCGAGCCGCGCTCGACCTCTCCGGGCGTGACGACGTGGCATTGGTGCTGCGCGGCGGCTCGAGCGACGAATTGTCGAGCGCCTTCGATCGCGAGCAGGTGAGCGTCATAGCAGCCGCGCCGGGCATCGTACGCGACGCTCGCGGCCCGGTCGCCTCGCCCGAGTTCTACACGATCGTGGACCTGCCTATGCGCAGTACCGGGACGGAGGCCAACGTGCCGTTTCGCGGCGTGACTTCGCGTGCCGCCGAGGTGCGCGAGGACTTCCGCATCGTCGCCGGGCGCATGTTTCATCCGGGCCGCAACGAGGTGATCGTCGGACGGGGCGCTTTCGCGCAGTTCGGCAACGTGGATCTCGGCCGCACGGTCGTGTGGGGCTCCCAGGCCTGGCAGGTGGTCGGCGTCTTCGAAGCGGGTGGCAGCATCTCCGAGTCCGAGGTCTGGGCCGACCTCACCGTGCTTCAGGGCGTGTACCGGCGCGGAAACTCGGTGCAGATCGTGCGCGTGAAGCTCGAGTCGCCGGATTCGATCGCGAAGGTGTCGGGATGGCTGGACGCCGATCCGCGCCTCGATGCGACCGTCCGCAGCGAGCGGGACTTCTATGCCGATCAGTCGCGGATCCTGGTGACCATGATCCGCTACGTGGGCACCACGATCGCGGTGCTGATGGGCATCGGCGCAGTCTTCGCTGCGCTCAATACCATGTACTCGGCGGTATCCTCGCGCACGCGCGAGATCGCGACGCTGCGCGCGCTCGGTTTCGGGGCGGCGCCAGTGGTGACCTCGGTGCTGCTCGAGTCCGTGGCACTTGGACTCATCGGCGGCGTGCTCGGCGGTGCGATCGTCTACCTGGGCCTCAACGGCTACCAGGCCTCGACTCTCAACTGGGCGAGCTTCAGCCAGGTTACTTTCGCCTTCACGGTAACCCCGGCGTTGCTCGTGACGGGCCTGGTGTATTCCCTGATACTCGGACTGGCTGGCGGCCTGCTTCCCGCGCTGCGCGCGGCACGCTTGCCGGTGACCACGGGTCTGAGGGAGCTCTAGGGGATGAGACGAGGAGGGGTGGCCGCGTCGGCGGATGGCAACCCGCTGCAGATGCCGCTGTGGTCACCGCGGGAGGCAGTCGCGGGCTGGCACGTGCGCATCAGTCGCCGGGCGCGCCGACTGTCGATGCGGGTGTTTCCGGGCGGCCGCGTGGAGGTCGTGGTGCCGCCAGGCACGGGCCTTCCTGCGATCGAGCGCTTCGTGTCGAGGCATCGCACGTGGGCCGAGAAGCGAGCCAGGGAATTCGCACTGCTTGCGCCGTCGACAGCGGAGCGCCGTCCGACCGAGGTTCACCTGCCGCTGACCGGGCAGTGCTGGAGCGTCGCCTATGAGACCGCTCGCCGCAGCATGGTGACCGACCGAGGCAATGGCATCCTGCACCTGCGCCTCGAGCGCGACTCCGATCGCGAGGTCGGGCGGCTTCTGCTCCGCTGGCTGGGCGACGTCGCCCTGAACGAGCTGCGCCCGCGCCTGGACGGCGTATCACGGGACACGGGCATCGAGTACGTGCGCATGCACCTGAGACGCCAGCGCACTCGCTGGGGCAGCTGCTCAACCGCCGGCACGATCAGCCTGAACATGTGCCTGATGTTCCAGCGGCCCGAAGTGGTGCGCTACCTCATGGTTCACGAGCTGTGCCACCGCCGGCACATGAACCACTCCCCGGGCTTCTGGGACCTCGTCGAGCGCCACGAGCCGCACTGGCGCTCCCTCGATCGCGAGCTCCTCAAGGGCTGGCGCCACGTCCCCGCCTGGATGTTCCCGGGCTGAAACGCGCCCCGCTTGCCGCCTGCCGAAGCGAAGGCGCATCACCTGCGCCGTTGCTGTGTAAGATAGCGCGCCCTTTTCTGCTGCCCTGGCGATACGTCCGATGCAAGAACGACTGCAGAACATCAACGTCCTCTCGAGCGAGCTGCTGCCCACTCCCGAGGAGGTCAAGCGCGCGATGCCGCTGCCCCCGGGCTGCGAGGAATTCGTGTTCCGCAGCCGGGCTGCGGTGCAGCGGATTCTCGACCGCGAGGATCCGCGCCTGTTCGTGGTGGTGGGCCCGTGCTCGATTCACGATCCGAAGGCGGCCCGGGAGTACGCCACCCGGCTGCAAGGACTCGCCCAGCGCGTGGAGAGCACGATGCTGGTGATGATGCGCGTCTACTTCGAGAAGCCGCGCACCACGATCGGCTGGAAAGGCCTGATCAACGACCCCGACATGGACGATTCCTTCCGCATCGAAAAGGGCATCCGGCTGGCCCGCGAGCTGCTGCTTTACCTCGCTGACATCGGACTGCCCGCGGCGACCGAGGCGCTCGATCCGATCATGCCGCAGTACCTCTCCGAGCTCGTGACATGGACCGCGATCGGCGCACGCACGACCGAGTCGCAGACGCACCGGGAGATGGCGAGCGGGCTGTCGACGCCCGTGGGCTTCAAGAACGGCACGGACGGTTCCCTCACGGTTGCGATCAACGCCCTGCAATCGGCGCGGCACCCGCACCATTTCCTCGGCATCACCCAGCAGGGGCAGTCGGCCGTGTTTCGCACGCGTGGCAACCGCTACGGTCACATCGTCCTTCGCGGAGGCGGCGGGCGGTCGAACTACGACTCGGTGAGCATCGCGGTGTGCGAGCGCGAGCTCGAAGCCGCAAGCCTGCCGGCGCGCATCGTCGTGGACTGCAGCCACGGCAACTCCAACAAGGACCCGGGCCGGCAGTCGGCGGTCGCCGAGAACGTCGCCAACCAGATCCTCGAAGGCAACCAGTCGATCGTCGGTCTGATGCTAGAGAGCAACCTGCACTGGGGCAGTCAGCCGATCCCGGCGGACCGAGCAACGCTGCAATACGGGGTATCGGTAACCGATCCCTGCATCGACTGGGAGACGACCGAGGGGCTGCTGCAGTCGCTCGATGCGCGGCTGCGCCCTGCGCCACGCTTCGCAAAAGGCTCGGCAGCGGCGTAACGGCGCGCGCGACGACTCGTGCCGGTGCGCTCGAGGCCGCGCGCGGGCCGATCCGCGCTACCATCGCGACTCCCCAAGTCAATTCCACAGGAGTAGAACCATGACGATACAGGCCGGCGACAAGATGCCCTCGGGCGCGTTCAAGATCCCGGGCCCGGACGGGCCCGTGGCGCTCACGACTGAGCAGCTGTTCAAGGGCAAGAAGGTCGTGCTGTTCTCCGTGCCTGGCGCCTTCACGCCCACCTGTGACGCGCGCCATCTGCCGGGCTTCGTGCAGCATGCCGCGGACTTCAAGGCCAAGGGCATCGATACCGTCGCCTGCATGGCCGTGAACGACGTTTTCGTAATGAAGGCCTGGGGCAAGGCTTCGGCCGTGGACGACAAGGTGCTCATGCTGGCCGACGGCAATGGCGATTACTCGCGGTCGCTCGGGCTCGAGCTCGACGCGACGGGCTTCGGCATGGGCATGCGCGGCAAGCGCTTCGCCATCATCGTGGACGACGGCGTGGCCAGGAAGGTGCTGGTCGAGGGTCCGGGCGAGTTCAAGGTCTCGAGCGCCGAGCACGTACTCAGTCAGCTCTGATTGGCTTCTTGCAGGGCCCTGGTGAGGGCCCTGGTGCAAGCGGGCGCGACGGGCGAGGCCCGTCGCCCGCCGCGGCAGGTTGGTCTGCCCGTGGATCGGAGGTGCGCGAGCCTGACGGCCGCCTCGAGCCCGCTCAGCCGCCGATCTGCTTCTCGAGCTCCGGCACGATCGCGAACAGGTCGCCCACCAGACCGATGTCTGCGGCCTCGAAGATCGGCGCCTCGCCGTCCTTGTTGATCGCGACGATGGTGCGCGCGTCCTTGATGCCCGTCATGTGCTGGATGGCGCCGGAGATGCCGATCGCGATGTAGAGTTCTGGCGCGATGATCTTTCCGGTCTGGCCGATCTGCAGGTCGTTCGGCACGTAGCCCGCGTCCACCGCGGCCCGCGAGGCTCCCACGGCCGCGCCCATCCTGTCTGCGAGGCTGTAGATCGCCTTGAAGCCGTCCGCGCTGCCCAGTGCACGGCCGCCGGCGACCACCCGACTGGCGGTCTGCAGGTCGGGCCGTCCGCTCGTGGCCCCGGAACGCGATACGAAGCGCGTGTGCGAGGGCAGGGCGACACCCGCGTCGACCTTCTCTACCGTCGCACTGCCGCCCTGGGCCGCGGCCTCGAAGGAGGCTACACGTACCGTCGCAACCACGGTCGCATCCGCCGGTACCTCGACGGTAAGCACTGCGTTGCCGGCATAGATCGGCCGCTTGAACGAGTGCGCGCCCTCGACGGCCATGATGTCGGTCACCTGCCCGACGCCGAGCAGCGCCGCGACGCGCGGCATCAGGTCCTTGCCGAAGGTTGTCGAGGGACCGAATACGTGCGTGTAGCCGCTGGCGAGTTTCGCAACCTGCGGCGCCAGTACCGCGGCGAGCGGTTCCACGTGCGCGGCGTTCTCCGCGACCAGGACTTTCGTCACGCCGGCGAGCGCCGCGGCCTGTGCGGCGACGGCCGCGCCGTCGACGGCGAGGACCAGCAGGTCGATGGAGGCACCCGGGATTCTTGCGGCGCAGCTCACGCACTTCGTGGTCGAAGGATTGAGCTTTGCGCCGTCGTGCTCCGCGACAATCAGGATCTTGCTCATCACACCAACCCCTTCTTCTTGAGCGCGTCGACCAGCTCGGCGACGTCCTTGACCATGATGCCCTTCGAGCGCTGCGGCGGCGGATCGACGCGCACCGTGCGGAACGCAGGAGCCTCGGAGACGCCGAAGTCGCCGAGCGTCATCGTGTCGAGCGGCTTCTTCTTGGCTTTCATGATGTCCGGCAGCTTCACGTAGCGCGGCTCGTTCAGCCGCAAGTCGACGCTCATCACCGCCGGCAGGTCGACCTCGAGAACCTCGAGGCCCGCGTCGACCTCGCGCGTCACAGTAGCCCTGCCCTCGGAGATCTCAATCTTGGAGCAGGAGACGGCCTGCGGGCGGTCCCACAGTGCAGCCAGCATCTGCGGCGTCTGACCGTTGTCGTCGTCGATCGCCTGCTTGCCGAGCAGGACCAGGAAGGGCTGCTCCTTGTCGACCAGCTGGCGGAAGATCTTCGCCACGGACAGTGACGGAACCTGGGCATCGGTCTGCACCAGGATGGCCCTGTCTGCGCCCATGGCGAGCGCCGTGCGCAGCTGCTGCTGGGCGTCCGCCGGGCCGATGCCCACGGCGAGCACCTCGTCGGCCAGGCCTTTTTCCTTGATTCGCAGCGCTTCCTCGAGCGCAATTTCATCGAAGGGATTGATGCTCATCTTGACCCCTTCGGTAACCACTCCGGTGTTGTCAGGTTTCACGCGGACGCGGACGTTGTAGTCCACCACGCGCTTCACCCCTACCATGATTTTGCGCACGGGCCTGACTCCTCTGATCGCCGGTTCAACGGGTCTGTTTGCGATGCAGCATCATACCAGCCGGCGCACTTCGGTTGCCCGAGGCCCAGGCGCTATCCGCGAGGCTCACGCCCCTGCGGAAACCACGTACGTCGTGTCCCGGGCTGCGTGTCTCGGTCGGAGCGGTGTCAGTCGCCCCAGCCGCGACGCTCCATGAGCTGGCGGTTCAGGTTCAGCAGCCGCCGATAGCTTTCGTAGCGCCGGGCATCGATCGCTCCCGATTCGACCGCGGCTCGTACTGCACATCTTGGTTCGCGCAGGTGCAGGCAGTCCTGGAAGCGGCAGCCGCCGGCGAGCGCCGCGATGTCGCCGAAGCCGTGCTGGACGTCGGTGGCCGGCATCACGGGCGGCGCGTAATCGCGTACCCCGGGAGAGTCCGCAATCTCTCCCCAGGCCGTGCGGAGTATTGCGGACGAGACCGTGGTGTGGCGGCCCTCGCCCGTGCCGCTCGACAGCGAACCGGTCGAGCGCCGCGCCTGTCCGACGAGTGCGTTCAGGAGTGACGACTTTCCAACGCCCGATTGTCCCGCGAAGAGGCTGCGCCGCCCCGACAGCCGCGCAACCAGTGTCTCGAGACCCTCACTGGTTTGCGCCGAGACCTCCACTATTGGTAGCTCCATGGCTCGCAGCGGTTCGACGAACGACAGGTCGCCCGAGTCCTCGGGGAGGTCGCGCTTGTTCACCACGAGCAAGGCCGGGATTCCCGCCTGCTGAGCCCCGACAAGGTAACGATCCACGATGAACGGATCGCAGGCCGGTCGCCGGGCTACCACCACGGCCAGCTGGTCGAGATTTGCCGCCAGCGACTCGACACGCCCGCGGCTGTCGCTGCGGGTGAATACGTTGCGGCGTGGCTGACGCTCGATCACCGTCCATTCGTCGTCGCCCGGCGACTTAGCGATTACGACGTCGTCACCGGCTACCAGTTCGAGGTCGCGGCGCTTGAGCTTGCAGCCCCGTTCTTCGCCGCCATTGCAGGCCACGACGACACGTCGGCCGTACGATTCGACGACGCAGCCTTGTTCGCCGCTGGCCGTCACCGCGTCACGTGCGACTTGCCGGATACGACAGCAGCCGAGCGATGCGCAAGGCCGGCGGCGGGTGGGAATCGTGGAATGCCGAGTAGACGGGATCGGGTGTCAGCGTCGCGGCGTTGTCCTTGTACAGTGTGACCAGCGCGGCGGCCAGCGCACGCGCATCGCTGTGGCGCGCGGCGAAGGCGTCCGCCTCGTACTCGTGGCGGCGCGACCAGGCCGCAAGCAGCGGCGACATGACCCACGTGAACGCGGGCACGGCGATCAGGAAGAGCAGCAATGCGGCCGAGTCGCTGGCAGTCGGGACCCCGAGACTGGAATAGAACCACGGACGATCCGCCAGCCAGCCGAGCAGGGCAAACCCGGCCAGACTCATCAGCGCACCGACGGCCAGACGCTGGGGAACATGACTGAGTCGGAAGTGTGCGAGCTCGTGCGCAAGTACGGATTCGACCTGCGCCGGGGAAAGCGCGGCCAGAAGCGTGTCGAAGAACACGATGCGCTTCTCCCGCCCGAGCCCCGTGAAGTACGCGTTGCCGTGCGCGGAGCGCCGCGAGCCATCCATGACAAAGACAGCCCGTGCCCTGAAATTACAGCGGGCGAGTAGGGCGTCGATGCGCGTGCGGAGGTCGGCGTCCTCGAGCGGCGAGAACTTGTTGAACAATGGTGCGATCAGTCTCGGCCATGCCCAGACGACCAGCAGGCTGAATGCCAGCCATGCCATCCAACCGGCAAACCACCAGTTCGAGCCAATCCGGGCCATGATCCACAGAACGCCGGCAGCGACGCCGCCGCCGAGCAACAGCCCCAGGGTCCAGGCCTTCAATCGGTCGGCCACGAAGGTGCGCCAGGTCGTACGGTTGAATCCAAAGCGCTGCTCCAGGACGAACGTCCGGTAACAAGAGAATGGCAAGCCCAGAAGGGTCACCGCCGCCAGCGTCGAAATTACATGCATTGCGCCACCGGCGATCCCATCGCCGCCAATCCGGTACGACCAGTTGCCCAAGGCGGCAATGCCACCACCGATCGTGAGTGCCAGTGCGACGAGCGTGTCGAAGGCTGCATCGAAACGCTCCAGGCGCATGCATGCAGCAACGTATTCCGCAGCACGACGGTGCTCCGCCGGTGTGACCGCCCCGGAGAATTCCACCGGCACCGTCCCTCCGTGCATCGTGACGAAGGCGATCTGGCGCCGGGCGAGCCAAAGACGGATCGCAAGATGCGACGCCAGCGCCAAGGTGAAAGCGGTTGTAAGTAACGGCATCCTGGCAGGGTGCAGAAGCGGGCTTTGCTACAATTGGATCATGACATGCAATGTTACAAGCTCAGCGTGAATGTCGGTGCGATCGGACAATCTGATATGGATAGATCTCGAGATGACCGGGCTGGACCCGGACCGGGACCACATCATCGAGATTGCGACAATAGTCACCGACGGAGATCTGCGCACACTGGCCGAAGGGCCCGCCATCGCAATCCGCCACCCACAGGCAGTTCTCGAGGGTATGGACGAGTGGAACCGCACGACTCACGGGGCATCGGGACTGCTCGAGCGCGTACGGAGCAGCGATGTTACTACCGCGGAAGCGGAGTTCATTACGCTCGAGTTCCTTCGGCAGCACGCTGAGCCCGGTGCGTCGCCGATGTGCGGCAACAGCATCTGCCAGGACCGCCGCTTCCTCGTGCGCGAGATGCCGGCGCTGGAGAAGTTCTTCCATTACAGGAATCTGGACGTGAGCTCAGTTAAGGAACTCGCCCGCCGCTGGGCGCCGGAAGTGTTCGCCGGCCTGCGGAAGAATTCACCGCACTTGGCGCTCGACGACATTCGCGAGTCAATACGGGAGCTTGAGTACTA
>Ga0209254_10000236_pt1 | contig 41111 bp, 38 predicted proteins | sample FrelakmetDIP11DI_FD_187148 | JGI IMG/M metagenome (GOLD analysis project Ga0209254, IMG submission 187148) | Freshwater lake sediment microbial communities from the University of Notre Dame, USA, for methane emissions studies - DIP11 DI (SPAdes)... | ecosystem: Environmental > Aquatic >... | reverse complement strand
ATATGTTCGAGCATCCCCAATGAAATCTGTAATTTCTGGGTTTTCATCATCTCCTGCGAGTGCAGTTATAGGTAAAAGAGTCGTAATCAACAGCATACAAACAAATATTCCAACTTTTTTCTTCCGCATATTACCTCCACCTCTCAAAGATTCATATTTAAATAGAGGTATACAAAAACTGTGCTAATAATTGTCATATAATCACGAAAAATTAAAAAAAACTAAATATTATGTTAAATTTTTATTTAATAAATATAAGCTATTACTTTTTTATTCCCCGAGAATTTATTTTGCTTTAATAAGAAAAGCTTAAATTATATCTAAAAAATATTTGTGAATTCGTAAATCATCTGTAAGTTCCGGATGAAAAGAGATTGCTAGAAATTTATCTTGCCTAACCATTATTATTTTATCTTTTATTTTTGCAAGAATTTCACAATTATTATAAATTTTTTCAATTATTGGTGCACGTATAAAAACAGCATTATAAGTTTTTGAAAAACCTTTGATTTTTATTTCTTGTTCAAAAGATTCTTTTTGTCGTCCAAAAGCATTTCTTTTAACATATATATTCATTGCATTCAAACATTTTATTTCTTTATCGTTATTACTAATTTTTTCACTGAGAAGAACACAACCAGCACATGTACCCATAATTGCTATATTTTTTTTTTTTATACGATATAATATTTTATCATATAAACCTGTTTTTACAAGTATTCTTGAAATAGTTGTAGTTTCACCACCCGGTATAATTAAACCATCAACTTTTTCAAGTTGATTTTTATCACGAATTATAAAAATTTCACCAGTTGTATTAGTCTCTGAAAATAATTTTTTCATTGTATTTACATGTTCTAATACAGCACCTTGGACACCAATGATTCCTATGTTTACTCGTTTTACCATCCTCTCTCCTGGAGCATGTGTTCTTTTGACAGTGACTCGATTTCAATACCTGTCATTGCATCACCAAGATTCTTACTTACTTCAGCTATTATTTCCGGTTTGTTAAAATTAGTTACTGCTTCAACTATTGCTTTTGCACGTTTTTCAGGGTTTTTAGATTTAAAAATACCTGATCCTACAAATACCCCATCGCTTCCAAGTTGCATCATAAGTGCAGCATCTGAAGGTGTTGCAACTCCTCCTGCTGCGAAGTTTACAACAGGTAGTCTTTGAAGTTTTTTTACTTCTTTTAAAATATCTAGCAATCCTTTTACAACAATATCGTAAGTATATTCTTCAAAAACAAGTGTCTTATTATCTATTTTTTCAACTGATGTTAGTGTTTTTGTCGCTTCAATATAACTTTGTGAATAGTTATATGCAAGTTTTTGTAATTTGTTTTCATCCATATTATCAAGTGTTTTAATCATGCTTATAACCATTCTTTGGTGTCTTACGGCTTCGATTATGTTTCCCGTGCCTGCCTCTCCTTTTGTACGAATCATAGCAGCGCCTTCCCATATCCTTCTCACTGCCTCCCCAAGGTTACGGCATCCACAAACAAATGGTATTGTAAATTTGTGTTTATTAATATGATAAAAAGGATCTGCAGGTGTTAGTACTTCTGATTCATCTATCATATCAATACCTAATGTTTCAAGTGCCTGTGCTTCAACAAAATGACCTATCCTTGCTTTTGCCATTACAGGTATACTTACCGCATTAATTATCTCAGTTATTTTTGTTGGATCAGCCATTCTTGCAACTCCACCTTGTGCTCGTATATCAGCAGGAACTCGTTCTAGAGCCATAACTGCTACTGCTCCACTTTCTTCAGCAATTATTGCTTGTTCAGCATTTGTAACATCCATTATAACACCGCCTTTTTGCATTTTGGCAAAACCTTTTTTTAGTTTTTCTGTACCAAATTTTAACATATTCAAATTTACCATGTTTATGAAATCCTCTTTTATTGTTGTAATAGGTCAAAAAACGATATACACAACTTATTATTAAGCACTATGGTGAATATTATAAAAAATTTTTAAATAAAATATATTTACTTATTGTGTTCTGAAGCAATTATTTCTTTTCCAAAAGAAGTTAATCCATATAGTTTAATATTTTTGCCACCTACTTTTTCTTCTACAATACCTAAATCTATTAATGAATCATCGGTTTTGTATCTAGTTCCCATCCCTCTTATTGCACCTATTACATTTGTTGGAGTGGTTTTAACACTATATGCTATTTCTGATGTGTAACTACAACTAGGACTTATTTCAAATAAGTATTCTGCTATTTTTTTCCGGATGTTGCTTCTTCTTAGAGATCTAATTATATATGGTCGCTTAATTTCATTAGATAAAGAATTTTCACAGTCGTTCATCCCATCCACTTCCAAGTAACAAATCTTTTGTACATTTAATATACTTTTTATTACATGGATAATTACCTACATATTCGCTAAAGTATACTATTGCATTAAAAATTATTTTTTTGAGCAATATGCGACAAATTTTATTATATTCGCTTAATAATTCAAATATAAAAAAACGATTTATATTCATAGTTTTCAAATATGGTTTAGAATGTAAAAAAAAGACTGCTATCGGCAGATTATTTGTCTCATAGATAAAGATAATTGTGTACTTCATCAAATTTATATAAATATCTAAAAAATAGCAATTATTTACATTATCCTTTCAATCATTTCTAGTACAAATCCGTCGGTATCTATTGCATAACGGGCTATACCAATTTTTTTAGCATAATTTTTCATTTTTTTGACGGCAAGGAAGCGTTCAAAAGTTGATCCTTTCTGAAGTACTTCTAATTCTAAAACACAATCTGCTAGTCCTTCCATTCTACGTTCAAATATATCACCATAAATGCCACGAGTCAAAATCATGTATAAAACACCTTTATTTTGTATATTGCTTATCTTTGCTGCATGAATAGTTCTTATTACCTCATCTTGATTGTACTGGTTTAAAAAGAAATCTAAAGAATTTATTATTATTTTTTGTTTTCCAGCGGTTTTTATTTTGTTTGATAGTATCGCTAAAAAATCCTCATGACCTTTGACAATTGGTGGCATACCAGAAGAACTAATCTCAATTAATTCCTTTAGTTTAGACCTTTGTTCATAGACATTTACACGTCTTTGCTCCCCATTCATCAATGATTCAGAGTATAGAGAAGCAATATCTATTACTTCAATATTGTTTTTAACCCATCCAAATCTTTGCATTGTTTCTTTTATTTCTTCTTCGGTTTCATCTGTAGCAAAGTACAAAGTTTTACCATCTGTAGCTAACTGTTTGCTTAAAATTTCAATACTACTGCCAGATACCCCAAGAATCAATACAGTATATCCTTCAGGTGTTCCACCTTCTAATAACTTGTCAAGCTTTTCAATACCAGTGCTTATGAATTCTTCTTTTGGCATTATTATTCATCATTACCTTTTTTTAAATAAACGAGTCTCTTATCTTTAATATTTTATCATTTAAAAATATTAAACGGTTGAGATAACTTTCCATTCCTTCTTCTTCTATTGCTAGCGATATTGTATTTATGTCTCTTGCTCTAGTTCTGTTAATTATATGATTAAAGAACTCGGTGACTATCTCAGGATCATTATATATAATTAGGTTTGTTAAAGAATCAATTACTAGATATTTTTTTGTTTTTGGATCTACTTCTTTAAAGATATTCATTATTTCTAAGCCTATTTTTTCTAACATAGTTGGGCTTTCAATAAAGATAACATTTTTTGTTTCCTTTGAAATACCAGCAGCTCTTGAAATACAATCTATAAAACGTATATTTTTTATTTCAGTGATAAAAGGTAATTGTTTTGATATATTCTGGAAAGGTTTTGTAACAGATACATAAATCCATGCTTCATCTGGTTTACTTTTTATTCTTTCAAATAACGCTTGTATTAATTCCTGATAATTTGAACCCGGCAATAATATTCCTATAGATTGATTTACATCTATTGCACTTGATATTCTTTCCATTAGGCTATCAATTAAAATATTAGCCATTTATTTTTCACTCTCTAGAACGAAGTAATGTTTCTAACTCTACTCCATTTTTAGTAGAAATTAACATTGCAGTTTTGGTTCTATCGTGTGATGCTCCTCTCATTTTTACTATCTGGAAAGTTCGAATTAAATCTCCTTTTCGCTCGACATCCCCTAAGAATAGAATACCATCGCTAATAAACTCCTCAATACCATATTGAGAATACTGGAATTTACAAGGTGGTATTTCAGATGTCAGAAGTGTTGTACAGCTCATAGAAGCAAGAGATGAACCTAATTTAAAGATAAAGTCACGTATCATTTCAGGTGTTTGAAGTCTATAACAAAGAGCAGTAATTGAATCAATTACCAAACGTTTAACATTAAGTTCTTCTGCTATATCTCTTAAAATATCCAGAAGAGCATTTGCATCTTCAACTGTGTATTTTTCAGTGTCAAGACCAAGTCTTTCACTGATAATTCTTAAATCTATTAAATTTACCATACCTGACTCTACAAGTTTTTTATCATAAAATGAGAAGCTATCTAGATTTTTAGTAAGTTTAAACAAGGGTTCTGTTATTGTAAAAAAAACACCACGTTCTCCTTTTTTTGCACCATTTATCAAATATTGCATACAAAGAGTAGTTTTACCAGTACCACTACTTCCTACAACAAGAACAGTGCTACCTGTTGGTATTCCTCCACCTAGCATTTCATCTAGTTTTTCTATACCCGTTTCACATAATTCATCTTCTTTAAGTTGAGTCTCAGGCATGCATCTCTCCTCTTTTTCCTTTTATGTATAATACGCTCGTTGGTTATAAAACTTAAGGTTTTATTTGGTTAAGTAAACATAAAACTCTTAAATTCCCTAGTTTTACATCCCACTAGGGAATTTCATAGGAGTTTTATATTGTTTTCCTTATCGTATGCCAACATCTTATGTTAGATTTATTATACTTCTTAAGAAAATTATAAATTGTAGCAACGCTTGGGAAAACTCCACCGTACTTTTATAATAAGATGTTTTTTAATCTCTATTATTAATATCTTAATTTCATTAAAATAAACATTAAAAATAAGTTAATTAAATAAATGAGTTCCAAATATTTATAACACAATTATTTATAACAAAACTGATGCCATTAGTGGATTGTAAAGAATGCAATGCTAAAGGAAAGATTGTATGTCCAAGGTGTAATGGAAAAGGTATGATAAAATACGGTTTTTTGAAAGAAATGTCTAAGACTTGTTATGATTGTAAAGGTGAAGGTTCTCTAAGATGCGGCAATTGTAAAGGTATTGGAATAATAGAGATAAAATAAATAATCGTCAAATAAACAAGTGATTATTTAGAAATAAATTATTTCTTTCAAATAAATGGACATTTTTTAATAAGATCAGAAACGATATTAATTTTCATTTGGGTTAAATATTGCATATACAATATAATGATCACTCTGAATTACATTTACATCATTCATGATGCTGACACTAATGAAGTTATTCTCAGTAGCATCATTAATAATGATACGGTCGTAGGCATTATTGCTTTTGGCTACCGTGGTATCCATATCACTAGTAATCAACCAGTGCCAATCAAGGAAATTATGAATAACACCATTATAGTAGTTGTCTCCATCAGCATTCAAATCACCAAGGATTATGGTATCTTGAGTTGGTGTATCTATTAAGCTTTCGAGATTGGTAAGTTCTTGTGGTACATTGTTTAGTTTTATATGAATAGCATACAGAGTAAATGTCCAATTCTTGATTTTAAAAGTTGCTTCAAATGGTGGTCTCTCAAAATTGTTCTGTTCTTTTTCCGTCCAGTCAATGTTACTCAACAATTCTACTTCATTACTATAAAAGATAGCATATTGCTCTTTGCTTGTACCTTGTCCTGCTAATTTACTGATTACGTAATTATAATTAGGTAGTTTTGTTGCGATAGATTCTATAGAATATGTGGTAGAATCCCTTATTTCTTGGATTAAAAACAAATCATAGTCGTCTAATTTATTTGCATAGAAATTCAAGAGAGTTTCATTTGCTGCTTTTTTTGGACCAAAATCTTGGAGGTTCCATGATGCAATGGATACATTATCAACGTTATTTATTGTAGTAGGATTATCGATATTGGTAATTATTAAATAAAAAAGAAAACCTACTAAAATAATAATCAGAACAATTAGAAAAATGAATAATAACATTGGAATTATTGATAAATTAATTTTCATTCTTGATCTGAAAAACAAGATTATTATTAAAATCTAACGACCTTTTTAGGATATCTCCTTTCATTTTTATCATATTTAAAATGCTCTTGGTATCAGTGCCATTGAGTAGGTATTTTAGAATCTTCTGTTCCTAAATGGATGCGAAATTTAAAAGAAGATAGCAATCTTCTACTTTTTTGTAAAATGTTGCGAATTTAACTGGTAAATTAGTGCAGGGGGAGGGATTTGAACCCGCGGACCTCTTCAGGAATAGATCTTGAGTCTATCGCCGTAGACCAGGCTTGGCTACCCCTGCAGCTTAGGTGCAGGAATAGTTTAATGATAATAAATTTTTAGGTTTTTTAATTTTTGTTAAAAAGTTTGTAGAATCCAAGATTTTATTTTGCAATCATTAAACATAACCAATCAGCAATATTTTCAGCATGATCATATAATTAGATTATTATAAAAAAATTACATTTTATACTTTAGTTATTTGCAATATTAAAAAATTTCTATTATTATATTATCCTCAGATTGAATAATTTTAAAATCTATATCAAAAAACTTTTTTGCAAGCCACATACTTGTACTTGCATGATTACTAAGTTTACTTATTCTACATATTGATTTACCATTTTTCTTTGCAAGAATCATAAAAGGTAATATTTGATCAAAAGCATGAACATCAATTGTTGCACCTGATTGAATATCTTTTAAAAGATTCACAACGACACTTTGACCTAGTTCTTCTGAAGACATACTTTTTTCACCAATAACTGATGAACCAAGAATTGTTTTTTTTGATTTAGCCCAAAGAGTTGCTCCAACTCCTGATGAAAAACTAGGTGTTTTATCAACTGAAATTGATACTTTAAAATTATTTTTTAAAAGATTTTTAATTATCGTATGTTTAATCCTTGTTGAAATATTATCACCCAGATTTGAAATATTTATATTTCCTTCTAGTTGAGTAAAATCTTCTTCATCAGAAAGTTTTAAAGGTTTGAGTTTTTCATATGGATTAACTGTTATAGTTGCTTCACCCCCACCTCGCGGATAATATCCACGATTTAAAAGTTGTGGAAAAACAGTTACATTCAATTTTTTAATTAAAGGAATATAAATATTTTCAAAATAATCCCAAGAAGGACTAGATTTAACATCGGTTCCACCATAAAGACTAATTGTTATTTGCTCTTTTGTATCTATACAAGCAAGAATAATTGCTTGAAAAACAAGTGTAATACTACCGGCAGTTCCAACATCAAATTTGTAGACCCCTGGTTTTATTTTACCTGGTTTAAAAACAAGTTCAGCTGATCCTATTTCTAAACCTTGAACGTCTGCATTAAATATATCACTAATACTTTTTAAGGCTATATAATGTTGAGCTTTTATACCTGGATTTGATCTTTTTTGACGTATATTTGTAACTTTAATAGGTTTATTTGTAAGAACAGAAAAAGCTACTGCGTTTCGCAGTATTTGTCCGCCACCTTCACCATATGAACCATCTATTTCTAACAAATTTTTTTCACCATAAAAATTTCACATTGTTTCTAAGTAATCATATAATAATTTTAATACAGCATTACAAGTAGCTATTTTATTTCCAATTCTATCTTCCTTAAACATAAATTTTTTAATAATTGTATCTTTTTTAGTTGAAAAACCAATGTATACAAGTCCAACTGGTTTTATTTTATTTCCACCGGTGGGTCCTGCAATACCTGTAGTACTTATTCCAATATCTACATTTGAAAATTTTCTTACATTTTCAGCCATTGCTTTTGCAACTGTTTCAGAGACCGCCCCATATTTTTTTAAAAGTTCTTTTGGTATTTTTAACAATTCATTTTTTGCTTTGTTGCTATAAGATATTAACCCTATATCAAAATAACTAGAACTACCTGATATATTTGTAAGATTATGTGCTATAAGGCCACCTGTACAACTTTCAGCTGTTGCAATGGTTAGTTTTTTTTCGATTAATAAAGTGGAAATTTTATTAAGGAGTTTTATATCTACCTGAGTCATCTTATCATAAGAAATAATGAAATCATATATAAAAGATTAACATTAAAGGTTAAATAGGAAAATCTTTATCCAGTCCATTACATCAAACCTAATAATATTAGTCCCGTGGTGTAGTGGTCAATCATGTTGGCCTTTGGAGCCAACGACTCCAGTTCGAATCTGGACGGGACTACTAATTTATCATTTGCTCCCGTAGTGTAGCGGCCAATCATTCCAGCCTTTCGAGCTGGGGACTCGGGTCCGAATCCCGACGGGAGCATATTATCTTTTTTTACATCTGTTGAATACATATAAAAAAAATTGTAGAAATTGATATTTTTTTCTGATGCTGAAAAAAGAGAGCTTTATACTCGTGAGTTACAAATCCCGACGGGAAAATATTTCTACAAAATAAAAAACTACAAACGTTAAAGTTTTGTTTTTCTAACTTAATTTTATAATATTTTGGTCATACATTTTTTATATTATAAAAAAAAGTTTTAATAATATAAATTTAATTACTGAAAGGATAGCATCATTGAGTCTTATTAAATAGCAGTTTTTTTACAAATTTAACATTTCCTTACTTTATATATGATGTAATTTAAATACTGATAAAAGAATTCTACTAAATTACCCTTAATTAAAAAAAATTTATCAGATATAATATTTAAAAAATAGATTAGGCTAGATTATGAATAAAGTAGATAAAACTTTCACAAAAAAAGAGATTACAAAATCTCGTGAGATTCAAATTGCATGCTTTTTTGCTATACTGGGAGCTGGTTTACTATTTGTGTGGGCTATATCTCAAACTATAACCTCTGAACAATGGAATTGGTATTGGAAACTTACAATAATATATTTTATACCACCTGCGGGTAAAGAAACTGTTATTCCTGCAGGTTTAGGATTAGCTAGTTCTTTGGGTGTTGGTTTAGCTCTACCACCTATAATCTGGGGTTTGAGCGTATGGGTTTTTGATATTCTTGCATGTCTAGCTATAATAACAAACTGGTGGTTACTTGAACTTCTTATTTCTACGATTCCTGCTTTTCCTTTTATTGGTATCAGATGGAAAAAAAAACCAAGAATATATAAAACAAAAGTTTCACTAAAAACATGGTATGATGGTTTACATAGAAAAACCCAAACTTTGGAAGAGAAAAGATATGGTAAATTTTTACCGTTTGCTTTGTTTATTTTTATGTTTATTCCCTTTCAGGGTACTGGTGCAATGTCTACTACAATAATCGGAACATGGTTAGGTCTACGACGCCGAGAGACTATTTTAATTGTTACTATTGGTTCTTTAATTTCCACATTGTTTATGATTTTTCTATCTTTAGGTATTATAAAATTTTGGTTGTGAATATAAGATATATTGCTAAGATACAACAGGTTTGACAGTCTTTTGTTTTTCTGATTTTAATTTTAAGAAAATATTCTCTCCAAATATTGCCCTAATCAAAGTTGTTAGAACAGAAAACATGATAATAATAGCCCATATATATAAATCAAAAATTGGAGTGGTTGTAAAAAGTGTATTTAAGGCTGGAATGTAAATAATACCTAGAATCATTACTATTGTACATATAAAAAAAGCTTTTAACAAAAGATTACGTCTATAGAATTTTTCTACTAATTTTCCCTCTCGTAAGATAAATACATATATTTGAGGGGAAAGAAGCGTAATTGCAAAAGAAACCGTACCTGCTATTACTTTTGCTTCGTCTATAGATATACCATTGCTTATCATGTAGTTATAAGCTAAAATGTATCCTGCAGCGATCGACAACCCAAATATTATACCATCAATTATCATAACTGTTCTTTGTTTCCTATTAATAATAGGCTCTGATAATTTCGCAGGTTTTCTTTTCATTATATCTTTATCAGCCGAGTCAGTGCTAATACCAACCGCTGGCAGGGACTCCATAATTATATTTGACCATAGCAACTGTAGAGGTAAAAGTGGAACAGGGTATCCTAAAATAGGTGTAATCAATACACCTACAACTTTACCAATGTTATTAGTTAAAAGGTATCTAATAAGTTTCTTTAAATTCTGATAAACCCTACGCCCTTCTTCAATAGCTTTTACTATTGTAGAAAAAGAATCATCAGTTAAAATAATATTTGCTGCTTCCTGAGCAACTTGTGTACCTGCGCGGCCCATGGCTATACCGACATCAGCCTTTTTTAAAGCCGGTGCATCATTGACACCATCACCTGTCATTGCAACAATGTGATCTTTTTCTTTTAATTTATCAACTATCTTCAATTTATCCAAAGGAGCAACACGAGAATAAACCCGTAGATGCTCAACATGTTTACCGAATTCTTCTTCACTCATATTTTCTAGTTCTCTACCTTCAATTGCTTCTTCTATATTATCTGCAATACCTACGTGTTCTGCGATAGAAAAACCAGTTTTTTTACTATCACCTGTAATCATTACAACATTAATATTTGCCTCTTTGGTCTCTTGTATCATCTGTTTTACTTCATCTTTTGGAGGATCGTAAATCATTGCTGCAGCTAAGAAAGTAAAACCCCGTAGGTTGTTAACATCGATTTTTTTAGTTTTATCAACGTTTTGTTTTTTTGTAAAACCAATAAGCCTAAATCCTTTTTCAGATCTGGTTGAAAGTTCTTTTAAAATAGTTTGTCTATGATGTGCATCTAAATTACATGTTTTTCCTTCTAAATAGTATGAATCACAAAATGAAATAATTCTTTCAGGAGCACCCTTTATATAAATTTCTTTTTTACCTTCTGCATCTTCTGTTAAAATAGCTGAGAACATAAGATCTGATGAAAAAGGAACATTGTCAATTATCTTATGTGTATTAAATTGATCCGGTTTAAAACCGTTTAGAATAGATGCTTTAATCAACGCTATCTCTGTTGGATCGCCTAATTCTTTTACAGTGTTTCCATCTACCTCCACTACTTGAGCTGTAGAACATTTATTAGAAGTTAAAAATATATCATGTAATATAAGTGATTTTCCTTCTGCAGCCATTTTAAATAAATCTGCCATAACATGAAACTTGTTACCAATAAAAAATTCCTTTACAGTCATGTCATGTTTAGTAATCGTACCTGTTTTATCTGTACAAATATAATCAACATTACCTAATGTTTCCACTGAAGAAAGTTTTTTTATAATAATAGATTTTTTTGCAAGTCGCTCCATAGCAAGCGATAATGCAATAGTCATAGATGCAGGTAATCCTTCTGGAAACACAGCGACTAGTATACTTATAGCAAGTAGAACAGAAAAACCTATTTCATCTCCTCTAAATATACCCATACCTAAAACTAAAATAAGAGCGATTATAGCAAGGGCTACTAATGCTCTTAATTCATGATCCATTTTCTTTTGTAAGGGTGTTTTTTCATCCTCTGTTTCTTGAATATTTTTTGCTATCTTTCCCATCTCTGTTGACTTACCAGTTTTTATAACTATAGCTTTTCCAAAACCATTTAAAACCTTACTTCCCGCAAAAACGATGTTTTTCATTTCATAAAGCTTTAAAGCTTTTTCAAGAATTGTTTTATCCGTTTTCTGTATAGCCTCACTTTCTCCTGTAAGATGAGCCTCGTCGACAAGAATATTTGTCGCATCAATTATCCGTGCATCAGTAGGAATGATATCACCTGATTCAAAAACAATTATATCGCCTGGAACTAGAAATTTAGCAGCAATTATATCTAAATCTCCATTTCGTATAACTTTAGATTGAGGAGAAAGAATTTTTTTAAGTTCATCAGTTGCTTTTTCTGCCTTTCCTTCCTGAATCAAACTGATAACTGTGTTGACAATAACTACACCTACAATAGCTATTGCTTCAAGAAGATCTTTAATGATAAATAATGAAAGTAGGGCTGCAATAATTAGAATAAGTGTCATTGGTTCGATGAGGGCTTCACCTATCTTTCGTATCAATGTTTTTTTCTTTTCCTCAGAGATTTCATTTAAACCATGGGTTTTCAATGATTCTTCTACTTGATTATTAGTCAAACCACTAGGTGAGCTATTAAATTTATTCAAAGAATTTTCTACAGAAAGAGAGTAAAAATCTTCTTGCAAAGCAGTAAAGTCATTAGAATCTTTTTCTACCATTTAACAGACAGGAATTAGTTACTCTTTATCAAGTTTTCATTTTGTTAAATTTAATTTTTAAAAAAAATAATAGAAAATATTTTTTATTTTAATCTTTTTTATTAGAAGTATAACTTGAAAAATAAAATTATAAAAATATGATTGTATAATATTTCAATCATTCAAACAGGTAAGAACTTATATCTTTAAGTAGTGGGAAGTTATTTATAGTACAAGCAGTTCCATCTAAAATAAAAGAATATAGATTTAAGCTTCTCATATCTGGTTTCACCAAACCTTGAAATTTTTATCTTTAAATTCTTTTTTTTACAAAACATAATAAAAGAGGTAAGAAAATATGAATGGAAAAATAAAATGGTATAATCAAACAAAAGGTTATGGATTTATTGTAGATGAAAATGGAAAAGATATCTTTGTTCATAAGAATGATATGCCCGTAGGTGCAAATCTTAATGATGATGATCCGGTTGAGTATGAAATAGAAGAGACAGAACGTGGGCCGCAAGCAAAAAATGTAAAAAAATTATAGTTTATATACCCTTAGTGCTATTTTTTATAGGTTTGATACAATTGAAAAACGATAAAAAGAACAAAAATGAACAAATAATAGAAGAAACCATAAAATGTCCGAAATGTGGTAGTACATATCTTACAAAGGATTATTCTCGCGCAGAATTAGTCTGTGAAAAATGTGGTCTTGTAATAGATGCAGAAATGATTGATCATGGCCCAGAATGGCGTGCATTTGATAATGAGCAGCGCGAGAAAAAAACTCGAACTGGTTCTCCTATGACGTACACAATTCATGATAAAGGTCTTTCTACAAATATAAGTTGGCAGAATAGAGATGCCTATGGAAAATCTATCCCAACAAGAAACCGTGCACAACTTTATCGTTTGAGAAAATGGCAGACTAGAACCAGAATAAGTGATGGTACAGAAAGAAATCTAGCACTTGCACTTACAGCCCTTGATAGGATGTCCTCTTCGCTGAGTCTCCCAAGAAATGTCCGTGAGACTGCAGCTGTGATATATAGAAAAGCAGTTAGAAAAAATTTAATACGTGGTAGAAGTATTGAAGGCGTTACAGCCGCAGTTTTATATGCTGCTTGTCGTCAGTGTAATGTTCCAAGAACCCTTGAAGAGGTAAGTACTATAACGGAAATGAAAAAAAAAGAAATTGGAAGAAATTATAGGAATATTTCACGTAAATTGGAACTGAAATTACTTCCTACAACACCTCATGATTATATATCACGTTTTTGTAGTCGACTAGATCTTAGCAATGATGTTCAGATAAAAACAATAGAAATATTAAAAAAAGCATCACAAAAAGAACTGACTAGCGGTCGTGGTCCAACAGGACTTGCAGCAGCTTCGTTATATATAGCATCAGTTCTTTGCGGAGAACGGCGTACTCAGCGTGAGGTAGCAGAAGTAGCAGGAGTCACAGAAGTTACGATACGTAATCGTTACAAAGAACTTGCAAAAAAACTTGATATTGATATTATTATGTAGTTAGATTATTTTAAAATAAAATTAAAACATTAGGTGATAATAGAAATGAAATTTGGAGAACTAAAAATAAGCAAAAAACTCGTAGATAAAACACGGGATAAAAAATTTGAAGAACTAACCCTTATTCAGGAGAAATGTTGTCCTGAAATAATAAATGGAAAAGATGTTGTAGGTCAAGCAGAAACCGGTTCTGGAAAAACACTTGCTTTTTGTCTACCTATATTAGATAAAATTTTTCTTGGTGGAGGTTTACAATGTATTATTCTTACTCCAACAAGGGAATTGTGTGTCCAGGTAAATGATGTATTTGTGGATTTTGGAGAAATACTTGGTATAAAAACAACTAGTGTATATGGCGGTGTTAGTATAGACGCACAAATTAAAAAAATACGTAGTTCAGAGATAGTTGTAGGAACTCCTGGCAGGATGCTAGATCATCTACGTAGGCAGACAATAGATTTTAGAAATGTACGATTTCTAGTAATCGACGAAACTGACAAAATGTTAGATATGGGATTTATTGATGATGTTGAGAAAATAATAAGATATGCTCCTAAAAAGCGCCAAACACTTATGTTTAGTGCAACTATAATGGGAAGTATACATAGATTAATGAATAAACATCTAAACAATCCAGTAATTATAAAAACTCAATCTCAGGTTGATAAAAGCAAACTTGAACAAGTATATTATGATATATACCAACAAGATAGCAAATTTTCGATCCTCGTACATTTGCTTAAAAAAAATACTATTGGTCTTTCAATTGTGTTTTGTGCTACACGAAGAGAATCAGATATTGTAGCAAAAAATCTGAGAAAACAAGGAATTAATGCCACTGCGATACATGGTGGAATGAGTCAAAACAAAAGGTCACAATCACTTGATTCTTTAAGAAGCGAGAAAACAGATGTGCTTGTTGCAACTGATGTAGCTGCCAGAGGTCTTGATATTAAAAACGTTACTCATATATTTCATTATGATGTACCAAAAACATCTATTGAATATATACATAGAATAGGTAGAACAGCACGTGCTGGAGAAAAAGGGAAAGCAATCACGCTTTTAACAAAACCTGATCATGATAATTTTAGACGTGTACAAAGCAATGATGAATTAGAGATTGAAAGAGTAGATGTTCCTGATTTCAAAAAAGTTCCATTTATTAGAAAATCTAATCAATATAAAAAAGATTTCAAAAGTTATCAACAGAATTATCATAAAAGATAATACAACTCTTGTTTGTTATACAGTATACTGAGATTTAATTGTTTTAAAATGTTAGATATAAAATGTCCCAATAATATTGATATTTCTAAAAAAATAAGGATAAAACGCATGAAATCTTTCCAATATGCTATTTAACCTTTCTATTAGAATTGTTCTAAACGACATATCTATGTTTTTTGTTTTTGGTACAATAAATGGCCAGTTTATCTCCCCGCCTGAGAATGCATAAGAAAGAATAGTTGGTGTTTCTTTTAAAACTTTTTCTTCTTTTGTAACAGTTATTTGACAGTTGTGCATTCCATAGTATTCAAACTCAGGAAATGAATCTTCATCAGGCATTGGGTCAACATAAAATGTAAATTCTCCATTACTATCTGTTTTAGCGGTCTGACCTTTGCAAGTAACAGTAACATCTACCCATGCGTCACCCATAATTGTTTTTACAGATCCTCTTATTAATATTGGGTCTTTCCAAGGTTCTGCATCAAGCCAGTCAAAATATGCTTGAAGCTGAATAAAATAATCCTTAATTTCTTGATTATTTATAAGGATAAGAACATTATCTATTAATTTTGAAAGATTAGCTGCAAAATTATCTGAAAATGTTACCAGTATATCAATGAAATTATCTCCTTCTGGCTGAAATAATTCTTTTAATGCTTCATAGAATGCTTTGGGGGCAGCTAAAATACCATTAATTACTGCAACAAATGAAACAGTAATTATTAATCCCAGGGGTTTTACTGTATTTACTAAAAGTTTTATACTGTTATAAAACAGTGAAATACTTTTGTTAAATAATTCATATATCCACCCCAATCTATCTTTAATAAACTCAATTATTTTTATTATTAAAGATCCAAAAAGATTTTGTAAAAACCCATTTTCATCAAAGCCCCAATGTTCTAAAATTAATGCATCCAACTCATCCATAGAAGAGACACCATATAATTCAACTTCACTAATTGGTGCATAAATATATATTTCTAAGTTATTTGCAAGATTAGTTAGATTAACCTCTAATTCATTATTAACTATGTTGTCTACAATATTTTGAGCTGTTTGTTTCTCTGCACCTTCAAAGTTTGCATCAATATAATTGCTTAATATATTGCTTTGTTCTGATGTAATATAAAACTCTGGTAACTCTTTACTTACCACATAAAGATTTTTATCAAAAGAAACATTAGCTGTTTGTACAGCTGAAGTGACTGGTATCAGCATCATTATTGTTGCCAAAAAAATTGCTATTACTATTTTTTTCATTTTTTACCCCCCTTAATTTTACATTTCACCAATATATTCTCCATGAAGTAATATAATAACTTTACTAATATTAAAGCGTTATATGTCGAAAAAAAGACTATTTAAAATGAAAATTTGTACTATTTCTTATTTATAAAAATTGATAAAAACAAGATAATCAATGAAACCACAACCAAAATAAAACCAATACCTGGACCCCAATTGCATACTAGATTTACACTCTGAATTCTTCCCGGAATAGAAACTGAGATATCTCCAGAACCCATAAATCCACCTACACCAATATTTGTAACCATAGACATAGCATAATAAAACAAACCAATACAAACAATTAAAAGTAAAATAACTGTAAATAATATTGCTTTTCTTGATTTGCAAAATCTATCTTTAATAAAGAAACTAAGCAAAATCAAAATAATAGAAAACACAATAAGACCTGAAAGTAAAACCATAACAGTTGTAAAATCATCATTAATAACACTTAAACTTCCACCAATAACATTTGGACTAGACGTTAAAGTAACCATTTTAGGTGGATACAACATATTAATCGTACATGTCTGTACATCATTATCTTCTCCAGTAAGAATCCACCATGGTTGAAAAATAGATACAAATAACAATACAACAACCAATAGTTTCAAACAAAGATTTACCTTCTTTTTCAAAAACATAAAAACAAAAATTGCAACTCCTGCAATAATACCAATTAAAAATACAAATCTATAAATAAAAGAACTATATCCTGTTATGATATCAAGAGTTTTATCACTTCTAACATCAAGTTCTTGCATAGCAACAGTTACATCATCTACTAAAATCTTAATATCATAGGTTCCAGGTGGAACAGTAAAAACTGATTTCCCATTTTTTTCAATATCAAATTTAATATCTCTATTATTTCTAGAAATAACAATAGTTGCACTATCAATATTCATACCAATATTATTCATAACGTTCAAAGAAATAGTATATTCTGCAGGTATAACAAGCTCAATTGTTTTATCATATTCAACTATTATATTTTCTTTGAGTTCAAACGATTTATACTTTAAATTTAAAACATAATCAGCCCCTATAATATTTTCAAAATCATATTTATCAAAAGATTCTTTTTTAGCAGAAATAACCATAGGTTCAAACATGTCTTTACTTGTTAAAACAAGGTTTACATCAATTTCTGGAATCTGATTCCATTTATCAATAAGTCTAACATTTAAATCATATAAATTAACATTAAAACTATCTATATACATTTTAAAATGATTTATAAGTCCAAAACGAACCTCTTTCTCATTAATTAAGAATCCTTTATATAAAACACGAAGAGTATACGAATTTCTAATACTAATTGGTGCTTTTAAAATAATAGAACCATTAATATCAGAAATACCATCATCAATTATAACATTTTCATGTAGAAGATAAAACTTTACATTTTCGACACCTTTTTTATCTTGATCAAAAACATTAAAATTACAAGAACCTTGAGAACTACAAAAAATTCTAATACTTGTATCCTCAGAAACATCAACTATACCATAACCAATAAACTTACTTTCGTCACCAAAAATAGTATTTTCTCTAAAAATCTTTACAACATATATATTAGGTTCAAGATCAGGAAAAACAATTTTTTTGAAAAAACTACTATTTTTAATATCAAAAATACTAAAAACAGTTTTAATTTTTTCAAAAAATGATTTACCTTCTAAATCAAAATCCATAGAGCCAAGGGCAAGACGAGAAACAGAACCAGATGATTTAAAACTATTATTTTTGTAAAGCTCAGCATAAATATATGGAAATTTTTTACCGGTCGCAGCAGAAAGAAGTGAACCTAAAACTATAGATGGAGCTAAATGAACATAAGTAGAAAGCATGAAACGCTGGGCTTCTTCTTTTTCTTCGTCTGTGATATTTTCTCTTAAAATAGGTCTTATACTTTCAAGTTTTTGAAAAACAACAGATTCCTTATCAATACTTTCAAAACTATCATTTGTAAATGTAACAAATTCAGCTTGAAAATTAACATTAAAACCTTTCTTAAGATTAGGATTATGATTATTGTTTTCATATGAATTACGAGCAATAAACAAGCTTGCAGTATCTGCTTCAAGCCCGGGTAACTTGACATTTTCTTTAACCCATGCTTTAGCTTGAACACCGTCTTCATCTATGTTAAGTTCTGTGTTTGAATTAAGTATTATACCATGAGCAATATTTGTAGAAGGATCACTAAGGCTAATCCAAGCATTTATTCCTAAATCTATATCATCTTTTGTTCCAATCACTACTTCTCGTTCTAATGTGCTAGGATTCTGAGGCACAGGAAATTCTTCAATATTTCCTGATTCAGTAAAAACATGAATCTCAGGTAGAATCTCACCAACGTTCATCTTTTCAATAGTTGAACTTCTAGATTTTATAGAAGTTATACCACCATAGGTACCATCAAGAAGACTTGGTTCTTCAACAGTTATATCCTCTAAAACCTCATGATATACATCAACAAATATCCTTTTAGTATCAACAGGAGAATGATAATAAGTATAAATGTTATCAGTTAAAATATCGTATTTAGGAGATGTACACTCCATTCTTATTCTAATCATTAAATTACCTTCAGCAAGAATGGTTTTTTTTACACTAGTTGCCCATGAACTACCAATATAATCTGGTTGAGCAAAAATTCCATAACGCATATCAAAAACACAGAGTTGTTCTATGTTATATGTTTCAACTACTTTTGAACCTGATTTAAACTTAATAACACTCTGAGAGATAGGATTGCCAAGTAATTCACCTTTTTGAACTATTGCATAAATATAATCATCTTTTTCTTTGATCCCAAAATAATCTACATCTATTTTTTGACCAGGAATAGGTTCATAAAAATAATGTGAGTCATCCATAAATACATGTTTTTCGTAATTAGGGCTATCAGTTTTAGCAGAATCATAGAATACATAGTATTCTTCTGTTCCATCTGCTATTTCAGGAATTAGAAAGACAACACTACATGACCGAATATGTGTATCATCTGTTTTTTCTAAGTTATATATTTGTGATTCAAGTTCAGTTGTTTCACTACCTTTTTCTATACATATTCTTATAGAATGATCATTTACGTCTTTTGCATAACATTGTTCAGTAAATTTTATTCTAATATCTATTGGTTGATATTTTATCTCAGGCAGATTTGTATTTATTGGGATAGTTATCTCCTGTTTAAAAGCTAGATTTTCGATATTATTTTTTATATATTTTTCATCGGGTAGTGCATACACATTAATTGAAGAAAAAAGCAAGGTAATTAGTATTACCAGAATTAATAAATATTTAGCAATAAATTTCATTCTACTAGATAATATGTATTATTTATTTTATATAAATATATTTACATTATTCTCGTATTATCTTTTTACTTCTATCATTTCTAACTCTTCTATTCTAGTTTCATGTGGTTTGAAAAAAATAATTATAACCAAAGGTAAAAGTATAATCAAACCAGCACCAATCCAGAACCAATCCATCTTAGGAAATGTTTGAAGGAAAATAGCGGTAGTTATTGGTCCAATAATATAAGATACCCTAGCTATTGTTGTCGTCCATCCCATACATGAACCACGTCGTTCTGTTGGAAATATCTCTGGTATAAACACAACAATCCAAGTATAGACAAATGATATAAAAAAACCTGTGAACGGAAGAATAAAAGGAAGTATGCTTCTAGGAAGAAAACCTAGACAACCTAAGAAAATTGCTAGTCCAATACAACCAAAACTTAGAACTGAGTTACGTCCAAATTTATCCAAAAACCAACCACCAATTAATCCACCTATAATTGTGAAGATAAGAACTGTAAATAGAATAATTGACCATTCACCTGATGAAAAACCATGGATATCCATAAAATAGTAACCAGCCATATAAAAGAGGAAAGAAGTAGTAAGCCAACAACCCCAGATAAATGCTGAAATAAGAATATACTTCATATCTTTTCTATTGATGGTACCAATTCCATAGAAATGTCTTTTTTTAGTACCATTCTTTTTCTCTTCCTTGATAATTTCATATCTTTTAGTTTCCTTCATGAAAAACCATAAAATAATAACTGGTAACATAAAAATAAACATAATACCATAGCTCCATTTCCAACCAACTCCAAGCGTTTTAATAAGAAAATTAGGTAAAAAAGCCTGAAGAGGTAATAAACCTATTATGTAAACAACAGACACAAGTTTCGCTCGTTTTTCAGATGGAGATTCTTCACTAATAGGTATTGACCACATATTTGATACAGTAGTAAAAGTAACAATTGAATAAAACAGCATAAATAAATGAAAACTCGGGGTGAAAAAAACAATTGCTAATGAAGAAAAACCCATCATAAGTATTAAAATAAGAATAGATAACTTTCTACCTATTATATCATTTAAGCCATTTAATAAAAAGATGAAAAAGGTTGGTATTAAATATAATGCTTCCCACCATCCAAATTGAACAACAGCTTCTGCTTTTGAAATATCAGAAAAATATTCATCGATTATATTAGAAATAACAGTTGTTTTAACAACAGCTGATAGATACTGATCCATTAGAGCTACTAGCCCCATAAAGATTATAAGATATATGATATATCCTTTGCTTCTTATAAAATAAGTATTTTCTTTAGTTTCCTTTTTTTTACCAAACATAAAAATCACTCTTCAAATATAATTTCTTTTCTTAACTTTATATCAAGCTTTGGCATCTGTGCTCCCCTTTGCATACGAGTCATCTTATCATAGGCATTTTCTCCACCGGCGTCTTCAATTATTTTTCTTCCACGTGCAATTTGTTTTTGTATACTTATGTTTACTCGTTCGATAGATCCTGGTGCAATTTTTTTTATTAATTTTGTTGCTGTGCCAAAACCATATGGTATTGATTCGCTTATCATGATAGTTCCTGGTATAGCGGAAAACCAGTTACCTATTGAATCCTCTCCAAATTTTGTTATTGGTATTCCTGCTGCTGCTTGGCGTTCTGCTTCGGCACCAACATGAGCAACTACCCATTTACCATCAATATATGCTTCTCCTTCTCCTTCAATCATGAAATAACCCATTGAGTCATACCATTTTTTTACAAGTGGATCTGCCTCTACTGTTGCTTCATACCATGCTTTTATCATATTCATTGCAAACATTTTATAACGCGCTTTTATACCAGCGCACCGGCAAAGAGCGATAAAAGCAGTGATTAGATGAAAACAAGTACCAGTTCCTCGTCTAAAAGTTTCTCCGACCTCATTAATTGTAATAATTTCAAGGATCATTTTTTCTTTTACGAAGTGAAAAGCAGCTTCTGCAAACTCTTGATCAGATTTTTTAAAAGCACCAAGTTTATCAGCTAGAGCAATCACTTCTGGTTCCAATGGATTGCAATAAAGTGTTGGTCTGAGAAATTTTTCATTAGATTCACAATATCTCATATTATTGTTAAATGTTGGTATATCATATTGTCTAATTGGACGAACATATCTTTCAGCATTATTATGCATAACTCTTAGCTTTTTTAGATCTCCCATATTTAACAAAAGTGTCTTGCTAAGAGATATACCTCCACCTAAAAAGAGTTTTATTTGCATCTTTTGAGGAATATATCCCTTATCTTTCATCTCACGCAAACTTGTCATAGGATTTACTCCTTAACATCATCTGAAATCATCTTCCTGATTTCTTCAGCACAACCTCGCATTTCTTTACCTGATGCTCTAGTTACCTCTGGTTCAAGAACAGGACCAGGACGATCACAAACAGGGCAATGTTCAAGCATACGTACTTGATCCCCTGAAATAATGAATCCAGGGTAACTAAAAGTAGATCCATCAAGGAATGCATATCGTCCAACCTCATTAAATCCCATCGGTCTAAAATCTTTATCAAGAACTAATGGATGAATATATGTAATAGGAATATGAAGATAGTGCCCTTCCGGACATTGAGTTAACCAACTATTACCTTCAACCATACCATATATATCAAGACAATGTTCATGTTTGATTCCAAGAATATCTTCAACTTGTTTTCTAAATGAAGTTAAGGGCATACGTGTATTTTCCTGGACTTTCCAACCCCCACCAGTTCCCACTGCACCTCTATCAGCAAAATTAAAAGTTCGACCTTCTTCTTTTAGTTTATTCGTTACCAAATAAAGAATGTATGGTGCACCAACAAAAGCTATCTTATTTTTTTCCTTATCATTTTTTTCTAACCAACTAATAATATTGTCTACCATTTTAATATTCATTCGTTTCAACGAAGATTTAATCAATTTTGTTTTTAATCCTTTTCCACCAGTCATACTTAATTTAATTAATTCTGTATTAATCTCTCTATCAATAGCTACATTCACCTGTTTAATCGTATCATAATAAATAGTACAAACCTTCCCGGCAAATACATTTGTTTTAAATGGATTGGGCATAAGTAAATAACCATGCATATTATAATCCCAGAGTGGATATATCATAGAAACTACATTTTTTGCAGCAGAGTATTCAGAGATATAAAAAGACCGCATATCTCTTGGAATAAATGTATGCCTTCCACTTGTACCACTACTATAAGATACTGCTAAACCTGATGCATTAAAAGCATTGATAACATCATCAAAAGAAGGATTCTTACCATTAATTTTTATATTAGGAATATCACCAGTGAAAATATTTGCTAGCCATAAAGCAAAATCACGTCCAGCTGGATAATCCTTGTAAAATTCGTTAGGGATAAGAGGGATTCTGTCAAGATTCTCATAAGTTTTAATATCATCTGGTACAACGTTCATATCTTTACAAAAGTTATTATATATTTTATTATGCTCATAATGTCGTTTAAATTGATATTTAATAGCATTAAATTGTAATTCTGTAGCATCTTTAAGTGGAACTTTAAAAAGATCTTTAGGGCCATATACAGCATAATCAGTTGGTGTCCATTCATTTATTTTTGGAATATATTTTGATACGCAACTGTCAAATTTTTTTATATATTCATCATAATTTATAGTCAAATTAGAATACACGCTACCCTTTATGTTTTATATATAAGTAATTATTATAACTTATATATTAATCATTTGTCAATTTTTTATTCGTTTATTAGCGATATTTAATTTTTAAACATGACAAACTATAATAAACAAAAAACACTAATCCTTTTATAATGATTTTGAAAAAATATCTAAGTCTTTGAAAGTTTAATAATTGCTTCTGCAATATCACCATTTGTTTCTTCAAGGGCTTTTTTTGCTTGCTCTTTGGTTTTACCAGTTTGCTCAGCAACCAAATTAATATCCTCAAGACTAATAACTACTTCCTCTTCCACTTCTTCTTCAACTTTCCCTATTCTATCAACTATTCTTGGTCTACCAGTAATTTGATAGGTTTTTTGACCCTGCGCATCCATGACAGTCACTTCTGCATTATCAAAAATATATTCTTTAGTATCCGTTCTAATTATTATTTCTTCAACGTTTTCTATTTCTCTAACATTTATACCTAGTCTTTTCATCATTTGTTGCATCTGTCGAGGGTTCATGCGTCCAGGTATCATAAAAATATACCTCAAGTCATAGTTTTCGAAGCATATATACATTACTTATTGTTTAACATTTTGGTATGTTAACAGGTAAAGAAATACATGTTTTAGATATAAATTCAGAGTTTTACGGTGTTCCAACAATTAAATTAATGGAAAATGCTGGTAAAAATATTGCAGATTTTATAGATAAAAAACTTAAACTAAAACAAAAAAATATAATAGTTTTATGTGGGACAGGTAACAATGGTGGAGACGGTTTTGTAGCAGCAAGATATCTATCAGAAAAAAATAATGTAACAGTTTTTCTTTTAGGGAAAACAAATGATATAAGAACAGATATTTCAAAAAAAAATTTTGAAATAATCAAAAATAATAAAAAAATTAAAATTTATAATATTAGTGATACCCAAAAAATAGTTGATTTAATTTCAAAAAATGATGTAATAATTGATGCAATGCTTGGTATAGGTTTATCTGGAGAAATAAGAGAACCATATTTTACAATTGTAAAAAATATTAATAATACTCAAAAAAAGATTATACTATCTATAGATGTTCCAACAGGCCTTGGCACAAGTAATTATGTAAAAGCAGATTATACGATAACATTTCATGATATTAAGAAAGAAATGAATTCAAAAAACTGTGGTGATATTATAATAGTAGATATAGGAATTCCAAAAAAAGCAGAAGAATATGTTGGTCCTGGAGAATTAAAAACATATTATCCTATTCCAAAAAAAGAATCCCATAAAGGAGATAATGGTAGACTTTTAATTGTTGGTGGTGGACCATATTACGGTGCACCAGCATTATCTAGTTTTGCAGCACAAAGAACTGGCGTAGATTTAGTGATAATAGCGACACCAAAAAAAGTAGCAAAAGCTATTACTAGTTATTCACCTTTGCTTATAAAACCTGTGAAACTTGCAAAACATCTTGCAAAAATATCACCTACGCTTATAGTTAATGAACTTAGTGATGAAAAAAATCTTGTTTTATCAGATATTAAGATTATTGAAAAACTAATCAATAAAGCTGATGCATTGCTAATAGGACCAGGTCTGGGAATGGAAAAACAAACACAATTAACAATTGAAAAAATAATAGAAAAATTCAATGAACAAAAAAAACCAATAGTTATTGATGCAGATGCAATACGTGTTGTAGGTAAAAAACAAAATCTTATAAAAAATACAAAAACAGTAATTACACCACATACCCAAGAATTCAAGTATCTTACTGGTGTAAATCTAAAAAAGGATATAAAAAAAAGAAAAGAAGAAACCCAAAAATGGGCAAAAAAACTAGGAGTCACAATAGTTTTAAAAGGATTCATAGATATAATAAGTAATGGAGAAAAAACCAAACTAAATGATTTCCATAACCCATCAATGACTGTAGGAGGAACAGGTGATGTCTTAGCAGGTATTATTGGTGCATTGCTTTCAAAAGGGGTTGAACCATTTAATGCTGCACGTATGGGTATATTTATTAATGGTGCTGCAGGAAACCTTGCATTTGAAAAATACTCATATGGCCTTATTGCAACAGATGTTATTGAACAAATACCAAATGTTTTTAAAAAATATTTAAGTGAGTAAAATGGACTTCGATCTGTAATATTTTTTTATATCCCTGATGTGAGTTTATATCAGATGACGTAAAAAGTGATTCGTTTACTGGCATGATGCGTATTTGATGCTGTAATTTTAACAATTAAGCCATCTTTTCGTTTAATGACATTTTGCTATTGATATCCACAATGCCCAATGTGTCTATGTTATATTGCCATTTTTCAACATAAACTTAGATTAATGTTAATGTGCCTGTAAGCAAGATGGTGTAATGCTTGGTTACAAGCATCTTTGAGACCATTTACTTGGTAAATGGTCTTTATGTTGCTTATTTTGTTGCTTGTTTAGTTGCTTGTAGCTTTTGCTTGTAGCCGTGATTATATTTGTGAGTAGAAAATACATAGGGACTGGGATTAGTAACAATAGTTTTTTCCTTTCTTTGAAAAAATACTAAAACAATATTATTATAGCTAAAAAACCAAACTCTTTTTTCTTTTTATTTCTAAATGCATGTTTTTACGTCTATAGTCGATAAATAAATAGACAATATTAAATATAATGTTTTTACTAAATATATATTATGGGAAAAGTAATAGATGATTATAAAATAAAAGAACTATCCCGCAAATGGATAGAATTATCAAAAGAACTAGGACTTATTTAAAATCCTCCTTATTTTTTTTGCTAACATTATAAAGATAGTGCAGGGGGAAGAAATTTGACTCTTTTTTCTATTTTTTAAATACTTTTAGGTATCCATTGTATTAATTTAAATAATTATTTTTACTAAATGTTTCTTATAATGAATCCTAAGGAGTTATGTATTGAATGTAGTTGTAACAAATCATCTAATGATGAATCATGGTTCTGTGAATCATGTAGAAATAAGATCATTGATTATTGTTGGAATTATCATAATAAACTACCGGAAAGGTATTGATAGACATCTAATTTTTCTTTTTTTCTCATGTTGAAATAGATATGATAATGGCTTTGAACCATATTTTATGCCCATTACCTCTGAGTATTAGGAGTAAAACAGTCTTACTAAGAATATTTATTATCAATTGTTAAGGAGAGTTTTTATACAAACAATTGTTACAAAAATTTGAGAAAGGGCGAAAAAATGCGTATCAGATTTTGAAAAATACCCAGTAAAATAAAACATTAAAAATTGATAAATAGATTAGAAGATAACAACAAGTGGATAAAAGAGAAACTAGAAGAAACTGAGCTAAGAAGTCGAGTAGATGAACTTATAAAAAGAAAAGAAAATAAGAAAAAACAAAATTGAAATTGTAGTTTTAGTTTGAAAAACTATATGATAACGATTAACACGATTACAGACTTAAAGTATATATATTAGTTTCCTTCTGAAGAGTAAAATAGCAATGATTTTTAAAACCGCTCCATATGAAGGTAAAAACATTATTTACTGTGAGCAATGAAGAAAATGGATATTTCTCAAATTCAACCAATCATAGGTGAGCCAGTTCTTTTTTTAAAAAACGAAAAAATACTAGTTGTAGCAGATTTACATATAGGCATAGATAGTGAATTGAAAAACTATGGAATATCTCAAACAGATCATACGCAAAAAATGATTAAACACTTATTATCAATATGTGAAAAACAAAAACCAAAAGAAATAATTTTATTAGGGGATATAAAACACAATATTTCAAATACAACTTATCACGAAAGATTAGATGTAAAAAACTTTTTAGAACAAATAAAAAATATATGTTCAATTAATATAATCCCTGGGAATCATGATGGTTATATAGAAAAACTATCACCTTTAGATATTAAAATACATAGTTCAAAGGGTCTTATAATAGAAAATGTAGGTTTTATTCATGGACATAGATGGCCTTCTGAAGACATTATGGATTGTAAGCAAATAATTATGGCGCATACACATCCATGTATTTTGTTTAATGATAGGTTAAATCATAAATCATCTGAGTCATGTTGGATAAAAACTTACTTTTTGCAAGAAAAATTAAGAGAAAAATACCCAAATTCAAAAGATCCTTTGGTTCTAATAATGCCAGCTTTTAATCCGTTGTGTGGTGGTACTCCAGTAAATGAAGATGAAGTTATAGGTCCACTTGGTAGAATACTTGATTTAAAAAAGGCAGAAATATATCTATTAGATGGAACATATATAGGTAATATTGAAAAATTTAAAAAAAATCAAGTTAAGCTTAAATAATAAACCTTTATTTAGGGAGGTTGAAATAACACTTACATTTATAATGTGATAGATATGGAACTAAACTTATCAGATAAAGTTAAACAAATAATATCGGCGTTTGTACTTATGATAATACCGCTACTGTTGATATTAATAGGTGTAATAATACCTATAGTAAACGCTTATTATTTCATAGGTGCAGTAACATGGTTTGGTGCCGGATTAATACTATTTAGTGCATTAAATTAATAATTTAAGATACAACTTTAGAAAAATAGAGAAAAAGTAAAAGAAAGACTAAGAGCATTAGGCTGCTTATAATAAAAATATTTATTGTAATGACATCAGTTTTTTTTCAACTTGATAAAAAAATACAAGAATACTTAGTTTCTAAAAAAATAAATAATCCTACTGAGGCACAAAATAGATCTATACCATTTATATTGAACAGTGAAAATGTTTTACTTATAGCTCCAACAGGTCTTGGTAAAACAGAGTCAGCTATACTACCTATTTTTCATAATTTTTTAAAACGAAAAAACATTCAAGAGGAACAGATCAAAGGGATATCTATAATTTATATCACACCACTAAGAGCATTAAATCGAGATATGCTAAAAAGAACAATTGAGATGGGAAAACATCTCGGAATAAACATAAAAGTACGACATGGCGATACCTCACAAAGTGAACGAGCCAGACAGTCAAAAGATCCACCAGATATGCTAATTACAACACCTGAAACATTACAAATACTTTTTACTGGAAAAAGATTAAGAAAACATCTGCAAAAAGTCAAATGGGTTGTGATCGATGAAATACACGAACTAGCGGATGATGAACGTGGTGCACAACTCTCAGTAGGTCTTGAGCGATTATTTGAAATAACAAATGAATTGGGTCATGGTTTTCAGAGAATAGGTCTTTCTGCAACAGTTGGTACCCCAGATGAAGTTGCAAAATTTCTAGCAGGGTATGAAAAAAGAAATCAAAGAACAATCAAAATAGTAGAAGTAGATGTAACAAAACTTATTGATCTAAAAGTTGAAATACCAAAAATACAAAAAACAGATTATCCTTTTGCAAAAAACCTTTCCATTGAACCATTTTCTTTTGCGTCACTTAGAAAATGTAAAGAGCTGGTTGATAAACATATTTCAACTCTTTTTTTCATAAACACCCGTGATGGAGCAGAGATTCTTGCATCACGTTTTAACATGTGGCTTAAAGATTACCCTATAGGTGTACATCATGGATCTCTTTCAAAACTTGCAAGAATAGAAGCAGAAGATGATTTTAAAAAAGGAATTCTAAAATCATTAATTTGTACATCCTCACTTGAACTAGGAATTGATGTAGGTGACACAGATTTTGTAATTCAATATAGTTCACCTCGTGAAGTTAAAAGAATACTTCAAAGAGTTGGACGTTCTGGCCATAGTATAGGAAAAACTTCAAAAGGTTTGATTATTGCAACAAGTCCTGAGGATTTATCAGAATGTATGGTTATTTCAAGAAAAGCTCTAGCAGGTGAAATTGAAAAAACGCAAGTTAGAAAAAACCCTTTATCAGTTTTATGTAATCAAATTATTTCAATTGCTTTAGAATATGGTAAAATTAAACCTGAAAAAATCTATGAAATTATTACAAGAGCATATCCCTTTAGTGAATTAAAATATGATTTTTTTAAAAAAATAGTTGTACAATTAAAAAACCAGAAAAATATATGGATTGATGAGCAAGGTTTTATAGTAAAAAAAGCAAATTCGAGATACTATTTTTTAGATAATATTTCAATGATACCAGATGAAAAAAGCTATCAAGTTGTAGATATTAGTACAAGAAAACTAATTGGCAAACTTGATGAAAGCTTTGTTTTAAATAATGTTTTTGAGGGAGGAAATTTTATACTACGTGGTAGAACCTGGAATATTGTAAAAATAGAAGAAGATAACGAAATACTTGTTTCACAATCCGATGATATAGGTAATGTTCCCTCTTGGAGTGGTGAAGATATACCAGTTCCTTTTGAAGTAGCATGTGAAGTAGGACAACTAAGAAGAAAGGTTTTTGAAAAGCAAGAAGTAAAAAATTATCCTTGTAACAGCGATTCTTTAAAAAAACTAGTACAACATATTGATGATCAAGTAACACAAGGTTTTAAAGTCCCTGATGATAAAACAATTACAATTGATGTTGAAGATAAAACAGTTGTAATAAATGCTTGTTTTGGAACAAAAGTAAATGAAACACTTGGCAGACTTATATCTGCAATACTAATTCAAGCTATTGGAGAGAGTATAGGTATAAACAGCGATCCTTATAGAATAAATCTTGAGTTACCGGGACGTATTCCTATTGAAAAAATAAAAGAGATATTTTATAAAACTAAACCTGAAAGTCTTGAATATTTACTTACGACTATATCTAAGAACTCTACTTATATCCATTGGCAACTTGTTCATGTTGGAAGAAAATTTGGTGCGATTAGAAAAGATTTTGATTTTAGAAATGTTGGTTCTAAAAAACTTTTCACACTTTTTGATAATACTTATATTTTTAATGAAGCTGTTGAAAAAGTAATCTGGGATCGCATGGATATTAAAAATACTCAAAAAGTGTTAAAAGAAATACAAGAAGATAAAATCGAAATTATTGTTCAGAGACTTTCGCCCATATCTATTGCAGGTATCAAAACAATAAGAGGTCTTATGGCCCCGCAGCGAGCAGATCGTTCTATTCTCATGGCTTTGAAAAAAAGACTTGAAGAAACAGATATAAGTCTTGTTTGTACAAACTGTGGCAATACTTGGAATACTAGTGTTGGACGAGTGAAAGGAAAACTGATATGTTCTCATTGCAAGGCGATAAAAATTGCAGTATTAAGACGTTATAATAGAAACATTGGTAAAATTCTTACAAAAAAAGATTTGAAAGGTGAAGAAAAAAAAGAGTTTAGGCGTCTTCATAAAAACGCAAGTCTTGTTTTAAGTTATGGTCAAATTGCAATAATTGCTCTTGTAGGTCGGGGTATAGGTCCTGATACTGCAGCAAGAATTTTAATGAAGTATAATTCAGATGATATTGAAAAATCTGAAGAAGTTGAAATAAAGTTTTTAAGAGATATTTTAAAAGCAGAGCTTAATTATGCTAGAACAAGAGGTTTTTGGGATAATTAGAATAATAAAGTTATATTGTAAATAATTATTTTTAATATTTAAATAAAACAGCATTTTTAAGAAAATAATAAGGATTTATGCATCAATTCAAAATAGATAATTATTCTGTAGCTCATTAAGATTTAATATAGATTGAATAAATAGCTTAAATATATGTTTATTATCGAGAGTAAAAGGAACCTAGCATTCTAAATTTATTTTTTCGTTCATATGCGAAAATTAAATCGGCAATTTTAAATAGATATTTGTATTTTTATCGTGCAGTGACTTAAATATGATGGAAGTTGGAATTATAAGTTATGGTGCATATATACCTAGATTTAGGATAAAAACAGAAGAAATTGCAAAAGTATGGGGAAAAGAACCAGAGTCAATAAAAAATGGTTTAGGCATCTTTGAAAAATCAGTTCCATCTCCAGATCAAGATGTAGCAACAATAAGTGTGGAAGCAGCACGTGCTGCAATTTTAAGATGCAATATAAATCCGCAAGATATAGGTGCAATATATGTTGGAAGTGAATCCCACCCATATGCAGTAAAACCAACGGGAACAATAGTTGGTGAAGCAATAGGTGCTACACCAATTCTTCAGGTTGCTGATTATGAGTTTGCTTGTAAAGCAGGAACAGCTGCTATTCAAACCTGTATGGCTCTTGTAAAATCAGATATGGTAAAATATGGTTTAGCAATCGGTGCAGATACCAGCCAAGCAGCACCAGGTGATGCACTTGAATACGCAGCTAGTGCAGGTGGTGCAGGTTTTATAATTGGAAAAGAAAAAATTATTGCAAAAATAAATGAAACATGTTCATATACTACAGATACACCAGATTTCTGGAGACGAGAAGGAAAAAAATACCCTGCGCATGGTGGAAGATTTACAGGAACACCTGCTTATTTTAAACATATAACTTGTAATGCAAAAAACCTAATGGAAAAAATGAATACAAAACCTAAAGATTACGATTATGCAATCTTTCATCAACCAAATGGAAAATTCCCTGTGACAGTAGCAAAAATGCTAGGTTTTACAGAGGAACAAATAAAACAAGGACTACTTTGTCCTTATATTGGAAACACGTATTCTGGTGCTGTAATGGTAGGACTTGCATCAGTTCTTGATGCAGCAAAACCAAATGATAGAATATTTATTGCAAGCTATGGATCAGGTGCAGGAAGTGATGCATTTGATATAACTGTAAAAGATGAAATTAAAAAATTAAAAAGAGAAAAAGCACCTTTGATTTCACAGATGTTAAAGGATAAAGAATATGTTGACTATGCAACATATGCAAAATTTAGAGATTTGCTTGTTTTGGAGTGATAAAAAATGAGAGATGTAGCAATTATTGGTATTGGTTTAACACAATTTGGAGAACTATGGGATAAATCATTTCGTCAGTTAATTGCAGAAGCAGGTGCTAGTGCAATACTTGATGCAGGAATAAGCGGTAAAGAAATAGATGCAATGTATGTAGGATCGATGAGTTCAGGTCGTTTTGTTGGCCAAGAACATGTAGGTGCACTTGTTGCAGATGTATCTGGTTTTTCACAAATGCATATACCATCAACTCGTGTTGAAGGCGCATGTGCATCAGGTGGGCTTGCTGTAAGACAAGGCTATCTGTCTATTGCTTCAGGAATAAATGATATTGTAATAGTCGGTGGTATAGAAAAAATGAATGATGTAGGTGGAGTTTCTGCAACAGAGACACTTGCAACTGCATCTGATCAAGAATGGGAAGCATTCTTTGGAGCAACTTTTCCAGGACTTTATGCCATGATTGCAAAAAGACATATGTATGAATATGGTACAACAAAAAAACAACTTGCCCAAGTAGCAGTAAAAAATCATGCTAACGGAGCATTAAACCCTAATGCACAATATAAAAAACCTATATCTTTAGAATATGCAATGAATGCTACAATGGTCGCAGATCCGCTTGGTCTTATGGATTGTGCACCTGTATCTGATGGTGCAGCATCTATTGTTTTATGCGCAGCAGATATCGCAAAAAAATATACTAAAAAATCAGTAAAAATTATAGGTTCAGGGCAAGGTTCTGATACACTTGCACTTCATGCAAGGCGCGATATATGCACACTTGATGCAACAGTTCATGCAGGAAAAATGGCGTATAAACAAGCAAAAATTACTCCTAAAAACATTAATTTAGCGGAAGTTCATGATTGTTTTACTATTGCAGAGATTTGTGCGATTGAAGATCTTGGATTTGTAAAAAAGGGTGAAGGTGGTAAAGCAGTTGAAAACAAAATAACTACACTTGATGGTTCATTACCCGTTAACACAAGTGGTGGTTTAAAATCAAAGGGGCATCCTGTTGGTGCTACAGGTGTTGCTCAGATTGTAGAAATAACCCAGCAACTACGAGGAGAAGCAAGAAAAAGACAAGTTAAAGATGCAAGAATAGGACTTACCCATAATGTAGGTGGATCAGGTGCAACCTGTGTTGTTCATATTTTGGAGGTGGCATAAGTATGAAATCAGATGTAGCAAGATTCTGGAGAGCGATCCCACAGCGTTATAATTTAATCGGTAATCAGTGTGGCTCATGTGAAAAAATATTTTTCCCACCACGTGAAGCTTGTCCTGATTGTCGTAGGAAAAGTATAGGTAAAATGAAAGATTATAAATTAAATGGAAAAGGAAAAATTGTTACTTATACTATCATACATGTTGGCCCCGAAGATTTTGAGAAACAAATACCTTATTCAATTGCAATTATCAATCTTGATGAAGGCCCATGCATTACTGCTCAAATAGTAGATTGCAAACCTAAAGATATAAAAATTGATATGAAAGTTGAAAGCACATTTAGAAAAATCCAGCAAGATGGTCATTTAGGTGCTATCTATTATGGATATAAATTTAAACCTGTGGAGATAAAACAATAATATGAATATTAAAGATGCATTATCTGAAAAAATAGCAGGTGAAATCACTCTTAGCCCGCGGCCTGGTCAAACTATACGTAAATGGCGTAATGTATTTGGCATTAGCCAAACCGATCTTGCTCGCCATTTAGGTTTGTCACCTAGTGTTGTAAGCGATTACGAATCAGGTCGGCGTAAATCACCTGGTATTCAAACAGTTAAGAAAATAATTGAAGCTTTAGTTAAAATTGATGAGACACGTGGTGGAAGAATTTTACATCAATATGACTCAATGATTGAAACACAAGAAGGTATTCTTGATATTATGGAATATCCATGTTCCATTGTTGCTGAAAAATTTATCAGTGAAATAGAGGGCAACGTTCTAACAACTAGTAAAATTGGTTTGAAGAAAAACGTCAAAGGTTTTACACTTGTTGATAGTGTTAAAACAATTGAAGCTATAAATTCAGGAGATTATAACAGGTTATACGGTTGGAGTACTGAACGTGCAATTATTTTTACAGGTATTAGATATGGCAGAAGCCCTATGATAGCAATACGAGTTCATCCTGTAAAACCTACTGTTGTAGTATATCATAAACCTGGAAGTGTTGATTCACTTGCAATTAAACTTGCCGACAGAGAAAATATACCTCTTGTAGTAACTAATATGCCTCTTGACCAACTCAAGAAAAAACTTGTAGCTATAGGTGACAAATAAAAATGGATTTAATGGGTATTTGTAATGTATGTGGAAAACCTGGTACAATGCATACTTGTAGTCTATGTGGTAGAATAGTATGCACATCCTGTTATGATCATATTTATAGTGTATGTAACTACTGTAAAACAGGAAAATTAGTTTAAAAAAAAATTTCCATTTCATAAAATGATAATTCTAATGATAAAAAATATTAAATTTAATATCTTATAAAGTATACCATTTATAAAATTTTATACCCCTAAAAAATGAATAATTTCTAATTATTCTGGGGAATTTTGAATGTAGATCTTCAATAACATCATGTAATTGACTATTATCTCTTACATTTATTTCTATCTCTAAATCAGCATATCCTATAGTATAATCTACACAATACAATAGAGGATTTTTTTCTAAATACTTAACAATTTGATTTAATTTCGTATATTCACTTAAATAAAAATCAACTTTCCAAGTTTGATAACCAAGTTTATCCATATCGAGTTCAATGGAAAAACCAAGTATGACTTTCTCCTTTCTCAATCTCTTAATTCTAGAATTAATAGTTATAACATTTGAATTAAGTTTTTTTGCAATTTCAAGAGTAGGAATTCTTGAATCAACAACCAATAATTTTAATATTTCTAAATCAAGAGCATCAATCTTTACTTTCCCCAAATTCTTTTGTAAAGGAGTCCTCTGAGGTTTTTCAATTCCATCTAATAAAAACCCATGCCCATAAATTAATTCACCCATATATGCTGAAAAAACCTGTATTGAAAAATAATCACCATACTTTTCAAGCGTTTTTCTCCAGAGTGGATAAATATCAGAAATATTTTCGACCATCATTAAAACACCTAAATCATAACTTCCTTCAGTTGAAAAAAGATTATTTACATTATCATCATTCATAAAATGATTAATTATCTCTTTTTTAATTTCAGGTGTCACATATTGAAACTTAAAATAAAATCTTAAAAAATTATATCCTAATTGAAGTATATCATAATAGGCAAAAAAACGTTGAATTATCCCCATTTCTTTTAATTTTTTAACTCTATTGGCTACCACATCTTTTGAAAGACCAACCTTTCTACCAATATTTCTAAAAGATTGGCGGCTATCAACATCAAGCTCGTATAATATTCTCCTATCTTTCAAATCTATTTTTTCCATATCCTAGACAAAAGGATATTTTAATCTAACTATATTATTATTCTGTCGATTTTTTTAATAAGCTATTTAATGTTTAATAATCAATATTCAGTATATTGGTGATAAAAAAAATGAAAGAATGTATGGAATGTGGAAAGAATCTGGGAATAATCGAAGGCTACCGTCATCCTACAATAGGTAGAGATTATTTATTATGTAGAAATTGTTTTGATACTATTTTTGAAAGCATAGAAAAATATCGGGAATTTATTGCTCCATATATTGGTTATTTTAATAAGGAGAACTCAAAAATAAATGATATCCAAAAGATTGGAGATAATATCACAAAAAATATAAAAAAGATGCAAAATAGAGTAAACAATCTATGGCTCCAAAAGACTCCTAAAAATATTAATGATACTATATATCCATTATAAATTAACTTATTATTGATAAAAAAACTGAATTTTAAGATCGTCTTAATGATTCCCAAAAATAAAGGTTTCTCAAGTTTAATTTATTAAAGATATAACCTTATAAAGGATTATTTGTTTTGAAATTGTAGTTTTTGAGATAGGAAAAAATGAGAAAAAAAATAATTATTTCTGGAATAATTGTATTAATAATTGGGATTTCATTATTTATTTATGGTACCTCTCATTATGATACTTATAAACAATATATTGAAAAGGGTTATTTAGAAATACCAAATACAATTAATATAGCTAAGTCTGAAGCAGAGATGGCATTCGGAACAACTGTTAGTTATATAGGAATTCTTACATTATTTATTGGTGTTATTCTAATGGCTATTGGTTTTTTCCTTAAAAAAAATTAGTATATTCTAAATAAAAATTCAAAAAAAGCATTTACCCCTTCTTGATATTTCTTATAATTAAAAAGGAAGGGTTATATATGACCTTTAGAATTGACTTTTATAATTTTTGAGGAGAGAAATAAATTATGGTAAAATGTATTAAATGTGGAGTTGACATACAAGATTCAGCAGTTTATTGCCCTAGCTGTGGAGCCCCAAAACCAGTAGAACAACAAGTACAACAACCAGTATATCGATCAATGAAAGCATTAAATCTTTATAATGTAAGCCCTTTGGAAGGTATTTTTAATTTGGTATTCTCTAAGACTGCGATTATTCTAGTACTTGCATTGGGAATTTTATTTGCATGGATTGGAATAGTAATTATGGTTTTTACCTCTGGTTCTGCAAATATAGCTATATTACTCAGCTCAATAGGATTTGCTGCAATGGGTTTTTTCTTAGTTGGTGGAGGTATATGGAACTCAAAAGTTGACAAGTTTGTTAGACTTGCGATGGTATTAATGGGACTTTTTTTAGTTATTCAGTCATTATCTGTGACGGGTCTCTATTCAGGGTTGATATAAGATCTCTCAAGTTAAATGAACAAATATAGTCAACATTATTAATAAAAAAGTAAATTCTCTCCATTAGGGCGCCACCTTTTTTTTATTATTTTTTCTTATTTTTTGTTGAAATGAAATCAACATAATTTTTCTTTTAGTAGTTTCAGCTATCTCTTGTTCATCTTTTTAAAGTTGTATTTGTATGACTTTTTTATCTTTATATTGAATTGCTTTAAAGGAGGCTGTAACTATAAAAATAAATCTCTCGACTCAACTCATCGAAAAACCTGATTTCATAGTTGCAAAGGATATTTTGATACCTAATGTTGAGGTAATATCTGGCATAAGAGAGCTAGATGATTTATTATCAGGTTTTAAATCAGGCGAGATTACTTTTATCGACGGCGATAGTAGTCTTATATCTAATATCCCAAATCAGATCTGTGTGAATACTTATCGTATGTTTCATGGTAACGTTGTTTATATTGATGGTGGGATGTGCACAGATCCCTACAAGATTTCTCGATATGCGCATAAGATGGAGATGGATCAAAGGGAAGTTCTTGAACATGTTTTCATTAGCAGAGCTTTTACGGTTTATCAGTTGACTAATCTTATTCAGGAAAGACTTGAAGCCATTATTTTAAGATATAAACCGCGGGTGCTTATAGTTGGCCGTTTTACACTTCTTTATTTTGATTCAGATGTTCCATCTAAAGAGGCGCAGGTTTTACTTAGAAATAATCTTCATAAAATAAAGGAGTTCACAACAAAGTATAGTCTTGTAACTGTTTTTACAAATTCGGGTAGCAGTGTTTTATCTAATTTTAGGAATGTCCGCAATATTTTGTTTGACGGTGTCGATGAGGTTGTTTTGATGAGACAGAATGATTTGGTTACACATGTTGATGCTGTTAAAAAAGGTGCGAGTACAGTGATTCTTCATCTTTCTAAAGAACAGTTGCGTTTATGTGATTTTGGGTTGGTGATGTAGTTTATGGGTCGTACTGTTCCAACTTTTAGAAATATAATTGAGTCTTTTGGTTGGGAGTGGAATGATTTCAAACGTGCTCTTCGTGATACCGACCGAGAGACTTTCGAGGAGCTTTTGAATCATGGTAGACGTCATGCAACAGCGAGTAGCAACATGGCTAACCCTAATCCTTTTGAACCTGTTATTATGAGTATTTTGATTGAACATGAAAAGACTTTGAGAAAGCTGAGAGAGGATGTTGAGCGGGAGCATCATTGATGTTTATCCAGATAATCACAATAATTTGATGGTTACGTGGCTTGTTGATACTGGTAAAGCAGTAAGAATTGAGGATGTGTATAAACCTAGTTTTTTTGTTTATTCCAAAGCTGAGGATTTGTATAATCTAGCGAGTATGCTTAGGGATTTACCTGACATAGAGAATCTTAATTTCACTCGTGAGAAAATAGTTATTGGATCAGATAAGAAGAAACTTGTTTTAGAGGTTTTACCTAAAAAGATAAGTTTGATTAGCCGACTAGCAGGTATGATTGATTCATGGGGTGGTTTTTATCGTTATCAGCTTTTCAATGTAGATCTTCGTCTGCCTAGCAGGTATCTTCAAGAGAAAGGTGTTTTTTTTAACGCTAGGGTTAAATGGGATGGTAAGAATTTTTTTTTAGATGATGATCAATGGGCGATTGATTATACTCTTCCGGGTTACAAATCTATTGTTTTTGATATAAAAAGACGATCTAATAGTAGTATAATGTCTTTTAATGATTGTATAGAGTCTATACGTGTCGGTGATTGTATCATTAGGGAAAAGAGTGAGGCTGAAACTATTCTTCTTGCTGTTAAACAGCTAAAACATGTTGATCCTGATATTGTTTACACATACAAGGGGGATAGCGTTCTTTTGCCTTTTTTGTATCATCGCGCAAAAATCAATAATGTCCAATGTAGATTGAATCTTGGTCGTGAACATGGTGGCCTGCGTCCTGTTAAGCAGGCCAAATCTTATTTCAGTTATGGTCAGATTGTTTATCGTCCTGCATTCTACACGTTGCTTGGCCGGTCTCATATTGATACATATAACTCTTTTTTGTATGGTGAGAGTGGTATGCGTGGTTTATTGGATATTTCTCGTTGTTCTAATATTTCGTTGCAGATTTTATCACGTGTAGGTCCTGGTACTGCTATTAGCCAAATTCAGGTTAATAAGGCTAGGAAAAAGGGTTATCTTGTTCCTTGGAAGAAGAATATGCCCGAGGATTGGAAGACCGCGTTTGATTTGTTGGTTTCTGATCGTGGTGGTCTTATCTTTGACCCTATGGTTGGTTTGCATGAAAATGTTATTGAGCTGGATTTTGCCTCTCTTTATCCTAATATTATGCTGAGTTACAATATTAGCCCTGAAACTATGCTTTGTGACTGTTGTAAATATTACCCTAAGGTGGTTGTGCCTCAGCTTGGTTATCATATATGCAGCAGTCGTCTTGGTTTGTTACCTGAGATTCTTAGGCCTATTCTTTTTCGTCGTTTTTGTTATAAGGCACGATCTAAAAATAAAAAATATGATAAAGCATTGTATAAAGAGATGCAGCAGGCTTGGAAATGGGTTTTGTTGGTATGTTTTGGTTACACTGGTTATCGTAATGCCCGCTATGGCCGCATTGAATGTTATGAAAGTATCACTGCTTTTAGTCGTGATATTTTATTGACTGCTGCTGAAACTGTTCAAGAAGCTGGTTATAGTGTTTTGCATGGTATCATTGATTCTTTGTGGGTTAAACCAATAAAAAATGGTTGTGTAAGTTCTGTTCGTCTTTCCAGGATGATTAGTGAGCGTACTGGTGTCCGCATTGATATTGAGGGAAGGTATCGCTGGATTGTTTTTTTACCTAGTAAAAACCATGATGTTGGTGCTTTGAATCGTTACTATGGTTTGTTTGATGATGGTGAGATTAAGATCCGTGGTGTTGAATATCGTCAGAAAGATACACCAATTTTTTTGAAAAATATGCAAGGTGATATGATAAATGTTTTTTCAAAAGCTGAGGGTGCAAAAGAGTTTCTTGATTTAATTCCATCTGCTGTTGAAGTGTTATGTGATTATGGTAGAAGATTGGTTGATAATGATTTCAGACTGGAGGATTTAATTTTTAGCAATTGTGTGTCTCGTGATGTTAGTGAATATAAGGTTGATAATTTGGTTAAATCTTCTCTTTTTCAATTGAGGGATCTTGGTGTTCATATTGAGCCTGGCCAGTCTATACGCTACGTGGTCCGTGATGAGCATGCACGTGATTACAGGAAACGTGTTTGCGTTTTTGAAAAACTAGAGGATTGCTATGATGTCGACGTTGATTTTTATCTGCGTCAGATTGCATTGTATGGTGAGAGTTTGCTTGTACCATTTGGTTTCAAGTATGAACTATTCTATGATATGCTTCAGAAGATAAATACGCGGGAGAGATTAAATGTATCAGTTTTATCAAGAGTTGGATCTGTTCAAACCAGCATATTAAAAACCCCTGTAAAGTAATTTTAGTTTTTATCACATTTCTAATCTCAAATATAACCACATTTATGACCATCTAATTAGTAGATGGTCTCACACTGCATTTGATTAACATTACGACATTGACATTAAACTGGCATTAACATTAATCAACATAGATTGATGGCATTAAAAGTCAATATTGATTCATGCCATTATACTAATGACAATATGACATAGACACGCTTGGTATTGCAGGTGCTATGACAAAATGTCATTAAACGAATAGAAGGCTTTCTTGTAAAAATTATAGCATCAACCACTCATCATGCCAATGGATGACCCACTTTTTACATCATCTGATATGGACTCATATTAGGGATATAAAAAAATGGGCAGTATTTCTCTTGATTATGTTAATGGGTTTATGTTTAGAGTCCCAAAGTATAAGTTTTTATAAACCTTTTATATGTTTTATATGAAGAAGTAATTGGAGTAGGTCTAAGTGTGCTATAGGTATAGTGTCCCTGGTCCTGAAGTTGTTAAAAAAACTTTTCAGGTTAAAATAGGTGAAGATT
>Ga0209254_10000235_pt1 | contig 41181 bp, 30 predicted proteins | sample FrelakmetDIP11DI_FD_187148 | JGI IMG/M metagenome (GOLD analysis project Ga0209254, IMG submission 187148) | Freshwater lake sediment microbial communities from the University of Notre Dame, USA, for methane emissions studies - DIP11 DI (SPAdes)... | ecosystem: Environmental > Aquatic >... | reverse complement strand
CCGCCGCTACTTCATAAGCGTGAGTTACCAGATTTGAGGACGATGAACACGAATCGTGCACGTGTTGCACTGGCTGCCGTGGTCTTAGTCTCGGCGTTCGCGACGTCAGGCGCTGACCGGGAAATACGTGAGGTCCGCACCTCAGATGAACTGTTTGTTGCACTGGGCGAGGCGAACACCGAGCGAACCATTCGCTTGCAACGTGGCCTCTACGCCGTTGATCGCCCCCTCACGGTTCCCGATGGCGTGGCCCTAGTGGGCGAAGGTGTCATGCGCTTCGACGCTGCCGGTCTGCCGCTCGGGTTTGAGCCGGGTACAGAAACGAACATCGAGGTCACGTCGGGTTTCACGGGCGACCTGCTGACGCTGCGCAATGGCGCCAGCATTCACAACCTGAAGCTGCAAGAACTCGCAGACGATCCGGGAAGTGTCACCCGCCGGCTCGGCAATGTCGTCGTCGTAACATCGCGTGCACCGGGCGATGGGGTGGCCGCTGCGATCGTCGAGTGTGAGATCACCAGCCCGAATCCGTCCGAAGGCGACGCGAACGGTCCAACCGGCCGCGCACTGGCGGTTTTCACTCGCAACGATGCGGGGTCGCTGCCGCCACCGCCGCACGAAGGCGCAACATTGAGCGTTCACATGGAGCGGTCAGTCGTTCATGCCACCGCCGAGAGCGGCACCGTTTTTGCCATCAATTTTGCAGCGCGCGGGAACACCGAAGTAACGCTCAGTCATAACCGACTCGCGGGCACTTTTATCGCGACAGGCGGCGCTAACCGTCCCGACCCCGTGAGCGGCGCCAGGACGGTGATCAATTCTGATCACAATCTTTTTATCTCACCATCCGACGCCCGCGGCGCGCGCGGATGGATGCTTTTCGGCGGCAGCAGCCAGACACACATGGCATCGCCGGAGGTGGTGGGACTGAGCTTCAATACGCTGCGCATGCGCTCCAACTTCGATCGCATCGAAGGATTTACGGTTGGAGTCTTCGCGGCCGCCGGGCGACGTCTTCTTGCGGGCTCCGGTCCAGTCTCCGACAACCTGCTGGAGCTTGATCTAACGGGGCTGCAAATCCGCAGTGAAGGAGCTGGAGCGGCGGACGTCGTGTTGTATGCGGCGCTGTCGGAGCAGGACGCTGTCGCCGGGCGAGAGTTTCCCGCCGGCGACCGCAACGTGCTGCGAATGAAGATTGCGGGCGCCACGGGCAGTGGTGAACGGGCGAATGTGTATGCAGCTGACTTCGGTCCCGTGCTGCCTGCCAATCTCGGCACAGGCAACCGAATCGAGATCGTCGGTGACCCGGCGGAGTTCGCCCGCTCGAACGCGGGTTTTGAGCCGCTGCCGCCCCTGGAGTACTTCGTTGGAAAACCTTGACAGGATAAGGGCAGATACCGGCCACCAGGTCGCGTTGTCGACGGGTGAACGCGGTTCACCGCCGCCGGGCGAGCGTCAGGCCGTCACCGATCGGCAGCAGCATCGTGTCGACGCGCGTGTCGTCGTGCACCTTGGCGTTCAGCGCTCGGATGGCCAGGGTGTCTTTGTCCTGCCGCGACGCATCGACCACGGCGCCGTTCCACAGCGTGTTGTCTATGCCGATGAGTCCGCCGACGCGCACCAGCTGCAGCGCGCGTTCGTAGTAGTTGTCGTAGTTACTCTTGTCGGCGTCGATGAAGGCGAAGTCGAAGCTGCCGCTGTGACCCTGCGCGAGTAATTGATCGAGCGTCGTCACCGCAGGGCCGATCCGCAGATCGATCTTGTTGGCGACACCGGCGGCCACCCAGTGACGTTTACCGATCGAGGTCCATTCCGCGGAGACGTCGCAGGCGATCAGGCGGCCGTCGTCCGGCATCGCCTGTGCCACTGCAAGTGCCGAATAGCCGGTGAACGTGCCGACCTCGAGCGCGCGCTTCACCCCGAGCAGTTTGACGATCAGTTGCATGAACGCGCCCTGTTCCGGCGAGATCTGCATCATCGCCATCGGCAGTTTTGCGGTTTCGACACGCAATGCCGCGGCTGCCGGTGATTCACGTACGCCGACCTGCATGAGGTACTCGTAAAGAGCCGGGGTGATCTGCAGCGTGCGTGCCGACATGGTGGTGACTCCGGTTTGGGGTCGCTAACCTTAGCCGATGTCGACCGCTGCGCAAATTACCTGGTCACCGCTGGCCGGGTCGCTGGCTCTGGAAATTGCCGGATCCGCGTCCCGGCCCGCATACATTGCGATTGCCGGGGCGCAGGGCAGCGGGAAGACGACGCTGGCGAGATTGCTGAATGACGAGCTGCGCCGGCTCGGCATGCGCGCCGTTGTATGCTCGTTGGACGATTTTTATCTCGAACGCGCGCGGCGCGTGGTGTTATCGCAAACCGTACACCCGCTGCTGATCACGCGGGGTGTGCCGGGTACGCATGATGTCGACTTGTGTCGGCGTGTGCTGGATCGCGTAACGCGCGTGCCGACATCGATGCCCCAGTTCGACAAGGGTCTCGATGATCGGCTCGACCCGAGTCGTTGGCCGCTTGCCGGTCCGGTGGACGTTGTCATCATTGAAGGCTGGTGTCTTGGTGCTCGCGCGCAGAGTGCTGCGGATCTGGTTGCGCCGGTCAATGAACTCGAACGCGACGAGGACCGGGACGGCCGTTGGCGCTGTCTCGTCAACGACGCACTCGCGCTCCATTACCAGGCGTTGTTCGCGCGCTTTGACAAGCTCGTCTTCCTGCAGGTGCCGGGCATCGACGCGGTGCGGCGCTGGCGCGCCGAGCAGGAAACTGAGCTACCTCGGAACCAGCGGATGACCGCCGCACAATTGCAGCGTTTTATCGCGCACTACGAGCGCCTGACGACGTGGATGATCGAAGATGTCCCGTCGCGCGCCGATCTGACGGTTGTGCTCGATGACGCACATCGGATCGAGCGGCTGGTCACCAAACCGGCCCTCTGAGGCGGCCGAACCGCGGCCTGGGCGCGTTCCCGTTCATCTTCAGTTCAGCGCGTACTCGTTATCGTGACTGCTGAGTTCGGTTCGTTCAGGAGAAGATCATGAAGAAGCGTCACCTGTTCGCCGCCGGCGTGCTGGTTCCGTCGGTCACTTTCGCCGGGGTCGCCTACGACCAGGCGCCGGTCGTCGGCGTAGAGCCGTTGTATGAGACCGTCAGCTACACCGTGCCGCGTCAGCAGTGCAGCGAACAACGGGTGCAAACCGGCAGCGGTGGTGGCACTTCGCCAGCCATCCCGTTGCTCGCGGCGGTCGCCGGTGGCGCACTCGGCTCCGCGGTCGCCCATGGTCACAACAACAAGCAGGCCGGTGCCGCGATCGGTGCCGTCGTCGGTGGCGTGGTCGGTTACGACGTTGCGCGGCGTAATGCCGCGCCGCCTTATGTGACCTATGGCTCGCAAGAGGTCTGCACCGAGGTGCAGGACATACACGAAGAAGAGCGACTGACCGGCTATCGTGTTCGTTATGTGTATCTCGGCCAGACCTACACGACGGTGACGCGCAACCAACCCGGTGAAACCGTTCGCGTCCGCGTGGATGTTTCACCGGCGTTTTGAGATCCCGCGCCGACCGACGGCCGTTACGCGCAGAGTACAATGCGTCGATGAAAGACCGCCCTCAAACGCTGCTGCTCACTGCTGTGCTGACGATGGCGTTTGCGCTGACGGGTCCGCCGGTCATGGCGGGCGAGCACGGTCGCGGCAATGGCGCCGACAAGAGCGGCGACGGCTCGGGCAACAACGCTCAGGACTCCGCAAACAACGGAATCTCTGCCGAGCAGGCGGCGTCGGTGGTCAGACGTGCATACGACGGCCGTGTCGTGTCGGTAAAACCCGAAGGGAAAAATAGCCAACGGGTCTACAAAGTGAGGGTGTTGCTCGATGGCGGCCGGGTGAAAACCGTGCAGGTCGATTCGAACGGCAACCTCAGTGAATCGAATTGACCCGAGGAAACACTGATGCGCGTGCTGGTGATCGAAGACGATGCCGGGCTGCGTGCCCAGCTGATCGAAAACCTCAAGGCCGCAGGCTACGCGGTCGATGCGGCCGCTGACGGTGACGAAGGTGTGTATTTCGGACGCGAGTATGACTACGACGCCGCGGTGATCGACCTCGGTCTGCCCAAACAGGATGGCATCTCGGTAATCAAGGCGCTGCGTGGTCTCGGACGCAGTCTGCCGATCCTGATTCTCACTGCACGCGCGCACTGGCAGGACAAAGTCGCAGGCCTCGAAGCCGGCGCCGATGATTACCTGACAAAACCGTTTCACATGGAAGAGCTGCAGGCCCGTCTGAATGCGTTGGTGCGCCGCGCCGCGGGACATGCATCCCCGGTGATCAGTGTGGGTCCGTTTGTGTTGGACACCGCGCGTAAACAAGCGCGTATCGATGACGCGCCGATTGAACTCACTGCGTTCGAATATCGTGTGCTGGAATACCTGGTGCTGAACTCGACGCGGGTCGTGTCGAAGACCGAGCTGACCGATCACCTGTACGAACAGGACTTCGACCGCGACAGCAACGTGATCGAGGTCTTCATCGGTCGGTTGCGGCGCAAACTCGATCCGGACGGCGGCCTCAACCCGATCCGCACCGTGCGCGGCCAGGGGTACCGATTTTCGCTCGACGCACCGGGGTAGCAATTGGCGCGAACGTGGCGGATCGGCTTGCGCGCACGGCTGCTGCTCACCAGCACACTCGTACTCGGGCTCGGTCTCGGTCTGACGGGTTGGGTGCTCGACCGTTCGTTCACCGCGAGTGTGGTGGCCGGCGCGCAGGAACAGCTCAAGCTGCTGATCTATTCGTTGCTCGGCGCGGCGGAAGAAGATGGCCCGAGGCTACGGTTTCCGTCGGCGCCGCTCGAGCCGCGGCTGCAGCAGCCGGGGTCGGGACTTTACGCAACCGTCACCGATGTGTCGGGCACGGTCATCTGGCAGTCCCGCTCGCTGCGACTTGCCGACACATCGACCAACGGTTTTACAGAAGCGCTCGCCGACGGTCTGATCGTCCCGGGTAGTTTCCAGTTCCGTCAGATCGACGATCAGTTCGAGATGTTTTATCGGGTGATCTGGGAGACCGAAGGCGATCAGACATTCACGTTTCGGGTGATCGCCGATCAGGCGCCGTTTCGCGCCGCGATCGAAAGTTTTCGTCGCGAGCTGATGCTGGGGCTCGCCGCTGTCGTTGCCGCGTTGATGGGTGCGCAGGTGCTGGCGATTGCATGGGGATTACGACCTGTGGCGGAGATGGCGGCACGCGTTGAGGCAGTTGAAGAAGGTAGCCGCGAACGGATGGGTGAGGACTATCCGCCGGAACTCGCCGGTCTCGCACGCAACATCGATCGATTCATCGATCATGAGGTCAGCAGCCGCGAGCGGTATCGCCGTGCGATGGACGATCTCGCGCACAGTCTGAAGACACCGCTCGCGGTGTTGCGTAACGCGCTGACGGCCGCCAGGTTTGAGGATCTCAAGCTGCTGCGTGAACAGCTCGATCGAATGGAGTCGACGGTCGCTCACCAGTTGTCGCGGGCGATGGCCGCGCGCCCGGTGGTGCTGGCGGGTCGCACCGCACCGGCGAACGTCGCGCAACGACTGGTCAAGGCGCTGCAGACGGCGTACATGACGAAGAACGTAACGGTCGAGTTGGCGATTCCGGCGGAGCTTCTCGTTCGCTGCGATGAGCGCGACCTGATGGAAATGTTGGGGAATCTGCTCGAGAACGCGTTCAAGTATTGTACGTCGCAGATTGCCGTAGCAGCCGAATCGGGCGCTACAGTGCGCCTGACGATTGACGACGATGGTCTCGGTGTACCGGTGGAGCTGCGTCTTCAGCTGCTGGCACGCGGCGCACGTGGCGACACCGTCGAGCCCGGCCATGGGATAGGCCTGGCGGTTGTTGCGGAGCTTGCGTCGAGTTACGGCGGCGCATTGTCGATCGAAACATCGCCGCTCGGTGGCGCGCGCGTGATCCTCGAACTGCCGGGCGCGCCACTGGCGAAGAGCGCCGCTTCATAGTCGATGCGGCGTGTTCGATGGGCGATACGCGCGCTATTCGAGCGCTATTCGACAGGCGCGAAAAAACCGTTCGCAGGCTTCGGCTTCGTCGTGCAATACGGGTCCGGTTCTGCACCACCGCTCGGCCAGCTGCAGCGGCGCTTCGTCCATCACCCGGCGATGTTTCATGCCCTGGTTCAGACGATCGACTTGCAGCGCCAGGCGGTCGCGCTGATGTGCCGGCGGCGTGTCGAGCCCGGCGGCGATTTCCATTTCGATTGCGAGCCTGCGACGCGCTGCGGGTATCGGCGTCGCCGCTTCCAGCAAGGCTGCGGCATCGCCGCGCTCGAGCGCTTGGACGCGCTCGGCAAATGGACCCGGGCGTGCCGGATCGAGGCCTTTGATCGCGCCGATGCGCTCGAGCACTTCTGCGGCTGAAGTGCTGCCGCTCGAAAGTTGCTGCTCCAGTTCCGATACCGCATTGTCGATGTTGTACAGCCGGTCGACGCCGCGCATCACCACATCGTGTTGCGCCTGGCGCAACAGCAGGCGGTAGTTGCGTTCGATCTCGCGAAAGCGTTGTTCGATCCGGCGCGCCGAATCGCGCGGTAGTTCGCCGAGCGCCAGAAAACGATTGTTGAAATCATTGACCACACTGGCCTGCGCGGTGTCGCTCGACGCCCCTTCGAAGGATTGTTGGAATTCCTCGCACAGTTGATCGGCCTGCACCAGTTGCGACTCGACCGCTTGACGCTGCTCGGTGATCGCGATGTCGCGTTGGTCGAACACGGCATCACACGCGGCGCGGAAGTCTTTCCACAAGCGTTGGTCGATCCGACGCGGAACGATTCCGATCGTGCGCCAACGTTGTTGCAGGGCCTTGACCTTGTTGATCCCATCGCGCGGATCGCCGCCACCGGCCTGGATTGCCTTCGCTTCGTTGACGATGGTCTGCTTCGCAGCCGCGTTCTGGTCCCACTGCGTTTTCAGCTTTTCGTGCAGGCGTGCCGTCAGCTCATCGAACTGCGTGTCGAGCTTGCGCCCCGGGGAGCGGTCGACCGGATGGTACTTGCGCCACTCGTCGCGCGCTGTGTACAGAATCTTTTCGGCGGCCCGCCAGTCGGCGTGATCCCAGTCCACGCCGTCGACATAGCCGGTCAACTCGGTGAAGATTTTGCGACGTTGGTCGAGATTGAACGTCCGGGTAGCCGTCTGCGCGTCGAAGTATTCGCGGCACGGTTTAAACGCCGCTTCGGCCGCGTGATTGAATCGGTCCAGCAGGCGTCGGTCGTTGTGATGGGTGACCGGACCCAGACCCTGCCACGCCTCGCGAAGTTCGCGGATACGCTCCGCCTGCAGCGCCGGCGGCAGCGGTTCTGTCGCGATCTTTTCCATGTCGAGCACAAACTGCTCGCGCTTCGGATGCGTGGCGAATGTGCGCCAGTCCTTCAGTTCCTGCACCCGCGCAGACAGCGCCAGAAATTCGCCATGGACACGCTTTGCGGTACCTGCGGGAAGACTGTGCAGCAGGCGTTTGGCTTCGCCTTCGAGACCGGCCGCGGCGGCGAGACTGCCGGCGTCGATCTGTGCCTCTAGCTTGGCGATGATGTCGGTGAGGTGTTGCAGCAGCTGGTCGTGCAGCACATGGCACGCGCTGTCGAAGTCGGCCAGTCGTTTACGCTGCGCATCAGCGGCGATCAATCGCGCCGGTCGTGGCAGCTCGGTCGGCCACTCGATTCGCTCGAGCGTCCGTGCCAGCCGCTCGGCCGCCTGCCGCGTACGCCGCTGCTCGTTCCACAGGGCTTCGTATTCCTCGGCAGACGCGGCCGTCGGTTCCACCGCGGCGGCCGCTTCCGCTGCGTTCAACTCCGCAGCGTGGTGTTCGATACGATCCGCGGCGTCGAACAGCAGCGACAGGTTGTGCGTTACCGTGTGGAACCGCGCCACAAGTTGCTCCGGCGGCGGTTGGTGGTCCGCCGTCGCGAGCCAATGGTCGCGGTGCCGACGGCCTTCTTCGCCGATGGTATTGATGTCGGCGAAGGCATCGCGCTCGCCGCGACGGAGCGACTCGAACAGATTCTCGAGCCCCGCAACCGATTCGGCAAACGCCGCGGCGGCCGTGCTCGACGGCGCGGTGACTTGCGACGTTGTAGCGCCCGCGACGGACGGCGTGGCCACGCTGCGCGGTGCCAGCGTCGCGGCCATTGCATCGGCCGCAGCGATGCCTGAGTCGAAGCGGCGCGTCAATTCGGTCAGCGGCGTGGCGGCAATGCCGTGGGCCGCCAACCGTTGCGACGCGGCCGCATGGCGCGTGCTGTTGCCGAGCCAATCGTGTTTGACGATACCAAGACGCGCGGCGAACAGCGGGTCCGACTCGGTCTTCAATTGTGTCTCGACGGTGTAGACGAGTTCTTCGGCGCGTCGCAGCGCTTTGTCGAGTTCGGCGCGGGCGCCTTTGATGTCTTCGAGTCGGCTGCGCATCAGCCGGTTGACGTTCTTGTCCTTGTCGCGCGAAAGATGCTCGAGTTCGGTCAGCGAAGACTCTTTCATCAATTTATCGGCGACGGCGACGCGCACCTTCGGATTGCGGCTGTCGATCGCCAGGCGAATGAGTTCGCTGTCGTACACGACATCGCCGATCAGTCGCGCAACGCTTTCAGGATCACGCGCGTTGCGGATCGCGGCGTTGCGGACTTGCGGATGGTTGAGCAGCGCAGCCGAATCGGTGTCGCGGGCGATTGCCTCGGCCGCGGCGCGAACGATGTCCGGGTGGCTATCGGTCAGGAACGGTTCGAGCCGGCGACCTTCGAGTATTTTCGACAGCGCCGCGCGACGCACGCCAATATCCGCATCGTTACGCGCGATTTCGGCAAAGTCGTCCTGGAAGTTCTTGGCTTCCTCATCGGCAATGGCGAGCACCGAGTCACGTCTGATCTCGGGATTCGGATCATCGAAGCGGGCTCGGCTCTTGAATAGTCTGGACAACATAACGCTGCTGCCTTGAAGCGGAGAGCGGTAACAACATGCCGCTCGAAATGATCACAATTTGTTGTGGCTACCATCGCACAGCGGCACCCCGGCGGAGTGTTTGCACCCGCAGAAGTACACCGTGCGATCTTTATCCGGTTGATACATCACCGGGGTGAACGTGGTGTCTTTGTGTTTGCCATCGCAAAACGGTTGCGTTGCACTCTTGCCGCACGCGCACCAGAAGTACTTCTTACCGGCCTGTACGTCGACAGGGAACGGTGCCTTTTGTGCGATCAGAGGTGTTGCCATGAATCGAACTCCGATTATCGAGAATTGGCTGTGACGGCGCGGTCATTCAAACGTGCGTTCTTCCCACCATGGAAAAAACTCGGGCATGTTTTTGGACACCTTGCCGGGAAAATGTGCGGGACGCTTTTCTAGAAAGGATTCGACGCCTTCGCGGGCGTCCGGCGAGCGACCGGTGTAGTAGACGCCGCGCGAATCGAGCTTGTGCGCCTCCATCGGATGATCGGCGCCAAGCATCTTCCACATCATGTGACGGATCAGTGTCACCGAGATCGCCGAAGTGTTGTCGGCGATTTCGCGCGCGATGCCGCGCGCGGTGGCCAGCAGTTGATCCTTTGGATGCACGCTGCGCACCAGACCGCCGGCGAGCGCTTCATCCGCGGGGAAAACACGTCCGGAATAGGCCCACTCGAGCGCCTGACTGATGCCGACGATGCGCGGCAGAAAATAGCTCGAGCACGCTTCCGGAACGATGCCACGGCGGGCGAACACGAAGCCGAACCGCGCCACGTCGGCCGCGAGGCGGATATCCATCGCAAGTGTCATCGTGACGCCGATGCCGACCGCCGGGCCATTGACCGCGGCGATCACCGGCTTCTTGCTGTCGAAGATCCGTAACGTCAGCAGTCCGCCGCCGTCCCGATTCAGTCCGCCGGGGCGATCGGTGCGTGCATCGGCATTGAACGTAGCGCCCCCGGCGCCGAGATCCGCACCCGCGCAGAACGCGCGGCCGGCACCGGTGACGATCACCGCACGAATCGAATCATCGGCATCGGAGCGGTCGAACGCATCGATCATCTCCGTCATCATCGTGCCGGTGAATGCATTGAGCTTCTCCGGACGGTTCATCGTGATGGTGAGTACGCCGTCGGCGACGTCGTACAGGATTTCCTTGTAGCTCATTCGTTTTGACCGGTAATCGAGGCAGCGCGCTATGTTGCCTCGACTGCCTTGGTTTTGCCACGCTCGCGCGTGATCGCGGTGCTTGCCTTGTCAGGCTGGTGAGGCGCGGCATACCATTCCGCGGTTTTGTGAATTCTATTTCAAGGGCTGTGTCGATGGACCTGAAGCTGCGCAAAGCCGATCTCGAATTTCAAACCGAAGTGCGCGCATTCGTCGACGAGCACTGGCCGGAACAGGTGCGCGGGGAAGCGGATCCCGGGCTCGAATATTCCGGCGCGTCGACCCCTGCGCTGCGCCATTGGTTCGCAGCCCTCGTCGCGCGTGGTTGGTCGGTGCCGACCTGGCCCGCGGAATTCGGCGGCACCGGCTGGACGCCGACGGAGCACTATGTCTGGGACCGTGAAACGGCGCGCGCCGACGCGCCGCAGATGAGTCCGTTCGGTGCGCGGATGCTCGCGCCGGTGCTCTACACATGGGGCACAAAAGAGCAGCAGGCGCGGCATCTGCCGCCGATCCGCGAAGCGCGCGTGCAGTGGTGCCAGGGCTACTCCGAACCGGGCGCCGGCTCGGATCTGGCGGCGCTTTCGACGCGCGCGGTACGTGACGGTGAGCACTACATTGTCAACGGTTCCAAGACCTGGACGAGCGGGGCGCACCAGGCCGACTGGATGTTCTGTCTGGTGCGTACCGATCCGCGGGCAACAAAAAAGCAACTGGGCATCAGTTTCCTGCTGATCGACATGAAGACGCCGGGTATCGAAGTCCATCCGATCCTGATCCTTGGTGAGCAGCACCACGTCAATGCGGTGACTTTGACCGACGTTCGAGTTCCGGTCGCGAATCGGATCGGCGAAGAAAACCAGGGTTGGACGTACGCGAAGGGCCTGCTCGCCCACGAACGCACCGGCATTGCGGGTGTTGCACGCTCGCAGGTGCAGATCGCGCGATTAAAAACGCTCGCAGCACAGACGCCGCTCGACGCCACGCGGCTGCTCGACGAGCCATCGTTCAAGCGCAAGATCGACGCAGTCGAAATTGAGCTGATGGCGCTCGAGATCACCGAGTTGCGCACGCTTTCGAGCGTCGAACAGGGCAGCGCGCCGGGACCCGAGTCATCGATTCTGAAGATCCGCGGGACCGAGATCGGGCAACGCATCATGGACTTGACGATCGAGGCATACGGTTATTATGGCGTGCCATATCCGCAACAGCGGCTGATCGCCAACGAAGGTCCGATCGGTCCGGCGCTAGCCGTTGCGGCGTTGAAGGAAATGCTGTTCGGGCGCGCCGCGAGTATCTTCGGCGGTTCCAACGAGATTCAGAAGAACATCATTGCGAAGGCCGTGCTGGGTCTTTAGCGGGCGGCCGGCGACCACAACACACTGTCAGGGGGTAGGTGATTCATGGACTTTTCCTTTTCCGACGAACAGGGTCTGTTGAAAGACAGCGTCGAGCGATTCATCAAGAACGACTACGCGTTCGATGCTCGGCAAAAACTGACTAAGACCGAGCAGGGATTCAGCCCGAAAAATTGGCGGACATATGCCGAACTAGGCTGGCTCGGTGTGCCGTTTACCGAAGCGGATGGCGGATTTGGCGGTGGCCCGATTGAAACGATGCTGATCATGGAACAGTTCGGTCGCGGCCTGGTGGTGGAACCCTTTCTGCCGACGGTCGTGCTGGTCGGCGGCATGCTGCGCCTCGCCGGCAAGACGGCGCAGAAGGAAAAATATCTGGCGCGTATCATCGACGGATCGTTGCAGGGTGCGTTCGCGTTTGCCGAACCGCAGGGCCGCTTCAATCTGGCGGATCTGATCACGACCGGCGTGAAATCCGGCGATGGATATGTCCTGAATGGCCACAAAGCCGTCGTTATCAACGGCCCCAGTGCAGATCTGTTGGTGGTCTCCGCGCGCACGGCCGGTCAGCAGCGCGGCCGCGGTGGCATCTCGCTGTTTCTGGTCGATGCGAATTCGCCGGGTGTGACACGACGCGATTATCCGACGGTTGATGCTTTGCGCGCATCCGAGGTGCGGCTCGACAACGTCCTGGTTGACAAGAGCGCGGTACTCGGCCGCGTGGGCCGCGCAATCGATGTGATCGAGCAGGCAGTCGATGAAGCGACGCTCGCTATCGGCGCTGAAGCCGTCGGCTGTATGGAAGTGTTGTACAAAGCGACCGTCGAATACTGCAAGACGCGCCAGCAGTTTGGCCAACCGATCGGAAAATTCCAGGTGTTGCAGCATCGAATGGTCGACATGTTCATGGAGTACGAGCAGTCGAAGTCGCTGATGTTCATGGCGGCCATGCGACTGGCCGAAGGCTACGGTCCGCAGGCGCAGAAGGCCGTTTCGGCGTTCAAGGTTCAGGTTGGAAAATCGGGCCGCTTCGTCGGCCAGAGCGCCGTACAGCTGCATGGCGGCATGGGGATGACCGAAGAGCTCAGCATCGGTCATTACTTCAAGCGGCTGACGATGATCGACACCATGTTCGGCAATGTCGATCATCACCTGAAACGCTTCGGCAGTTTGTAGGAGCAGCACGACGATGAGCCGCTGGGATCGCCCGAGTTCGAACACCGTCCCTGACTGGTTCTTCAAAGCGGTCGAAACCGAAGCGCGCGAAGAACGTGTCGAGGTCGACGACTGTGACGTCGCCTATCGAGTATGGGACGGCGACGAAGGCCCCGGTCTGTTGTTCATCCACGGTATGAACGCCCACTCTCATTGGTGGGACTTCATCGCACCTGCGTTCATCCGTCAGAATCGTGTCGCGGCGATGGACCTGACCGGAATGGGCGATTCAGATTTCCGCTATGAATACGATCCTGCGACCTACGCGAACGAAATCGTCGGTGTGTTGGACGCCGCCGGGTTCGGCCCTGACAGCATCGTGGTGGCGCACAGTTTTGGCGGTTACATGGCCGTCAAGGCGGCGAACCTTTTCCCCGATCGGTTCGCGGGCCTGGTGCTGGTTGATTCCGGCATCCGTCACCCCGATGAACCCATTCCGGACCGTCCGCCGATGGGCGGCCGGGCGAAGTTGTATCCGGATCGAGAATCTGCGCTGACGCGGTTCCGATTGCAGCCGCCGCAACCGTGTGAAAACCAGTACATCCTCGAATACATTGCGCGCCACTCGCTGCTGCGCGCCGACGGCGGCTGGACCTGGAAGTTCGACGATGACCTGCTGGTAACCTTGAAGGGCGGCGAACGCCTGGCCGACGACTATTCGACGCTGCGGTGCAAGCTCGCGGTGATTTACGGGGCCGACAGCGAACTCTTCTCCAAGCGCACACTCGAGTACATGCGTGAATTGATCCCGCAGGACTTTCCTGCGATCGCGATCGCCAATGCTCAGCACCACGTGTTTCTTGATCAGCCGGAACGATTTATCGCGGCGCTCGAACAGGTGCTGACGACGCTACGCGCGTAACGACGCAGCAGAGAAAAAGGGGGTCAGAGTGCCTTCCGCAAGGCGGAAGGCACTCTGACCCCCTTTTGACCCCCTTCTAACCCCTTTTTTCCAGGTCGAAAAACGCCCGGACGAGACGCGCCACGATCGGCGACTGCGCTTCGAGGTGGATGTGATGGGGTCCGTCGATGTACTCGACGCGCAGCGCCGGGTGGCGCGCCGCGCGACGTTCGATGCCGGGGCGATACCATCGATCGCCCTGGTTCGCGACGATCAGCAACGACGGTGCGGTTGAACGTGTCATCAGCGCGTCGAGTTGCTCCTCGCTGGGCCGCTGCGGCGTGCTGAAACGGATGCGCGGATCGGTGCGCCAGGTGTAGCCGCCACGCACCAGTCGATGGCCGCGTGCAACCAGAGTTGCAGCCGCATCCCAGCTCTGATCGGTGGCTTGGGTCACGCGTCGGATCATGGCGTCCAGATCGGTGTAGATCGGCGGCGACTTGTGCGTCGCGAGCATCTGCTCGATGGCGCGGCGATTGGCGAGCACGCCCTCCATTGCGTCGCCCTCACGATGTGAAAACCCGTCGATCATCACCGCCTTCAGCACGCGTTCCGGAAACAGTCCGACGAGTTCGCAGGCAACGCTTGCGCCCATCGAATGGCCGATCACGTTGAAGCGCTCCCAACCTAGCTCGTTGGCGATGCCGAGTGCGTCCTGAACATCGAGCAGCGACGTGTAGTGCACACCATTGGGCCGATGCGCCGAAAGGCCGTGTCCGGCGAAATCCATCGCCACCAGATCGAGTTCGGGAAGTGCCGGCGCCAATCGATCGAACGTATTGGCGTTGTCGAGCCAGCCGTGCAGCGCGAGCGTCGGTGCGCCGGCCGGGTCGCCCCATGCCTTGGCTGTCAGGCGCAGCCCGTTGACGTCGAACGTCAACTCCTTCTGACGCGGAGGTTTCTGTTGGTTGGCAGCTTGTAACATCGCGGCTCCGGCGAACAAAAGCCCGGTAGTGTATTGAGCGCGAATCGAAACGCAATGACGCCCCGGTAAAACCCTCGACCCGTGGTACAAACGCTATGCTCGCGCGGAATTTTTCATCAACCTTTCGGGCGCGGTGCAGCGCGTAAACGCGCCAATGCGCCGCACTGACTTGCGCAGATCAACCCGTATGGTTCATAAAGTCCGCGTGACGCTCATATTCGGTAGCATTTCGGGCGGCGGCCATGACAACACAACTCCTCGATGACTCATCCGAACAGGCGCGCTTGGACGCGCGTTCCGACGCGCGCTTCGACGCGCGTTCCGACGCGCGCTTCGACGCGCGCATCGCGGCGGAGGAGCGCGTCGAGCCGAAGGATTGGATGCCGGATGCGTATCGGCGCAACGTCATTCGGCAGATGTCGCAGCACGCACATTCCGAGGTGATCGGTATGCAGCCGGAAGGCAACTGGATCGGTCGTGCGCCGACCCTGAAGCGCAAAGCGATTCTGCTCGCGAAGGTGCAGGACGAAGCGGGCCATGGACTGTATCTGTACAGCGCGACGGAAACGCTCGGTGTCACGCGGGAGGAACTCGTCGAGGCGCTGCACCAGGGGCGCGCGAAGTACGCGTCGATCTTCAACTATCCGTCGCTGACGTGGGCCGATGTGGGTGCCATCGGCTGGCTCGTCGACGGCGCCGCGATCGTCAATCAGATCTCACTGCAACGAACGTCGTATGGTCCGTACGCACGCGCAATGGTGCGTATCTGCAAGGAAGAGAGTTTCCACATGCGCCAAGGCTACGAAATCATGCTGACGTTGTGCCGCGGCAGCGATGCGCAGCGCGCGATGGCGCAAGACGCGTTGAATCGCTGGTGGTGGCCGTCTCTGATGATGTTCGGTCCGCCCGATGCCGAATCGGCGCATTCCGCGCAGTCGATGTCATGGAAGTTGAAACGGCAGTCGAACGACGAGCTGCGACAGAAGTTCATCGATCAGACGGTGCCGCAAGCGGACTTCCTCGGCATCGATATTCCGGATCCGGCGTTGTGCTGGAACGCAAGCAGCGGACACTACAACTTCGGCGACATCGACTGGAGTGAGTTTCAACGCGTAATCAGCGGCGACGGTCCGTGCAATCGTGAGCGGCTGAGCCACCATGTTCGAGCGCACGATGACGGCGCTTGGGTGCGCGAGACGCTACAAGCCTATCGAGCCAAACACCCTGCAAGATCCGCTGAACGTGCGTGAGGAGGAGAAGACGTGACAACCGAGGCGATGCCGCTGTTCGAAGTTTTCATCCGCTCAAAACGCGGCCTCGATCATCGTCACGTCGGCAGCCTGCACGCGCAGGATCATCGCCAGGCCCTCGAGTATGCACGCGATACGTACACGCGCCGCGGCGAAGGCGTCAGCATCTGGGTCGTTGCAAGCAGCGACATCGTTGCGTCGCAGGAGAGCGATAGCGCGAGCTTCTACGACCCGCTGGACGACAAACCGTATCGCCATGCGACGTTTTACAAGCTGCCCGACGCCGTGGACAACATGTAGTGCCGTCGAACGATCTGTTCACGTATTCGATCGCTCTCGCCGACGATGCGCTGATCCTCGGGCAACGATTGACCGAATGGGTCAGTAACGCACCCACCCTCGAAGAAGAACTGGCGCTGGCCAACGTAGCGCTCGATCACATCGGTCGCGCACGGATGTTCTACGGCCATGCGGGGCAACTTGTTGACGACGGCCGCAGTGAAGACGACCTCGCATTCGGCCGCGACTGCCGGGAGTTCACGAACCTGCTGATCAACGAATTACCACGCGGCGACTTCGCGTTTACGATGGTCCGGCAGTTTTTTGTGGATGCCTTCAACGTGCCGTTCCTCACGGCGCTGATTCAGTCGAGCGAACCGACCCTGGCAGCAATCGGCGCCAAGGCGGTCAAGGAGTCGACTTATCACCTGCGCCGTAGCCGCGACTGGATGCTGCGGTTGGGCGATGGTTCGGCGGAAAGTCACTCCCGCACCCAGCGCGCGATCGATGAGCTGTGGGGTTATACGCCAGAGTTGTTCGAGGCGTTTGCGGCGGAAGACCGGCTCGCGGAAGCGGGTCTGGCGCCGGACCGTGGTGCCCTGAAATCACAATGGCGAAACACCGTCGATGCAACATTTGCCGAGGCAACGCTTCGGTGCCCGACCGCGGCGTGGAGTGTGCGTGGCGGACGCGGCGGCGTGCATACGGAACATCTCGGCCATTTGCTTGCACAGATGCAATACCTGCAGCGCACCTATCCGGGGCAGCAGTGGTAACGCAGCTCGATCAGTGCATGGTGCTCGTCCCGGCCGCGCGGGCCGAACGCCTGGCGACGCGACGCCGCGCGTCTGACGATTCGTTGTGGGCGCTGCTCGACGCCGTCAAAGACCCGGAAATCCCCGCGCTCAGTCTGTGGGAATTGGGCGTGTTGCAGGACGTGTATCACGAAGGATCGTGTGTGACCGTCGTGATCACGCCAACGTATTCGGGCTGTCCAGCGCTGCATGCGATGGAGCAGGCGGTGCGCGAGCATTTGACCGTTGCCGGACATCCGAACGTCCGTGTTGTGACGCGCCTCGCTCCGCCGTGGACAACCGATTGGTTGTCCACATCCGCGCGGCGATTGTTGTATGAATACGGGATCGCACCACCGACGGCGGACGTGATCGGCTGTCCACAGTGCGGCTCGACGCACACCGCGCGGATTTCCGAATTCGGCTCGACCGCGTGCAAAGCGCTGTATCGGTGCGGTGATTGTGGTGAGCCGTTCGACTACTTCAAGCCCCTCTGAGCGCGCTGACATGGTCAACTTCGTGTCGCTTACGATTGCCGATGTGCGCCCGCTGACCGACGATGCAATCGCGGTGACGTTCTTCGTGCCCGCCGATCTGTCCGAAACATTCCGCTTCCGCCACGGCCAGTATCTGACACTGCGCGCCGTCGTCGACGGTGACACGCTCGTGCGCTCGTACTCGATCTGTTCGGCGGGCGGTGATCCGCGGCCGATGATCGCGGTTAGACGAATTGATGGAGGCCGATTCTCGGAGCACGTGCACCGCCATTTTAGACGCGGCGGGACCGTCGATGTGGCGCCGCCGGCCGGGGAGTTCACTATCCCGCTCGATCCGTCGCACGCCCGCAGCTATCTGTGCATCGCTGCGGGTAGCGGCATCACGCCGATTTTGTCGATTCTTCGCAGCGTGTTGGCGTGTGAGCCACGCAGCCGGGTCACGCTGTTGTACGGTAACCGGCGCACCAACACGATGATGTTCCGGGAAGAGCTGAGCTTTCTGAAGAATGCCTACCTCGATCGGTTCCAGTGGATCAACGTGATGACGCGCGAGACGCAGGAAGCCGAAATACTCAACGGTCGGATCAACAATCGCAAAGGTATGGAACTGAATCGTCAGCTGATCCGGATCCGTTCGTTCGACGAGTTTTTTTTGTGCGGCCCGGAAGCAATGATCGCGGAAGTCTCCCGCGGGCTGCGCAGTGAAGGTATCGGTGCGGCGCACATCCACTACGAGTTGTTCCGAGCATCGGCCGCGGATGCGCGCGTTGTTTTAGAAAAGCATCAGGCGAGGGCAGAGCGGTTCGCCGGAACGCTGTCGCGTGTCCACGTTCGTGTGGGCGGTCGGGAGATCGCCTTCGAATTGGCCTCCGATGGCGAAAACATACTCGATGCCGCGCTGGATGCTGGGCTCGAAGCACCGTACGCGTGCAAGGGCGGTGTCTGCGCGACGTGTAAGGCGAGGCTGATCGACGGCGATGTGGAGATGGATGTAAATCATGCGCTCGATGCTTCGCAGATCGGTGCCGGATTCATCCTGACCTGTCAGGCACATCCGCTGTCGAAACGCGTCGTCGTCGATTACGACGCAGTATGACCCCATGGTCCAACGATCTTTTGCGGGCGCATGGCAGATCCATCGACGCAGCGGCCATCGTGTTACTCGGCGATCAGCCAATCACAGGCCGAGCGGCCGCCGGGCACCAGCGTGCGCCCCAGAAATACGCGCAGTGCCTCGAGTTGCTCGATGGCCTGATACGGTGGATTCACGATCAACAGGCCCGAGCCGGTTGCACCCGGCTGCGCCGGTTGCCGAGGATCGAGTTCGATGCACAACGTCTTCGGCGGATCGAGGCGGCGAAAATGACGTTTTAAAGTCGCCGGGTCGTGCTTCCCGTGCAGCGGATACCAGATCAGAAAGACCCCGTGGCGGAATCGCTTGATTGCGTGGCGCAAGCCGTCGATCAGATGCGACGGCTCATCGGCGAGTTCGTAGGCCGGGTCGACCAGGATGATGCCGCGGCGTTCGATCGGCGGCAGTGCGGATTTCAACAGTGAATAGCCGTCGCCGCATTCGACGGTAACGCGATGATCGGCACGCAGCAGATCGTCGAGTTCTGCCCAATCCGCCGGATGACGCTCCGCGAGTATCAGGCGATCGGTATCGCGAAGCAGTCGGGCGGCGATCATTGCCGACCCGGGATACCAGACCGTGGGTGCGGCGCCGTTGACGGAATCGACGCATTCCAGATAGCGCGCGATGCAGCGCGGCCCCTCGTGGGTCTGGAGCGCGCGTAATGCGGTGATCCCGGCGCGATGCTCGGCGTGTGAATCGGCGGGGTCATCGAGTCGATAAATTCCGGCGCCGGCATGGGTATCGATGTAGACGAGTGGTGCGACTTTGGCCGTCGCTGCGTCGAACACCGCGGTCAGGATCGAGTGCTTCAGAACGTCTGCGAGGTTACCGGCGTGAAAGCTGTGACGATAGCTGAGCAAAAGACGGCAACAGGTGAACGAGTGGTGAGATTACTTGCGCATCGTCGATCGGTCCACTACGCCTATACTGCAACGACCTCGCTGGAACTCGATCGCGCCATGCAGAAAAAAGCATCTTTTCTGGTCGCCGTGTTGGACCAGATCCGCAGCCGACTCGATTCGGACGAACACGGTCTTGCAGCGGCATTCACGCGGCAGTTCTGGTCACGCGTCGCGCCGGACGATCTGACCGATCGCAGCGCCGAAGACGCCGCCGGAATGACGATCGCGTGTTTCCGCCACTTTCAGCAACGTGCATGGGATGCCGTGCGCATCGATGTCGAAAATCCCGAATACGAACGCGATGGCTGGTCGTCGGACCACACGATTGTGCAGATCGCTCATCCGAACATGCAGTTCATCACTGATTCGATCCTGATGGAGCTGTCGCGCCACGGGCTGATCACACATTACTTGCAGAACATGGTGTTTGCGGCGGTCCGTGATACGAACGGAGGGTTGCTGCGTATCGATCCGACGTCGTCCGACGCGCACAGCGAAGTGCTGATCTATGCGGAGATCGATCGGCTCGAAGCGGACCGACTGGCACCGCTGGCGCAGCAGCTCGACTCGATTCTGAAAGACGTGCGTGCGGCGGTCGGTGATTTCAAGGCGATGAAGGACCGGCTGCGCGACATTGTAGAATCGTTCGGTAGTTCACCGCCGCCGTTGTCGGCAGAGGAGGTGCGCGAGTCAATCGCATTCCTCGCGTGGCTCGGCGAAAGCAGCTTTACGTTTCTCGGTTATCGGGAGTTCGATTTTTCCGGCGGGACAATCCGCCAGGTTGCCGACAGCGCACTGGGAATTTTGCGCAATCGTGAGCCTTCATCCGAACGATTGCTGGCGGAGCAGCCGGAGGATACGCGCACGTTTCTGCTGGAGCGGACGCTGCTCGCGTTCTCGAAGTCCGGCACGCGTTCGCAGGTCCATCGGCCGGCCTATCCCGACTATATTGCAGTCAAACGCTTCAACAGTGCAGGCGACGTGATCGGCGAGCAGGGCTTTCTCGGGCTCTATACATCGACGGTGTACAGCGAACGCCCCGACCAGATTCCGCTGGTGCGGCGCAAGGTTGCAAATATCCGCCGTCGCTCCGGCCTCGATGTTGCCGGCTTCGACGGCAAGATCCTGAACCACGTACTGTCCAGTTATCCGCGCGACGAGCTGTTTCAGAGTTCCGAGGATGAGCTGTTTGCCAACGCGATGGCGATCACACAGATTCACGAGCGCAGGCGCACGCGAGTATTTCTGCGTCGCGATCGTTATGGCCTTTTTTATACGTGCCTCGTGTTCCTGCCGCGCGAGCTGTTCAATACTCAGCTGCGTGTGCGTATTCAACAGTTGCTGAAGGCGACGCTCGACGCCGAAGACGCGCCGTTCGATGCGTACTTCTCCGAGTCGATTCTGGTGCGGCTGCAGTTCACGATCCGTGTGCCGCCCGGCCGGACCGAACCGGTCGACAGCGACGATCTGCAGCGCGCGATCATCGCGCTGACCCGGGATTGGGCGCAGGACCTGCGTCAGGAACTGGTGCATGAATGCGGCGAGGCCGAGGGCCGACGCCTGATCGAGACGTATCTCGATGCGTTTCCGGCGGGTTACCGGGAGAACTACACGGCACGCTCGGCGGTGGCGGACATTGTGGATATGGAGCGTCTGGACGTGCAGCGCAATCTCACGATGCGGCTGTATCGCGGCCCGGAAGACCCGCAGGATATGTTTTTCCTGCGTGTGTTCCATCTTGGCGAACCATTGCCGCTGTCGGATCTATTGCCGGCGCTCGAACATATGGGCGTGCGTGCGATCGGCGAACATCCGTATCGCATCAGTTGTGTCAGCCGAACCGTCTCGATCCATGACTTCGAGCTCTCGTTCGGGCGACCGATCGACATTGCCGCGGTCGGCGCGCGATTCGAGGAGACGTTCGCGCGTGTCTGGAGCGGCGCGGCGGATAACGATTCGTTCAATCGCCTGGTGCTGATTGCGGGTTTCGACTGGCGCGAGGTCGCCGTGTTGCGGACCTATGCGTTGTACATGAAGCAGACGCGGTTCGGCTTCGGGCAGGAATTCGTCAGCGACACGCTGTGTGGGCATCCCGAAATATCGAACCGCCTTGCACGGCTGTTCGTCGAGCGTTTTGACCCCGACGGCAGCAGCGACGGCCAGGCGTTGCGCGCGGAGATCGTGGCCCTGCTCGATCAGGTAGCGCTGCTCAACGAGGATCGTATCCTGCGCCGTCTGCTCGAATTGATCGAGGCGACCCAGCGTACCAACTATTTCCAACGAGATGCCGATGGGGCGCCGAAGCCGCAGCTGGCGTTGAAGCTGGCACCTCGATCGTTGACCGGCATTCCGGCGCCGGTGCCGCTGCACGAAATCGTGGTGTTTTCGCCGCGTGTCGAGGGGTTACATCTGCGCGGCGGGCCGATTGCGCGCGGTGGCTTGCGCTGGTCCGATCGGCTCGAAGACTACCGCACCGAGGTGCTCGGCCTCGTCAAGGCCCAAGTGGTCAAGAACGCCGTAATCGTCCCAACCGGCGCGAAGGGGGGCTTCTTCGTTCGGCGACCGCCAGCCGGGCGTGAAGCGTTAATGGCGGAAGGTATTGCGTGTTATCGGCAGTTCATCGGTGGGTTGCTGGACTTAACCGACAACATCGTCAATGGCGTCATCGTGCCGCCACCGCGTGTACGCCGCTACGACGGCGACGATCCGTATCTGGTTGTAGCGGCGGACAAGGGAACGGCAACGTTCTCGGACTATGCCAACGAAGTAGCAGAGGCGTATGGCTTCTGGTTGGGTGATGCATTCGCGTCGGGCGGCTCGAACGGTTATGACCATAAAAAGATGGCGATCACCGCGCGCGGCGCGTGGATTTCGGTACAACGGCACTTCAATGAACGTGGTATCGATACCCAGAACGATCCGATCACGGTGCTCGGCATCGGTGACATGTCGGGCGACGTGTTCGGCAACGGACTGCTGCGCTCTCGATCCGTTCGCCTGGTGGCCGCGTTCAATCACCAGCACATTTTTGTTGATCCGAATCCGGATGCGGCTTCGAGTTTCGATGAACGCGCGCGCGTGTTTGCGTTGCCCCGATCCGGTTGGAACGACTACAACGCCGCGCTGATTTCACCCGGCGGCGGTGTTTTTGCGCGCGCCCAGAAGTCGATCGTAGTCACGCCCGAGATGCGCGAGCGATTCGGACTCGGCATGACGAGTTGTTCGCCGGACGAGCTCATTCACGCGTTGTTGCGGGCCCCCGTCGATTTGATCTGGAACGGCGGCATCGGGACGTATGTGAAGGCAACACGGGAAGTTCATACGGAGGTCGGTGATCGCGCCAACGACCATATCCGGGTTGATGCTTCGGCGCTCAAAGCCAAGGTGTTCGGCGAGGGCGGCAACCTCGGCATGACCCAGTCCGCGCGCGTCGAATTCGCGCTCGCCGGCGGTAGCGTCAACACCGACTTCATCGACAATGCCGGTGGCGTTGATTGTTCGGATCACGAAGTCAACTTGAAGATCCTGTTCAATCAGGTCGTGGCCGACGGCGACATGACGACCAAACAACGTAATCAACTGCTCATCGAGATGACAGAAGATGTCGCCAATCTGGTGCTGACCAACAACTTCCGTCAGGCGCAGGCACTGTCGATCGCGCAGCGGCATGTCGGCATGCGGCTTGCCGAGTATCAGCGCTTCATGACGCGGATGGAGACGGACCAGCGGCTCGATCGTGCCCTCGAAGGCGTGCCGACCGACGAGGTGCTCACCGATCGCGCGACGCGCGGCGAATCGCTGACGCGCCCCGAACTCGCAGTGCTGCTGTCGTACTCGAAGACACATATCAAGGAACGCCTGATCGATTCGTCGATCCATGCCGATGCGGTGATTGCCGATTCGGTTTTCGAGGAATTTCCGCCGGTGATCCACGAACGATTTGCGGCCGCAACACGTAAACATCGGCTCTATCGCGATATTGTGGCGACAATTGTTGCCAACGACGTCGTCCATCATCTGGGAATCTCTTCGCTCGTCCACCTGGGCGAGTTCGTTGGCGGCGAAGCGCATGAGATCGTGAGAGCCTATTTTGTGGCCTCGCGTTGTTTTGAAATTCGCGCGACGTTTCGCAGCATCGAAGGGCTAGTGAGCGTTGATGGGGAGACGCGGCTAGAAATGCTGCTGCAGGTGATGCAGCTCGCGCGTCGAGCGACCCGATGGTTCCTGCGGCATCGGCGCAATGCGCTCGATGTCGCGGCGCTGACGCAACACTTCGCGGCGAGCATCGCCGATCTTGCAGGCTCGCGCATGGCGTTGATGGGTGTATCGGGCCGTGCTCGACACACGCAGCAGATGCAGCGTTGGACCGCCGCTGGAGTGACCTCGGCGGTTGCCGAGTCGTGCGCCAATGCGGCCGCGTTGGTGACGACGCTGCCGGTGATCGATGCTGCCGAACGTCGCGCATCTGCACCGCGGGTGGTGGCTCAGGTATTTGCGACGCTGAATGCGGTGCTGTCGGTCGACTGGCTCGTCGATCAGCTCACGCGGATGACGCCTTCGAGCCTGTGGCAGGCGATGGAGCGCGATCTGTTGATCGACGATCTGATGACCGATCACGGTCTATTGGCCGCGAGCATCAATGCGGACCTCTTGGCGAGCGGCTCATCCGGTACTGACTCGCCTGCGATCGAGCGCTGGCTTTTGGACCATCAGCAGTTCGCGCGGGCGTGGCGAGCCGCGATCGACAGTGCGCAACGTGCGACGGCGCAGGATTTTTCGCTGTTCTCGATGACCTGTCGCAAGTTGGGTGATCTGACGAGGACGTTGGTGATTTGAGGCGTGGCGCATAGTAGGAGATGAGCAGGATGATGGAATACGAGGACATCGAGTGTCGCGTCGACGGGCACGTCGCGATGGTGATGGTCAACCGCCCCGCCTATCGCAACGCGCAAAGCCGACGGCTGCTCGAGGAACTCGACACGGCATTTGGCCGAGCGGTCGACGATGCCAATGTGCGCGTGATCGTGCTGCACGCTGCGGGCGAGCATTTTTCGGGCGGACATGATCTCGGATCACCGGATGAACAAGCCGATCGGCAGGCGCGGCCGCTGGAAGCGGGCCTGCGCGGGCGGTATGCCCATTCGCGTGAACATTACGTCACCAAGACGTTGCGCTGGCGGGAGTTGCCGAAGCCGACGCTCGCTGCGGTGCAGGGGTACTGCATTTTCGCCGGATGGATGGTTGCCTCCGCAATGGACGTGATCTTCGCTGCGGAAGACGCGATGTTCCTCGGCGCCAATTTCCAGTATTTCTCGATTCCATGGGACATGCATCCGCGCAAGGCGAAGGAACTGCTGTACGAAAGCCGTTTCATCGACGCGCAAGAAGCGCTGGATCTTGGGCTCGTCAATCGTGTTGTGCCGCGGGCGGGGCTGCTCGAGGAGACACTCGACTATGCACATCGAATCGCCGCCAACGACCCGTTTCAGTTGCGTATGATCAAACTCGCGGTCAATCAGATGCAGGATCAACAGGGATTTGCAGCGCATATCAGTTCGGCGCACGCGCTGCACATGTTGTCGTCCGAAGGTGAGAAGGATCGGGACTATGCGCTGAAAGTTCCGGAAGGGCGGCGCCGACCGATGGTCGAGCGCGCGTTCGAAAACTACACGCTAAGCAAGCAGAAGACCTGACGAGTGTTTAGCAATGGCTTACCAGAGTTCGCGTATAAATCCGGGGCGGTTGCGCCGCAACGCTAGAAGCGGCGGAACGACTTCGGATCGTACTTCGCGCAGCCTTCCTTGCCGAGGTGGAGATATTCGTCTTTGTTGAACGATTCGCCGCGAAACAGCTGCGCGTAGAGTTCGCAGCGTTGGTGCGGATCGGTGATCGCGACATCCTCGATCAGCCGCTGTTTGAGACTTGCGGTGGTGATCAGATCCGAGGCCATGCGGATACCGGGTGGTGGCGTGTCGAGAATGATTGTGCGGTCCCCGTTGGTACCCCACGGCTGCCAGCGCACCTCCGTTCCATCGCGCCCGGTCCCGGGATTACCGGAGTACGCGAACTCGGCCCAGTACGACATCATGCTTTTCGACAGTGCGTCGCGAGCCGGCGTCTCCGGATACAGATAGCCCAGGCCAAGACCCCCTTCGAACGCGCCGAAAACGAATGCGATTTCGAGGCCATGGGCGGCGCCCAACGCCGTCGACAGGTCGTAGCCCATGACCGAGGACTCTTCATCCCAGTCGAATCGATAAGCGAATACCTGGCCCGGTTGTGAACGAGTGAGCGCCTCTGCAATGCTGTCGACACCGCGCTCGCGCCAGCTATCGCTGGAATAGCGCACCTGACGCAGGTACGCGGCTTCGTCTTTGAGGTGCGGGAAAATCCACAGTCGGTTTTCTACCCAGCGTGGATCACGCACCATGAACAGCGCGGATTCGTCGCGATTGGTGCCGAGCATGACCGGCACGACGTTGTAGTTTGCCGGGTCGGCGAAGAGTGATGCCGCGTTCATTTCGTTCGGCAGCACGGTGCCATCGGCAAATAGCGCCGGCGCGTCGATCATGCCGAAACCACCCCCTTCGTAGAGGTTCATGATTTCCGCCGCACTGGCGCCCATCAACAGCGCACGTACAGCATCGGTAGTCATCGCGTTCTGCGCCAGTTTCGCGCCCGCCGCATCGCTTGCCTTGCCGTTCTTGATGAGGAGGCGATTGACCGCTTCACGGCCGCTGAAGGCGTGACCGGGAACGGCGTCGTCGTGGTAGTTCTCTGCCTCACTGCGCGATGCGACGAACAGTCCGCCGCTCTGGACGATTGCGCGATGGAACAGACCCTTCGCTGGCGGTGATGCCAGCAACGCGAGTACGTCGGCGCCGCCCGCGGATTCACCGAAAATGGTCACGTTGCCCGGGTCACCGCCGAACGCGGCGATGTTGTTCTGCACCCATTGCAGTGCGGCAATTGCATCCAGCACCCCATAGTTGCCGGAGTTGTCTTCGGCAGATGCGGTGTCGCTGTGCAGCGCCGGGTGTAAAAACCAGCCGAACGGTCCAAGCCGGTAGTTGATGGTGACGAGGACCACGTCATGATCGATCGCGAGGCGCGCACCGGAATAGCTGCCGCCGTGGCCGATACTGTTGCCGCCGCCATGAATCCATAGCATCACCGGGCGCGCGTTGTCTGGCGTCGGCACGGCATTTGCCGCAATCGGCGGCGCCCAGACATTCAGGTAGAGGCAGTCTTCGTTACCGACCGGCGCTTTTGACTTCGTCGACCCGCCGGAGAGCAGCGAAGGAAGCTGCACACACATGTGGCCGTTTGCGAGCGCGTTGTGAACTTCGGTCCACGGTTGGGGTGCGCGCGGCGCCTTCCACCGGAGCTCGCCGATCGGCGGCGCCGCAAACGGCAGGCCGAGCCAGGCGTGCGCACCGGATGCGTCGACGAAACCAACGACCGGACCGAGGGGCGTGGTCCGGTGTGTTGTTGGGTCGGCGACGGGCGGCGGTTCCTTGTGCTTGGGCCAGAATGTATAGGCGAGGCCCGCTACGAAGAGTACAACCACGATGACCAACAGTTTCCGCACTTCTATTCCTGCGCCGCCAGTTGTTTAGCTTGTGGGTGGCTTGCGAAACTTCAGCATAAAACAGTCAGTTTTGCCGCGAATGGCCGGATCGAATACGGCCAGAGTTCGTGCGTCAGCGGGGTTACGCAACAGGTCGGTCGTTTCGACCAGCTCGAATCCAGCCGCTTCGACTTCCGTGACGACGATGGACTCCTCGACGCGATGCAGCGTACCGACGTCGCGTACGCCCGAGCCCGATTCGGCGGAGTGGTCGATGACCGCAAAGATGCCGCCGGGCTTCAGTGCTGCCAGCATGTTCTCGAGCAGCGGGGCGCGTTCAACCTTCAGATTGATCACGTCGTGGTAGTTGAGCGCGGTGAAGATCAGATCGACCGAGTTCGGTGCAAGCCCCCAGTCGCCGTCGTCGGCCGCCGTCACGTTTGGCAACCTACCGTCGGCGATTCGCTCCGGTGCGACGCGGGTTGCCGTCACGTGACCGGAATCCCCGACGACGCGCGACAGCAGTTCGGTGTAATAGCCGCCGCCGGCTACAAACTCGAAGACCTCATCGCCCGGTTCGACCCCGTAAAACGTCAGTGTTTGCGCCGGCTTACGATCGGCATCTGGTGCGACGTCAGCGGCGGGCCGCGCCGGATTCGCAACGGCTGCCTCGATTGCGGAGGAAACCGCTGCAATCGCGGGTACCGCGGTACGCTGAATGGCGGCCGGCTCCGCTGTGGGCGCAGGTTCCACCGGCACGGTGGAATTCGCAGTCGGCTCGCCGCCGCACGCGGACGTCAGTAGCAGGCACAACGCCGCACTCGCCGAGCGTTGCAGCCACTGACGACTCAGATCCGTTGCAACGATCATCGATCTCTTCTTCCGAGCAATAGGCATTCGCCGTCAATCCCAGGTCAACGCGCCGCCGGTCTGATACTCGGTGACACGGGTTTCGAAGAAGTTCTTTTCCTTCTTCAGATCCATGATCTCGGACATCCATGGGAAAGGATTTTTGACGCCGGGGAACTGTTCCGCGAGACCGATCTGCGCAAAGCGTCGGTTCGCGATGAACTGTAGATACTCGGCCATCATGTTAGCGTTCATGCCCACGACGCCGCGCGGCATGGTGTCGCGCGCATATTCGATCTCGAGCTGAGTTCCTTCGAGGATCATCTGTGTTGCACAATCGCGAACTTCGTCATCCCAGAGCCCGGGGTTTTCGAATTTGATCTGGTTGATCACGTCGATACCGAAGTTCACGTGCATCGATTCGTCCCGCAGGATGTACTGAAACTGCTCCGAAGTGCCGGTCATCTTGTTGCGCCGACCCATCGACAGAATCTGCGTGAAGCCGCAATAGAAGAAGATTCCTTCGAGCACGCAGTAATACGCGATCAGGTTCTTCAGCAGGTCTTTGTCGGTCTCGAGCGTGCCGGTCGTGAAGGTTGGATCGGATAAGTTGCGCGTGTACTTCAATGCCCAAGACGCCTTGCGCGCGACCGTCGGCACTTCATGGTACATGTTGAAGATCTCGCCTTCGTCCATGCCCAGCGACTGAATGACGTACTGGTAGGCGTGCGTGTGAATGGCCTCTTCGAATGCCTGTCTGAGCAGGTACTGACGGCATTCGGGGTTCGTAATCAGTCGGTAGATCGCAAGCACCAGATTGTTCGCGACGAGGGAATCCGCCGTCGAGAAGAACCCGAGGTTGCGTTTGACGATCAGGCGTTCGTCGTCGGACAGGCCGCCGTCGGTCTTCCACAACGCGATGTCGGCCGTCATGTTGACTTCCTGCGGCATCCAGTGATTTGCGCATCCGTCCAGATACTTTTGCCAGGCCCAATCGTATTTGAACGGGACCAGCTGATTCAGATCGGCGCGGCAATTGATCATCCGCTTCTGATCCACGGTTACTCGCTCTAACGAGTCCTCATGGGCGCGGAACTCCGCTTTTGGATCGAGTGCGGCAACGGCTGCCTGCGCCTTCTGCAGATTGGAGCGGGCAGCATCGAGCAGGACCGGCGGCGGCAGTTCGACTTCTTTCACGGCTGCCGGGTGCGGTGCCATGGCCGGCTGAAGCCCGCGGATGGCGGTTACAACCTCGCGTTGTTCCGCTGCATGTGCCAGATGGGTCGGCGGCGCCGGGACCGCAATCAGCGCGGTTGTATCGGGTTCTTCGTAGTCATCCCAGGTCAACATGGTGTGATTTTCCTTGATGGCTATTGGCAGGCTTCGCAGTCAGGATCATCGATCGAGCACGCCAGTGGTACGTCTGCTGCATCGCCGGAAATGACGACGATGTCGCCGACTACCGCGGTTGCGGATGCCGAGACGGCGTTGAGGCGACTGCGGTCGACGGTGGATTTTTCGGTACTCGTCGCGCTGAGCGCGCGCAGGTAGTAGGTGGTCTTGAGACCACGAATCCACGCCATACGATACGTTACATCGAGCTTTTTGCCGGACGCGCCGGCGATGTACAGATTCAGCGACTGCGCCTGATCGATCCACTTCTGGCGTCGCGCGCCCGCATCGACGAGCCAACGGGGCTCTACTTCGAAGGCGGTCGCGTAAAGCTGCTTCAGTGCATCAGGAACCCGGTCGATCGCGCGCAGGCTGCCATCGTAGTACTTGAGGTCATTGACCATGACCTTGTCCCACAGGTCGAGCGCCTTCAGGTCGTGCACCATGTACGGATTCACGACGGTGAACTCGCCGGACAGGTTCGATTTGACGTACAGATTCTGATACGTCGGCTCGATCGATTGCGACACGCCGACGATGTTTGCAATGGTCGCGGTGGGGGCGATCGCCATAACGTTGGAATTGCGCATGCCGTCGGTTTTCACCTTCGTGCGCAGCACTTCCCAATCCAGCGTCGAGTCGTAATTGGCTTCGAGATACTGTTTGCCGCGTTCGCGCTCGAGATGCCGCAGCGAATCCAGCGGCAGACTGCCACGGCTCCACAGCGAGCCTTCGAAACTCGCGTAGCTGCCGCGTTCCTTCGCAAGATCGCTGGACGCTTCGATCGCAAAATAGCTGACGGCTTCCATCGAACGGTCCGCGAACTGCACCGCTGCATCGGAACTGTACGGAATGCGCAATTCATACAGCGCGTCCTGAAAGCCCATGATCCCGAGACCCACGGGGCGATGGCGCATGTTCGACGCGCGGGCTTGCGGCACCGAGTAGTAATTGATGTCGATAACGTTATCGAGCATCCGCACGGCCGTGCGAACGGTGCGACGCAGCTTGTCGAGATCGAGGCCTTGCTTCGTGACGTGCTGAACCAGGTTGATCGAACCGAGGTTGCACACCGCGATCTCATCGCGCGACGTGTTCAGCGTGATCTCGGTGCACAGGTTCGACGAATGCACGACGCCGACATGCTGCTGTGGCGAGCGAACGTTGCAGGCGTCCTTGAAGGTGATCCATGGATGTCCGGTTTCGAACAGCATCGACAACATCTTGCGCCACAGGTCCTGCGCACGAACGCGTTTGAACAGCGGCAGATCGCCGGTCTCGGTCATGCGCTCATACGCGGCATAACGGTGCTCGAATGCCTGGCCGAAAAGATCGTGCAGGTCGGGCACATCGCTCGGGGAGAACAGCGTCCAGGTACCGTCTTCGAAGACGCGCTTCATGAACAGGTCAGGGATCCAATTGGCGGTATTCATGTCGTGGGTGCGGCGCCGGTCATCACCGGTGTTTTTGCGTAGCTCGATGAATTCCTCGATGTCGAGGTGCCAGCTCTCGAGGTAAGAGCACACTGCACCTTTACGCTTGCCACCCTGATTCACCGCCACGGCAGTGTCGTTGACGACCTTCAGGAACGGCACGACGCCTTGCGACTTGCCGTTGGTGCCCTTGATGTAGGCACCGAGCGCTCGCACCGGCGTCCAGTCGTTGCCGAGCCCACCCGCCCACTTCGACAACATCGCGTTGTCGTGAATAGCGCGGTAGATGCCGTCGAGATCATCGGGCACGGTCGTTAGAAAGCACGACGACAGTTGTGAGCGCAGCGTGCCGGCATTGAAGAGGGTCGGCGTGGAACTCATGTAGTCGAACGACGACAACAGATCGTAGAACTCGATCGCTCGCGCGGTGCGATCGGCTTCGTCGAGCGCGAGCCCCATGGCCACGCGCATGAAGAACACCTGCGGCAATTCGAAGCGTACGTCGTTGCTGTGAATAAAATACCGGTCGTACAGCGTTTGTAGACCGAGATACGTGAACTGATGATCGCGATCAGGTTTTAACGCAGCGCCGAGCGCGCCCAGATCGAATTTTCGCAACTCGCCTGTAATGAGTTCCAGTTCGGCGCCACGGTCGATGAATGCGCGCAGAGCAATCGGATATACGTCGCGCATCTGCGATTGAGTCGCGCGGAAGTCGCCGGGTTTTGCGTCCTGTGCCTGCACGTCCAGGAATGCCAGCGCTTCGGCACGCAGATCGTCCAGCAGAATGCGTGCGGTCACGAACGTGTAGTTCGGTTCTTCCTCGACGAGTGTTCGGGCGGTGATCAATACCGATGTTGCGACGTCTTTTTCGGCGATGCCGTCGTACATGTTGGTCAACGCTTCGGCGATGATCCGTTCGGCATCGACGTCTTTTAGGCCAGTACACGCTTCGGTCACGACAGTGCGCAGGCGCGTCACATCCAGCGGCGCGCGAGTGCCGTCCTGCAGCGTGACTGAGAGCGTGGTCTGCGTTGGTGTGGTCGTGGGTCTGCGTTCGGCTCGCGCTCGGGCGCGGCTGTCGCGATACAAGACGTAGTCGCGCGCCACTTTGTGTTCGCCTGATCGCATCAGTGCGAGTTCAACCTGGTCCTGGACATCCTCGATGTGCAAGGTGCCGCCGGACGGAAAGCGTCGTGCAAACGTCGCAGTCACCTGGTCCGAGAGATCGGCGACTAATTCGCGGATGCGCGACGAAGCGGCCGCTGTGCCACCTTCCACCGCTAGAAATGCTTTGGTCATTGCGACGGCAATTTTGCTGTCGTCGTAGGTAACGACGGTGCCATTACGTTTGATCACCCGCAGCTGCCCCGGCGCGGTCGCGGCTACGGAAGCCGAGATGGCTTGGGTGACGGTGGCTTGAGACTCCTGCGTGGCGCTGGCGCGTTGTAGCTTGTCCGTTTGCATAGGTTGTGGTGCTCCCCGGTTTTCGGTTGGCGATTTGATTAGCATTGGGTCCTGATTTCCTCGACGCGCCAAACACAATCCCTTGTGGTTGCCTCTTCTGGTGTTCGACGCATCAATTTGCGGAGTCGGTCCGTCATATTCAGGCCTTGCACGCGACCGCCGATGGCGGGCGGGTGAAACTGGCCACCCCCTACATATAGGGTCTGACGGTCCGCCGGATACAAGATAATGCGGTCCAATGGTTCAATGCAAGGTGAAAGCTGTGGATAAACTGTGTCCTACCGGTGTGCGTCCTGTGCACGATTGCAGCCGCTGGGCACGACCGCGTTGGCACCGCTATTGAAGCGTCTGTAGCCACTAGATATTGTGTTTGCCGTTTTGTGCGGAAAACAGTGCAATGGACTGTGTATTGGCGATTGATCAGGGGACCTCCAGCACACGCGCGCTGGTGTTCGGGCGCAGCGGGCGGGTACTGGGGAGTGCCCAACGCGAGTTTGACCAGATCTTCCCGCACGACGGATGGGTCGAGCACGATCCCGAAGTCCTATGGCAGACGACGTTGTACGCGGCGCGCGGCGCATTGGCGAACGCCGGCATTGAAGCGCGCGCGCTGACAGGGATCGGGATCACCAATCAACGCGAAACGACCATCGTGTGGGACGCGGATACCGGCGTGCCGGTATACAACGCGATCGTTTGGCAGGATCGGCGAACCGCACCACGCTGCGATCGCATTCGCACCGATGGTATGGCGGGGTTGATCACCGACGCGACGGGTCTTGTCATTGATCCCTATTTTTCGAGCACCAAGATCGCGTGGTTGCTCGACACGGTGCCTGGACTGCGCGCGCGCGCAGCCAAAGGAAAATTGCGCTTTGGGACCGTCGATAGTTTCCTGATCTGGCGACTGACGTCGGGTGCGAAGCATTTGACCGACGCGACCAACGCATCGCGGACCCAGCTGTTCAACCTCACCGCCCAACGCTGGGACCGGGAACTCCTGCGCTATTTCGATCTGCCGACGAGCCTGCTTCCGGAAGTTCTCGACTGCGCCGGCGACTATGGCGTTGCCGATGCCCAGTGGCTGGGTGCGCCGGTACCCATACTGGGCGTTGCCGGCGATCAGCAGGCGGCACTGATCGGGCAGGGTTGTGTCGAACGCGGCATGACCAAAAGTACTTATGGAACCGGATGTTTCCTGATTACCAACACCGGCGACAGCCTGATCCGTTCGACGCATGGCCTGTTGTCGACGGTCGGGTATCGTATCGATGGCCAGACGACGTTTGCCGTCGAAGGCAGCATTTTTGTTGCTGGCGCGGCCGTGAAGTGGTTGCGCGATTCGTTGCGCATCGTCGATTCGGCGGCAGAAACCGAAGCCGCCGCACGGCGAAGCGGACGCGAAGCGGGCGGCGTGTACCTGGTTCCGGCATTCACAGGTCTCGGTGCGCCGCACTGGCGCCCCGAAGCGCGCGGCCTGATCTGCGGATTGTCGCTGGATACGAACCGCGACGATCTGATTGCGGCAACGCTTGCCAGCGTCGGCTACCAATCGGCGGACTTGCTCACCGCTTTGGCTGGCGACGGTGCCGCCGTCACGTGCTTGCGTGTCGACGGTGGCATGGTTGCAAACGACTGGCTCTGCCAGTTCCTCGCCGACATCGCAGCGGTGCGGGTCGAACGTCCGGTGACAACCGAAACCACCGCGCTCGGCGCCGGAATGCTCGCGGCCCTCGGCGGCGGTTTGGTCGGATCGCTCGGCGAAGCCGCGCAGCTATGGCAATTGCAGCGCAGCTTCGAGCCGGAGATCAACGCAGAGTTGCGGCAACGGTTATTGATGGGTTGGTCGGATGCGGTCGCGCGCACACTCGGTCATCCCATCGCCTGAATGGGTGATGCGCCGCGTTACAAAGGGGATACAACGCCTCCCGCGCCTCGATACAACGGCGCGCAGCCCGTCCCGTAGAATCACCGTCACTTTGTCTGTCGAGCCGTTCGTGGCCACTGCACTTCCACATCACGTCGCGCACGCGCTGACACGCCTGCGACGGTCACTGCTGACGGGTGCCGGTGTAGTGGCATTCGTGGTGCTGTGGTGGGTGGGTTCGACCTCCGGGCGCCTCGACAGCAGCGGTTCTGCATTCGGGCTTGCGATCGCGGTGCTCGGCGTCGGCCTTGTGTTGTTGGTGTTGTCGATCGTCGCCGACTTTCGATTGCGCGACATGACGGCGTCGTTGGGACTTCCGGTCACTCTGTGGGCGAGCGTCGGCTGCGTGACGACCGCCGCATTCGGAAGCGCGCCGCTGCGTCTTGCACTGCTGGCGGTCACGCTGCTCGGACTCAACTTCGCCGCGTTGCATCTGACCCGATCACGATTGCGATTGATCGCGGTGTTGACCTGGGTGACTGCGAGTCTGGGGCTCGTGGTGCATGTCGAGTCGGGGATCAATTCCGATCTCCCGGATGAATTCATCATCTGGTCGTGTTATTCGCTACTACTGCTGATCGCACTGTTCGTGGCAGACCAGATCGCCGAATTGCGCGAGGCACTCACCGGTCGCACCAAAGAGTTGGAGCGCGCGCTCACCCGCGTTCGCGACATGGCGATGCGGGACGATCTCACAGGTCTCTACAACCGCCGTCAGTTGATGGAGTACCTGCATCGCCAGAAAGCGCTCGCGGATCGCGGCACCCTTGCTTTCGCGCTGTGTTATGTGGATCTGGATCACTTCAAGCGGGTCAACGATCTGTTCGGCCACAAACAGGGCGACGAAGTGCTGCGGGCGTTCGCGGAGATTGCACGTAAAGTGGTTCGTGAAGAGGATTTTGTCGCCCGGATCGGTGGCGAAGAGTTCGTTCTGGTGCTCACCAACGCGACGCTGGCAGACGCGGTCCAAGTATCGAATCGGCTGCGTCGGCAGACGCAACTGATGATGATCGACCCCAAGGCGCCGGATTTTGCGGTCACCGCATCGGTGGGTGTTGCCGCGTATCGGGCTCGCGAAGCGGTCGAGCAATTGATGAGTCGAGCCGACACTGCGATGTATGCAGCGAAGACTCAGGGGCGGAATCGTGTCGTGCTAGCCCCGGAAATTGAGACGCGCTCCATATCGACCGCGGCCGGCAGGTGACCGCCGACCCCCAAATCAGTTAGGCTCTCCCGGCCCCAATCTGGCGCAGCATTCGGCGCGCCGAAGCCGGAGAAAATGGATTTGGACCGGCGGACTCACGCGCGTCAGCCCATCTCAATAGGTGCCCTCGTACATCCCCAGAAGGGACGCTCGTGGCTATGCACCATTCGCGACTTTTGTCAGGGCGGAATGCTCTTGGTCGGAACCGGTGGAACGCGTTCGCTTGCGGCGACCGGGGCGGATCCAAAATCGGGCGATCCGCTGAATCTACATTTTTCGGTGCCGACCCCTCACGGTGAGCAGCACTTCCGGATGTCTGCGACGATTTGTCGTGTGCTCGATGCCGGCAGCGGAATGGGCATTCGTTTTCCGTCCCCATTACAACCCAAGGCATTCGAAGTCCTTATGGATTTTGCGGTTGCGTCGGGCATGGTGGCCAACAGCGCAGCCGATCTCGCGCGAGGTCGTAAACCGCCGCCTGAGGCAGCTGCGGAAAGTGAGGCGCCGGCCGGTGAAATACCGGAGGCGTTTTTGCGCGATCGCCGGATTCGCGACGAGGACGCAGAGCGTGTCAAGGAACAGCTGCGCCGCATCGTGACCCGTGGCGTGAATCGCGTGTCAAAACTGTTTTTCGAAAAATGTGATCGCGACCTGTTGCTGAAAGCGCGTGACGCGGGCACTAACGCCGTCCAGATGATGTACTTCGAAGGTCTGGACCAGCTGGAAAAGCAAAGCGACACGATACGGGCGAAGTTCGGTCGGGCTGTGATGGCCCAGATCGACCAGATTTCGGATTTGGAAACGGTACTGGAGAAACGCCGTCGGCGCGAAACAGGCAGCAGTGTAAAGCTGCAGATTGTCGACACCGATGAGTTCGAAGCATGGTTGGCAGTCGCAGAGGTGATCTCGAAGACCGAAAACCGGTTCAGCGACGTTCTGTTGGAAATTCGCTCACGGCTGGGCATGATCGCGAAGCCTTGGGGACACAAGGATGTGGTGCCAATTGGACCCGCAGCCCTCGCGTGGGCGTTCGATGACGCGATTGCGGGCGTGGACGTGCGGCGTCAAGTGCGCCAGGACATCTACAAAGAGTTCGAGATTGTCCTGCACTCGGTGCTGACCAATCTATACCCCGCGATCAGCAAAATGCTCGAAGACAGCGGTGTATTTCCATCGCTCGAAGAGCTGCGCGAGGCGATGCAGCGTTCGATGCGTCGCTCGGCACCGAAACCGCGACCCGAACCAACGCAGAACTATCAGGAGCTTGAAGCGCCGGTTCGCGAGGCGGCCATGGCCGCCGACGGCATTTCGATGGCGCCGCGCGCCTCATACAATCCGTTTGCGCCTCGAGAAGGCGGCACCGCTGAGGTGTACAAGGCGGCTCGGGAGCTGCTGAATCTGGGGCGCCGCACGCGGCGACTGCAAGGTGCCCCGGAAGATGTTGAGTTCGCGCCGCCGAATGCGGCACCGGATCAACGTTACGACCCCAAAGACATTCTCCAGGCGATCTCTCAAATCGAGGCGGAGCTTGGCAACGCACCGGTCACCGACAGCCGCTTGAAACCTCGGCTCATGGAAGTGCTGAAGCAGCAGCACGGCGGCAAAAAGGCCTTCGGCGAAGACCTGTACGATACGTTGGACGTGATGGAGAACCTCGTCGACTCGATCGAGCAGGACAAGCTGCTGACCGAGGGCATTCGCGGCTGGGTAAAACGGTTGGAGCTGACGCTCAACAAACTCGCCACGAAGGATCCCGAATTTCTCGATCATGACGCCGAGCAGCCTCACTCGGCCGTGCAGGTGCTGAACCAGTTGGCGAGGTTGGGCAACGCTCAGGATGTCAGGGTCGGAATCGATCGCGAGGTTGGGCGCCAGGTCGACGAACTGTTGGAACGTATCGTCAAGGACTACGACCGCAATCCGGAAGTATTCGAGGACGTTCTCGAAGAATTGGGTCCGCTGGTCGATCGTCAGGCAAAAGCGTATCGCGGCAATGTCGAGCGGACGGTCCGAGCGAGCGAAGGCCAGCAGAAACTCGCGCGCGCACGTCGCGCGGTTGCTCGACAGATGCAGCCGCAGCTGGCGGGGAAAGACGTTCCGGAGTTGTTTCTGAAGCTGATGAATCCGGGCTGGCGCAATCTGCTGGTTCATACGTATCTGCGTCATGGCGCGAACAGCAACGAATGGCGCGACGCTGCCACGACGGCGGAGCAGGTTCTGGCGCAACTCAACGGTGAGTCCGCGCCGGGCACGTCGGGGTATGTTGAACCGGAAGCGCTGCTGAAACGTGTCGCGGCGGGGCTCAACAGTATTTCATTCGAACCCGGCAAACGTACGCCGCTGGTCATGGGTCTGTCGGATGCGCTCGTTGGCGATACCACTGGTGCAAAGACCAAGGTCAAGGTCACACCTGTCGGTTCGACGGAAACGGAAAAGGCGCTAGGTCTCGAAGGGCTGCTGCCGGACACATCCCCGGCGATCGAGACCGACGACGAAGACGTCCGCAAAAACTGGAGCCGCGCGCTCGATCGGGTTCGACGCACCAGCGTAGGCGAATGGTTGGCGATGTCCGACGAGGAAGGGAAACCGCTGATCCTCTCGATCGCGTTCATCGGCGACGACTACAGCTTCTTCGTCCTGGTCAATCGCAAGGGTGTGAAATCGCGTGAGATTCCGCTCAAGGAAATGGCAGACGGTCTACATCAGGGACGCATCACGTTACTCGACGATTTTGATCTGCCGCTGATGGAGCGTGCGTCGCAACGTATGCTCCAAAACATGCACAACCAGCTGACGTACCAGGCCGCGCACGACGATCTGACGAAGCTGCTGAATCGCAAGGAGTTCGAACGGAATCTGGCGGCTGCCATTGAAACGGCGAAAGCGACCAGTGCACAGCACGCGTTGTTTTATCTCGATCTCGACCAATTCAAGATCGTCAACAATAGCAGTGGCCATACCGCCGGTGATGAACTTCTGAAAATGGTAGGCCAACGATTGGTTGATGGGCTCAAGAATTTTCCCGCGAAGGTGGCTCGGCTTGGCGGCGATGAATTTGGTGTGTTGATCAGTGATATCGAGACCGAACCGGCGCGTGATATCGCCGAGCGGATCCTCAAACTCGTGCGCGAGCAGAGATTCGATTGGGAAGACCGCCACTATTCGTTGTCTGCCAGTATTGGCGTCGTGTTCATCGACGAAGGCACCGGCGATGCCGATGCGGCGATGCGGTCCGCAGATGAGGCGTGTTATGCCGCGAAGGACGCCGGCCGCAACCGAGTCCAGGAATACGAACTCGGCGATGCGCGCATGATGCGTCGCCGTGGTGTCATGGAGTGGGTCACACAGCTCGACAAAGCCATCGACGACGGTCGTCTGATCCTGAACTGTCAGCGGATCGTTCCGGTACCGATTGGCGCCAGCAGCGCGAGCTGCCACTACGAAATTCTGCTGACTATGCGGGACGAACTTGGCGACATGATGCCGCCCAGCGAGTTCATACTCGCGGCGGAAACGTACAACCGAGTCACGATGGTCGATCGCTGGGTCGTCGAGAATGTGCTGACGTGGATGGCGGACCATCGCAGCTCGCTCGACAATTTCGGCGGTTTCTCGATCAACGTGTCGGGTCACTCGGTGAACGACGAGGCGTTCGCCGATTTTGTACTAGAGCAGTTCTCGCGTACGCAGGCGCCGACCAGCAAGGTCTGCTTCGAGATCACTGAAACAGCGGCGATCGCTAACCTCGATAACGCGCGCGATTTCATGAACAGAATGAAAATCATCGGCTGCCGGTTCTCGCTCGACGATTTTGGCACCGGACTGTCGTCGTATTCGTACCTGCGCAATTTGCCGGTCGACTACGTGAAGATCGATGGCGTCTTCGTGAAGGACCTGATTACCAGTCCGGGCGATTATGCGGTGGTTCGCTCGATCAACGAGATCGGCCACTACCTCGGCAAAAAAACGATCGCGGAGTTTGTCGAGAACGACGAAATTCTGGCGCAGTTGCGCGAGATTGGTGTGGATTTCGCGCAGGGTTACGGCATCGAAAAGCCGGGTCTGCTGGCCAATCTTAATCTGCACTGAGCAGACGCGATGCGGCGTCGTCCGGTTCAGCGGCCGGCGCTCAAAAACTCCAACAACGCCTTTTGTGAATGCAGCCGATTGCCGGCTTCGCTCCAAACCACCGAGCGGTGATCATCCAACATGTCTTCACTGACTTCCTCGCCCCGATGTGCCGGCAGGCAATGCATGAAGAGAACGTCAGGCGCGGCAAGATCGAGCAACGCTTCGTTCACCTGATAGCCCGCGAATCGCGCGCGGCGTTCCGACTGCTGCGCTTCATGGCCCATTGATGACCAGACATCGGTAACCACAAGATCAGCGCCGCTGACAGCGTCCTGCGGCGTGTCCACCAGCGCCGCGCTGTTCGATGTCGCCAGCAACTCCGGTGCTGGTTCGAAACCCGTCGGACACGCGATCTTCAACTGGAAATCGAACTGCCGCGACGCGTCGATGTAGGAATTGCACATGTTGTACCCGTCGCCGACGAATGCCACCGTTTTACCTTTGATGGGGCCGCGATGCTCGACATACGTCTGCACGTCGGCAAGCAGCTGGCAAGGGTGAGCACGCGCGCTCATCGCATTGATGACCGGAACGGTCGCTGCCCGAGCAAAGCTTTCGAGGTCGTTGTGATTGCGTGTCCGCAGCATGATCAGGTCGGCCATTTCCGACAGCACACGCGCGGTGTCTTCAAGCGGTTCGCCGCGCCCCCGTTGTGTATCGGTGGGGCTCAAGAAAATCGCATGTCCGCCGAGTTGATGCATACCTGCTTCGAACGCGACACGTGTTCGGGTAGAAGACAGATCGAATACCATCGCGAGGGTGCGGCCGCGCAGTGGCTCGTAAATCATGCCTGCCTCGCGAATACGCTTTAGTTCGATGGCGCGACCGATCAGCCGAACGAGTTCTTCGGAACTGAAATCCAGCAGCGTCAGAAAGTGTCGGGTCACGTCGCCCCCGAAACCGGATCCTTGATCAGCGCGACTACGCGAGCCACGATCTCGTCGGCCTGACTGTCGGTGAGAATCAGTGGCGGCAGCAGTCGAATGACCGTGTCGTGGGTTACGTTGAGCAATAGTCCCGACGCAAGTGCTGCCTTGACGAGATTGGGTTGTGGGGAGTCGAGCTCGATCCCCAACATGAGACCCTTGCCGCGGATGTCGACGACGTGGTTGTCGCCAGCCAAGGCCTTGCGGAAACCGCTGAGCATACGTTCGCCGAGCACCGCCGCACGCTCGATCAGACCATCGTCGATCAAAGTATCTATGACGGCATGTGCTGCCGCGCAGGCGAGCGGGTTGCCACCGAACGTCGAACCATGGTTGCCGGGTTTCAGCGTTTCGGCGGCGACGCCGCGCGCCAGGCACGCGCCGATCGGTAGACCATTCGCGAGTCCTTTGGCCGTGGTCACCACGTCGGGAAGAATCCCGAGATGCTGATACGCGAAATAGCGACCGGTACGGCCATTTCCGGTCTGCACTTCATCGAGCATCAACAACCAGCCTTTTGCGTCGCAGATTCGCCGTAGCGCCGGCAGATAGCCGTCGTCGGGAATCAGAATGCCGCCTTCGCCGATGATCGGCTCGACCAGAATCGCGACGACTTCGTCGTTGTTTTCGGCGATGGTCTCGATCGCACGGATATCGTTATACGGCGCGCGGACGAAGCCGCCGAGCAGGGGCTCGAATCCGGCCTGCACCTTGCGATTTCCCGTGGCGGTCAGCGTCGCCATCGTGCGGCCGTGGAACGACCCCTCCATCGCGATGATGTGGGGCTTGCCGATATCGCGACCATGACCGTAGAGCCGCGCGATCTTGATTGCCGCTTCGTTCGCCTCGGCGC